>Ga0137412_10002523_pt1 | contig 14499 bp, 9 predicted proteins | sample CZODoug2_1_16fun_FD_122160 | JGI IMG/M metagenome (GOLD analysis project Ga0137412, IMG submission 122160) | Vadose zone soil fungal communities from Angelo Coast Range Reserve, California, USA - CZODoug2_1_16fungal (Hybrid Assembly) | ecosystem: Environmental > Terrestrial > Soil > Vadose zone... | reverse complement strand
TCAAAGTACTTACATTTCAAGAAGCGCGAGAGCCATTTATAGCTGCTTTTAAACTTCTTGCCCTCGGGTAGGACGCGGGCGATGGAAGTGAGGTGCAGTCCGCCGTAGCCGAAGCGGACGCTCCAGGCCAAGTAGAGGAAGGCGCAAGTCAGACGGGCGAGGTTCTTGCGCACCGGGCGGCGAAGGCAGGAAAAGTACGACTCGATGAGGGAACGGATGGAGGCGTGGAGTTCGCGGTCTTGTTGCATCATTAATGATGAAACAATACAAGTTCAAAAAAATAGCCTAAGGATCCGCCCTTAACAATTCGTGATTGAGCTCGCAAATCGCTTCCAACTTGGCCCGCAATCTTCGGTAATTCCGCACCCACCGCTGGACCTGCCCCTTGTGTTGGGCGGGAACCGTGAACTGGCGCGTCCGTCCTCCGGGATAGCCCACCGTGAGGACCCAGACCCGGTGGCCTTCTCCCCGGCGGCCGCGACATTGCCGAGCGCCGCCGACGGTGTCGCACGATGCGGCTGAATGCCGGCTCGGATCGACTCGATATGGTGCGTCGACAACAGCCGCGCAATCGGGTTCTCGACGAATGTAGGGTCGCCCAGGTAAGTGTTGCGGTCGCGATAGGCGTAGCGCATGGCCTCCGCCATCAGATGCACCGAATCACTGGAGTGAAAACCGAGTGTTCTGAGAGGATAGGCCTCCAGCACTTGCAGCATCTCGCAAACGGTGACTCCGCCCGAGCTCGGCGGAGGCGCCGACAGAATGGTGTAGCCGCGGTAACCGCAGGAAATCGGCGCGGATTCCGTGACTTCATAGGCGGCGAAATCCTGTGCGCTCAGCAGGCCGCCGTTGGCGCGGGAGGCGGCTGCCACAGCGTCGGCGATCGCGCCGTGATAAAACACCCCGGCGCCCTCTGCGCTGACGGCGCGCAATGTGGCGGCCAGATCATGTTGTACCAGGCGCTCTCCGGGTTTGAACGGTGCTCCCTGGTGCAGGAATATCGCGGCGACGTTCGGCTGCGCGCGAAATTCGGCGGTACCGACCTCGAGCTCATCGACATCGCCGCGCGTCAAGACGAATCCTTCTTCGGCGAGACGAATCGACGGAGCCATCAGAATGGGCCGCGGCAGGGTGCCGTATTCGCGGCGCGCGGTTTCGAGCCCCAATACGGTGCCGGGCACGCCGGCGGCGAGATAACCGTTCAGGCTCTTGTCGCCGACGGGATTCCCCCGTGCGTCGAGAAACATGTCGGCGCGCGCCGCGAGCGGCGCTTTTTCGCGAAAGTTGATGAAAGTGTTTCTGCCGTCGGCCAGGTGAATCGTCATGAATCCGCCGCCGCCCAGATTCCCGCAGCAGGGATGCGTCACGGCCAGCGCGTATCCCACGGCAACGGCCGCGTCGACGGCATTTCCGCCCTGGCGCAGAATCGCGGCGCCCACATCGGAGGCCAGGTGTTGTGCGGTCACGACCATGCCGTCGGCCGACTCCAAAGCCGCCGGAGCGGCGGCGTGCGCGGGCGCGACAGCGCTCGATAGCGCCGCGGTCAGGGCGATGGACGAGAACCGGGCGACGTGAGCGGGCATTTCAAGATGGCCTCATGAGAGTAAACTAACCCGGAACGGCGGCGCTGGTGCCGACGCGCAGGCGCGGATGGCGTTCGACAGAGTAGCGTAGTGCGGCGTTAGGAGCCATGTCATGACGGGGACGGTGATGGCACTCAATCTCGCGCGCGCGCAATTTGCGTTCACGGTCTCTTTCCATTTCATTTTTCCGGCATTCTCGATTGGATTGGCGAGCTATCTCGCCGTGTTGGAAGCCCTATGGCTCAAGACCGGCAAACCGGTCTACGACAATCTGTATCGATACTGGATAAAAATCTTCTCCATCGTGTTCGGCATGGGCGTCGTATCCGGCGTGGTCCTGTCCTACCAATTCGGCACGAACTGGGCGGTGTTCTCGGATAAGGCAGGTCCGATCGTGGGGCCGCTCATGGCCTACGAAGTGCTCTCGGCCTTCTTCCTGGAGGCCGGCTTCCTCGGCGTCATGCTCTTCGGCATCAACAAGGTCGGACCCAGGCTGCATTTTCTGGCGACCTGCATGGTGGCCCTCGGCACGCTGTTGTCGGCGACATGGATCTTGGCCGCGAACAGCTGGATGCAGACGCCGGCCGGATGGATGCTGAACGAGGCGGGGCAGTTCGTGCCGAAGGGATCGTGGCTGCCGGTCATCTTCAATCCGAGCTTTCCGTATCGCTTCGTACACACGGTGATCGCCGCGTATCTCACCACCTCGCTCGCGGTCGGCGCCGTCGGGGCCTGGCATCTGCTGCGGGATCGGGACAATGCCGGCGCCCGCACCATGTTTTCGATGGCCATGTGGATGGCCGCCATCGTCGCTCCCATCCAAATCCTCGCCGGCGACACTCAGGGCCTCAACACGCAGGAATATCAGCCCGCCAAAGTCATGGCGATGGAGGGGCATTTCGACTCTTTCGCGGCGGGCGCACCGCTGGTGCTTTTCGGCTTCCCCGACGAGGAGAACCGCCGCGTGAACTACAGCGTGGAGATTCCAAAGCTCTCGTCCTTGGTCCTTGCACACGATTTGAACGCACCGCTCGCCGGCTTGAATACCATTGCGCGCCGGGACTGGCCGCCGGTGGCCATCATTTTCTGGTCGTTTAGAGTGATGGTGGCGCTGGGCATGGCCATGTTGGGTTTGGGGCTGTTCAGCTTGCTGGCACGGGTGCGCGGCAAACTCTACCAGTGGCCTGTGCTGCATCGGCTCGCAGTACTGATGGGGCCCGCGGGATTCGTGGCCGTGATCGCCGGATGGGTCACCACCGAGGTGGGCCGGCAACCATTCACTGTTTACCACGCGCTGCGCACCGTAGATTCGGTGTCGCCGATCGCGAGTCCTGCGGTGACGGGCTCTCTGCTGGCGTTCGTCGTGGTCTATTTTGGGACCTTCGTGTCCGGGGCGGTGTACATCGTCAAGATGATGGCGAAGCCGCCGAGTACCCACGAAACCTTGCCGGAGGAGGCGCCGATTCGCACCGGCGGCATTGCGCCCGCCGCCGCCTTCAACGCGGCTGCCGCGCATCGCATCGACCGCAGCGAAGGAGCCGAGTGATGCATTTTGATCTCACGATCGTGTGGGCCGGCATCATCGTATTCGCGATAGCGATGTACGTCGTGATGGATGGCTTCGACTTGGGGATCGGTATTCTGTTCACGCGATTTCGGGTGGGCGCCGAGCGCACCACCGCGATGAACGCCATTGCACCGGTGTGGGACGGCAATGAGACGTGGCTGGTGATGGGTGGGGGTGGATTGATGGCCGCGTTTCCGCTGGCCTATGCCATCATTCTGCCGGCCCTGTACGCGCCCATCATCGCCATGTTGTTGGGGCTGGTGTTTCGCGGCGTGGCCTTCGAGTTCCGATGGCGCGACCCGGATCACCGGGCCCGCTGGGACGCGGGATTTTGCCTAGGCTCCATCATCGCGACATTCGCGCAGGGTGTGACGCTGGGTGCGTTGCTGCAAGGGATCAAGATCAGCGGACGTGCCTACGCAGGCGGGTACTGGGATTGGATTACGCCGTTCAGCGTCCTCACCGGCGTAAGCCTGGTGGCCGGCTACGCCTTGCTCGGTGCCTGCTGGCTGATATGGAAGACATCGGGTCCGCTGCATGCCGAGGCCCGCCGCCTCGCGAGGCCCTTGACTCTCGCTTTGCTGGCGGCGATCGGCGCGGTCAGTATTTACACGCCATTTCTCAGCAACAAATATTATGAAACCTGGTTTACTTCGCCCGGCATAGCCGCGTTGGCAGTGATGCCGGTCGTGGTTGCGGCGATCGGCCTGATGCTCTTCCGGCGCATCGGCCAAGGCCGCGATTTTCTGCCTTTTGTGCTGACCTTGAGCCTGTTCGGGTTGTCCCTGCTCGGTCTGGCGATATCCATGTGGCCCGACGTCATCCCGAGCCGAGTGTCGATCTGGGAGGCCGCCGCGCCGAAGAGCAGCCAGATATTCATGCTGGTGGGGGCGTCCGTTCTCATACCGCTGATTCTCGCCTACACGTCCTGGGCCTACTGGGTGTTTCGCGGCAAGGTGTCGGAAGGGGGATATCATTGAACGCGGGCCCGCCAGGCCCACTCTACAAGCGGCTGCTCTGGATGCTCGCCATCTGGTCGGCGAGCGTCCTCGCACTCGCGATCGTCGCGTTGTTGATCCGAACGCTGATCGAGCACTGAATGCGCTCGATCAGCCTCTGAGTCAACTCTGTGTCCCCGCGCGCGGAGCCGGCAGCGTCCCGAGCGCGCGTTCGGCACTCAATCCGATCGCGAGGAGTACACGGTCGGCTCCGGCGGGCGCGTCGAACTCGATCGCCACCGGCAGGCCGGCGTGGGTGAGTCCCACCGGCAGAACGAGTCCCGGGACTCCGGCCGTGCTGCCGGGCGCAATGTTGCGGGCGACCGCCGTATCGAAGGGCAGGGAACGGCTGCCGACTTTCACGGTGGTCTCCTCTCCGATCAGCGGCGCAGGAACCAGGGTCGTCGGGAAAACCATCGCGGCCACGCCGGTGCGGGCGAAGTAGTCGCTATACAGCCTGCGCAACGCCGGCAGGTGTTGGTCGCGCGCCGCCGCGTACACCTGTTCGGCGACGAAATTCGCCCCGCCCGGCAGGACATCGCTGCGGAACAACCGCTGAATGTCGGGGCTGGCTTGCGCGACCACCGTGTCGAAGTCGACGCCGGCGCCGTACTCCTTCAAGTAGGCAGCGAGCGCAATGCGAACGTCGTGATTCTGGACGGCGTCGGTGGTGAGCTCGATGAGCGAAGCGAGTCCCGGCAACTGCGTCTCGACGATCAGCGCGCCGGCTTCCTTGAGCCGCGCCAGCGCCAGTTCGGTCTGGCGCTCGACCTCCGGATCGAGATCGGTAAACCAATAATCGCGAACGATGCCGAGGCGCAGACCCACGAGGTGCGGGGCTTCGAGCCGCCGCCAATCGTTGGTCACGACCGAATCGAACAACGCGAGATCGGCGACCTTGCGCGCGTGCGGTCCGACCTGGTCGAACAGCGGTGAGATCGGCACGCACCCACGCGTGGAGTATCGCCCGGTGGTCGGCCGAAAGCCGGCAATGCCGCAGAAGGCCGCGGGCACGCGGATCGAGCCTTCAGTATCTTCGGCAATGCCGAGAGGAGCGAGACGAGCCGCGATCGCGGCCGCGGTTCCGCCGCTGCTGCCGCCGGGAATGCGCGACTGATCGTAGGGATTGCGCACCGCGCCGAACGCCAGATTATTGCTGGTCCAGCCGTAGGATAGTTCGTGAAGATTCGTTTTGCCGAGCACGAGAGCGCCCGCGCCGCGAAGCGCGGCGACCACCGGCGCGTCTTCGGCGGGGCGAAAATGGCGCAGCGCCGGCGTGCCGCCGGTCGTCGGGTAGTCCCGAGTATTGACGCTGTCCTTCACCGGTATGGGAAGACCGAACAGGGGTCCCGGTTTCGCGCCGTCGCGGCGTTCATGGTCGCGGGCCCGGGCAGCCTCGAGCACTCGCGCCGGCTCCAAGGCGATGAACGCATTGAGGGCGCGCGCCGCCTGGCAATTCGCGAGCAGTGCTTGCGCGTAGCGTTCCGCCGTGAGCGCTCCCTGCGACATGTGGGCGACCGCTTCCACGGCGCCGAGGTCGCAAAGTTCGGCGTTGCCGCCCGCGGCGCCACCGCCCGCGGTGGTACCGCCCCCGCTGGTACCGCTCGAGGCGGAACGGTCCGCAGAGCCGGCCGCGGTAACCTTGGCGCCGGCGGCCGAGATGGACACCGCGGCCGTTGTGCCGAGTACGAAAGTGCGGCGCGAGAGATCAGGAGATTCGCGCATGATCGCGTCTCAGTGCTTGACACATGCAATGCACGGCGCCGCCGCCGTTGCCGATCATCGACACGTCGGGGTCGTAAACCGTGAGGCCTTCCGCGCGGCAGGCGGCGATGAGGTTCTTGCTCGAGGCAGGCACCAGCACACGCTCCTTTCCGAGAGCCACCACGTTGGTGCCCATTTGCATGGCATCGCCGTAGGGAATGGATATGGCACGGATTCCTCTCGAATGGAGCCACTCGATGAGTTCCGGCTCGACCGCCTCCACGCATACCACCGCCAGCCCTTCGGCGATCATGCCCATCTGCACGTCCAAGTGCAGGAAATGCGGATCGAAGGCATAGGTGTGGAACTCCCAACCTTCGGCCTCGAACCAGCTCTGCAATTGCCGTACGGCGGGCTCGATGGAACGCTCACCCGAGTAACCGCAGGCGGCGACGCCCGGCTGCAGCACCATGAAGTCGCCGCCTTCGACGTTGCCCGCGGTGATGAGATCGTAAATCGGGATGCCGGCGTCGAGATAGAATTGCAGGCAGGCTGCATACTCACCGCGCCGATAGGACTTTTGCAGCTGCATGATCACCGCGCCCCAAGGCGTCATGACGCTGCTGTCGCGCGCGAAGATTTGATAGGGCAGCGCCGCCTCGGCCGCAAGAAAATGCGCTTTGACGTCCGCTTGCCGGTAGACATCGACCATTTCCCCGTACTGCCGACGTGCCACCGCGAAATCGAACTGCAAACCGATGCGTTCGGCCCGCTGGCATACCGCATTGCCCGGCTGCCAGGTGAAATGATCGATGGGTCCGATCAGCACATCGCGCAAGGTGCCGTATTCGCTGTCGACGCCCCATGCGTCGAGCGGACGCGTACCGCCTCCATCGATTCTCGTGCGCAATTGCATCGTGGGATCTCTCTTCAGTGGGTCCGCCTTATTGTTCTACCGAATATACTACATCGGGCCACGCGCTTGGCTTGCCACGCGATCGGCTGGACGCCGGCTGAATCGGCCGGCCAGCGCCGGAAGCACCAGCAAATTGAGAATGGTCGACGACACTAAACCGCCGAGCACGGTCACGGCCATCGGCCCTTCGATTTCCTGGCCGGGATGACTCATGCTGAATGCCAGGGGTGCAAGGCCGAGGGCCGTCACCGCTGCGGTCATGAGAATCGGGATCAATCGCTCATTGGCTCCGCGCAGTACCGTCTGCATGTCCCACGCAGCGCCTTCGATCTCGACAATATGTTCGTAGTGCGCCAGCTGCAAGATGGCATTGCGGGCACTGATGCCGAACACCGTCACCAGTCCCACGAGCGTACCCAGGGAGATGCCGATGCCGGTCGCGGCGATCGCAAGCACGCCGCCGATCAGGCTGAAGGGCAGGTTGATCATCACCAGCCAGCTGTTCGCGCGCCATCGAAACGCGACGAACAGCACCATGAGAATCACCGCCAGCGCGAGGCCGGAATAAAGCGCAAGCTCGTTGCGCGTGCGATTCTCCGCATCGGCCGCGCCGGTGAACTCGATGAAAAAGCCGGCCGGCAGAGCCACAGCCGCCGCGATTCGTTGCTTGGCGTCGAGGACGGCCGCTTGCAGTCCCCGGCCGCTGACATTGAAGGTCACGGTGACGCGGCGCTGGCCGCCGTCGTGCTCGATGCTGTAGCGATCCGCCGTGGGCGTCAGGCGCGCCAGATGCGACAGAGGCACCTCGCCGAGCGGCCCCGCGATCATCAGCTTGCTCAGCTGCTCCGGCCGATGCCGCAGCGTATCCGGGATCAGCAGGACGGTGTCGACGGTGCGGGTCCCGTTGAACGCCTGTCCGAGGGTCTCTCCCGCGAAGGCCGATTGAATCGGCCCGATCACGTCTTGCGTCCGCAGACCCATGGCGGCCAGGGCCTGCGGCTCCAGTTCGATTGCAATGGTGGGGGTGCCGCTTTGCCGTTTGAACTGCAGATCCACCAATCCCGGTTCCTTGCCGAGCGCAGCCACGATCTGATTCCCGATATTGTCGAGGGTATCCAAGTCTTCGCCGAACACCTTGATGGCGACCTGCGCCGTGCCGCCGGTCAGGCTTTCACTGATGCGGTCGCCGAGGAAAGTCACCACCTCGCTCTGGATGCCGGGATACTTCTTCAGTATCGCCCGTAATTCGTCCTGGGCCTGGGCTTCGTCCACCGCCGCGTCCGCTTTGAGTTCGACGTGAAATTCGCTTTGATGCGGTCCCCAGGTATCCTCGCCCAGTTCCGCGCGCCCCACCTGCTGTTCAATGGTCGCGACATAAGGCAGCCGCAGCACGTCAGCCGAAACTCGCTTGCCGAGCCCGAGCATCTCCTGCAGCGACGTGCCGGGGATGGAGCTGATCACCTGCATCACGAAGTGGCCTTCGCGAAAGTCAGGCATGAACGTTCCGCCGAGAAACGGCACTGCGGCGGCGGCGGCTGCGCAGCATGCGATCACCACGGCGCCGACGAGCTTGAGGTGATCTTCGACCCACTGCACCGCCCTGACTTGACGCTTTTTCATCCACGACAGCCAGCGGGATTCGGAGTGCGCAGCGCCGTCCCGCAGCAACAGCGCACACATGGCCGGGGTTGCCGTCATCGCCACGAGCAACGAAGCCGTTACCGCGAGAATGAACGCGAGCGCCAAGGGCCCCACGAAGTGGCCCTGAACGCTGGAGGTGAAGAGTTCCGGCAGAAAGACTGCGATCACGACCAGAGTCGCGTAGATGACCGGTCCCCGCACTTCGAGCGACGCTTCTCGAATGACGTCCAGCCGGGGCAGCGGGCTCGACGACAAGGCATTCGCCCGCATGCGCCGCAGGATGTTCTCGATGCCGACGATGGCGTCATCGACCAATACGCCGAGCGCGACGGCGAATCCTCCCAAGGTCATGGTGTTGAGCGTGTGCCCCATGCGGTCGAGCACGATCACGGCCGCCAGCAGAGACAGCGGAATCGCCGTGAATGCGATCAGCGCCGCGCGCACGTCGCGCAAGAACAAGTAGAGCACCGCGAGGATCAGCACCGCGGCAATCAGCAACGAGTGTTCGAGATCCCCGAGAGCCCGTTCGATGAAATTCGCCGGGCGGTGCAGGGCCGGGTATACGGTGATGCCCTGGGCCTTCAAGGCGGGCTTCATACTGGCGAGCGCCTGTTCGAGCGCCAAGGTGGTCGACAAGGTATTGGCGCCGAACTGACTCGCGAGCGACAGCATGACGCCCGGTTTGCCCATGATGAGAGAGTCGCCCGACCGCAGCGCCGGAGCTTCCTTGACCTCCGCCACGTCGCGCACCAGGACCGGCACGTTATTGCGAACGGCGATGACTGCCTGCCCAATGGCGGCCAAATCCGGTTTCGGCGTGGGCGATCTCAGCAACACTCGTTGCGCGGCCAAGTCGATGAACCCCGCGCCATGCAGCGCCAGGGCTCCGCGCGCGGCATCGGCCACGTCGACCAGCGTCACGTGATAACTCGACAGCTTGTTCGGGTCGGGCTGGATCTGAATCTGCCGAACGTCGCCGCCGAACACGAGAACGTGCGCGACGCCGGGAACGGCGAGCAATCGGGGTTTGATCACCCAGTCGGCGGCATCGCGCAATGCATAGCCATTCGCCGTGTCCGACACCAATCCGATCTTGAGCAAATCCATCGTGCTCGATACCAGCGGCGAGAGCTTCGGCGTCCCCACCCCGGTGGGCAAGGTGGTTCCGATCTCGGACAACCGTTCGGAAATCCCCTGGCGCGCGAGGTGCACGTCCAACTTATCGGTGAAGGTGATGGTCACCACCGATAGGCCGGGTATCGATTCGGAACGCAGCGTGGCCAAGCCCGCGGCGCCGTTGACGGCGCTCTCGATTCGTTTGGTGACCAGTTCCTCTACTTGTTCCGGTGCGAATCCCGGCGCCTCGGTTTGAATGTCGACTTGCGAGGGAACGAATTCCGGGAACACGTCGAGCGGCGCCTGCATGACGCCCCAGCAGCCCAGCAACAAAGCCAGTACGGACAGCGCCGTGACGCTGCCGAAATGACGTACGCACAGGGATACCAGCTCCCGCATGACCTATTCCGCTTCCGTGCTGGGATTGGTCTGGCGCGCCAGAAGCAAGCCCTGGCCCAAGGTGACGATCAGATTGCCGGGTTTGATCGAGTCTCTGACGAAATAGCCATCGGCCATCGGCTTGCTGATGTCGACCGCAGAGCGCGAGAAGACCCCGGGTTCCCGCTCGACAAAACACCAGTACTTGCCGTCGATGACGACGAGGGCGGTGGGGGGCACCAGTATGCCGGATTCGGCTCGCTCGGCGTTGTCGCCGGCTGCCCATACCAAGACCCGCTCGCCTTCCCCCACGTCGGTGTGCTGTAGCACCGCGAAGAAGCTGCGCCCCGGTATGCTGGAGTCGAACGGAGCATCCCAAACCGGCCGCGCCGTCCCTCTCTCGCCGATGGTTGCCGCATCGAGGCGCGCGACGCGCAAGCTGTTCGGAGCGGCTCCGCTCACCACGCCGAGGGGAAAGGTGACGCGAAGCAATTTGACCTGACCCTCGGCGAGTTCGGTGAGCGTCTTGCTGTCGTTCTGCCCTGCCCAAGGAGGCCGCTGACCGAACATCGCCGACGACTTGGCTTCGGCGAGCCGAAGTGCCGCGGCGTCCACCGTCGCCTGGCGCGCCGCGCTTTCGCGCGCCTCGGCGCTTTGCGCGCCCGGGGTGCCGTCGAGGCGCGCAATGCGCGCCAGCGCGGCCTGGCTCAGGCGCACTCCCGCCTGTGCGGTGGCCACGTCAGCGACCGCCTGGGCAATCGTGTCGTGACTCATCACCACGCCGAATCCCTGCTTCGCGGCGACGTACTGGACGGGAGCCGCGGCGGCGGTCGTGATGCCTAGTTTCTCGATTTCTTCCGACGTCAGCTTGACCTCGCCCGTGTCCGCGGCCTCCTTTTCGCCCGCGGCGCCTTTTTCTTCGGGCGCCTCTTTGGCGGCCTCCGCCGCCGGCTGTTGCTTGCCGCAGGCGCCAAGGAGCGTCAGGCTCAACAGAGCCACCAGGGATAGTTGCCGCACGGAGAGTTGTTGCATGGGTATCACAATTGTTTTTGCGAGAGTGTCGGATACTGCCAGCCGCCGCCCAACGCCTTGCACAGGCCGAGCAGCGCCTGAAGTCGAGCGAGCTTGTATTGGCTGAGCTGATCGCGAGCGGCGAACAGCGTGCGTTGTGATTCGAGCACAGCCAGGTACTCCCCGGCGCCTTCGCGAAATCGCAATTGCGTGCCTTGGAAGGCGCGCTCGCTCTGATCGACATTTCGCTGCTGGGGCTCTTTCTGCAGCTCGAGGTAGTGGATGGCCGCCAGCGCTTTTTCCACGTCGACGAGCGCCGAAAGAATCGAACTCTGGTAGTTGGCCACCAGCTCCTCTTGCTTTGCCGTCGCTTCCTGGATGACGGCGCGGCGGCGTCCGGCGTCGAATATGGTTTGCACCAGCGTTGCGCCGGCGGTGACGGACCAGCCCGTGCCCGCCAGAACGTTGACCGCGGCGTTCACGGCGGGATTGGCCACGCCCCCGGTCGCCGTCAAGCTCAGCGAGGGAAACAATGCTGCGCGCGCCACGATCAAGTCGGCATGCGCCGCCTGCAAGTTGTACTCGCTGGTGATCAGGTCCGGCCGCCGCCGCAGCAGCTCAGAGGGCAGGCCGGCGGCTAGGGGTGGTTCGGCCAATGCATCCAAGCGGTCCGCCGCCACCGTAAACCCTTCGGGCGCACGGCCGACGAGCAGCGCCAGCGCCGCGAGCGCCTCGACTTCCTGCTGCTGCAGTTGAGGGACGATCAACTCGGAGCTCGCGACCGCGGCGCGCTGCGCGGCCAGCTCCGCCTCGCCGACGCTGCCGGCATCGTGCCGGGCTTCGGTGAAGCGCAGGACGCTGCGGGCGGCATCAAGGTTCAGGCGGGCGAGCGCAATTCGCTCTCGCAGCGACAGAACTTGGAAATAGCTGGTTGCAACGGCGTTCGACAAAGTGATCCGCACGGTTGCGAAATCCGCGCGGCTGGCATTGACCAGCGCGTTGGCGGAATTGCTCGCCGCGCGATTCTTGCCCCAAAAGTCGATTTCGTAACTGGCCGACAACACCGCGGACCAGTCCAGTTCATGCGCCGTAGTGCCGTGCGTTCCTCCGGCGAATTGCGTGCCGGAACCGTTGGCGTCGACCTGCGGCAGCAGCGCTGCGCCGGCCTGCCGCGCCCGCGCATCGGCTTGCTTCACGCGTGCGGCAGCCGCGGCGACATCGAGACTGTTGTCCTGAGCGAGCGCAACCAGTGAATCGAGTTCCTGGCTCGCAAAGCCGTGATACCAAGTCCCATCCGGCCACGGCGCGCCGCCGCTCGCGGCCTGTTCGAAGGCCGGCGGGACCACCGGCGCGGCGGGCTTCGCCGCCTGCAACGCACAAGAGCTGCACGCAAAGCCCATCGACATTGCAAGGATGATCGACATTGCAAGGATCGATATTCGACGCACAGCACCCGACCTTAGATGAAAGCGGTTCGAAACTAGCACGCGCGGCCGCCGCGGTTTTTTGTATATTTGTAAGATTCTACCGCACCTGACGCCATGCGTTCGCCCCTGCGGTGGCGTAATCTTCGGGCAATGAACATCTTGCTGGTGGAAGACGACCTCGAATTGGCGCGATCGATCAGCGATCACTTTCGCGAACACGGGGTTGCCGTCCAGCATTGCGCCGACGGCATCAGCGGGCTCTCGAGCGCGTGCGAGACCGAGTTCCAGGTCATCATTTTGGACCGCATGCTGCCGCGGCTCGACGGCTTGAGTTTCGTCAGGCAATTGCGGGCGCGGGCGGTGACGACGCCGGTGATCTACCTCACCACCATGAGTGGAATCGACGATCGCGTCGAAGGACTGGAGGCGGGCGGCGACGACTACTTGGTCAAGCCGTTCGCCTTCGCGGAGCTTCTGGCGCGCGTCAGGGTGCTGTCGCGGCGGCCCGGCGTCCAAGAGCCGGCGATTCGCTTGAGCTTGGGATCGATCGAGCTGGATCTCTTGAAGCGGACCGTGTTGCGCTCGGGAAAGAACATCGAACTGTTGCCGCAAGAGTTCCGCTTGCTGGAGTATTTCGTCCGCAACCCGGATCGGGTGCTCACGCGCCGCATGTTGCTGGAGAATGTGTGGGGCATCCATTTCGATCCGCAAACGAGCGTCGTCGAAAGCCACATCAGCCGGCTGCGCGGTAAGGTCAATCATGGCTTCGAATTCGACGTGATTCAGACGGTTCGCGGTACCGGATACAGATTCCTTGCGCCCAACTAGAGTCTTCAAGACCGAAAGTTTCCGCTCGGCGGCGCTGTTCGCGACTCTGTTTCTGATTCTGTCCTGGGTTTTGCTCGGTGTCGTGTATTGGATCGTGAACGGTACCCAGACCGCGGCGCTGGTCGGCGCGATCGACGCGGATATCAACACCATCGAGAACGGCTACCGCGGGGAGGGCCTGCCGGAGGCCATCGAAGTCGTGCGCCAGCGGTTGGGCGCGGGCAAATATTCGGGCGCGGATCTGCCGGGCGGATATATCTTCATACGAGACGCCGCGAGCGGCGAGGTCGAAGGCAATCTGCAGCTCGAGGAGTTCAAACAGGGTCTGTTCAGCGTTCCCGCGCCGCGCCGTCAAAAGCACCGCTCCGCGGCGACGGTGCTCGGCCGCGGGGTGTACATTGCCGACGGCATCTATCTGTTCGTCGGCCGCGACACCGGTCAGATCGCGGCCACCCGCGCGCGGATTCTCGAGGCGTTTGCCTGGATCGAAGGGGTAGCCGTCGTGCTCGCCGGGTTGGGTGGGATTTTCTTCAGCGTGCAATTCATGCGGCGCGTCGATGCGATCACGCGCACCTGTCAGGCGATCATCGCGGGAAAATTCAGCGATCGCATCCCGCTGCGCGGCAGCGGCGATGAATTGGACACGCTGTCCGCCGCCATCAATGACATGCTGGATCGAATCTCCACGCTCCTCGACAACCTGCGGCAGGTGTCGAGCGATGTTGCCCATGACCTGCGCACCCCGTTGACGCATTTGCGCAATCGCCTCGAGGAGGCGCGCCAGAGATCGGTCACGACCGACGACTATGCCGCGGTGGTATCGCGGGCGATAGACGATACCGACCATCTGCTGGTGATCTTTTCCGCTCTGCTGCGTATTTCACAAATAGAATCGGGATCGCGTCTGGCGGCGTTTTCGGCGCTGTCGTTGACGGATCTGCTGGAGAGAATCTGCGAAATGTACGGGCCCGTGGCCGAAGATGAACAGCATGTGCTGGTGCACGAGCTCCGAAAGGACGTGCGGATTCGCGGCGACGCTGAATTGCTGACCCAAATGTTCAGCAACTTGATCGAGAATGCGATTCGGCACACTCCCTCGGGCACCCGGATCCTGATCCGTCTCCGTGTGTCGGCGGACGCCGTGGTGGCCTCGGTCGAAGACGACGGTCCCGGAATTCCGGCGGCTGAACACGACAAGGTGTTTCGCCGCTTCTATCGGCTCACCAGCAGCCGATCGACGCCCGGCTACGGCCTAGGTCTCGCAATGGTTGGCGCAATCGCCAATTTGCACCATGCAAAGATCGAGCTGAACGACAATCACCCGGGCCTG
>Ga0137412_10002522_pt1 | contig 14503 bp, 12 predicted proteins | sample CZODoug2_1_16fun_FD_122160 | JGI IMG/M metagenome (GOLD analysis project Ga0137412, IMG submission 122160) | Vadose zone soil fungal communities from Angelo Coast Range Reserve, California, USA - CZODoug2_1_16fungal (Hybrid Assembly) | ecosystem: Environmental > Terrestrial > Soil > Vadose zone... | reverse complement strand
GTGTTTGAATACGTGCTGCTGTAGGGCGTATAGAACGTCCATCCCGTGTCCACGCCGCCCGCAATCGCCGAATACAACGTGAACAAGCCACCCACGATGTAAATGTACCAGCTCAACAAATTCAGCTTCGGAAAGGCGAGGTCCCGGGCTCCGATCATCAAAGGAATAAGAAAATTTCCCAGGACGGTGGGGATCGACGGAACCAGGAAGAAAAAAATCATGATCACGCCGTGAAGGGTGAAGAGCTTGTTGTAGGTCTCCGGTTGCACCAGCGCGCCCTGCGGCTCAATGAGGTGAATGCGCATTAGAACGGCGAAGAATCCGCCGATCATGAAAAAAAACGTGATCGATACCATGTACAACAGCGCGATGCGCTTGTGATCCAGCGTGAACAGCCAGGATTTCCAGCCATATTCGGCGTTCAGATAGTTGCGCGGCGCCTGCACGCGCGGTTCGAGAGTGGCCGTGCTCATTTCTTCCCCTCTTCCTGTTGCTTCCCCTTCGCATTGTCGAGCGGGTGGCCGAGCGAACGAATGTAGGCGACCAAGTTGAGGATTTGTTCCTCGCTCAGCTGCCCCTGGAAGGAAGGCATTACCGGCTTATAGCCATTCACTACTTTTGCGGCCGGACTCAGGATCGACTCGCGAATGTAGGCGTCGTCCGCTACGAGTGTTTGACCATTGGCGAGATGGACCGTATTCCCGTATACGCCGAGCAGGGACGGCGCCGGTCCGGTGCCGTCGGAGAGATGACACGTGATGCAGCCGTTCTCGCGGAACAATCTTTCTCCGGCCGCCTCCATCGTTTCGCCCTGCACGCCTCCCATCAGCCACCGCTCGTATTCGTCCGGCTCCACGACAATCACGGAGCCAATCATGCCCGCATGAAATGCCCCGCAATATTGCGCGCAGAACAGGTGGAATGTGCCTAGCTTGGTCGGCTCAAACCACATCGAGGTGTAGCGTCCGGGCAGCACATCTTTCTTCACGCGAAATGCAGGCACGAAAAAATCATGGATCACGTCCTCGGACGTCATCGTGAGCTTGACCGGCCGCCCGAGCGGCACATGCAATTCGTTGATTTCGCGCTGCCCCTCCGGGTGCTCCGCCTTCCACATAAACTGTTTGCCCGTGACGAATATTTCCATCGCTCCGGGCGGCGGCTCCGAATTTTGAAAATACAAACTCGATCCCCACACAAAGATTGCCGCTACGATCAAAGTGGGGATGGCCGTCCACAGGACTTCGAGCGGCAAGGACCCTTCGATCGCCTTGGGACGCTCGTCCGGCGAGCGCCGCCGGTATTTCAACATGAAATAGAAGATGATTGAAAAAATCACGATTGTGAAAAACAGAGTGACCGCAGTGATGAAAAAATACAAATGGTCCACCGACCGCGCGATCGAGGAAGCCTGTTCGGGCTGGAAGGAGATCCCTTGCATCAAAGTTTCGTCCTTTGCGATCGCGCTCTCATCGCACGTTCACTCCCACAGCCGGAGGCCCGTTCGGGTGGTTTCGTTCACGGCGAAACATCACGAACATGAAGATTCCCAGAACCAGCAAGGTAAGCAGGCCCGCCGCGCGCACGACGTTCATTACGATGAGCCCGTATTTCCCGGTCATCGGATCGTACTGGTAGCAGTACAACAGCGCATGGTCGGTCGGCGTGCCAATTTTTCCTTCCGACGCCTCGACCAGTCCGAGACGAAAATCCCGTGCGGGATACGTGACTCCGTAAAAGTAGCGAGCGATGCGCCCGTGCGGCGTGAGCACCAGGATCGCGGCCGCATGGGCGTACTGCCGGCTCGAGGAATCGTACGCATAGTGAAAGCCGGCCGCCTGCGTCAGCGCATCAATCGAGGTCTGCTCACCCGTCAGAAAGTGCCAATTCCTCGCGGCGCCAGGCCTGCCGTACTGGCCCGCGTAAACGTCGCGTTTCGCTTTCGCCAGCGCGGGCGTGTCTTTCGGCTCGAAACTGACCGTGATCGCGTCAAAGTCCTTGCCGAGATCGAGTGAAATCGCCTTCATCGTGCGCAGCTCGCCGTTGAGGACTTCCGTGCATAGTGCGGGACAATCGAAATAAACAAGAGAGAGCACGATCGGCTTCTTCCCGAAGTAATCGCCCAGATGTATGGCCTTGCCATCCTCATCGCGAAAGATGATGTCCGGCGGAATCGGCTCATTGAGGCGCTGCGCGATGCTCACTTCGCGCAAAATGGGCGGTGGGCCCGGTTGCTGCGCGCGCGCGGGAAGCACGAACAGCGCCATCGCCGCAATAACAAACGCCGCTGTGTTTCTTGCGCTCATGGTTTTGCGCTCCCTTTCGGCGCGGACTTTTCCGCATCGGCGGAGGTTCCCGTGGATGATGCGCTGGGCGCCACGGGCAGCCCCTGTTTCAGCAGCATCTCCATCGCGCGTTCGATGGGAACGCGCACCGTTCCCTCTTCCCGATTCTCCCAGGAGTAGGATTCGAGAGCGTGCTCTTGCTCCGCCTTGAACCTCAGGAAGTCCTGGCGCGGATTCACCTGCAAGCGAGGGCCGGCAGGCAATTGCCGCACTTCAGAAAATGGCGAGGCGGGCGCGCGACTGGCCTGGCTGGCCGAAAAATACTTGAACATACCCCAGCACACAATCGCCGTGAATACGAGCACGAGGCTCAGAACCACGAGAAAGCCGATAACGCCACGCACATTCGCATCGCGCGTCTCGTAGCTGGGCGACGCCGTGTGTGGGCCTTGTATTTTATCCATGCTCGATGACATGGGCCGCCACTCCCTCCATGCGCGGATCGTGGACCGGCAGAATCGGCATCTGCTGCAACTGCCAGGAAAAATACGCGAGCCAGATTCCTCCCATGCCGAATGGAAGCAGTATGTTCATCCACGTCACGTGAACATCGCCTCCACCAAACGCGGGCAAGACCATCCAATACATGTCCACCAGGCGCATCACCAGAACCAACCCGGCCACCAGCAACAGAGAGCCTGTCCTACGCTTCACATTCCGGAACAGCAGCAGGAAAAACGGCAGCGCGAAATTCAGCAGGACGAGCAGCAGTCCGACTCGCCCCCAAGTTCCCTGCATGCGCCGGATGTACCACGGAATTTCCTCGGAAAGGTTTCCGCCCCAGATGATCAGGAACTGCGAGAATTCCAGATATGCCCAGAGCATCACGAAGGCCAGCAGAAAACTCCCCAGGTCCTGGAAATACGAAGGCCTCACAGCTTGCGAGAGAGGCTCCCGGCTGGAGAGCCGGATCAGCGCCATGATGGAAAATGCCAACGCCGCAAGCGCCTGGCCCACTATGAACAACATCCCGTAAATCGTCGAGTACCAGCGCGGCTCGAGCGACATCACCCAATCCACCGATGCGAAGGTGACCGTAAAGCCGTATAACACCAGCCCGCCGCCGCTCAGCCCTTCAAAGCGCGCCCACAAGGAAGCATTTCCGCCTACATCTTCATTTCGTGACCACTTGTTGAGCAAATGCACGAGCAGGAACCAACACGCAAAATAAAAAATCGTTCTCCCGATGAAAAAGCCGGGATTCAAATACAAATGCTTGGAGACAATGACGGAATCGGTCTGGCCGGGCCGCGACCAACTATACAGCGACTTCATGCCCGCCAGCAGCGGCAGCACCGCAACTGCCATGAGAGGAAGTGTGCGGCTGCCGGCTTCGAGGATTCGCCGGATTACCAGGGCCCAGTTCCCTCCCGTCAGATGCTGCACCATCAATAGCGCCAGGCAACCCAGCGTGATGCCGATCCAGAAAAGGAAGGCCACCAAATAGGACCGGAAAAATTCTCCGCCGTCGCGGATTCCTCCAACGACACAGATGGCGAGGAGGACGCCGCCGAACAACACGAGCCGCTTCCGCAGGCTTTCGACCTTCACCGGATTGTTTCCCGCTTCGCTCATCGCGATTCGCCCTGCAATATTTTCCGCTCCGCTGCCGGAACATCGCTGATCGACGCCCGCCGGCTGAGTTGCAGCGCCCGAATATAAGCGGCGATCGCCCAGCGATCGCGCGGCGCGACCCGGTAGCCGTACGGGTACATCACGCCAAACCCATTTGTGATCACATCGAAAAAGTGTCCGGCGGGCGCCGCGCGCAATTGGTTCGTGTGCAAAGAAGGAGGGCGGCGGAAACCCCGCTGCACGATCATGCCATCGCCTTCACCCGATAAGCCGTGACACGGCGTGCAGTAAATATTGAAGCGCTCTCGGCCGCGGTTCAAGACGTCGCGCGTGACCGCGAACGGAAATGCGTCCACCAACGCGCCATTCAGTTTGCCTGTATACAGAAGCTCCTCCGGTCCCATGGTCAGGTCACCGCGCGGAACGGTTCCCGGAACGGGCATGCGCGCGGATTGGCCATCCTCGAAGAAATCCGTAGGGTCGAATGGGTTGTAGCGCGGCTGCACGTGCATGTCTTGACGGCACCCGGCACATAACAGCAGAAGTCCAGCGGCGGCAAGCAGAGAGATTCCCCGTTGTCTGCCGCGGCGGACTCCTCGGAATGCCGCGCGCATCGAATTGTTCCGCACTCCGTTAAGCCTCAATTTCAGACACCTCGCGCGTCGTCAGCGTCTCCAGAAATTGCCTCGTCTTTTCTCGGTCGAACAGCGGATCGCGTTCCTTGATGCACAGGAAAAACCGGTCGCGCGAGGCCAGCGCAAATCTCCGCACGTTGAAGACCGGATGGTACGGCGTCGGCAATCCATTCAATGCCAGCATTCCGAACACGGCCGCCGCCGCGGCACACAAGATCGTCAATTCAAAAGTGATCGGGATGAACGCGGGCCAGCTATTGAGCGGCCTGCCGCCTACATTGATGGGATAGCTGATCACCGCGCCGTAGTACTGGAGAAAGAAGCCCGCGCATCCGCCAACGATCCCGCCGCACAGAACGATCAGCGGAAGCCGCGTGCGGTGGAATCCGATTGCTTCCGCCAGACCTTCAATCGGGAACGGCGCGAACGCGTCGATGCGGCGGTATCCCGCACTCTGCGTGCGGCGTGCCGCGTCGAGGAGCTGTTCGGGGGTGTTGAACTCCGCCATCAATCCGTAGATCGCTTGTCTTTTCATGTCGTCGCATGCAAAGCCGCGTAGCCGAAAATCACTCGGCGGATTTTTTCTCCTCGCTCACCAGCGCGCGCATCTCGAAAATGGAAATCAGCGGCAGGAAACGAATGAACAGGAAAAGCAGAGCCAGGAAAAGCCCGATTGTGCCAACAAAAGTCGCAATGTCCCACCGCGTCGGGTAATACATTCCCCAGGAAGAGGGCAGGAAATCGCGGTGCAGGCTGGTGACCACAATCACGAACCGCTCGAGCCACATCCCTACGTTCACCACCATGGCGATCGCGAACAGTGCGCCCACCTTGGAGCGCACCTTGCGAGACCACAGGAACTGCGGCGTAACAATGTTGCAAGCGACCAGACACCAATAGAAGATTGCGTAAGGGCCGCGCATGCGGTTCAGGATCATGAAGCGCTCATACTCATTGCCGCTGTAATACGCGCTGAATGCTTCCATCATGTAGCCGTAGCCGACGATCAGTCCGGTGGCCAGCAGCACCTTGCCCATATTGTCCAGGTGGCGCATGGTGATGAAATCTTCCAGGCCAAAAATCTTGCGCACAGGAATTGAAAGAGTGAGCACCATGGCGAATCCCGCGTAGATGGCGCCGGCCACGAAGTATGGAGGGAAAATCGTCGCGTGCCATCCGGGAACGATGGCGAAAGCAAAATCGAAACTTACGATCGTGTGCACGGAGAGAACCAGCGGGGTCGCCAAGCCAGCGAGCAGCAAGGAAGCAGTCTCATGCCGGTACCAGTGGACCGCCGAACCGCGCCAGCCCATGGCGAGAAAACCATAGATGATCTTGGCGACGGGATTTTTGGCGCGGTCGCGGAGCGTCGCGAGGTCTGGAAGCAGCCCGATGAACCAGAACAGCGCCGAAACAGTCGCGTAGGTTGAAACCGCGAACGCATCCCACACCAAGGGGCTGCGGAAATTCGGCCACATTTTCATCGTGTCAGGATACGGAAACAGCCAATAGGCGAGCCACGGACGGCCCATGTGGATAAGTGGAAAAATTCCCGCGCAGGATACGGCAAACAGCGTCATGGCCTCGGCAAACCGGTTGATGGAGGTGCGCCACTGCTGCCGCAGCAGAAGAAGGATCGCGGAAATCAGAGTGCCCGCGTGGCCGATTCCGATCCACCAGACGAAGTTAATGATCGCAAAGCCCCATGCAACCGGAATTTGAATGCCCCAGATCCCCACGCCCACAGCGAAGAGGTACGCGATGGAATAAAGGAGCAGCATCACTAGCGCGAACGCACCGGCGAAGCCCAGAATCCACCACTTCGGCGGACGGCGAATCAGAACAATCGCGCTGATCTTATCCGTGACGGAAGCGAAGTCGTGTCCGGGGCCGAGGATCGGCGCGGGCAGGCCTTGCTCTGCAAGTTTGTCGGCGGGGCTATCTGCCATGTTTCATTCCACTTTAGACTGCAGCGGCTTTCTCGAGCTCCGGATTCGGATTACGCAATCGCGCCAGGTACGTTGTTCGGGGCCGCGTGTTCAGCTCTTCGAGCAAGCTGTAATTCAGATTTTTCTTCTTCAGCCTGGAAACAGCGCTCTGTGGATCATTGATGTTCCCGAAAACGATCGCTTCGGACGGGCAGGATTGCTGGCACGCCGTGACGATTTCACCGTCGCGCACGGTGCGGTCTTCTTTTTCGGCTTCGATTTTCACGGCATTGATTCGCTGCACGCAGTACGAACACTTTTCCATGACGCCGCGGCTGCGCACGGTGACGTTTGGATTGCGCATCCCGAACAGGCTGGGCGTCTCCCAGTCCGAGTAGAGCCGGAAATTAAAACGCCGCACTTTATAGGGACAGTTATTCGAGCAATACCGCGTGCCCACGCAGCGGTTGTAAACCATTTCGTTCAGGCCTTCCGGGCTGTGAACCGTCGCCGCCACCGGACAGACAACTTCGCACGGCGCGTCCTCACAATGCATACAGAGTAAGGGCTCATGGTAGATGTTCGGATTGTCCAAATCCCCTTCGTAGTATCGGTCGATCCGAATCCAGTGCATCTCGCGGCCAATCATGACCTCTGTTTTGCCGACCACCGCAATATTGTTTTCCGCCTGACAGGCCACCACGCAAGCGCCGCAGCCGGTACACGCGTTTAGGTCAATTGCCATGCCCCAGGAGTAACCTTCGTATTTCACCTCGGGGTACAACGACAGCGGATTTTTCGGTACGCCGGCCTGCGCGAATTGCGGATTCTTGCGGTACTCGTCGAGCGTCGCTACGCGCACGAGGTCCCGTCCCTCCATCGAGTTGTGCGTCTGCGTCGAGGCCAGCGCCCATCTGGCGCCGGTCTTCCGAATCTCGAGTCCCGCACCGATCCAGGGCGTGGAGTAGGGCCGAATCCAGCCCGCGTCGAAGCCTGCGCCAGTCCCCACGCGTCCGGCGCGTGTCCGTCCATATCCCAAAAACACAGTCACGCTTTCATCCGCGTGTCCGGGCATCACCCACGCCGGTGCAACAATAGTCCGGCCCTGATATTTCAACTCGACGGCGTCTTCACTTTTCAGTCCCAGCCGCTGAGCCGTTTTTGGGCTCAGCATGGCCACGCTGTCCCACGTGAGTTTTGTGAGCGGTTTCGGCAATTCCTGCAGCCAGCCGTTATTTGCAAACCGGCCGTCCCAGATGGCCGGGTCGGGACGGAAAATAATCTCCAGGCCTTGTTGAGCGGATGGGGAAGCTTGCGCGCCGATTCCGGATTTCAATGAAACTTGCTTGGGAGGAAATGCGGTGTCGGCCATCACTCCGTCGCGCAGCGTCTTCTCCCAAAACGCGTCGAAGTGCTGAACCCCAATCTGCTGCGCCTGCCAGAATTCACGCACGATATCGTGAGAGGGTTTTCCCGCTTGCCCGGTGAGCAATGCCAGAAAATCAGTTTCTGATTTTCCCCCATAAAGTGGCGCGATCAGCGGCTGAATCACCGTAATCGTACCGTCATACGCCCTGGCATCGCCCCACGATTCTAGAGAGTGCGCCTGGGGGATATGCCAGTGGCACAGCGCCGAAGTTTCATCTTCGTAGAGGCCAAGCCGCGCGCTGAACTTTACTTTCGGCAGCAGGTCGCGGAAACCCAGGTCCGCAGGCGCGTCATAGGCCGGGTTGCCGCCGAGGATCAATACTGTCGTAACTTTACCGGCGCGAATGTCGGCGGCAAGTTCCCCAATCGATTGCCATTGATCGATCGGCGATTCTTCAATCGGCTGCGTGAAATAAATTGTCTTGTCGAAATTTCCGAGGGCCTGATTGATCGAATGTACCAGCGTGTGCACGATCGCTGGCTGATGATCGCCTGCGACGACCAGAGACGCGCCTGCATTCTGCTTGAGGTCGCGCGCGAGTGCCGGAATCCATTCGGGATTCACGGCCGAAGGAATAGGTGGACCTGCGGCGACGGCCACGCCGAGCTCCTTCGCAAGGGCCCGGGCGAAGCCTTCGATTTCCGATGCGCGCATCCTCAAGCGATGATCGGCCATCGCGCCGGTATTGGTTGGCGTCGATTCGACGGCGTAAAGGCGGTTCATCTTCGATTCAGCAGTGTCCACGCGGCGCTTTCGTGAAAATTCGCGCGCGTACCGAACGCTTCCGGGTCCAGTCGTAAGTAGATCTGAATCGAGGGTGAGAATCACTTCCGCGCGATCCACGCGATAAACCGTATTCACAATCTCTCCGAATGCGAGTTTCGTCCCTTCGCGCGCGTTTTCGCGCCCCACCGACTCATACTGATGCCACTTGGCGGATGGGAACGTCTTCAGGAACGTGCGGATTTGCGCGCCAAGCGACGGAGAAGTGATGGTTGGCGTCAAAAGCCTCAGTCCAGAGCCGCCGGACTTCATTTCTTGGGCAAGCGCGACGGACAACTCGTTCTGGAACTCGGTCCAGCTCCCGATGCGTCCGTCATGAATTTCCGCTTGCGAGCGGTCCGGATCGTACAGCCCAAGGATGGATGCTTGTGCAAACGCATCGCTTGCTCCCAGACTGGCCGGATGGTCCGGATTGCCCTCGACCTTCGTGGGCCGCGCCATGTTACTTTCGACCAAAATTCCGCTGGCGACGCCGCCGAGCGTCACCGCCGTCGCGTAAAACAACGGCTTGCCGGGGATGATCTGCTCCGGCTGGCGGACGTAAGGGACGATTTTTTGGGTGGGAAGCTTGGTGCAGCCGGTGAGTCCGGCGAACGCCGCGGATGCGGCCATCACTTTCAGCAGTTCGCGCCGGTCCAGGGTAGCGCCGGGATCGTTGGCCCCGTGAGGAAACTCGTTCTCCGCATGGTCTCGAAATTCGGGCGTATCGGCAAGCTCCTCCAGGCTGCGCCAAAACCGGGGTGTATTTCCCTTGGTCGTTGCGTGCCGAAGCGCCGCGATGTCGACATCGGGCCGCGCGCCGTTTTTCTTCTCTAAGTCCATAAATCCCCTGCTAGTCCTAACGGTGACACGTCGTGCAATTCGTCAGCTTCTGCACTTTGTATTCCTTCATGAGCCGGCGGCCGAGAGCCAGTTGGTCGCTGGGCGGCTGGTAAAACGCATTGAACACTTCCGAGCGCGGACGAAGGTAATTCTCCGGCGCGTTATGACATTCGAGACACCAGCGCATATAAAGGGTCTGGCCGCGCCAAGTGATGTTCATTTCGGCAACAGGGCCGTGGCAAGTCGTGCAGCCAACACCCTTCGCTACGTGAATGCTGTGATTGAAGTAAACGAAGTCCGGCACGGCGTTCACGCGCGTCCAGGAAATCGGTTTGGAGCTGCTAAAGCTTGCGCGCACGGGTTCGAGCATGGAGGAATTCGTCCAAATCTGCGAATGACAGGTCATGCAGGTCTCCGTGGCAGGCATGCCGGCCGAGGAAGACACTTCCACGGACGAATGGCAATACCGGCAATCCAGACCAAGTTCCCCCACGTGGTGTTTGTGGCTGAATGGTACAACTTGGGGGCGCGCGGTGTTCACTTCGGTGACGTAGGACGTGTTATTGACAACGTCCACGGCGTATCCCAATAGCGCGATGAAGATTACCGCGCCATAGATGCTCACGCGCGCAATTGTGTTCGTGCTGCGCTGAAATATCTGAGCCATACCCGCGTCACTCGGAACCCTCACCGAGGGTGGACAGCCTAGACGGTCTTAGCGCCTTTCCGTGAACCGCAAATGTGGTCCCAGTCTGCGGGCAACTGCGCGCTCGACCAGCGAAGGGGCGTGCAATTCGGCAGTCAAACTTCACACTCTTACGATGATCCTACCTTACCCTTAGGGTGCATTTAAAATATGGGTGCATCGAAAATTCCAAGTATTTATATTCCGCCCAACCGCCGCCCACGGCGAACACTATAGCAGCATCGGAAAAACTATTTCAAATTTTCCATCTTTGAGGTAGTCGGTAAGTTTGGCCGAGGCGAATATAGAGATACCTCTCGCGAACTCCGATGTGGGTTTCGAGCCTGAACTTCCGGGTGGCCACCAAGGCCGAAGTTGAGTCCACCAAGCGAACCTCGCCCGTCCCTGGACGCAGGCGTGGGAGTAAAGGTACCGATGCAGGGTGTACCTGCCGCAGCACTGTAGCCCCCCCTAGGAATTTCGTTGGAGCCGAGGTCTGGGTCTGTTCCGAAGACACGTCGATTGAGCATCGCAAGAAAATGCGGGGAACATTACCACATGAGGCTTCGTATCATTAATCGTGGCGCGATCTGTCAATGGCGATTTCACTTTGATCGCAAGATCCGGATAGTGCCTAGGGAAGGTATCCACTATTTTAAGCCGACCCTGTTGCGTTGAGGCCGCATCATGTCATGGCGAAGCCGGGCCATAATGGCTCTTTGGTGGAAATTTTCTTTTCAATCCGAGAATCCATTTTGATCCTGGCGCGTCCATACCGTATGGCTCGAAATTCCTGTTCGGCATGCGTTTGTGATCCGGCCCTTACAAGCGGGGCAGGTCGCATGCATCCGGAAAGGGCGCCTGCGTCAAATTAGAAAGGTGGAAAAGGGGGTTCTATGACAAATCGGGTTCTATTCCGTGGGCTCATTTTACTGGCCGCTCTGGCGTATTCATTTTCAGCCTGGGCTGCCCCAACGAAGAAATCCGTTCACATTCAGCACCGGTTTCAGGTAGGCGACACGACTCTCGCTCCTGGAGACTACACGATCATTGTTGACGGAGGCGAAGCCACGTTTGAACAGGGACGCAAGGTCGTCGCAAAAGTTTCCTGTGCAGTGAAGGAAAGTGGCGAAAAGTATTCCGCTGACGCAATCGTCTATGCCAACGCAGCCATCACCGAAATCCGGTTCGCCGGACAATCGCAGGTGATCACGTTTGCCCCCATAACTACGTCCAACCCGTCCAAATCTCCTTCAACTTCTTCTGGAGACCGCTAACTGATTCATTCTCAGACACCAGGTCCGGCGTCGGAGCGTCGGACCTGGCCGGATCTTTCAAGGGTTGGTCAATTTCAAATTTCGAAGATTGACGTGCCAGTGAAGCATAGGCTCCGTCACGCGGCGACCACATTAGGAGTGGTCCTCACCACTTCTGAAAACCAAGAACAAGCCAAACGCCGATGGCAAGCCGCATGTATGCTTGAAATTTGCTGTGCCGCGCTTACTTGCGGCTCTCGGTCGTGGTCGAGTTCATCGTCCAGTCCCAGTGCTGACCGGCCGCCTCGACGATCGGCGCTACGTCTTCTTGAAGCAGGTAGCGTTCCTGAACCAACTTTCTCGCCGACTCCTCGACGCGATGCACGTAGTCGGCGCGGCCGCTGTACCGTTCCTCGACTGACAACCGCGGATCGCCGGTCTTCTCCCGTTCGGCTTTCGTCTTCGCAAACGGTATGTACGATCCCGCCATGGATACGAGCGTGTCTGACTGACCGTAGCTCTCGCTGCGGAACGCCCATCCACCGTAGGTTCCCAGCGGCACGCTTTGCTCGGGCAGGCGAAGGCCGCTTATCACGTTGCCGTCCTTATCTGCCCGCGGAACCAAGAACGGCAGCACTGCAGTGGGTCCAGCCATCATATCGTTGCGAAATCCGCCCGGCACGTGATACGGCCACTGGACGCCAGGCACGTTGGGAAATTTGATCTCGTTCTGCGGCACTGCGGTGCGATCCGCCAGCATCGGATGCAAGCTGGGCGGAGGCGTGACGCCTTCCCTTACCCATCTGTCGAGTGTCGCCAAGAGGGCCCGCTGCGCCCAACGATATTCCAGCGGGTCAATGCGGAGCTGCTGAGCGGCGGCTTCGGCCGGCGGCCACGAGCCAGAGGCGTGTTTTGCTCCGGCGAGAAGGAAAATCCGCACGTTCGGCGGGTCAGGCAGATCCGTGCCGCCATCCATCGATATGTGCCGCAACGACGTGACTCGGCCCCTGTCGTAATATTCAGACTCGGTGTCCACTTCCAGGATCTTGGGCTCGAGCCCGGCGGGAATGCGCGCGCCAAGGCCATCGCGCTTGCCGGTCACAGGATCGGTGATCGTTTCGTAGCGAATCGGGAACTTCGTTTGGGTGTACGACCCCAGCTCATCCGGCTGAGCCCAGCGCTCGTTGAAGCTGCCGAGGCCGGTACCGCCGGTCTGGATGAAGAGAGCGTCGACCGCTTTACGGCCCTGCTCATCAATCGTGAAGCCCTCGTAAACCATCTGGCGCTGCCACCGGCCGACTTGAGACGAGCCAAAGGTGTAGACATACTTGCCGCGGACTACGGCGTCCGAGTTGTACTTTACTGCCGACGCCAGATCCCGCACGGCAGCGAAGCCCACGCCCGCCACCGGTGGATTGCTGGACTCATACGCCAATTGGTAAACCATCCCAGGCTTGAAGCCGCCCTTCATCGTCACCCAGTTGGCGTCTGTCACCACCTGGCCATTCTCGACCCGGCCAAATTGCCAATCTTCCCGCGGAACCAGATGCGGAAAGGAAACCAAAGCATCGCGCTCGGTCAGCCGATAGGTAGGATTCTTAAGGTCCAGCGGTGGATAAGATGGCGTGAAATCTCCGGAGGCATAGTTGTACGAATCGGCTAACTTGTCGGGGATGAACCACGGCCCAGGGTCGATCCAGCCAGTGATGGGCTTCCCGTTATCGGTAGCGACCGGAGCGTCCAGCAGGACCAGTCCCTTTTTCTTGGGGATGTCAAATTCCCAGCCAACGGACACCACTGTGTAGCCTTCGCGCATGAGCAGACCGTCGCCGAATTCCTCCTCGGTCGCGGGATCTGCCGATGCTTTGGCGCGATTGAGCGCGCTTAGCCCCCCGTTGCGTCCACGGTTCGGAACGTCGAAGAGGAGAACACCGTTGCCGCGAGAAGGATCCTTTGGCCTGAGAATGAACAGGTCGGCGGAGAATTCCACTTTCCCTTGGCTGTTCCGGGGCGCCTTGTCAATGTCGGCGATGATCTTATTGTGCGGATTGTTCGGGTCGACAGCGAAATAGACTTTGCCAGTGAGTTTTTCGTACACGCCAATCGTGCCGAAAGACTTTCCGCCAAGCACGTCCTGACGGCTGGAAATTTCAACCCGCGTAACCTCCGCGCGCGTCATCGCCGGCGCGAGAGCCGCAACAACCGCCACTAATGCCACGCCGAGATTGCGGCGAGTAAATGCGTTCATAATTCTCCTCCTACCAATATAACCTTTCGTCTGTCACATTGGGCCAAGGTTCTGTTCCCATTTGGGTCATGCGAATAGTGCATCCAAAATTCGGCTGGGGTCCTATTCAGCGCAGCTTTGGTTGCAGGATTCTGCCATGAAAGATGGCGCAATGTTGACGCGACCACCATGATCCTCCATCCGTACTTTCAAGAATACAGGCTCACCAGAAAGATGCGCGCGGGACCACTCGATAGCCGGAACTGTACACCCGGCAGCATCCCCTAGCAATGAGCATGTGCGCCAAACCGCACCGTATTGAACAAAGGTGAGGCTGGAGCCGAGGTCTGGACCTAATCCGGGGACTTGTTGATTACGAATTTGACATCGCGCATTCGCATTGGGAACTTTGAGTGGGAATGAAGCCGCCTAGTGCCGTTCCAACTAATTCCGGATATGAATACGCGGCTCCGCCGCACGCGAGCCCGCCAAATGACGCGTGTACACGCACGAATAGTGCTCGCCCCAACAAGTTGGAACGGCACTGGTAGGATGCTTCCAGTATCGGAGAGATGTGCCCGGGCGTGGTAAACTGAAAAGGCAGGATGTTGAACATCTCGCGGACGAAGAACCAGTACACGTCCCGTTAAATGGTGCTGCGATAGCCGCACTTGGGGTTGTGTATGGTCGACGCGATCGAAGAGGCCGTGTGTTCAAGTCAGCAGGGACTGGAGGCTCGCTCGAAAATGGGCGGCATTGATTTGAAGACGCGGTGATTGAAGCAGAGATCAAGAATTTCCTCTGGCGCGACTTGCGTA
>Ga0137412_10002521_pt1 | contig 14503 bp, 14 predicted proteins | sample CZODoug2_1_16fun_FD_122160 | JGI IMG/M metagenome (GOLD analysis project Ga0137412, IMG submission 122160) | Vadose zone soil fungal communities from Angelo Coast Range Reserve, California, USA - CZODoug2_1_16fungal (Hybrid Assembly) | ecosystem: Environmental > Terrestrial > Soil > Vadose zone... | reverse complement strand
AACGAAATCGGCGGCTCCATGGCCGTCAACGAAAGCAACTGGAACAGATGATTGGGAACCATGTCGCGCAGGGCCCCGGACGTCTCGTAATAGCCGCCGCGCTGCTCGACGCCGACCGTCTCGGCGGCTGTAATCTGTACGCTGTCGATAAAGTTTCGGTTCCACAGGGGTTCGGCGATGGCGTTGGCGAAACGGAAGACCATGAGGTTCTGCACGGTCTCCTTGCCCAGATAGTGATCGATGCGGTAGATCTGTTGTTCATCGAGAATCTGCTTGAGATCACGATTCAACTGTTTCGCGGAAGCCAAGTCTCTTCCGAAAGGCTTTTCCACGATCACCCGAGCCCATTTGCCTTCCTCTTCCTGCGTGAGTCCGGCCTGGCCTAATTGCTTCACCACGGGAGCAAAGAACTTCGGAGACACTGCCAGGTAGAAGAAGCGGTTCCCTTGTGTGGAGTGAGTTTTCTCCACGACTGCAATTTGTGCCTGGAGTCTTCCGTACGCCGCTGAATCCTGGAAATCTCCCTGCACGTAATACGTTCGTTCGAGAAACCAATTCCAGAGTTGGCTATCGACTGGCTCGGGCGCGAACTCTTTAATGTCCTTGGTGAGCTGCGCTCGAAAGGCTTCCGTGGTCATTGAATCGTAAGAAAATCCGATTACCGCGAATTGCGGCGAGAGCAGTTTGTCTTTTGCCAAATTGCATAACGCCGGAATCAGCTTGCGCTTGGTCAAATCTCCACCGGCCCCAAAAATCACCATCACGCAAGGGCTTGCTTGATGTCCGTGCACATCCAAACTTTCTGTCATATTCGTCCTATCTGGCATCCGATTTCCAACCCCGGTCCATTTACTTAGCGCTCGCGGCCTTCTCCATGTGCCCGCCAAACTGAAAACGCATGGCGGAAAGGAGTTTCGCCGCAAATTCGTCTTCCCCGCGCGAAACAAAGCGCTGGAACAACGATGCCGTCAGCACCGGCGCCGGCGCAGTCGATTCAATGGCCGCAAGGATCGTCCAGCGTCCTTCCCCGGAGTCCGATACCCTTCCGGAAAATCTCTCGAGGGATGGCTGCTCCAGCAGAGAAATCGCCGTCAAGTCGAGAAGCCAGCTGGCCACTACGCTGCCTCTCCTCCACACTTCAGCCACGTCGGCCAGTGGAAATTCGTACCGGTAATTTTCCGGATTGCGCAGCGGCGTGGTTTCGGCGTCTACTTCGCGAGTTCCGCTGCCCGCGTTGGCGTGCTTGAGGATGTTGAGCCCCTCGGCGTAGGCAGCCATCAAGGCATATTCGATTCCGTTGTGCACCATCTTCACGAAGTGGCCGGCTCCCGAGGGTCCGCAGTGCAGGTACCCTTCTTCGGCGGTTCCCGGAACTTTCTCGCGACCAGGAGTGCGCGAAATATCTCCGCGGCCCGGCGCGAGCGATTTGAAGATCGGATCGAGGTGCCCGACAATCTGCTTTTCGCCTCCAATCATCTGGCAGTACCCGCGCTCCAGGCCCCATACTCCGCCGCTGGTGCCAACGTCCACGTAGTGCAAACTCTTGGTGGCGAGTTCGGTCGCGCGGCGAATGTCATCGATGTAGTAAGAGTTTCCGCCATCGATCACGATGTCGCCGGCATCGAGCTTTCCAGCCAGTTCTTGGAGCGTGGCGTCCACGACTGCCGCCGGAACCATTAGCCACACGGCTCGCGGCCGTTGCAGCTTCTTCACCAAGTCATCCAGTGAAGAAGCCGCGGTCGCGCCGTCGCTCGCGACTTGTTTCACTGACTCCGCACTTCGGTCAAAGGCCACGCATTTATGTCCGGCTCTTTGTAGCCGGCGCACCATGTTGGCTCCCATTCTTCCCAGTCCGATCATTCCTAGTTGCATCGATATCGCTCCTGTTCGCTCGTGTCTTTCTTAGTTCACCGTTGCACTACGCCAATGCTTGCCCGATTGCCGCCTGCAGTTTCGCCAGTCCAGCACTTACGTCTTTGCCGAGGTGCGCGCGAAGCGCCCGTCTCCCGCGCTCCGCGAGTACCGCGAAATCGCCACGCGCTTGCGCCGCTTTGACCACCCCAAACGTATATTTCTGTTCCGGAACCGGAAGTTCAATGGAGTCGTCGGAGGTGATTTGCAGGAAGACACCGCTGTTGGGCCCGCCTTTGTAGGCCTGTCCTGTCGAGTGCAGAAACCGCGGCCCAAATCCGAGAACAGTCGCCAACTTCTTGGTGTCTCTGACGGTATGGCGGATGCCCTGCAGAGCGGCTTCATTCTCAGCGTTCATCGTGATGTAGCCGAGCACAGCGAAATAATCCCCTGCGCCGGCGCGCGACAGATGAGTCTTCAAGATCTCCGCGAGCGTCTTTCCGTTCTTCAGAGCTTCAGTGTTCCTCGCGTCCGCGTAGAGCTTCACGCCGTCGCCTGTGAAAAAGGGCATCTCTTCTGGCAGCTTGCCCTTTGCTTCATACTCGCTTGTGAGTTTCCGCGTTTCGATCTTGCTGGCTTCTACGTCCGGCTGGTTGAAAGCATTGATGCCGATGATTGACCCGGCCACGGCGGTCGCAATTTCCCAGCGGAAGAACTCTTCACCAATCGCATACGGCTCTCGGACCGCGATGTGCACGACTGGCTGGCCTGCTTTCTCCAAAGCTTCAACCGCCGCATCCTGCCCGCGATCGGGCGCTGATTCCAGGCGCAGATAGGCAAAGACCCGGTCATTCCCGTAGCTCTCAGGCTTCGCCAATCGCTCCCGGTCCACGGGAACGATTCCCTTCCCGATTTTTCCCGTCGATTCCGCGAGAAGCTGTTCCAGCCACGCTCCGAGATCCGCAATGCCCGGAGAAGAAATGATTGTTACTTTGTCGCGCCCTTGGTTTGCCGCGGCTCCGAGGATCGCTCCCAATACCACGCCGGGATTCTCCGCCGCAGGAACCGTTGCCCCGCAGGCGTGAACCATTTCCTCAGTGCGGCTCAAGAACTTCGGCACATCAATTCCCATGACCGCCGCCGGCACCATGCCGAAATTCGATAATGCGGAGTAGCGCCCACCGATACTGGACACGCCGAAGAAGATGTGCCGGAACTTGTCGTTCTCGGCGACGTGCTGCATCTTTGAGCCCGGATCGGTTACAGCAATGAACCGGTTTCCCACTTTCTTCTCACCAACGGCTTCTTTCACACGCGCAAAGAAATATTGCTTGTAGATATTGGGCTCGAGAGTCCCTCCTGATTTGCTGGAGACGATGAAGAGAGTGTTCTTCAGGTCAATTTTTGCCTCGATGGCCTTGATCTGCGCGGGATCGGTGGAATCGAGGACATGCAACTCGGGGAATCCTTCAATCTTCCCGAACGTGAGCCGCAGGACTTCTGGGCAAAGGCTCGACCCTCCCATCCCGAGGAGAAGAGCGTGCTTGAATCCCGCCTGCTTGACTTCGGCCGCGAGTGAAGTCAGATGCTCGATATGAGAGATCTGGTCGTCGGTGACTCCCAGCCAGCCGAGCCAGTGATTTTCATCGGCTCCCGTCCAGAGCGAGGCATCCCCTCGCCACAGGCGGCGCACTTTGTCATTTTTCTGCCAATCCGTGAGCGCGTTTTCGACTGCAGTGGCAAGCTTTTGCGGCAGGGTGTAGGCAATGGAATTGATCTTTGCCGTGGATTCTCCGCTCTTCCTGGATCCCGTGGCTTTCAGCAGTTGTGCGAAGGCATCGACAAACTGGTGCAGGCCTTCTTCAAAAGCGTGTTCGTTACAGCCTTCATCGAGATTCCGGCCCGCTCCAGGGAATCCATGGTGTCCGCCGCGCTCTCCACGTCTTCCGTCAAGCTCGCTCGCAGCCGTCCGTGCTCCCGGAATGCGTTGAAAGTCGCGGGCGGAATGGTGTTCACCGTCGAAGGCCCGATAAGCTCCTCCACGTAGATCACGTCTCGATAGTTGGGGTTCTTCGTGCTCGTGCTCGCCCACAGCAAGCGCTGGGGCTGCGCACCCTTGCCGGCCAGGGTCTTCCAAGCTTCTCCCGAATACAATTCCGTAAAGCTATGATAGGCAAGCTTCGCATTGGCAATCGCGACCTTGCCGAGCAGTCCGTTTAGCCGGCCAAGCTGCGCCGGATCACTCGTCGTTTTCAGTTGACTCGCGATTTGTGCGTCAATCTTGGAATCGATTCGGCTGACAAAGAAACTAGCCACGCTGGCAATCCGGCTAACGTCTCCGCCAGAGGCGGCGCGGGCGGTCAAACCTTCGATATAGGCCTTTGCAACTTGCTCGTAGACATCGCGCGAAAAAAGCAGCGTTACGTTGACATTGATCCCTTCGCTGATCAATTGGCGGAGCGCCGGAATTCCTTCAGGTGTTGCCGGCACTTTCACCATGAGGTTCGGCCGGTTCACTGCCTTCCAGAGCCGCCGCGCCTCTTCTAACGTTCCAGCCGTGTCATTCGCGAGCAACGGGGAGACTTCCAAGCTCACGTAGCCGTCCCGCTGTTTACTTTCCTCGTAGACTGGCCGCAGAATGTCCGCCGCATCCTGCACATCTTTCACGGCGATTTTTTCGTAAAGTCCTTTGGCGTCCAGGGCGGCCGACTCGGGACTGTTGATCACCGCTTCATAGTCCGTGCTGCCTACGATTGCTTTTTCGAAGATTGCCGGGTTCGAGGTGACGCCACGCAGCCCGTCTTCCACCACCAGCCGCTTCAGCTCTCCGCTGGTGATCAAACTCCGGCGAATGTAATCCAGCCAGACCGATTGCCCAAACTCAGAGAGTCCTCTCAGCGGATTTGTTTCTTTGGGAATGCTCAGCGCTGCCGTTGTCATTGTCCTTTTACCTTTCTTTGTCTGCTAAATTCCAAAATCAACAGGGTGTGGTGCCCTCGTGCAAGAATTCCAGGCCGCCTCTCTCTTCAATGGCATCAATCTTCGCAAGCCTTCTCAGGTGACGCCCTTCCTGCGACAGTTTGGCGCCCACGAATGCACCCACAAGTTCGTGAGCCAGCTCTTCGCCGATCACTCGGCCTCCGAGCACCAGCACATTCATGTGATCGTGCTCCACGCCTTGATGGGCCGAATACGTGTCGTGGCACAGGCCGGCGCGAATACCTCGAAATTTGTTCGCGGCCACGGAGGCGCCAACTCCGCTTCCGCATATCAGCACCGCGCGCTCGACTCGCTCGCTGAGAATCGCCGCGGCAACCGCTTCAGCAAAGTCCGGATAATCGACCGGAGTTGTGTCACAAGTGCCCAGATCCTCTACGGTGTGCCCTAATCCGCGGAGATATTCCAAAACTTTCCCTTTCAACGAAAACCCAGCGTGGTCCGAAGCAACGGCAACATTCATAGTCATTTCACCTGTGCGAGCTGCGCCTTGGCAGCTTCCACGACGTGATCGGTTGTAAATCCAAATTCTTTTTGCAGCACCTTCAACGGCGCCGAAGCTCCGAACGTCTTCATTCCTAGAATTGCCCCGTCGATTCCCACATAACGGCACCATCCAAACGTGGAGGCCTGCTCTACCGCCACGCGAGCCTTGACGCTTGGTGGCAACACCGTTCGCCGATACTCTTCGCTCTGTCTTTCAAACAGCTCCCAGGAAGGCATGCTCACCACGCGCGCGCGAATTCCTTGCCGCGTCAACTCTTCGTAAGCCTCGACACACAAGGAGACCTCGCTCCCCGTGGCCATCAGCAGGACATCTGGATTGCCGCCCTCCGCATCAGCGAGCACGTAGGCCCCCTGCGCAAGACCACTTGCCGGAGCGAAGCGCGTTCGGTCATACGTTGGCAACGCCTGCCGCGTCAGGATGAGAGCCACCGGCTGCCGGGGCATGGTCAGTATCAGTTTCCAAGCTTCCGCAACCTCGTTGGCATCGCCAGGCCGCATCACCACAAGGTTCGGGATGGCGCGCAATGAAATCAGATGTTCGATCGGCTGGTGTGTCGGGCCGTCTTCTCCTACACCAATGGAGTCGTGAGTGAACACATGCGTAACAGGAATCTCCATCAGGGCGCTCAGACGAATCGATCCTCGCCCGTAGTCACTGAAAATCAGGAAGCCTGATCCGAATGGCCGGAGCTTGGATACCGCAAGGCCGTTTAAGATCGCCCCCATCGAGTGTTCACGAATCCCGAAGTGCAAATTCCGTCCTGAAGGACTATCGGCTTGAAAATCGCCGGCGCTTGCAAATGTCAGCCGCGTCCTGGTCGAAGGAGTAAGGTCTGCGGAACCTCCCACCAGCCACGGAATATTTGGAGCAATGCTGTTCAGAACTTTGGCGGACGCGTCGCGCCCGGAAACTCCCTTGGCATCGGCAGGAAAGACGGGAATGTCTTTCGACCAATTCGCGGGCAGCTCTCGCTTTTGAATTTGGTCGAGCTCGGCTGCAAGTTCGGGGTATTTTGCACGGTACGCCTCGAATTTTTTCTCCCACTGTTGGCGCGCTTCGCGGCCTCTGCGCCCAACGCCAGATTCGAAATGCTCATACACTCCGTTGGGTACGAGAAACTTGGCGTCTGGCGGCCAGCCATAAGCCTGCTTGGTTAGCTTGATCTCTTCTTCACCGAGCGGCTCCCCGTGAACCGCGCTGCTGTCCTGACGATGCGGCGAACCATAGCCGATATGGCTGTCAACGATGATGAGCGACGGCCGGCCCGCCGTGCCCACGGCATTCCGCAGCGCGTTCTCAATCCGGTCGAGATCGTTGGCATCCCCTACGCGAGCCACGTTCCATCCGTAAGCCAGAAACCGCCCCGCCACGTCTTCGGTGAACGTGATATCGGTCTTGCCTTCGATGGTGATGTGGTTGTTGTCGTAGATCCAGCAGAGGTTGTCGAGCTTCAGGTGTCCTGCAACTGAAGCTGCCTCGCTGGAGATGCCTTCCATCATGCAACCGTCGCCGCAAAGCGCGTAGATCCGGTAGCCGAACAGCTCAAAATCCGGGCGGTTGTATCGTGCGGCAAGCCACTTTTCAGCAATGGCCATGCCCACACTCGTTGCCACACCTTGCCCCAGCGGACCGGTGGTCGTCTCGACTCCCGAGGTCCAGCGATACTCCGGATGTCCCGCGCAGCGGCTCCCAAACTGGCGAAATGACTTGATATCGTCGAGCGTGACGGAAGGCCTCCCCAGAATTTCATACTCCGGGTCGACCGCTTTGACTTTGGCGAGATGCAGAATGGTGTATAGCAACGTCGACGCATGTCCGGAGGAGAGTACGAAGCGGTCACGATTCATCCAGATGGGATCTTCGGGATCGAACCGCAAAAACCTTTGCCACAGGCAGTACACCGTCGGTGACATGCCCATCGGCGTCCCAGGATGCCCGGAATTCGCCTTCTGGATCGCATCGATCGCCAGCGTCCTCATCGTGTTTACGCAAAGCTGATCAATATCCAAAACCGTCTGAGTCGTTGACATCACACCGCTCGCTTTCTGAAGCAATTGCTCAAGTCCGGGCATCGCATTCTTAAATCCGTCCGCCGGATATTCATTTCACGTTGCCAATTTATTCCCATGTCGTTGCCCATTCTTTCGAGTTCCTGTTTCCGGTTTTCAACTCCTGCGACAACATTTCTTCGCAAGGTCTCAAGGCATCTCCCGCGCCGACCTTCCGGCTTGTAAGTCGGGTCCTACTAAGTCCTCGCCATTCGTAAAGCGCACTACTGCCGCTTTCCATCCCCTCTGCAGCAGGTACAGGCTCAAAATGGCGAAAGCGACCACGGCAAATCCAATCGCAAAAAATGCAAACACGGCAACCAATTCCTGCACAAAGTAAAATCGCAAGCCCACGCCAGCCACCAGGAACCACCACGCCCACTTCCAACGCTTGCCCTCTGCTTTCATCACTTTCTTCTTCTGCCATCCCTCACAGGAGAACTCCTACCAGCGCTGCGCTACTTCTAGTTGCGGTCCGTTCATCACCATGGGTTCGTAATCCGACGAACGCTGAAACTGGCGGGGCGTCATGCCCACCAAATGTCCAAACACGGTTGTGAAGTGCGCCTGGTTTTCGAAACCAACTTCAAGCGCGACGTCCACAATCTTGGCGTCATCTTGGCGGAGAAGCTCTTTCGAACGATTGATGCGCTCTTGCAAAACGAATTGATGAGGCGCTAGCCCGGTGCTAAGTTTGAACAGCTTTGAGAAATGCGACTGGCTCATCTCCGCCAACCGGGACAGCGTGCCAACGGCCAGCGGTGTATCGAGATTGTTCCGGATGTGCTCGACGACGCGCGCCAAACGTCTCGGAGGAATGCCGAAGGCCTGCTCACCGGGCAGGTACGTAGCATGGATAAACGCGTCCGCCACCTCGCAGGCCCACTCTGGCGAAAGATCACCAGCCCCCATCACCAGAAGATTCATTCCGTCGTCCTGAACGCCTTGACGCGCCGAGTTCAAGTCATGGCCCAACGCCGCTCGCACTCCGGGATGCTTATTGGCCATCGCGCAAGCTCCAATCGCCCTGGAACAGATCAGCACACCACGTTCGACGCGCCCTGCGTAAATAGCCGACGAAAGTTCGCCCGTTATGCTCTGGTAGTCGCTTGGTTGACGATCCCCCGTCGAAACGTCCGCAGCAGAGTGGCCCTGCGCGGTTAATCTGGTTCTGAGCCTTTCCTTACATTCCGATCCGCTCTGGTCCGACCCAATTCCTATTCGCACGCTTGCTCCTCAACGCCAACGCGCCAATGAGTGTTGCAACGTGCCTGCCAATCACGTTTGCACCTGCGGTCATGCCAAATCGTTGAAAGCGAAGGCACATACAGTGAAGGCGAGGTTCAAGCCATTCCATCGCCCGTTCCCGCGTCACGACCTCGACGTTACCGTCAAGCCCTCGCCATAAATTGCAAATGAATCGAATTCCTTGATTTGCAGCACGCCGTCAGCTGTCTGTTCTCCGTTGAAAACACTCGGGATGGCAGATCGCCCGGCCAGGGCCCTTCGTTGGGCATACAGATGCTTTACCCATACACGAAGGAAACGGAGATGGCTAATGAGGGACACTTCAAAGTCTGCCAGCTACAACGGGCGCTCTTACAAAAAGGCAGCGGACAACCGCTTGCGCGTGTCCGGGAGACGGCACGGAAACTCACGGCCGACTTTGTCTGCCTCGGCCAGCAACCCATCTCGTGGGAACGTGGACGCACTCCAGGAAATGTTTCTCGCCTCGCGCCCAAAATTCGTGGGAACCGCCTACTCCATCTTGCGCAATAAAGAGGACGCCGAAGACGCGGTTCAAGATGCGGTTCTCTCGGCTTATGTCCACCTGCGCAATTTCGAAGGTCGGTCCGCTTTCACGACTTGGTTCACTCGTATCGTGCTAAACGCCGCTCTCATGATTCTGCGAAAACGGACAAACTCGCGGATCAGCTCCCTTCCCGATGCCTCCATGTCGGACGAAACTCCCTGGACCGAAAGGATTCCGGCCTCGCAACCCGATCCGGAAATGGCCTGTGCGGAAGGTGAGACTTTCCAACTGATTGACGTTTTGCTCGGCCGAATGAGTCCTGTGCTTCGGCAGTCTTTTACGATGACTTACTACGACGAAATGACGAGCCGAGAGGCCTGCGCTTTGCTTGGCGTTTCCATCGGAACTTACAAGTCGCGGGTATTCCGTGCACGGCGACATCTCATGGCGCTAGCGCAGCGATCTCTGGTGGCCCCCATCCGCAGAGCTGCTCATTCTCCATTTTCTTTCGACAGGCTTGATTTTCAGGCCCTTGCCGCAAGGCCCGCGGAGATCTCGTCTCCGGAAATGGCGTTCTCGTGAATCAGTTGCCTCTACTCTTTTCTTTTGCTCGGGACAAGAAATGTCGGTGACCACCGGAGATTCTATCAAAATGGAAAAGCCCGAATGGCTGACCCAGATGGAGGCTGTTCTCGAGGTGCTCAACGAGGGTGTCGTCATTGTCGACGACCGAGGGCGGATACTATTTGCCAACTCCCGGTTTTTAGAAATGACGGGTATTCCTGGGCAAGACCTGATTGGTTTTGACCATTCTTGCTTCTATTCCTCCCAGGAAACGGATTTTCTGACGCGGCAGATTGACGTTGCCCTCCGAGCCGGTCACAACCGATATGCTTTTGTGCTCCCTCGAAAGGGCGGCGGCCGGCTGCCCGTCATTATCAGTTCCCGGAGGCTCGAGAATTCCGGGAGCAATTTTGGAATCGTAACATTCACGGACATCTCCAATCAGGTGCGGGTCGAGGAGGAACTTCGCTCCGCCAACGCCAAGCTTCAAGCACGCCAGATGGAAATTGAAGAAGATCTACGGCTCGCTGCGCGTGTCCAGAACAGCCTCGCACCTAGACCCCTGGTCTGGGACACCATGAGTGTTGATGCTTTCTATGGTCCCGTGCACTCGATCGGCGGCGATTTCGCCCTGGTAAATTCGCCGGACCAGGACCACCTCAGCTTGCTGGTCTGTGATGTCTCCGGCCACGGCATCGGTTCCGCGCTGGTCGCCAACCGCATCTACTCCGAAACGACCGCGCACCTGCGCAGTGGCATGCCGTTCCTCGACATGTTCGGAGAGTTGAACCGCTTCCTCATCGAAGACATCGCCGGCTCTGGGATGTATGTCACGTTGGCTGCTGCCCGGATCGATGTTCGTCGACGCAGCATGGTCTTTGCGGGAGCCGGCCATCCGCCGGCTATGCTCGCGCGTCGCGGGCAGACTCCCATGCTTCTCGAGTCCCGCAGCATGATTCTCGGTGCGCTCCCTGAAGCCGTGGATGCCACCACTAACCTGGAGGTGCAGCTCCAGCCGGACGACCGGATCGTTCTGTATACCGACGGGATTACTGAAGTTTTCAATTCCAGGGGAGAAATGCTGGGCGTCGAAGGCGTCCAGAAAATCGTGCGCCAAACATCGTCCCTGCCTCCTCACGAAATGAAACAGGGCATTCTCGATGGTGTGGCTGCCTGGCGGGAAGGCCCCCCAACCGATGATGTTTCACTGATGCTGGTGCACGTTCGCTGATAAGAATTGGATTTGATGATCAAGGAGAGATGCATGACATTCAGAGGTGCCACGGTACTAGTTGGAGTTGGTTTGCTTTTTGCCGGGCTGGTGATTCCGGTTGCGAACGCGCAACAGGCTTCAGGCCCGGTTAAGGTAGTTCAGCTTACGGGTCTCGCGGGCGTCAAAGACAACGCAAAAGGAACGCTGAGTGTCGAGAACGGCCAGCTGCATTTTGTCCACGGTAAGGCAAGCTCTGAAGTAAGCGCCGCTTCCATTCAAGACGTCGTCACCGGCGCCGATTCCCAAAGAACCGTCGGCGGCACGATTGGCGTGGTGAGCATGGCGGCGCCTTACGGCGGCGGCCGAGTCCTCAGTTTATTCCGTTCGAAAATCGACACGCTCACCGTTCAGTATCGCGACGCTGACGGAGGCCTGCACGGTGCAATCTTCACGATGCCGGTCGGCACGGCCGACGTGATCAAGAAAGAGCTTGTGGCACAGGGCGCCCACACGACCGCTCCGGGAGACTCAACTCCAGCAGCTAACTCCAATACTTCACCCAGCAAGGAAAAACCATGAAGCGCATTCTCGACGCGGGAATCAAGCTGTCCCTGTTCATGCTGATCTTCAGTGCTTCTCCACTTCGGGCCCAGAAGAACAAGCCCGCAAAGATTACGGCGGCGGCGCTCCAGGTTGAGATGATTCAATCTGATGAAATCAAGTTGCCCGCAGAATTCCAGGTTGCCCTTTACGAAAACCTGATTCGCCAACTCGAGAAGAATGGATTCTCGCATGTGTATCGCGACGGGGACCGCAACGCCGCGAGTGTCGCCGGCCTCGTCGTCCTTCATAGCACGGTTCGGGGCTTCAAAGCGGGCAGCGAGAGGGCCCGGCAGGTGACCACCGTTTCCGGAGCCACGTCCATCACGGTCCATTGCCGGTTCACGAGCCCAGACGGAACGTCCCTTCTTGAGCAGGATGTAAACGGCAAGGTCCGGTTCTTTGGCGGCAACCTCAAAGCAACTTACGACTTCGCGAAGAAGGCCGCCCATGTCGCAAATGAAAACTTTTCCGCTCCCGGTCGTGAGTAATGGCCAGGAGAGAAAGCCCGGGAACCGAGGAGGTCTGTTGTTGATTTCTGCGCGGCACCAGGACAAAACCACGATTTTCGATCTTTCGGGCGACATCGATTTCGCGAGCTCCCCGAAAGTACGTGATTCAGTGTTGCGCGAGATCCGCGAAAGTCGCACGCCACGCGTGGTAGTAAATCTCAGCCAGGTCCGTTACATGGACAGTTCCGGTGTGGCTTCCCTGGTCGAAGGATTGAAAGCGTCTCGCGATCTCGGCTCGCGTTTCATTTTGGTGGGGCTGAGCACATCCACACGGGATGTTCTGCAACTCTCGCGCCTGATCAAGGTCTTTGAAGTTTACGACACCGAAGAACAGGCATTGGCTTCGTGATATGGAATTCGTCTCTCAGCTCGGCAGCACCACCCTCGATAGCCTGAGTTATCTCGGCTCCCTTGCATCTCTTAGCGCCCGGGCGGCCTATTACACTTTGGTGGCCCCGTTCCAGGGAAAGCCTTTGCGCCTGCAGCGCGCAATATCGCAAGCCATGGAGACGGGCGTCCGCGCTTTGCCGATCCTTTCCCTGATTACTTTCTTCATCGGCCTGATCCTGGCGCTTCAGGCAGCCTATGAGCTTCGCAGATTTGGCGCGATCAGCGCCGTGGCAACGGCGGTCGCTGTCACGATGTCTCGCGAGCTCGGTCCGTTAATCACCGCCATCGTTGTAATTGGCCGTTCTGGTTCTGCGTTCGCTGCCGAAATCGGCACCATGAAAGTGAGCGAGGAAATCGACGCCCTGGAAACCATGGCCATCAGCCCGATCCGTTTTCTCGTCGCACCGAAGTTCCTGGCCATGATGGTGATGTTGCCGTGCCTGACCATTTGGGCCAATGTCATGGGCATTCTCGGAGGTTCCCTGTTCGGCGTCGCGCAAGCGGATTTCACTCTTTTGCGCTACATCCAGGCTTCCATCGACTCCTTGCTTCTGCGGGATATCACGACGGGATTGGTGAAGAGCGTGATGTTTGGCATCACCATCACCGCCGTCGGGTGTCTCGAGGGACTGTCGACTGGCGCGGGGGCCGAGCAGGTCGGCCGGTCCACCACGCAAGCCGTGGTCAAGTCCATCTTTCTGGTTGTCGTTGTCGATTTGTTCTTTACAGTTCTGTTTTTTTTCGCGGGTAACTGATGACTGCAGAACAAATACTTTCGGCTTCGCGTGCTGAACCCGTGCTTTCACTGCGCAACCTGCGCGTGAGTTACGGAGAACGAGAAATTCTGCACGGCATCAGCTTCGACGTCGTGCGCGGCGAAACCCTGGTGATCCTTGGCGGTTCGGGGTCCGGGAAAAGCACACTTCTTCGCACTCTGGTGGGGCTCGAAAAACCCAGCGCCGGTGAGATATGGATCAAAGGCCAGGATCTCGCGAAAACTTCCGCCGAAGAAATGGACGAGATCCGAAGGCAAATCGGCATGTCCTTCCAGGGCGGAGCCTTGTTCGGTTCGATGACCGTGGGCGAAAACGTGGCTCTGCCTCTTCGAGAACACACCAAGCTGGAAGACTCCACCATCGAAATCATTCTTCGGCTGAAACTGCAGCAGGTCGGGCTCGAAGGCTTCGAATATTACATGCCGGCGCAGCTCAGTGGCGGCATGAAGAAACGCGCGGCCGTGGCACGCGCGCTGGCAATGGACCCGGAGATCCTGTTTTTCGACGAGCCTTCGGCAGGACTGGATCCTATCATCGCGGCAGGTATCGACGAATTGATCATGGAACTCAAGCGCGCGTTCCACATGACCATCATTGTGGTTACGCACGAGCTGGCGAGCGCATTCTTGATTGCCGACCGCATGCTGTTGATCGACAAAGGCAACATCGTGGCGCTCGGAACGACCGAAGAGATGCGGTCCAGCACGCAACCTAGGGTCCGGCAATTCCTTGATCGCATTGCCGAACCTGAGGTTTCCGGAGAATTGGACTACCTGCAGATGCTAACAGCGGAGCGTCCCAATGCGCATAGCGCTGCAGGAAAGAGAGGATAGTGATGCAATCTAAACGCGAGCAGGTGCTCGTAGGTTTGTTCGTGCTCATCGCCGTGGCCGTCCTGTTTGGCACGGTATTCGCCATGAGCGGCGCGTATGGACAATCCACGACAAAATTTCATGCGTATTTTCCCTTCGCGGGAGGGCTTGAACCCGGCGCGACTGTGCGCTACGCGGGTGGACCGAAAGTCGGCCGCGTTGACAGCATCCGGCTTGATCCGCAGAATCCCGCACGGCTAGACGTCGTTTTCACTGTGCAGTCTGATCTCCCAGTTAAGACCGACAGCAACGTAAAGATCATGAGCATGAGTCCGCTGGGGGACAATCACCTTGAGATTTACCCCGGCAGCACCCAAGCACCGAGAGCAGCGAGCGGCGCCGCGCTTCCCTCGCTAAAGTATGTCGACTTCAACGCTCTGACCGCGCAGCTCAATGACTTGAATCCACAAGCCCAGGAA
>Ga0137412_10002520_pt1 | contig 14506 bp, 9 predicted proteins | sample CZODoug2_1_16fun_FD_122160 | JGI IMG/M metagenome (GOLD analysis project Ga0137412, IMG submission 122160) | Vadose zone soil fungal communities from Angelo Coast Range Reserve, California, USA - CZODoug2_1_16fungal (Hybrid Assembly) | ecosystem: Environmental > Terrestrial > Soil > Vadose zone... | reverse complement strand
CCGTTACCGCCGCTGGCGCCCACCGCGGTGCCGCTGAAACCATTGCCGCCACTGCCGGCGAACAACCCGCCGTTGAAGCCGTCGGGGTGCGCCGCGGTGCCGTCGGCACCATTGCCGACGAAGAAATTCAGCCCGGGGATCGCACCTGCGAGATCCAAGAACGCGTCAGCGAACCCGAACGGATCGCCGAGATTGGTACCCACGGGCAGTGCAGTCAGAGCGGCGCTGCCGCCGAACAGGCTGCTGCCGGTAGAGGGCACGCTGCTCGCGCCGAGGTCGTTGCACCCAATGACGCTGCCGCACAGCTCAGTCGGTGGCTGCTGAGGTGCCGACACCAACGGCGCGGCCTGCGCCACCCCAGCACCGATGAACAGTGCCGCGACCGGAACGCCCAACACGATCCCGGCTCCACCGATCACCGCCGCCGTTGTCACCAACGGCCGCAACGGCTTCCGTTCCCGATGCGAACCACTACCTCGCTCACCGCGATCGGGCGCCTGAAGTTGCTTACTACGACTGGACATTGAGAAATCCCCCTTCAGATAGTGCGTGAGTCGAATATCGCGTGATTGATGGAGCACATGGAATCCCCACGTAACCGCGCGCGCCGTCAGACCGGCCGTGTTCACCTGAGGTGGATTGACTCCGGGTGATCATCAACGGCGGCCCTGCGTGAATGGCTGCGTGGGTGCTCTCGGTTTTTGTTCGTGCTGACAATGCCTTTCGTGCGGCTAGTTTCCCGATTCGGGAAGAGCATGCGCGGCAGCTATGTCATGGCACTGTCGTGGCGCTGTCACGCCCGGCATGATCGAGGAAGGGATCCGCCCCGCAACACCGTGCGTGGGTGAAATCCGACCGCTCTTGATAGTGCGACGACCGGGATTGCCTGCCGGCGTGCGCGATGAACTCGATGACGGCGTCGGTAATGATGCCAAGGTCGCGGGCGTCGGGGACGTGGAACGGGCCGTCGAGGGGGACGAAGCGGGCATCAGACAGGCCCCTGGCGAGCTGCTGACCGCCGACGAAGGGGATGACCCGGTCGCCGGTGTAGTGCATCACCAGTGCGGGCACCGTGACCTGGGGCAACAGGGAGGTCACGTCGGTTGAGTACACCGCGGCCAGATAATCCGCGGTGGTGGCCGGCTCGGCAGCGGCTCCCAGCACCGCTGCGAGCAACTGGCACGCTTCATCACCCGCGTTGGGACGGTACAGACCGGCCAGCAGCGTCGCACCGACCCGGGGGTGGGATCGGATCAGCGAGACTGCGGCGCTTGCCATTTCGGCGGAGAAGGTCGCGGGGCCGTTGGCATAGGTGGCGATGAGGACGAGACGCTCGACGAGGTCGGGCCTGCGCACGGCCATGTTCACCGCGACGGGCCCGGACTGGGAGACGGCGACCAGGGTCGCCGGTCCGGTGACCTGCTCGAGCACCGACTCGAGTTCTGCTGTGGCGGCGTCGAGGCCGTGGTCGGGCACCAGGGGTCCGCGGGACAGGCCGGTTCCGAGCCGGTCGTACAGGGTGAGTCGGGTGCGACGGGCGAGGTTCTCCAGCAACGACGCTCGCGGGTCCCGGCCTGCCGCGATCAGATCGAGGCTGGTCACCCAGGCCGGCACCGACACCACCGTCGCACCCTCGCCGACGGTGGCGACCGCTATGCGGTTGCCGTCGTGGCGGCGGATGTGGCGGATCGCCATCCTGTCGAATGCGGCGGGTGTGAACGCGGAAGGCCGGTCGAGGCCGTGCCGCAGGATGTCGAGTTCGAGACGCTGCAACGTCACCGAGGGCTCCAGCCCCAGCTCATCGGCGAGTTGCCGACGGTAATTCGCGTAGTAGCCAAGGGCATCCGCGTGGCGACCGGTGGCGTACAGTGCGCGCATCAAAGTGGCGAGAGCGCGTTCCCGCAGCGGGTGCGCGGTCACGAAGGACTCCAGCGTCGGCGCCGCTTCGGCGGCCCGTCCGATTGCGACGAGGGCCTCGGCCCGTTCCTCGACTGCGACGCGGTGCAGCTCGTCGAGTCGGATCGCTTCCAACCGCACGTCCTCCAACTCGGTGAATTCGCCGTAGGCCGATCCGCGCCACAATCCCACCGCCTTCGTGAGCAGCTCGGCGGCCCGTGTCTGGTCGCGACGGGCCGCGTCGATGAGGCACTCGAACTCGTCGGCGTCGGTCCAGCCGTTGATGCGATAACCGTGCGGGGTGCTGACCAGCACCTCCTCGCTCAGGGAGCGCCGCAACCGTGACAACTGGTTGTGCAACGCCGCGGTCGGGTTGGCCGGTGGCCGGTCCGCGAATATCGCCTCGGCCAGTGCGGCCGAGCTGACCACCCGCCCCTTGTGCGCCAGCAGCACGGCAAGCAGGCGGCGCTGACGCTCGCCTGGCAAGGGCACCAGGCCGCGCTTGGCGCATCGATACTCCAGCGGACCCAGAACCCCGAACGAAGGCATCCGTCATTCCTCCCCATTGACATCAGCTTTAGTTGTCTGACATCTTACCTCTCATGGAGCCAGGTTCGGAACGGCATCGCGAACAACGTCAATTGCTTTCCGAAGAGGTGCGTCAACAGCTCGCAGAAGAACTGTCCAACGGCACCTACGCCCCGAACGAGAAGCTTCCGTCCGAGCCGGAATTCGCGAAGCGCTACGGCATCAGCAGACCCACCTTGCGTGAGATCCTCAGCGGCCTCGAACGAGACGGCCTGATCCGCCGGGTGCACGGCGTCGGCACCTTCGTGACCCCCAAGCGGACCCGCGTGCACAGCGTCCTCGACCTGGACATCGGCGTCACCGAGGCGGTCACCGCCGCCAGGGCCAATCTCAACGTCGAAGTGGTCAAGACGAAGACCGAGCCCGTTGCGAACTGGATCTCGACGGCCCTCGGGCTGTCGCGGGACGCCGCCGCGTTCAGCGTCGAGAGGATCATCCGCGTCGACGGCGTGCCCGCCACGCATGGCTTCGACGTGATCCCGCTCGACATCCTCGAGGCGGCGGGGTCCCCGTCCTACGACGGCGGCTCGATCTATCAGTTCCTGGAGAACCAGTGCGGCGTCCACCTGGTTGGTGGTGTCGCCGAGATCTCTCCGGTGGCTGCCAGCGCCCGCATGGCGAAGATGTTGGACTGCCCGCGGAATAGCCCGCTACTCCGCCTGGAGCAGACGGAGCGATCCGCCAGTGGCCAACCGGTACTGCTGTCCCAGGAGCACTACGCACCAGGCGTATTCAGCCTCACCGTCCACCGGCTGCGGCGTGACCGCACCGATGTCACCGGTCAGCGCGGAACGAAAACCGAGCCACACCGTGACCGATGACCAGATATCGGAAACGTCGGCGGCCGTGACACCCACCTCCGACGAGGACGAGCTGCGAGCCTTCGGCTACCAACCGCAACTCGAACGCTCGATGGGGGCATGGAGTTCGTTCTCGATCTCGATCTCGTGCATGTGTGTCACCGCAGGAATCTTCACCACCTTCGCCTACTCGCTCGGCATGGTCGGTCCGGTCTTCGTGTGGACCTGGCTCATCGTCTCGGTCGGTCAGCTCCTGGTGGCGCTGGTGCTGGCCGAGCTGGCCGGGCGCATGCCGATCAGCGGCTACGCCTACCAATGGACGAGCCGGCTGATCAACTCGCACTACGGATGGTTCGTCGGCTGGGCAGGCATGATGGCGTTCATCCCTGGCTTCACCGGGCTCAACTTCGGTCTGGCACCCGTGCTGCTGAACCGGTTGGACATCGAGATAACCACGACATCAACGCTTTTGGTGGTGGTCATCGTGACTCTGACCCAGCTGGCGATCAACCTGGCCGGAGTCCGTATCGCTTCGCGCATCAACAACGCGGTCGCGTTCGCCGTCGAGATCGGCCTGTCGATCATCCTGACCGGGATCCTGCTGATCGTCGGGTTCGTGACGAATCCCGTTCAGGACCTCAGCTTCCTGACCACCAGCACCGTCTCGGGCAACGGCTTCTTCACCGCTATCCTGCTCTCCGGCCTGCTGGCGATGTGGGTGCTCACCGGCTTCGAGGGTGCGGCCGACCTGGCCGAGGAGACCAAGCTGGCCACCCGGCACGTGCCCAAGGCCGTACTCCGGTCATTGGTGTTCGCGATCGTCGTCGGATTCCTGATGATCGTGGGCCTCACCATCAACATCGACGATCTGACGAACACGATCGGTGCTGACGTGCCGGTCGCCCACGTCTTGGAGGCGGCACTCGGCTCCACCGGTGCCGCGGTGTTCGAGTCGGCCGCGATCATCGCGTTGTACGCAGGCGGTCTCGCCAACATGGCGGCCGCCAGCCGGTTGATGTTCTCGCTGTCCCGCGACAACATGCTTCCCGCATCCTCGATGCTGAAAAAGGTTTCCCCCCACACGAAGTCGCCGAGCGCCGCACTGCTCGTCATCGCGATGATGAGCCTGGCCCTGGTGCTCGTCGGCAGCTACGGGTCGTCGCAAGCGATGGCGCTCATCGTGGGCATGGCAGCGCTGGGCTACTACGCGGTGTACGGCCTCACCGTGGCCGCCGTGCTGATTGCGTCGCGCAACGGTTCGCTGCCCGCGCGGACCGACTTCGATCTGGGGCGCTACGCCGGTCCCGTCCGGGTCGCAGCGCTGCTGTGGACGCTGTTCGTGATCGGCTGCCTGACGATTCCCGGACTGAACCGTCGGACCGCGCTCATGGCCGCCGCGTTCTTCGTCATCGCCGGTGTCTGGTACGCGGCGGTGCTTCGCAACAGGATCAGGAACGACCAAGCGGGCGTACCGCAGATCCGCCCCAGCGAGGGAGGCACCCTTCGATGAGCCACACCGTCGACCGCTACGTCAAGCCGGGCTTCCGCAGCGCGGCGCCCTACAACGCCGAGCATCACGACTTCGCCTGGCAGCACCGCCAACTCGCGCGACTGATGTCCAACGAGTGCCCGATACCACCGTCCGATGGCGTACGGGCGGCAGTCCGCGAGGCCTTCGACATCGGGCACCTCTACCCCTATTCCGGCAAGGACCTGGTCGCGGCGCTGGCGCGCTACAACTCCGTGCCCGACGAATCGATCGTGCTCGGCAACGGCTCCACCGAAGTGCTCGACGTCCTGGTGCGGTTGCTGGTCGGCCCCGGCGACGAGACCGTCATCGCCTCACCCACCTACGCGTTCTTCGAGAGCCAGACGCGCATCAACGGCGGCCTGGCGCGGTCCGTGCCGCTCACGGCGACGTGGGAGCTCGACGTCGACGCCATGCTCGCCGCCATCACGGACCGCACGACCATCATCTTCCTGTGCAGCCCCAACAACCCGACCGGAAAGGGCTGGAGCACAACGCAGTTGATCCGCCTTCTGGACACCGGCATCCCCGTCGTCGTCGATCAGGCCTACCTGGAATGTGGCCATGCCGAGTCGTTCGCCCCGCTCGTCGCGTCGCATCCCAACCTCGTCATCGCGCGGACCATGTCCAAGGGTTTCGGGCTCGCGGCACTGCGAGTCGGCTATCTGATCGGCGACCCCGAGCTGGTCGACATCGTGCAGCGGGTCCGCATCCCGTTCAGTATCAGCCTGATGGGGATCTGGGGGTGCTTGCAGGCGCTGAACGAACCGCACGAGCTGGAACGTCGACGCGAGTTCATCAGCTCGGAGGCCGATCGGCTGTACGAGGCGATGCAGCAGATGGAGGGAGTCGAGTCCTTCCCGTCCGACGGCAACTTCGTGCTGGCCGACATCTCCAAGAGCGGTCGGTCGGTCACCGATGTGGTGGATGCTCTACTTCGGGAGGACATCCTGATCAGAGCGATGGGTGCCCACGGACTGAAGGGATCGCACGTGCGGGTCACGGTCGGGACCATCGAGCAGAACGATCGATACCTCAAGCTGCTCGAAGCACTTCTCACGCCCGTCCGGCAGGACGTGTAGCTCATCGAAATGACTTCGCACATCTTGGCATTCGACATCGGCACCAGTGGCGTCAAGGCCGTCGTCGTCGATGCGGACGGCCAGCTGCTGGACTGTGCCTACCGTGGCTACGGGCTGCAGATGGTCGCGGACGGCGGCGTCGAGCAGGATCTGGGCCACATGATCGAGTCGGCGCTCGAAGCAGCCGAGGAACTGCTGCGCCGAGTGCCCGCGACGGCCACGTCGATCGAGGGGATCAGCGTCACGGCACAGATGTTCAACCTGGTGGCGGTCGACGACGCAGGCCGGCCGCTGTTGCCGATGATCAGCTGGCTGGATCAGCGCGCCGAGGGCGACGCTCGAACACTGGCCAAGCTGGTGCCGCCCGATGAGCAGTTCGGCCTGTTCAAGGCGGTGGTCACGGGCAAGGACATCGTCCCGAAGATCCTCTGGCTGCGCGACAGTCGGCCCGACACCTATGCCCGAACTGCCAAACTCCTGGACTGCAAGGAAGCCGTGGTCATGCACCTGACGGGTGCAGCGGTCATCGATCACGCAGGAGCTTCGGCCTACCGGCTGTTCAATCACGAGACACGGGACTGGGACGTAAGCGCCTGTGCTGCCGCGGGGATCGATCCTGACAAGCTTCCCCGGGTGTGCGCGGCCACCGACGTCGCAGGCCGGCTCCGGCCCGGCATCGCGCAGCGGCTCGGGTTGTCGGACGCCGTAGCGGTGTACGTCGGCGTCGGTGACGTGGCTGCCAGTCAACTGGGCTCGGGTGCGGTGAACCCCGGTGATCTGCACGTAAGCCTGGGCACCGCAGTGTATTTCGGCCTCACCATGTCCGAACCGCGGCTCGATCCCCGGCAACGGCTCGGCGTCCTTGCCCATGCCGACGCCGACCTGTGGATCCTGTGGCTGGAGATCGCCACCGGCGGCGCAGCGCTCGCATGGGCGGTGCGCATGCTCGGCCTCGACCATCCCGGCCCTGTCGACTACGCCAGGATCGAACAATTGGTCAGCGACAGCTCCGACGACATGGACGGGCTGCTCTTCGCGCCGTGGCTCAGCGGCGAGCGAGTGCCGGTTTTCGACGATTCCGCCCGTGCGTCGTTCGTCGGCCTGCGCCTTCACCACGGTCCCGGGCACATCCTGCGTGCCGTCATGGAGGGCGTCGCCTTCCAGATGCGGTGGGCGCTGGAGTACGGGCTCGACTACGGACAGGCGGTCAAGAGGATCCGTGCGGTCGGTGGTGGATCGATGGGAACGGAGTGGACTCAGATCATCGCCGACGTTCTGGAGCGCCCGCTGGAAACGATTGCCCAGCCCCAAGATGCGGGCGCCATCGGCGCGGCGTCGTGCGCCATCGTCGGCAGCGGCGCGCAGCCGGACTACGCATTTCTCACCGATCGCGCCACCGTGACGCGGACGTTTCTGCCGGACGCGGTGCGAGCGCTCGACTATGCCGATCGCTACGCGCTGTACCGCAGGCTGTACGACGCCCTGTATCCGCTGTATCACTCGCCGCGTCCGGATGAGGAACGACCGTGACGGGACGTTGCGTGGTCTTCGACCTCGACGGGGTGCTGGTGATGTCCGAGCACCTGTGGGAACAAGGCTGGCAATCGGTTTCGGGAAAACACGGCTACGCCTGGACATCCGACGACACCAGGACCTGTCAGGGCAAGAGCGTGGCCGAGTGGGCACGGTATCTCGGCGACCGCACCGGCATGGACGTGCAGGCAGCGGCCGATGGCGTCATCGGCGCGGTGGCCGCCGCCTACGACCGCGGCGAGGTGTCGCTGATCGACGGTGCCCTCGAACTCGTTCGGGCGGCGGCAGCGCGAGTTCCCGTGGCGCTGGCCTCGTCGGCTCCCCGCGAGATCATCGACCGGGTGATGACCTCGACGCCCATCGGCGAATACTTCAGCGCCACGGTGTCGAGCGCCGAGGTCGCCGCGGGAAAGCCGGCTCCCGACGTGTACCAGGAAGCCATCGCCAGGCTGGGTGCACACAGCGCGGGCAGCTACGCGGTCGAGGACTCGAGCAACGGCGTCAGAGCCGCAGCCGCTGCAGGGTTGGCGGTGCTCGGCATGGAGCACCAGCAGTATCCGATCGACGCCGACGCGGCGCACCGCACCGTCGGCGTCTATCACTGCCTCGGCGACGTGACCGAGGTGCTCGTCCGGCGCCTCGACTCGACCTGATCCCGCGGTCGTTCACCTGCTGGACACTTGGCGGTTGATCGCCGGTGCTAATGCTTAGCCCATGATTGTGCGCCCAAAGCCATTGGTAACTGCGGGGATTGTCCTGATGACGATGGCAGCCACGTCCTGCTCATCCGGTTCGAACGCATCGTCGCCATCGGGCGCGAGCACCCCATCGACCCCGCCGGCGGCGGCCCAGCTGACCACAGGGGTCGATCAGCCGCTCACTCTCACACCCTCCCAGCTACTGGCGGCGACCGGTGGCGCGACGCCCGTAGCGTTCGCTTCGCCCGCGCACGGAAAGATCGGCTACGGCACCGGCGGCACGATGGTCTACACCCCGGAGAAGGGCTTCTCGGGCACCGACGAACTGAAGGTGACCACCGCCGAAGCCGTCAAGCTGTACGCCGTCGACACCCCACCGATCGCCACCGACGGTGGGGTCGTGATCGAAAGCAGTGCCGACGGCTCGGCAATCGCCGCCGTCCCCGGTAGCACCGACGAGGTCTACGGGCTCAGCGACCGCGGACCCAACGTCGACGGCCGTACCGACGACGAGAAGGTGTTGCCCGTCCCCGACTTTCAGCCCCGAATCAACGAGTACAAGCTCAGCGACGGGACCGCCACGGTCGAGAAGACCATCGGGCTGACGGGTACCGATGGCGCACCACTGCGCGGGCTCGTCGACCCGCAGGCGAACACCGGCGAGACGTTGGTCGACATGAACGGCGCACCACTGCCGACGTCCGATCACGGCCTCGACACCGAGGGTCTCGTCGCGCTGGCCGACGGCACTTTCTGGGTGTCCGATGAGTACGGACCGTTCCTCGTCCACTTCGACGCGGCAGGCAAGGAGCTGGAACGGTTGTCGCCGTTCGACGGCACGCTGCCACGCGAATTGTCGCTTCGCACACCGAATCAGGGGATGGAGGGCTTGACCATCACCCCCGACGCCTCCACGTTGGTGGGGATCATGCAGTCGGCGCTCAAGACGCCGGGGCTGGAAGGCTCCGCGAAGTCAGTGGCGTTCACCCGCATCGTCACGGTCAACCTGGCCACCAAGGCCGTCAGCGAATACCTGTACCCGCTGGCCAATCCGCAGGAGACCAAGGTCGCGGTTTCGGAGATCACCGCGCTGACCAACACGACGTTCCTCGTCGACGAACGCGACGGCAAGCTGGCACCCGGCACCGACAAGAAGGTCGCCGACAAGAAGATTTACGTCGCCGACATCTCCGGGGCCACCGATGTCGGCCCCAGGGCGTCGGTGCCGGGTGCGACGTACAGCGCCGACGCGGGCGGACTGCAGGTGGGTGGCAAGGCCATCGAGACGGCGATCGGGGTCACCACCGACACCGAGGCCATCGCGGCGTTGAAGGCCAAGGGCATCACGACGGCGACCAAGACGCTCAAGCTGGATCTGGGCGGTTTGTTGACCGAGCTCAACGCCAAGGGTGAATTCTTCGGCCACGACAAGGTGGAGGGCCTCGCCACTTCGGACGGCGGAAACACCCTGACGATCTCCAACGACAGCGACTTCGGCCTGGCCGGCCTGGCCTCCAAGACGCCGCCGTTCACCTTGAAGCCGAAGACACTCGCGAACGGCAGGCAGGACACCGGCGAGTTCCTCGTCGTGGACACCACCAAGATGCCCGCCAAGACCGAGACGACGACGGTGTCCATCAAAGTCGGGCCCTGATTGAGTGCGGACCGCCGGCCCCGACTATCCAGAAACGCCCTGGACCAGCGTCAACACCCGTATTCCCCAAAGCGCCGACCAATTCGGGTTTTCGCTATGAGCTGGGAGCGGATGCCCGACGGCAGTGACCGTCGTAGCGTGGAGTCGTGACATCGCCTAACAATCTCCCGCGCACGCTCGGCGAACTCCGTGCCTCCGGGCATCGCGAGCGCGGCGTCAAGCAGGAAATCCGGGAGAACCTCCTCGCCGCACTGGCCGACGGCCGCGACGTATGGCCCGGCATCTTCGGCTTCGAGGACACCGTCCTGCCCCAGCTGGAGCGCGCGCTCATCGCCGGACACGACCTGGTTCTGCTCGGCGAGCGCGGGCAGGGCAAGACGCGACTGCTGCGTGCACTGACCGGTCTGCTCGATGAGTGGACGCCCGTGATCGCGGGGTCCGAGCTCAACGAGCATCCGTACACGCCCATCACGCCCGAGTCGATCCGTCGTGCTGCCGACTCGGGCGACGACCTGCCCGTCGCGTGGAAGCACCGCAGCGAGCGCTACAGCGAGAAGCTGGCGACGCCCGACACCAGCGTCGCGGACCTCGTCGGCGACATCGACCCCATCAAGGTGGCCGAGGGCCGCAGCCTCGGTGACCCGGAGACCATCGCGTTCGGACTGATCCCGCGGGCACACCGCGGCATCGTCGCCATCAACGAGCTGCCCGACCTCGCGGAGCGCATCCAGGTGTCGATGCTCAACGTGATGGAGGAGCGCGACATCCAGGTGCGCGGCTACACGCTGCGCCTGCCGCTCGACGTGCTGGTGGTGGCCAGTGCCAACCCCGAGGACTACACCAACCGCGGCCGGATCATCACGCCGCTCAAGGACCGGTTCGGCGCCGAGGTCCGCACCCACTATCCATTGCAGCTCGAGGCCGAGGTCAGCGTCATCAAGCAGGAGGCGCACCTGGCCGCGGCGGTGCCCGACTATCTACTTCAGACGTTGGCGCGGTTCGCCAGGAACCTTCGCGAATCGCAGTCGGTCGATCAGCGCTCCGGTGTGTCGGCCCGGTTCGCGATCGCGGCCGCCGAGACCGTCGCCGCGGCGGCACGGCACCGTTCGACGATCCTCGGCGAGGACGAGCCGGTGGCGCGCGTGGTGGATCTCGCCACCGTGATCGACGTGCTGCGCGGCAAGCTGGAGTTCGAGTCCGGCGAGGAGGGCCGCGAGCAGGCCGTCCTCGAACACCTGTTGAGGCGGGCCACCGCCGACACGGCGCAACGGCTCCTCGGTGGCATCGACGTCGGCCCGCTGGTTTCCGCCGTCGAGGAGGGTTCGCCCGTCACGACCGGCGAGCGCGTCTCGGCCAAGGACGTTCTCGCGGCGCTGCCCGACCTGCCCGTGCTGGATGCCATCGCCGAGCGCCTCGGCGCGACGACCGACGGCGAACGCGCTGCCGCCGCCGAGCTGGCGCTCGAGGCGTTGTATCTGGCCAAGCGCATCGACAAGGTGTCCGGCGACGGCGAAACCGTCTATGGCTAGACGGACGTCGCGGTACTCCAGGTACAGCGGCGGCCCCGACCCGTTGGCTCCGCCGGTCGACCTGCGCGAGGCGCTCGAACAGATCGGCCAGGAGGTCATGGAGGGCAGCTCGCCGCGGCGGGCCTTGTCCGAAATGCTGCGGCGCGGCACCAAGAACATGACCGGCTCCGACCGGCTTGCCGCCGAAGCCAACCGCAAGCGCCGGGAACTGTTGAAGCGCAACAACCTCGACGGCACGTTGGCCGAGATCAAGAAGCTGCTCGACGAGGCCGTGCTGGCCGAGCGCAAGGAGTTGGCCCGCGCGCTCGATGACGACGCCCGGTTCGGCGAACTGCAGCTGGAGTCGCTGTCGCCGTCGCCCGCCAAGGCCGTCCAGGAGCTGTCCGAGTACGAGTGGCGCAGCCCGGAGGCGCAGCAGAAGTACGAGCAGATCAAGGACCTGATGGGTCGCGAGATGCTCGACCAGCGGTTCGCAGGCATGAAGCAGGCGCTGGAGAACGCCACCGACGAGGATCGTCAGCAGATCAACGAGATGCTCGACGACCTGAATGACTTGCTGGACAAGCACTCTCGTGGCGAGGACTCGCCTCAAGACTTTCAAGACTTCATGGACAAGCACGGCGAGTACTTTCCGGAGAACCCGAAGGACATCGACGAGCTGCTCGACTCACTGGCCAAGCGGGCGGCCGCGGCGCAGCGGTTCCGCAACAGCCTGTCCGCCGACCAGCGGGCCGAGCTGGATTCGTTGGCGCAGCAGGCATTCGGCTCGCCATCGCTGCAGAATGCACTCAACCGTCTCGACTCGCATCTACAAGCCGCGCGGCCCGGCGAGGACTGGTCCGGCTCGGAGCGATTCTCGGGCGACAACCCGATGGGGATGGGCGAGGGCGCTCAGGCGATGGCCGACATCGGCGAGCTCGAGCAACTTGCCGAGCAACTGTCGCAGAGTTACTCCGGCGCCACGATGGACGACGTCGACCTGGACATGCTGGCCCGCCAACTCGGCGATGAAGCGGCGGTTGACGCCAGGACGCTCGCCGAACTCGAACGCACGCTGATGAACCAGGGCTTCCTGGACCGCGGTTCCGACGGCCAATGGCGCCTCTCACCCAAGGCCATGCGGCAGCTCGGGCAGGCCGCCCTGCGCGACGTCGCGCAACGACTGTCGGGTCACCACGGCCAACGTGACACGCGTCGCGCTGGCGCGGCAGGGGAGCTCACCGGGGCGACGCGGCCATGGCAGTTCGGCGACACCGAACCGTGGAACGTCACCAGGACGCTCACCAACGCGGTGCTGCGTCAAGCCGGGACGGGCGTCGCCGAGCTGCCCATGCGGCTCACGGTGGAAGACGTCGAGATCTCCGAGACCGAGACGCGCACGCAGGCCGTGGTGGCGCTGCTGGTCGACACGTCGTTCTCGATGGTGATGGAGAACCGGTGGCTGCCGATGAAGCGGACGGCGCTGGCGCTCAACCATCTCGTCAGCACCCGGTTCCGCGCGGACTCGCTGCAGATCATCGCGTTCGGTCGGTACGCGCGGACGGTGACACCAGGAGAGTTGGCCGGGTTGGAGGGCGTCTACGAGCAGGGCACCAACCTGCACCATGCGCTCGCCCTGGCGGGCAGACACCTGCGCCGCCACCCGAACGCCCAGCCGGTGGTGCTCGTCGTCACCGACGGTGAGCCGACCGCGCACCTCGAGGACTACGGGGATGGGGACGGAACATCGGTCTTCTTTGATTACCCGCCGCATCCGCTGACCATCGCGCACACGGTCCGGGGTTTCGACGACGTCGCCCGGTTGGGCGCGCAGGTGACCATCTTCCGGCTTGGCAGTGATCCCGACCTGGTGCGGTTCATCGACCAGGTCGCCCGGCGGGTGGAGGGCCGCGTCGTGGTGCCCGAGTTGGACGGCCTCGGCGCCGCGGTGGTCGGCGACTATCTGAGGTCCCGCAAGCGGCGCTGACGTAGCTCACGGGACTCGCGAGCCAACCTTTTCGCCTTTCGCGTCAATTACGAGTGATGCCCCCCGCCACGGGGAACGTCCAACGCAACAGAAACACGGGGAGGAAGGCGTGCGTCTCAGGACTTCCTAAGGTATCTTCTCAGCAAAGCCGGCTTCGGCTTGATGGTGCGCATTCTGTGAAGGGGATGACGATGATGTGGGCCAAGACTCCTGCAGCCGCGAGCTCAATGTTCTGCGCGGTGTGCATTGCCACGGCGGCGGTGTTACCGGCCGTCGGACCGGCGGCAGACCGGCTCGCGAACACGGTGTCCTCCGAGGTGAATCTCAAGGTCAGGTTCGACAAGCTGGCAAACTTCGATGCGATCCCGATCTATCAAGCCCTCGCAGGTGGCGACCTGAATCAACTCCTCGGGTTGTCGTCGGTGAATGCGACCCTGATTTACCTCTCAGTCGCCTTGGGTGGCGACACCTCTGCGCTCGCAGCCCTCTCTAGCCTCAGCGCGGTACCGGTGCTCGCCGCAGCTCTGCAGTCGGGGAACGTGAACGACCTGGCGGGCCTCGATTCCTTGAGCGCCCTTCCATCCCTACAGGCCATTGCGGACGGCGACCGGACCGGTTACTACGGCCTTGACTCCACGAATGGATTGCAGGCCATCGACAAATTCTCGGCGTCCGGCTACACCGACCTGAGTGCCTTCGAGCCAAGCGACACGAACGCCGGCTACGCCGCGCTGAGTGGGGCGAACACTTGGGCCAAGGCCAGTGCGTCAGGCAACGTCGCGGACCTCGCAGGCATCGATGCCTTCAGTGCCATCCCGGCACTGCAGGTGCTGGGGAATCCGAACGCCACGCAGGCAGACATCTGGGCAGCGCAGCGGAGCCTGGCTTCGGTCAGCGCCATTCCCGAGTATCAGGATGCCCCGGACCCGCCCCAGCCGACACTGACCCTCGCGAAGACGGTGACGACACCGGACCCGGCCGCCGTGGTGGAAACGACTCCGAGCGTCGATGACGTAACTCCCGTAGCCGACAAGACGGCGGAGAAGACGTCGAACGGATCGTATTCAGCCAAGTTCACGCCGGGGGGGCCCCTCTACCTCTTCGGTAGCGGCCGCGGCAGCCACTCTCCTGATAACGGCATGCCCGCGTACGCAGGCTTCCTCAAGGCCGTCGGAGATGGGATTAGTGGGGCACTTGGAGGCGCGCCGGCCCCATCGGCACCCAGTGGAGAT
>Ga0137412_10002519_pt1 | contig 14507 bp, 15 predicted proteins | sample CZODoug2_1_16fun_FD_122160 | JGI IMG/M metagenome (GOLD analysis project Ga0137412, IMG submission 122160) | Vadose zone soil fungal communities from Angelo Coast Range Reserve, California, USA - CZODoug2_1_16fungal (Hybrid Assembly) | ecosystem: Environmental > Terrestrial > Soil > Vadose zone... | reverse complement strand
ACCGCTACTTCGACCCGCATTTCAAGGTCGACACCGCGAAGATCCTCCCGGGCGAGTACTACGCCACCAACAAGGACATGGCGCTCGTCACCGTGCTCGGCTCCTGCGTCTCGGCGTGCCTGCGCGACCGCGAGTCGGGGATCGGCGGCATGACCGAGCAGGTCTTGGCGAGGTCCGGGCAATCCCAGGCCCCTCTGGACGCAGCGGCCATGCATACGCTGGTCGAGACCGTCATCATGCCCAACGTCGACTTCCGCGGCATGACCGCGCGTACGGTCGGGCCTCGATGGCGCTCTGCGAGCGATGGTCAGAAAGAGCAACTGATGGCCGGTTTCGAGGGCCTGCTGATCAAGACCTATGCAGGTGCGTTCTCACAGGCCGGTGGTGCCCGGTTCAAGCTCAAGTCCACCATCACCATCGATGCGACGCTCAAGGAAGTCCGGTCCGAGGTCGTCCTGCGCGGGGGAGGAGACCCTGTCGTCCTGAACTATCGACTGTCGCTGCAAGGCGATGACTGGAGAGTCACCGATGTCAGCGTCATGGGTGTCTGGCTCGTGCCCACCATCGTGGTCACCCCGACCCCGGACAATCCCAACCAGGTGATCGGCTACGTGTTCTACGGCAACTGCACGAAGTACGCCCCGGCCACCGCGGACACCGCGCAGTGGGAGCAGCGGGTGGACAAGCCGGCCGCCGACGCCAACCGGCAGTCCGCCCCGGTCAAGCGGGTCGGCGGTACCTCACCCACCGACGGTGCGCGCAGCGAGTCCTTCGAGCGCTGAGCCGTTTCCTTCACACGAAGGCCTCGCCCCTCGGGCGGGGCCTTCGTCGTCGTGGCCCGGCGTGCGAGCATCATTCGGGAACAACGGCGCCCTAGGATCGGTTGGCTCACATGCCGGAACGCCGAAGGAGTAGCGAGGAACAGTGACCGATCCGCGGAACGTCATCGTGATCGGCTCGGGTCCGTCCGGCTACACCGCAGCGGTCTATGCCGCGCGCGCGGACCTCAAGCCGTTGGTGTTCGAGGGCGCCGTCACCATGGGTGGCGCGTTGATGAACACCACCGAGGTGGAGAACTTCCCCGGCTTCGCCGAGGGGGTCCAAGGCCCGGATCTGATGTTCGCCATGCGGGCCCAGGCCGAGCGGTTCGGCGCCGAGTTGGTGGGCGACGACGTGACCTCGGTGGACCTGCGCGGCGACATCAAGAAGGTCGTTGCCTCGGGCGTGGAGTACACCGCGCACACGGTGATCCTGGCCACCGGCTCCAAGTACAAGGAGCTGGGTATCCCGAACGAGAAGGTGCTGTCCGGCCACGGGGTTTCCTGGTGCGCCACCTGCGACGGCTTCTTCTTCCGCGACCAGGACATTGCCGTTGTCGGCGGCGGTGACTCGGCGATGGAGGAGGCCACGTTCCTGGCCCGCTTCGCCCGCAGCGTCACAGTCATCCACCGCCGCGACGAGCTGCGCGCCAGCAAGATCATGCAGCAGCGCGCGTTCGACAACCCCAAGATCTCGTTCCTCTGGGACTCCGAGCCGATCGACGTGATCGGCGACGACAAGGTCGTCGGCCTGGTCGTGGGCAACCTCAAGACCGGCGAGGAATCCAAGCTGGACGTCACGGGGTTGTTCATCGCAATCGGTCACGAGCCGCGCACGGAACTGCTGGCCGGCCAGGTGAATCTGGACGACGACGGGTATGTGCTGGTGGAGCACCCCAGTACCCGCACCAACCTCGCCGGAGTGTTCGCCTGCGGCGACGTGGTCGACCACATCTACCGGCAGGCGATCACCGCGGCCGGCACCGGATGCGCCGCCGCGCTGGACGCGGAGCGCTACCTGGCCGATCACGGCCACCACTGACCTTCTCGCCCGCAATCCCCATTACGGTCCGCCGCCGGCGGGCCCTCAGAAGGAGAAACACCATGGGCTCGATCGCAGCCGTCACCGACCAGTCCTTCCAGGCCGACGTACTCGACGCCGAGGTGCCCGTGCTGGTCGACTTCTGGGCGCCATGGTGCGGACCGTGTCGCCAGGTCGCCCCGATCCTCGAGGAGATCGCCTCGGAGAACGAGGGCAAGATCCGCATCCTCAAGCTCAATGTGGACGAGAACCCGCGCACCGCGGCCAAGTACGGCGTCGTCTCGATTCCGACCATGAACGTGTACAAGGGCGGCGAGGTCGTCAAGCAAATCATTGGTGCCAAGCCGAAGCCGATGATCCTGAAGGATCTTGCCGAGTACGTCTAAGCTCCCCTCTGGGCGGACGGTGGTGGGCGTCGTCCCGGGCGGGGAATGAGGTCGGCGTGGACAGTCAACGGCGGCCGTACCCCGTGCACCGCAAGGGCGATCGCGGGCCCACCGTTGCCGAGGTCCGCCGCAAGCTGGCCATCCTGCAACTCCTGCCCGACTCCCCCGACGGGGTCGAGGACCCCGACGAGGCCGTGTTCGACGACGCCTGCGACCGTGCCGTCCGGCATTTCCAGCAGCAACGCGGGCTCAACGTCGACGGCCTGGTCGGCCGGGAGACCTACGACGCGCTGGAGGAAGCGCGTTGGCGGTTGGGCGACCGGATCCTGTCTCACCAGGTCAGCCGCATGCAGCGGGGCGACGACGTGGCCGCGCTGCAACGGCGCATGCAGGACCTGGGCTTCAACTGCGGCCAGGTGGACGGCATCTTCGGTCCGGACACCGCCCGCGCGCTGCGTGAACTGCAGCAGAGCCTTGGCGTCAACGCCGACGGCACCTGCGGCCCGGAGACCTTCCGGGCCCTGGAGCGGCTGATCCGTACCGTCGTCGGCGGGCACGCCCACCACCTGCGCGAGGCGGAGGCGGTGATGCGCTCCGGCCCGCGGATGGGCGGCAAGGTCGTGGTGATCGACCCCGGCCACGGCGGGTTGGACCACGGCCACATCGGCAACGGACTCACCGAGTCCGGCATCGTCGAGGATCTGGCCGCACGCATCGAGGGCCGGCTCACCGCCACCGGCGTGCAGGCCTACCTGACCCGCGCGGTCAGTGTCCGGCACGCCGCTCGGGTCGACCTGGACGACGAGGCCCGAGCGATGTTCGCCAACGAGGCACGCGCCGACCTGGTGGTCTCCCTGCACGTGGACGGCCACCCGAATCCGGCGGCGAACGGGGTGGCCACCTATTTCTTCGGCACCGACCGCTACGGGCAGTCCAGCGCGGTCGGCGAACGCTTCGCCGCCCTGCTGCTCAGCGAGATCGTGGCCCGCACCGACCTGACCGACTGCGGCGTGCACGGCAAGACCTGGGATTTGCTGCGGCGCACCCGGATGCCCACGGTCCGGGTGGATCTGGGTTACCTGACCAACCCGGGCGACGCGGCCCGGTTGGCCGACCCCTCGTTCCGCGATGTCATCGCCGAAGCCATCGTGATCGCTGTGCAACGGTTGTACCTGCCGCCGGATGACGACGCCCCCACTGGGGTCCTGCGCATCGGGGAATTGCTGTCCGGCGGGTAACCTGACTGTCCGTCAGGAATATATGATGGACCGTCAGACCGGACGGAAGGCCGGCTCCGGGGACATCGAGCCGAGCAGTCGTTCCAGCGCCACCTCCACGTCCTCACGCCACGAGACGGTGCTCTTCAGCTCCAGTCGCAGCCGCGGGAAGCGATGATGCGGGCGTACCGTCTTGAAACCCACCGAGCGCAGGTAATCTGCCGGCACCACGCAGCCCGGCTTCTCCCACTTGGCGTCCCCGAAAGCCTCCATGGCCTTGACCCCACGGCGCGTCAGGTCCTTGGCCACGCCCTGGATCAACATCCGCCCCAACCCGCCGCCGGCGAACTCGGGGAGGATGAATGCGGTGGTCAGTAGCACGGCGTCGGCGCTTACCGGGCTGGTCGGGAAGGCGATCGAACGGGGCACGTAGCCCGGCGGTGAATAGCCGACATAACCCGCGGTGATGCCGTCGACCTGGACCAGCTTGCCGCAGGAGCCCCACTCCAACAGCGTGGCCGAGACCCAGGCCTCCTTCTCGAAGGCGGTGTCCCCGGCGTGGGCCGCCCGATCCCCGGCTACCGGGTCCAACTCCCAGAACACGCACGAGCGGCAGCGACTGGGCAGCTCGTCGAGGTTGTCCAGCGTGATGTTCACCAGCCGGCGCGTCACGACCCGAGGATAGGACGGCAGCTATCACCCGGGATAGGCAAGCGAAACCTCAACGGACCGTTTACCTGGCGGCGTTCACCCATTCGGCCTAACGGCGGCCGCGCATCAGGCCGACGATGCGCTCCAGGTCCTCGGTGGAGCCGAATTCGACGATCAGCTTGCCGTGGCCGCGCCCCAGCTGAATCTTCACTCGGGTGTCCCAGCGGTCGGCGAGGTTACCGGCCAGATCGTCCAGTTCGGCCGAGGAGCGCCTCGCCGTGGCGGCGCGCTTGGCCTTCTTCGGCGTGCCGGTGTCGCCGATGGCGACCAGTTCCTCGATCGCGCGCACGGACAGGCCTTCGGCCACCACCCGCGAGGCCAGGTGCTCCTGGGCGTCGGCGTCCTCCAGGGACAGCAACGCACGAGCGTGGCCGGCGGACAGCACGCCGGCGGCCACCCGGCGCTGCACCGCTGGGGGCAGCTTCAGCAGGCGGATGGTGTTGGAGACCTGCGAGCGGGACCGGCCGATCCGGGCGGCCAGCACGTCGTGCGTGCACGCGAAGTCCCGCAGCAGTTGGTCGTAGGCCGCCGCTTCTTCCAGGGGATTCAGGGCCGCGCGGTGCAGGTTCTCCAGCAACGCGTCGACCAGCATCGAGTCGTCTTCGGTCTGCCGGACGATCGCGGGCACCTTGTCGAAGCCGGCCAGCTGGGACGCGCGCCAGCGGCGCTCCCCCATCACCAGTTCGTAGGTGTCCTCAGCGGTGCGGCGCACCACGATCGGCTGGAGCAGGCCGACCTCTTTGAGGGAGGTCACCAACTCCGTCATCGCATCGGGATCGAACACGCTGCGCGGCTGGCGCGGGTTCGGCACGATCTCGCCAACCGGAAGCTCCGCGAAGTACGCGCCGCCCACGGTCTGCGGCGCGGCCGCCTGCTCAGCCACCAGGTCGAGGCGCTTCGCGGATTTCGGCCTCACCGCGGTCATCGTCGTGCCCGAGCTACCCACCAGGTGCTCGGCAGCCCCGCTGGACAGTGGACCCGTGTTGGACACCGGACCCGTGGGGATCAACGCCCCGAGACCCCGACCCAGACCCCGGCTCTTCTGCGTCATCACGCGCTCCTCGGCTCGACTGCGATGTTTCACGTGAAACGTAACCGCCGACACCGGCGGACAGTCGCATCTACTGCGGCGGGTCGAACGCGGCGCGCGCGATCTCGCGGGCCGCGTCCAGATAGGACATCGCGCCCGGCGAACCGGGGTCGTAAGTGAGCACGGTCTGCCCGTGGCTGGGCGCCTCGGACACGCGCACCGAACGGGGGATCGTGGTGCGCAACACCAGGCCGCCGAAGTAATGGCGCACCTCGTTGGCCACCTGCTCGGCCTGCCGGGTCCGCCCGTCGTACATGGTGAGCAGGATCGTGGACATCACCAGTTCGGGCCTCAGGCTGCTGCGCACCATCTCGATCGTGCGCATCAGTTGAGTAAGCCCCTCCAACGCGTAGTACTCGCACTGCACCGGGACCAGCACCTCGTTGGCCGCCACCAACGCGTTGAGGGTGAGCAGGCCGAGTGAGGGCGGACAGTCGATGAACACGTAGTCGACGTGGTCCAGGTCGTAGCCCTCGAGCGCCCGGGTGAGCAGCCACTCCCGGTGCTCCATACCGAACATCTGCATCTCGGCGCCGGCCAGATCAATGCTCGCCGGCACGCAGGCCAGGTTCGGTAGATGCGCCGCAGCGGTCACCACGTCCTTGATGGGCACGCCCTCGACGAGCACGTCATAGGCGGACGGGGTGCCCTCGGCGTGCGGGACGCCAAGCGCGGTGGACGCGTTGCCCTGCGGGTCCAGATCGAGCACCAGCACGTTCAGGCCCTGGAGCGCGAGAGCGGCAGCCAGGTTCACCGTGGTCGTCGTCTTGCCGACGCCACCCTTCTGATTGGCCACCACCATCACGCGCCGGTGCGGCGGGCGCGGGAGCCGGGTCATCATGCCGGTGCGTACCGCGGCCGCTATTCGAGCCGCGGACGCGATCGGCGGCTCATCGATCGGCTGCTCGTCCACCGGATCGCTCACCGGTCGCGAGGGGCGAAACACCCAACCTGCTGACGTCACGGTCCGCGTCACCCCCTGCCTGTTTCACGTGAAACATCGACCCGATGCAGCTCCACCATCGTGGTGGGCGGGTCCACATACTGCGCACCCAACGTGCGTACCTCCACCGTGGCGATCACCGCGGCCATTGGCCCGCTGCGTACCTCGGCCACCTCATCGGCCGCGCTCGCGCCCTTCAGCGCCAGCAGCCGACCACCGCCCCGAAGCAACGGCAAGGTGCAGTCCAGCAGACGCGGCAACGGCGCCACCGCGCGGGCGGTCACCACGTCGAAGCTCCCGCGCAGATCCCGGCACTCCTCGGCCCGAGCACGGCGCACCGTGACGTTGCTCAACCCCAGTTCGTCCACCATCTCCTGCAGGAACACGGTGCGCCGCAGCAGCGGCTCGAGCAGCACCACGTCCAGGTCCCGGCGCAGGATGGCCAGCACCAGGCCCGGCAGTCCTGCCCCGGAGCCGACGTCGGCCACCCGCTCGCCCGGTTCGATGGCCAGGGTGAGCACCGCGCAGTTCAACAGGTGCCGATCCCAGAGCCGCGGTACCTCGCGTGGCCCGATCAACCCGCGCAGCACGCCCGCGTCGGCCAGGGCCTCGGCGTAGCGAACCATCACCGGCAGCTGGTCACCCAGCAGGTCGAGGGCACCCGGCGGCGGAGCCGGGACGGTCACCGCCGTCTGCTCGACCATCACCGTGTTGCCCCTCGGATCGGTCAGGACGGGTAGACGACCACGCGCCGGTTGGGTTCCTCGCCATCGGACTCGCTACGCAGGCCGGCCTCGGCGACCGCGTCGTGCACCACCTTGCGCTCGAACGGCGTCATCGGCGCCAGCTTCACCGGCTCGCCGGTCTCCTTGGCCTCCTGCGCGGACTTGGCACCCAGCTCGGTCAGCTCGGCCCGACGAGCGGCGCGGAAGCCGCCGATGTCGAGCATCAGTCGACTGCGTTCACCGGTAGCGCGCAGCACCGCCAGCCGGGTCAGCTCCTGGACCGCGTCCAGCACCGCGCCGCCCTTGCCGACCAACTGCTTGAGGTCCGCGCCCACGATGGATACCGCGGCGCGATCGCCCTCGACGTCCATGTCGATGTCGCCGTCCAGGTCGGCAATGTCCAGCAGACCCTCGAGGTAGTCCGCGGCGATCTCGCCCTCCTGCTCGAGCAGCTCGACGCGCGCCTTGGAGGGCCGCCGCGAGCGGCCGCCCGAACCCTTTGCGGACTCCTCACCGGACTGCTCGTCATCGTCCTCGAGGACCTCGTCATCGAGGACCTCTTCGTCGACAGCCGCCGACTCCGTGGCCTTGCTCACCGCAGGGACTCCTTCACCTCGACCGACGCCACCGAATGCGGTGGCGTCAACGCTTCTTGGGACCGCGCTGGCTGCGCGGCTGGCGCTGCGGTTGCTGGCGGGCGGTCTTCGTCCCGCCACCGCCGGCACCGTCCGCGCCGGGCGCCGCCCCGTTCGACCCGCCACCGGCGGCGCTCCCGGTGCCACCCTTGCCGGTTTCGGCCGCAGGGTCCTTCGGGTCGTGTTTCGCCTTGCGCTTCATCATTGCCTCGTATGCCGGGCTGCCTGCCGCGGGCATGCGCCGGATGACGTAGAGCTGCTGGCCCATCGACCAGAAGTTGGAGACCAGCCAGTAGAGCAGCACGCCGACCGGGAAGTTGATGCCGAAGACCCCGAACATGATCGGGAACAGGTACATCATCAGCTTCTGCTGCTGCATGAACGGGTTCGACGGTGCGCCCGCTACCGGGGCCGGCATGTTCTTCGTCATCAGCTGACGCTGCGTGTAGAACTGCGACGCCGACATCGCGACGATCATCAGCATCGTCACGATCTGGACGTGCGTGGTGTCCGCGCCGACGAACTTGTCGGCCAGGTTGGCACCCAGGAACGTCGACTTGCGGGCACTGTCCACGTCGGCCTGGGTGAGCACGCCGACGGTGTGGCCCTTGGAAATGCCGCTCAGCACCTTGAACAGCGCCAGGAAGAACGGGGACTGGGCCAGCACCGGGAGGCAGCTCGACAAGGGGTTGGTGTTGTGCTCCTTGTAGAGCTTCATCAGCTCCTGGGACGTCTTCTCCCGGTCACCCTTGTACCGCTCCTGGATGGCCTTGATCTTCGGCTGCAACACCTGCATGTTGCGCATCGAGCGGATCTGCTTGACGAACAGCGGGATCAGCGCGATCCGGATCAGCACGACCAGGCCGACGATGGCCAAGCACCACGACCAGCTCTCGTTCATGCCGGCGTGGTCGAAGCCCTTGTGGAACATGAGAATGATCCACGAAACGGCATCGTAGAGCGGCTCGAAGATCTTCACCGTCGTGCTCCCTGTGCCGGTGGGACGCGCTTGCGCGTCAACGAGCCCGCATCTGTCGCGTGGTCGTTCGAAGTGGAAGGGGTCAATCTACCCGGCGCCCGAAACCACCGACGCGGCCGGTCCGCTGCCGGCGGTACTTCGTCGACGCCACCGGGATTCCACGGGTGGCAACGCACCAATCGTCGAGAGGTCAGCCACAGGCCGCGCACGGCGCCGTGGCGACGGAAGGACTCGTAGCCGTAGTTCGAGCACGAGGGATAGAAGCGACACCGCGGCCCGAGCCACAGACTCAGCGTCGCCTGATAGACCCGGATCAGTCCCATGAACAGGTACTTCATCGGGGGCTCCGGCGCAGGGCGTGCAGCGCGCCGTCCAGGTCGGCGGCCAACCCGGCGTGCGTCGCGGTGGCCGCGGCGGGGGCGGCGCGGACCACCAGAAGCGATCCGGCGGGCACCACATCCAAACGCTCGCGCATCAGATGTCGCAGCCGGCGACGCACGCGGTTGCGCACCACCGCGGGCCCGACCGAACGGGCTACCACGAAGCCGACCCGGCGGGCCGGGCCACGCGAGTCATCGGTGTGCAGATGCAGGACAAGACAGCCACGTCCCGCGCGCCGGCCACGACGCACCGCCAACGCGAACTCGTTGCGGTGGCACAAGCGGTTCGCGGCCGCCAACATGTACGCGCGTCAGGCCGAGAGCTTCTGACGACCCTTGGCCCGCCGCGCGGTGAGGATGGCCCGCCCGGCCCGGGTCCGCATACGCAGCCGGAACCCGTGGGTCTTGGCGCGACGACGGTTGTTCGGCTGGAAGGTGCGCTTGCTCACGACAATCTCCGCGGACGTGGGGGGACCGGCCGGACATGGCAAGCCGGTCGCCGCGCAAGCGGCGGGCCCACCGTACGCAAGCCCGCCGGGCAGGGTCAAACCGATGGCGCGGCGCGAGCGTTACGACGGTATGACGGTTCGTCCACACCTGTGGACGACGTTGTGGACGATCCCGGGCGACGCGCCGAAGCGGCTCGGCAGAACCGGGACGAACCGACATAATTCGACCTCCGAGCCACTCTCATATGGGGGACCACCGTGAGCGACCGAGACCCGGACCTGACCGCAGTCTGGGATCGGGTGCTGGTGGACGCTGCCGTGCAGGCTTTGCCCCAGAACCACCGCGCGTTCCTGCGTCTGACCAGGCCAATCGCCTTGGTCGAGGGCACCGCGGTGCTCGCCGCCCCCAATGACTTCGCCAAGGATGTCATTGAGACCCGGGTACGCGAGGAGCTCACCTCGGCGCTGTCCCGGGCCACCGGTCAGGACCTGCGGATCGCGGTCACGGTGGATGACAGTCCGGCCGCCGGGGTCGAGGACGATCCGCGGGCGGGCGGCGACCCCACCGGCGCGCTGTACGGAGATGTGGACGACGACGTGGACGACGATCCGGAGCCTGCGGCGTGGCCCACCGGCAAGTCGTTGTCCGGGGTGAACACCGAGCGCGACGCGCGACTGAACCCGAAGTACGTCTTCGACAGTTTCGTCACCGGGGAGAGCAACCGCTTCGCGCACGCCGCGGCGGTCGCGGTGTCCGAGGTGCCCGCCCGGGCCTACAACCCACTGTTCATCTACGGCGAGTCCGGGCTGGGCAAGACCCACCTGTTGCACGCGGTCGGGCACTACACCTCGAGCCTGTTCCCCGGCTCCCGAGTGCGCTACGTGAGCTCCGAGGAGTTCACCAATGACTTCATCAACTCGATCCGGGATGGCCGCGCCGAAGGTTTCCGCTCCCGCTACCGCGCCGTGGACGTGCTGCTCGTCGACGACATCCAGTTCCTGGAGAACAAGGAGCAGACGCAGGAGGAGTTCTTCCACACGTTCAACACCCTGCACAACGCGAACAAGCAGATCGTCATCTCCTCCGACCGCCCGCCGAAGCAACTGATCACGTTGGAGGACCGGCTGCGCAACCGGTTCGAGTGGGGTCTGCTCACCGACGTGCTGCCGCCGGAGCTGGAGACGCGCATCGCCATCCTGCGCAAGAAGGCCGCCCAGGAACGCACGGTGTGCCCGCCGGAGGTGCTGGAGTTCATCGCGAAGAAGGTGTCGGCGAACATCCGCGAGCTCGAGGGTGCACTGATCCGGGTGACGGCGTTCGCCAGCCTGAACAAGACCGACATCGATCTGTCGCTGGCCGAGATCGTGCTCAAGGACATGCTGGCCGATCAGGCCGGCCCGGAGATCTCGCTGGCCACGATCATGACCCAGACGGCGCTCTACTTCGGCCTGACCATCGACGACTTGTGCGGCCAGTCGCGGTCCCGGGTGCTGGTGACCGCGCGACAGATCGCCATGTACCTCAGCCGCGAGCTGACCGACATGTCGCTGCCAAAGATCGGCCAGCAGTTCGGCGGCCGCGACCACACCACGGTCATGCACGCAGAACGCAAGATTCGCGATCTGATGGCCCAACGCCACAGCGTCTATCAGCAGGTCACCGAGTTAACGGCAAGGATCAAGCAGCAGAACCGGAACGCCTGAAAAATTGTTGTTCAGTCCTTGACCGTGCCCCGGACCCTCCCCGGAGAGCGCCCCTTCTCACATACCCACAGGTGTGAACAACCCTGTGGACTGAGAATTTCCTAAGAGGATTTACCAATACCTCATGTTTTGTTTCACGGATCCCGGGTATAACTGTCGGCTGGTTGCCTGTGCACCACTGGTGGGGATCGTGTGATCGGCCCGGGGATCAACCCGGGCATCGTCTGCCCCGCCGGCCGCTGTCCACCGCGGCCCCGACACCGTGCCCGGGTCGGTCCACAACATCGCCGCCGGGGTCGTCGGCTCCGACCTGCGCGGACGCCCTTGTCCACAGTGTCCACCGCACCGATGTACTACGACTGCACATGGTTATTTCCGGACATGCCACCACAAGTCAGACAGGTGCATACCTCCCTCGGTCTGTTCCACGGGGCCTGCCAGACTGACCCGTGTCAGACGAATGGAGGCGGTGACCGGTGAAGTTCCGGGTTGATCGTGACGTCCTGGCTGAGGCGGTCGCCTGGACCGCCCGCACACTGCCCGTTCGTCCGCCGGTTGCCGTGCTTGCCGGAATGCTGCTCGAGGCCGACGAGAACGGTCTGGCCCTGTCCGGGTTCGACTACGAGATCTCTGCGCGGGCGGAGATCTCCGCCGACATCGCGGAGCACGGGCGGGTGCTCGTTTCCGGGCGCCTGCTCGCCGATATCTGTAAGAGCCTGCCCGCCAAGCCGATCGACCTATCCGTCGACGGCACCAAAGTGCTGGTGACCTGCGGCAGCGCCCGGTTCACCCTGCTCACGCTGCCGGTCGAGGACTACCCCGCGCTGCCGGACATGCCGACCCGGTCCGGCACGGTGGCCGCCGATGTGCTCGCGCACGCCGTCGCCCAGGTGGCGGTCGCCGCCGGGCGGGACGACACGTTGCCGATCCTCACCGGCATTCGGGTGGAGGTTGAGGGCGACACGGTGACGTTGGCCGCCACCGACCGCTACCGGTTGGCGGTGCGCGAGTTCGGCTGGAAGCCCGAAACACCCGGTGCCTCGCTGCAGGCACTGGTGCCGGCCAAGACGCTGGCCGACGCGGCCAAGTCGATGACCGGCGAGGTCGAGTTGTCGTTGAGCGCGGGCACCGGTGGGGCCGGGATGATCGGGCTGTCCGCCAACGGTCGGCGTACCACCTCACGGCTGCTGGAGGGTGAGTTCCCGAAGTACCGCTCGTTGTTGCCCTCGGAGTCCACGTCCTTCGCGACCGTGGAGACCGCCGTGTTCCTGGACGCGGTGCGCCGGGTCTCGCTGGTCGCGGAGCGCAATACCCCGGTGCGGTTGAACTTCGCGCCCGGGGAATTGGTGCTGGAGGCGGGATCGGGCGAAGAGGCCTCGGCCACCGAGGCGATCGAGGCGCAGTTGGACGGGCCGGAAATTGCGATTGCGTTCAACCCGACGTACTTGGTGGACGGCCTCAATGCGCTGGACAGTAGCCACGCGCGACTGGCCTTCACCACCTCCACCAAGCCTGCGGTGATCACCGGGGGCAGCGCCGATGGCGAGGCCGGGTCCGGCGCGGATTACCGGCACTTATTGATGCCGGTGCGATTGTCCGGCTGACATCTGGTTCGACCGGATGCACCGGAACTGAGGGGAGACGGATTCGATGCAGCTCGGACTGATCGGCCTCGGCCGTATGGGCGGGAACATGAAGGCGCGGCTGCAGGCAGCCGGCCATGAGGTGATCGGGTTCGACCGGGATCCGACGCTGGCCGACGTGGCCGGGCTGCCGGAGCTGATCAAGGCGTTGGTCGCCCCGCGGGCGGTCTGGGTGATGGTGCCGCACGGCAAGCCCACCCTGGAGGCGGTGCACGCCCTCGCGGAGCTGCTCGAACCCGGCGACGTGGTGATCGAGGGCGGCAACTCACGCTGGACCGACGACATCGAGAATGCCGCGTTCCTCGCGAAGAAGCAGATCGGCTACATCGACGCCGGCGTTTCCGGCGGGGTGTGGGGGCGGGAGAACGGCTACGCGCTCATGGTCGGTGGCTCGGATGCGGACGTGGCCCGGGTGCAGCCGATTTTCGACGCGCTCAAGCCCGAGGGGGAGTTCGGGTTCGTGCACGCCGGCGACGTGGGCGCCGGCCACTTCGCCAAGATGGTGCACAACGGCATCGAGTACGGACTCATGCAGGCCTATGCCGAGGGCTACGAGCTGATGGTCGCCTGCGACGTGGTCGACGACGCTGCCGCGGTGATCAAGTCGTGGCGCAAGGGCACGGTTGTGCAGTCCTGGCTGCTCGACCTGCTCGACCGTGCGCTGGACGCCGATGACGATCTGTCCGAGCTGCGTGGATACGCCGAGGACTCCGGAGAGGGTCGATGGACCCTGGAGGCGGGGATCGACAACGCCGTCCCCATGCCGGTGATCTCCGCGGCGCTGTTCGCCCGCTTCGCCTCGCGACAGGTCGACTCGCCGGCCATGAAGGTGATCGCGGCGTTGCGCAATCAGTTCGGTGGGCACGCCGTCGCCTCGTCCTAACGGTCAGCGCATCCTGAGACGATGACCCGGTGCGCGTCGAGTCCCTGGAGCTGACGGATTTCCGCTCCTACGCGGCCACGACCCTGGAACTACCGCCCGGTCCCTGCGCGCTGCTCGGGTTGAACGGGCAGGGCAAGACCAACCTGATCGAGGCGATCGGCTACGTCGCCACGTTGGGCAGCCATCGGGTGGCCTCCGACACCCCGCTGATCCGGTTGGGCGCCGAACGTGCGGTGATCCGGGCCGGGATCGTGCGTGAGGACCGCCGGGCGTTGGTAGAGATCGAGGTGAATCCCGGCCGGGCCAACCGCATCCAGCTGAACCGCAACGCGGTGCAACGCCCGCGCCAGGTGCTCGGCGTGCTGAACACGGTGTTGTTCGCCCCGGAGGACCTGGCGATGGTCAAGGGCGACCCGAGCGAGCGGCGTCGGTTCCTCGATGACCTGCTGGTCGCGCTCACCCCGCGGCTGGCTGCGGTCCGGGCGGACTACGAGCGGGTGCTCAAGCAGCGCAACGCACTGTTGAAGACCGCGGGCGCGGCGGTGCGCGCCGGCCGCGGCGATCTGCGCACGCTGGAGACCTGGGACACGCACCTGGCACACATCGGCGCGGAACTGCTCGCGCAGCGATTGTCGCTGGTCAGCGCGCTGGGCCCGCTGGTGGACAAGGCCTACGACGAGGTGTCCTCCGGTGGTGGCCCGGCGACGTTGGCCTACCGCAGTTCGATCGGCCCGGACCTGGATCCGGGGGCGGACCGGGAGACGTTGGAGGCCGCGCTGGCCGCAGCTGTGCTGGAGGCCCGGTCGAACGAGTTGGACCGCGGGATTTCTCTGGTCGGCCCGCACCGCGACGACCTGGTGTTGTCGTTGGGTCCGTTGCCGGCGCGTGGCTATGCCAGCCAC
>Ga0137412_10002518_pt1 | contig 14508 bp, 11 predicted proteins | sample CZODoug2_1_16fun_FD_122160 | JGI IMG/M metagenome (GOLD analysis project Ga0137412, IMG submission 122160) | Vadose zone soil fungal communities from Angelo Coast Range Reserve, California, USA - CZODoug2_1_16fungal (Hybrid Assembly) | ecosystem: Environmental > Terrestrial > Soil > Vadose zone... | reverse complement strand
CGTTCCAACTCCCGCGCGGTTCGCTGCAGCGCCGGCTCCGACAATGCGAGCGAACGGGCGGCGGCGCGAAACGAGCCATGGTCCGCGATCGCGAGGTGACATGCGACCTGCGTCGTCGTGAGCGCGGCGGCGCGATGACAGAGTGCGTCGCTGTTGCGTGCTTCGGCACGGATCGCGGATATACCCATCTCGATCTGATCGCGCAGCCGCACCACGCGGCGATGCAGGATGGCGCCGGCCTCGTTCGGGATGCTGCCGGCCTGCCCGCGCTCGAGGAGATCGACGCCCAGGCTTCGTTCCAGCTTGGCGATGGCGTGACTGACGGCGGGCTGCGAGAGTCCGAGCGTCTTTGCTGCCCCGCCGACGGAGCCCGATCGAACGATCGCATCGAAAATAGCGAATTGCCGCAACGTCCCGCGGCGGTGCCAAGGTACATCAGATGTCATGCTTGGCAGCTTAACTTAAATTTATGACTGAAGCCAAATTATGTATGACGCCGTGCCGGCGACCGCACCCTATGCCTCTCAGATAATAAAAATATGTTGAGAGGTTGCGCTCCAATGATCATCGATTCCCACACGCACGTGATTGCGTCCGATCCGGAACGCTATCCGCTCGCGCCGATCGGCGGTCATCGTTCGACCTGGTCCGAAGAGAGGCCCGTGGGAGGTGACGGACTGCTCGCAGCCATGGACGTCGCGGGCATCGACAAGGCGGTCGTCGTCCAGGCATCGACTGTCTACGGTCACGACAACAGCTACGCCGCCGACATGGTCGCTGCGCATCCTGACAGGTTTGTCGGCGTGTTCTCGGTGGACGTCCTCGCCGCCGACGGGCTCGACCAGATGAAACGCTGGCTGGATGCCGGAATGTCGGGCCTCCGGCTGTTCACCACCGGAACGACCATGCCGGGACAAGCGACGTGGCTGGACGATCCGCGCTCCTTCGGGGCGTGGGACTATGCCCAGGCGCATGACGTACCGGTCTGCCTGCAAATGACCGCGGACGGCATTCCGATGCTCACGACGCTGCTGGTGCGTTTCCCGAAAATCCGCGTGCTGCTCGACCATCTTGCCCGCCCCAAGCTTGCCGACGGGCCGCCCTACGCTGCCGCCCAGTCGCTGTTCGACCTCGCAGCCTATCCCGGCGTCTATCTGAAGCTCACCAATCGCACGATTGCAGCAGCGAGCGCGGGAGCATCGACACCACGCGTGTTCGCCGAACGCGTCGTGTCGCTGTTCGGGGCGGATCGGATCGCCTGGGGCTCGAACTTTCCGGCCGCCGAAGGCAGCCTCGCCTCGCTGCTGGACGAGGCGCGGACGGCACTGCGCGACGTTTCTGACGCGGATCGCAAGGCTATTTTCGCCGGCACCGTATCCAACCTCTATCCGGCGCTGGGCGAGGCCGTTCATGGCTGACGACCGGCACCTTCGCGCCGCCCTCGGCACCTACCCGCACACACGCGCACTCAAGACCGGCGCGTTGTCGAACGCCGACGTCACCTTCGACTTCGTCGAGGTCGAGCCGATTCACAAGTCATTCGCACCGATGGTGCGGCGGGCGGCCTATGATCTCTCCGAACTGGCCATCGTGACTGCCCTCCAGGCGCTCGACCATGGCAGGCCCATCGTGCTGTTGCCGGTCGTCGTCGCCGCGCGCATGCAGCGTGGCTGCCTGATTGCGCTGGGCAGCAAGGGCACGATCGATCCACGCGATCTTGTCGGGAAGCGGATCGGCGTGCGTGCCTATGCCCAGACCACCGGCATGTGGGTCCGCGCCGCCCTGCGCGAGGATCATGGCCTCGACGTCGAGGATTTTCAGTGGGTCACTCACGATCCCGCGCATGTCGAGGAGTATCGCGATCCTGCATTCGTGATCCACGAGAACACCGGCAAGGGTCTTGTCGACCAGTTGCGCGGCGGCGATATCGATGCGGCGATCCTCGGCAACGATCTGCCAAAGGATGACACGTTTACGCCCGTCATCCGCGATCATCGCGCCGTCGATCAGGCCTGGGTTGCACGGCACGGCTCCATGCCGATCAATCATGTCGTCGCCGTGAGTGAGGAAGCGTTCGCTACCAAGCCGAGAGCGGTGCGCGCCGCCTACGAACTGTTGGGCCGGGCGGCAGCCGAAGCCAAGCGTCCGGCTGGATCGCCTGATGTCACGCTGTTCGGCACCGACACGTTGCGCGCACCGCTTCGTTTCCTGGTCGAGGAATGCCGGCGACAGCAGCTCATCAAACGATCGTTGGACGTCGACGAAATCCTTGCACCGGCGGTAGCGCTGCTCGAAGGGATTGCCATTCCCTGACAATTCGGCATTCGCGCAATCAACAATCAATAAGTCAAAGCGGTGGGAGGAAGTAGCGTGACGAACATGATGGCGACGGCGGACGCGTCCACGCTGGCCGCATCACCCAAGCGCAAGCCGTTCTATCGGGATCTGTCGCTCCAGGTCATGTTCGGCATGGCCCTCGGCATCGCCTTCGGGGCGCTCTGGCCGAGTTTGGGTCAAGCGATGAAACCGCTCGGCGATGCTTTCATCAAGCTCATCCAGATGGTGATCGGCCCGATCATCTTCTGCACCGTCGTGCACGGCATCGCCGGCGCCCGCGACATGAAATCGGTCGGACGCATTGCGATCAAGGCGCTGATCTATTTCGAGGTGGTAACCTCGATCGCACTGGTGATCGGCATGCTGGTCGGCAACCTATGGCAGGCCGGAACGGGAATGCATATCGACCCCGCTTTGCTCGACGGCAATCTGGTCACGGCCTACACATCCGGCCACGGCAACAAACCGGTAGGCGCCGTCGAGTTTCTGCTCAACGTGATCCCGTCCTCCGCGGTCGACGGTTTTGCCAAGGGCGACATCCTCGAAGTTCTGTTCTTCTCGGTGCTGTTCGCCGTCGGCCTCGCCGCCGCGGGCGATGCCGGAAAGCCCGTCCTCGGTCTGATCGAGGGAACGACCAAGGCGCTGTTCTGGATCGTCGGATTCGCGATGCGCTTCGCGCCGATTGCGTCCTTTGGCGCGATGGCTTTCACCGTCGGTCAGTTCGGGCTCGGCACGCTCGCATCGCTCGGCAGCTTCATCGCGGAGTTTTATGCCACCTGCGCGTTGTTCATCCTGCTGGTGCTGTGGCCGGTGTCGCTCTGGGCGGGATTCAGCCTGCCCAGGCTGATGCGCTATATCCGCCCCGAGCTCCTCCTCGTCATCGGCACCAGTTCGTCGGAGACGGTGTTTCCGCAGTTGACCGAAAAACTGACGAAGCTCGGTGTACGTGAAGAGGTGGTCGGCCTTGTGCTTCCAACCGCCTATACCTTCAATCACGACGGAACGTGCCTCTACTTTGCCGCGGCGACGATCTTCCTGGCGCAGGCGACGGGCGCTCCGCTCGACTGGACCCACCAGCTTGGCCTGCTGGCGGTGCTGCTGATCACCAGCAAGGGCGCCGCTGGTGTATCGGGCGCGGCCCTGGTGATTCTCGCAACGACGCTGGCTGCAAGCCATGCAGTGCCGGTCGCAGCCATGGCGCTGATCATCGGCATTCACCGCCTTCTCTCGTCGGCTTTCGTCTTCACCAACATCACCGGCAACGCGGTCGCGACCGTCGTCGTCGGCTGCTGGGAGAATGCGCTCGACCGGCCGACCCTGGAGCGCGAACTGGCGGAGGGTCCCCCGTAGCGGAGACTGACGCCGAAAACCCAACAAGATGGCTGCAACAAGCGGTCACGACATCAGAGGAGGACAACATCATGGCACGGGCCGCTCTTGCCTGCGCGACGGCACTTACCCTTATTCTTGCAACGCCTGCACTCGCCCAGGTCTCGTCCCCGGCCAACGTGCCGAGCGGGTCGGCCTTCGAGTCGATCCAGCAGCCGCCGGAAAGCCCGACCACCGACTATACCAAGTTCAAGGGCCCGTTTGCCACGGTCGGCAGCCAGCTCGCAGACGATGGCATCCGATTCCGCGCGCTGCTCACCAACGAGGTCGCCACCAACGTCACCGGCGGCGCCAAGCAAGGCACGACCAATGTCGGCCAAGTCTATGTCGGCGCCGACGCCGATCTCGAAAAGCTGGTCGGCTGGGAGGGCGGCAAGGTCCACGTCACGGTCTATCAGGACTATGGCCACGGCCTTTCCAAGAACGACACGGGAACGTTCTTCAAACAGCAGGACATCTACAAGAACGAATTTCCGTATCTGCATGTCGGCCTGATATCGTTCGAGCAGACCTTGCTCGATGACAGGCTCGATGTCATCGTCGGGCGGCTCGGCACCACCGCCTTCTACGGCCACCTCCAGCCCAATTGTTACTTCCAGCAGGGCACGACCTGCGGCGTGCCGGTGGTGCTGAATTCCGAGGCCGGCTTCAGCCTGTTGCCGTCCGCCACGTGGGGCGGGAACGTCAAATACAAGATCAACGACAAGCTGTATTTCGAGAGCGGCGCCTTCGAAGTGAACCCCTCCACGGCACAGACCAACGGTCTCGATTTCTCGACAGCGCAGGCCACCGGCGTCACCGTCCCCTTCGAGCTCGGTTACGAGAACGCCAACTTCAGCAAGGTGCGCTTTCCGTATGAATGGAAGTTTGGCGGATATGCCAGCACCGGCGACCGGACCGATCCGTTCTTCAATGTCAAGAACCAGTCGGCCGGGCTGACCAACACCCCGCTGCGCAATGCGACATCGCTGCGTTCCGGCGTCTATATCATGGGCGACCAGACGGTCTGGCGTCCCGATCCCGAGAGCCTCAAGAGCATCACCCTCTTTGGTGGTTGGGTCCAGCCGCTGGAGAGCGACGAGATCATCGACAGGCAGGTCTATGGCGGCATGCTCCTGCGCGGGCCGTTCCAGGGGCGCGAGCAAGACACCATCGGCTTCTCGGCAACCTATCTGCATGTCAGCGCCAAGGAGATGGCCTATCTCAACGACAACCGCATCAGGCTTCACGGCGGAGGCATCGAGAACCCCAACGAATTCGCCTTCGAGCTGAATTACGGAATCCAGCTCGGCGACTCGACCAGGCTGACCCCCAATGTGCAGTATGTCGTGAATCCGGACAGTTCGTCATTATCCAAGATCGCCTTCGTGCCGAAAAACATCGTAACCTTCGGGCTCAAGCTGACGGTGAATCTCGCGACGCTTTCCGGCCTGCCGCCCCAAGCGGCCTCGGAGTAACGTCCGGGCAAGTCGGACCCCGTTGTTTTCATCGACGAGCCCCGCAACCAATGGCGCGGCGCCTCAAAAGCTGACTGCAGCCATCCAATGTGCAGCGAGAGTGCGCGTCACAGATTCGGATGAACCGAGCACGGTTTCGGCCGCGCCGGCTAACGGCAGATGGCATTGAAAGTCCAAGATGCATCGCATTTTTCAGGCGATCCGACCGAAAGCGCTGCCGCACGACAAGATTTTACGGCCTTTCCCTTGGGGCATTCGGCTTAGCGAAATTCCCTACAAGGATGTCGGACTCGCTGCGGTAGACCTGATCGCCGGACAGCTATCCGTCATTTTCCTCGATACGGTCGCGTCTGCGCAGCACGTCCAGAGCGGAAGCCTCAAACCGCTCACCATCACCAGCGGTGAACGCAACAAAGATTTACCCGGATATGCCAAGTCTGTCCGAGGCATTTCCCGACTCCGGGATTCTGGCATTCCTGAGCATCAGGGTAGCGAAGGAAGTGCCGCTAGGTTCGTTACGCGATGGCATTGGGCTGGACCAATCGAGATCCGACGGCAGGAGTGAAAGGGTGCAGGTCCACCGAGATTCACACTTGGAATGAGGGCGAAATCTCAGTCTTCGAGCACCGCTGGCCCGAAGGTAAGCGCGAGCGTCTTACCTTTGCGCTGCTTCTCAACCGCGATCCGCGAGGCCGGACTGCCCGAACGCTGCAAAGCCCATGGCCTTCGGAAGGCGGCCGCACGGGCGCCTCGCCGAAGCGGGGTGCTCGTTCGAATCGTGTCGGGTGGGCCATTTTTGGTCTATCCCGGCCATCAGAGCACAATGAATCTTGGCCGATTCAATCCCGGGCCGGTCACTGTTCACCTCTTCCCACTTGCGGGACCAAAAGTCATGCTATGCACGGCGCATGATCCCTGACCGACAAATCAGAGCCTCGTATACGGACACGACGATCCGCGCTTATCAGGCTTATTCGGATGTCATCGCCGACACGGCGTTGAAGCACAGCACGTTCGTCTCGCCTCCCTTTAGCACGAACCGAATGACGTGGATCAAACCGTCCTTTATGTGGATGATGTATCGCGCCGGCTGGGGCTTTAAAGACGACGGCCAGCGCCGCATTCTTGCGATCGACATCACTCACGAGGGCTTCGATTGGGCGCTGGCGCATTCGTGCCCGAGCGAGCGACCGCATGCTCTGGACAATGAAGGCTGGCGGCGGCTCAAATGCGCGTCGCCCGTGCGGATCCAGTGGGACCCCGAGCGCAATCTTCATTTCGCGCCGCTGCCGCATCGGACCATTCAAATCGGCCTGGGCGGGGAAGCGGTCCGCCTTTATGTGCGCGACTGGATCAAGGCTATCACCGACGTGACCACACTCGCGCACGACATCTGCGCCGACGTGAAGGCGGGCGCGCTCGACCGCGCGCGCTCGAAGCTGCCGGTTGAGCGACCGTATGAAGCGGCGGCGGTTGTTTAGACGGCGCTGGACCGCCCGAGCAGGTCAGCAGCCAGCGGAGGAGTTGCCGCCGCCGCTGCACTTGACGACGCGATCTCCGGGGACGTCTGACGACGAGGCCGCCCTCGATGGGAAGGGCGGTCGCGGCTGGTCGCCGGCGCACATGATGCCGAAGTCGGCTTGGGCTCATTTGCGCAATTCTGGCACCCCGCCGTCAACCTCCGGTCCCCGGAGAATCTCGCGCAGGCGATCCGGCAGCGCGAAGGCGCGACCGCGAAGGCACGCTCCATCCGCGAGCTGATCGAAAGCGTCGTAGTGCACCGAACCGAGCCTGGCGAACCGGTTCGGCTGCGGGTCGACGGCCACCTCGCCGCGCTGATCGGGGAGCCGGTGTTTCCGGATGGTTCTATGTCGGGGGTTAAGGTGGTAGCGGGAGAGGGACTCGAACCCCCGACCCCAGGATTATGATTCCCGTGCTCTAACCAGCTGAGCTACCCCGCCACGGCGTCCGCCAAAGGCTGCCGCTGTACGCGGCGCGAACGCGCGGCATATAAGGAACGCGGCGAAGCCCTGTCAAGCAACACCGGCCGCCCGGTTAACTTATTGCGGCGCGCGGCTTATTTCGGCCGGACGCTGGGGTCGCCGCCGGGGCTGCCGGGCGGCGGGATCACGGGCGTGGTGCCGGCATCGGGCGTCGGCGCGCGGATTTCGGGGTCGACGCCGGAGGGCGGGCACATCACGCCGTCGGATCTCGCCAATTTGTCGCCGAGCGGCTCATTGGCAGCGCGGCCGACGGTCGTGCCTGCCGAACTTTCCGGGACGGCCAAACCGTTCGGCTGCATTGGCGCGCAATTGGTGGATTGCACCGGCGCGGGCGGCGCGGTCTGCTGCGAAGGGGTGGCCGGTGTCGGCGGCTGTTGCGCGCCGGCCGCACCGAACGAGGCCGTCAGCGCGCCACCCAGCAGCAGGATGGACGTCTTGATAGATTTGTCGGCAGATTTTTTCCACATGCCAACAAAACGACTGCGGCGGGCGGAGGTTCCAGGAAAACTTGAGGATTCAATAATCAGGATTTGCGATAGCGGATCAGTGAGAAATGCCCCATCGGCGGCATCGGCCGCCGCTCGGCAAGCGTGACACCGCCGTGTCTTGCCGCCCATTTCACCAGGCGCTCCCACGGGAACTCAGGCCGCCAGCCGAGCCGGCGCGCCAGCGGCGCGAAGGCCAGCTCGAAGGCGCGGCGCGGACCGCTCTCGGCGCCGATATGATTGACCAGAATCAGTTCCCCGCCCGCTTTCAGCACGCGGATAAAATCATCGAGCGTGGCCTCGGGATCCGGCACCGCGGTGATGACATATTGCGCCACCACCGCATCGAACGAGCCGTCCGCGAACGCCAAATTCTTCGCGTCCATCACCGCGAGCGTCTCGACATTGGACAGACCGAGCGCGCGCACGCGGCTCTGCGCCTTGCGCAGCATCGGCTCCGAAATATCGACGCCGCATAACCGGGTCGAGCGCGCATAGTCCGACAGCGACAGCCCGGTGCCGACGCCGACGTCGAGAATCCGTCCGCCGATCCGGTCCGCCTCCGCGATGGTCGATTGCCGGCCGTGATCGAACACCTTGCCGAACACCAGATCGTAAACCGGCGCCCAGCGCTCATACGCTTTCGCGACCCCCGCGCGGTCGATGTCGGACGTCATGCCCCCCTCTTGCCCCGGATTGCTTGCCTGGATCTTTTGCTTTGATTTTATCCGCGCATCGCCACGGCCAGCGGACGCGACGCGATCGCAGCGCCCGCGTTCGTTGCGCCCCTATTTTTGGCGACCGCGCTCTGGATGAAACCGCCGCCGAGCACGCGCGCCTGTCCGGACGGCGCGTCGTAGAACACGCAGGCCTGGCCGGGCGAAACGCCCTCCTCGCCGGCGACCAGTTCGACTTCATAGTGCCCGTTGCCACCACGCAACCAGGCCGGCTGCGGCGCGCGGGTCGAGCGCACCCGCACGAAGATCTCGAGTCCGCTGCCCAGCGCCCGATCGAGCACGCCGTCGCCGATCCAGTTGACGTCGCGCAAGGTGATGCGATCCATCCGCAGCGCCTCGCGCGGGCCGACCACGACGCGGCGGGTCGCGGCATCGAGCCGCACGACATAGAGCGGCGAGCCCGACGCGATCCCGAGCCCCTTGCGCTGGCCGACGGTGAAATGCGCAATCCCCTGATGGGTGCCGAGCACGCGGCCGTCGAGATCCGTGATCTCGCCCGGCTCCATCGCGTTCGGCCGCAGCCGGCCGATGATGTCGGTATAGCGCCCGGTCGGCACAAAGCAGATGTCCTGGCTGTCATGCTTGTCGGCGACCGTGAGATCGAAGCGCCGCGCCAGTTCGCGCACCTGCGGCTTGGTCATGTCGCCGAGCGGAAAGCGCAGATGGTCGAGCTGGTCGCTGGTGGTCGCAAACAGGAAATAGCTCTGGTCGCGGTCGGAATCGGCCGCGCACAACAGCGCGCGCGATCCGTCGCTGAGGCTGCGCGAGGCCACATAATGCCCGGTCGCCAGCACGGAGGCGCCAAGCTCGCGCGCGGTGGTCAGGAGATCACGGAACTTGATCGCGCGATTGCACTCGATGCACGGCACCGGCGTCTCGCCGGAGGCGTAGCTCGCGGCAAAGGTGTCGATCACCGATTCCTTGAAGCGGTCTTCAAAATCGAGCACGTAATGCGGAATCCCGATCCGCTCGGCGACATCGCGCGCATCGTGGATGTCCTGGCCGGCGCAACAGGCGCCCTTGCGATGGGTCGCAGCGCCATGATCGTAGAGCTGCAGCGTGATGCCGACGACGTCATAGCCCTCGGACTTCAACAGCGCAGCCGTCACCGAGGAGTCGACGCCGCCGGACATGGCGACGACCACCCTTGTATCCTGCGGCCGGCCTTCGAGATCGAGACTGTTGAGCATGGTTCAAGTCACTGATGCGACCGCGGGAGCCATCGAACGCCTGGCCCGCGATCAGGAAGCTTTGGGTGCAACGAGGAGCCCGCTTTCTGGGTCGGCTCTCAACCGGTTCCAGAACAGCGATGTCCGCCGATCGGAAACGGTGAAGCCATTCTTTAATATAGGCCGCATTCCCGTCAGGCAATCGGAACACCCGGTTTTGCGGCCAAGCCCACGGCAAATCTTGCCGCCGGGCAGAAAAGGCACCGGTCCCGGCGCCCCCGTATTTCTCCGGATTCACTCCTAAGATATTGAAAAACAATGATATTATAGCTCGCTTGGGGTGGCCCGCTCCTTGCTAACCCATGAGCTGTGAGTTCGAAAGCGCGAGAGGCCGCCGTGGTAAGTGTTACGTCAGATGTTGCATCGAGCGCGTCCTATGCCAGCGCGCCGGCAAGGCCCGTCAGCCGCGATCCGTCGCAGGTCAGCGACAGTTTCGCCTCGATGGTCGACAGCAGCATCCAGCCCGATCCTTCCCCCGCGCCGAGCCAGACGCAGGACTCCCAGCCCACGCGCTCGGCCAGGGACACCGCGAACGATCGATCGTCGCGTGACACGACGGCCGCCCCCGATCCGACGCCGCCCAGCCGATCGACCGATTCGTCCAGCCGCGGCCCGGCCGACGACAGCAACGCGGCGGGCTCCGACGGCAAAACCCGCGCATCGCGCTCCAACGACAGCAAGAAAGACACCGCGAAAGCCGACGACGGCAAATCCGCCGACAAGAGTTCGACCGACAAGAATTCGGCCGACAATGCTTCGGCGACCGATCCGGGCGCGGCAGCCGCCCAAAACGGAACGCCGCTCGTGCTCAATCCGGTCGCGACCGCCATTCCCGTAAGCGCCGATCTGGCCAACGGAGCCGCTTCGGGCGCAGCCGGCACATCCAGTAATTCCCCTGCGATCACAGCCGCGGCCACCGCCGCCGGCTCGGCGACGGCAGCGACGGCCGGCGCGACAGCGGCGCAGGCGCAGGCCCAGATGCAGGCGGGTGTCGGAGTGCCCTCCACGGCGGCCAACGGCACCGACACGACCGCAACCACGCCGACGAAGCAACCCGCCACGACCGATACGTCGGGAAAGCAGACCGCGGCAACGGCCATTGCCGCCGCCGCGACCGACGATGTCGCCGTAGCAACGGCTGGCGCAGCCCCCGGCGCGGCGGCGGCGAAGGCCGCGACGGGCCTGAAGACTCCCGCCGCGTCGCCAACGAAAACGTCCGCGTCGGCAAAAGCATCCAACGGCGTGGCCGATACGACGGCTTCGACGGCCAACGCGCTGGCCGAGCCCGGCCAGGGCAGAGCCGCGGCACCAACGGCCGTGACCGGCCAGGGCGACACCGGCCAGGGCGACACCGGCAATGGCGACACCGGCAATGGCGCCGGCGATTCGACAAAATCTCCCGGCACGGCATCGCCGCCGGCCGCGACTGCCTCGCCCCACGAGCATTCTTCTCTGCTCGCCACCGCGCCGGCCGCGACCACGCCGCTCGATGCGAGCGCGCAGGCCGCCGCCGCGATGCCGCAACAGCTTTCGTCCGTGACACCTCCTACCGCCGCAGGCCCGGTCAGCGTGACACCGGCGACCGGCGCGCCCGTGCCGGTGAGCGGGCTCGCGGTCGAGATCGCGGCCTCGTTGAGGGGCGGCAACACCCATTTCGAGGTCCGGCTCGATCCGGCGGAACTCGGCCGCATCGATGTCCGCATCGATGTCGACCGCAGCGGCCAGGTCACCTCGCATCTGACGGTCGAGAAGCCGGAAACCCTGACGATGTTGCGGCAGGACGCCCCTCAACTGCAGCAGGCGTTGAACGACGCCGGATTGAAGACCGGCAGCGGCGGCCTGCAGTTCAGCCTGCGCGACCAAACGTCGTCCAACCAGAACAACGGCAACAACAATAATCAGTCAGGCGCCCAGGCGCAGCGGCTGATCGTCAGCAACGAAGAGACCGCGCCCGCACTTGTCGCCGGACGATCCTACGGCCGCATGGTGGGATCGAGCGGCGGCATCGACATCAGGGTCTGAGGAGACGAACATGGCGTCGACAGATGCAATCACGGCAAGCCCGGTCGTTTCCGGCACCACGCCTTCGACCGCGTCCTCAAGCTCGAGCTCAAGCAGCAGCTTGGACTCCACCAGCACCACGCTGGCCGGGAACTTCCAGACCTTCTTGACGCTCTTGACCACGCAATTGCAGAACCAGAACCCGCTCGATCCGCTGGATACCAACCAGTTCACCCAGCAGCTCGTCGAGTTCGCATCCGTCGAGCAACAGCTCAAGACCAACGATCAACTGACCACCCTGGTCTCGCTGCAACAGACCACCCAGGCGACGCAGGCGCTGGGCTTCGTCGGCAAGACCGCCGTCGTCAGCGGCAACACCGCCGCCCTTACCAGCTCGTCGGCGACCTGGCAGCTCAACGTTCCCTCAGCCTCGACGGTGAACATCTCGATCGCCAACAGCCAGGGCCAAACCGTTTTCACGGGCAACTATCCGGCGAACGCCGGCAACGGCCAGCCCTTCACCTGGAACGGCCAGGGCAATGACGGCACGCAATGGCCGGACGGCCAATACACGATGACGGCGACGGCCGCGGACAGTTCGGGCAATCCCGTCGCCATCGCCACGCAGGTCGGAGGCACGGTCTCCTCCGTCGATCTCACCCAGACGCCGCCGCTGCTGTCGATCAACGGCCAGAGCTACACCGTCAGCCAGATCAAGAGCATCGGCACCTAGCCCTCATTCGCAACAAGGCGCGGTTTTTCTTTCAACCGACAGCGGCAAAGTGGCGGCATCGAGATTCCGTTCGAACCACAGTCCAGCCGCAATGTTCGCGGTCCGGCCCAAAAGCTTAAGAAAGAGCCCGAAGTAGTTAACAAACAGGCTTAACAAACAATTAATCGCCGCTGATCCGCCGGTCCGCCTGCCCCGCGCCCGGTCTATTGCAAGCATTTTCAAGGAGAATCTTATTGAAGCCGTATGCTTAGGCAAATTTTAAGCCGCGGCGCGTAGGTTGGCACAGTGAGTTCAGTGGTTAAGAGTTTGTGAGTACGCCATGACAGAACCCCATCGTCCGAGGGTGAAATACGTCATCGGGCCTGACGGCAGCCCGCTAACGATTGCCGACCTGCCCGCGCCCGGCACCAAACGCTGGGTCATCCGCCGCAAGGCCGAGGTTGTCGCCGCCGTGCGCGGAGGCCTTCTCTCCCTCGAAGAAGCCTGCAGCCGATATACGCTGACGGTCGACGAATTTCTTTCCTGGCAATTCTCGATCGATCAACACGGTCTGGCGGGCCTGCGCACCACCCGTATTCAGCAATATCGCCAATAAACGCCGTCGCGATCGCGACGACATTTAAAAAAATCGGCCTCGTTTCGCGAGGTCGATTTTTTTCACGTTTGCAGTTTCGCCGTACCCCTTAACCTCCGTTAACCATATTGAAACCTTCCCATAGGCAATAATTGCCCACTCGGCCGATTGGCGCCGAATCTCTGGGGCAGTCGTGTGCAAGGTCTCGTTGACTTTCTGAAGGGTTTGGGCGCTGCCCGATTAATGGCGATGATGGCGGTGACAGCCGCCCTCATCGGCTTCTTTGCTTTTGTCATCATGCGCGTCACCACGCCGCAGATGACCACGTTATTCACCGATCTCAGCATGGAGGACTCCTCCAGCATCATCAAAGACCTCGAACGCCAAGGCATCCCCTTCGAGATGCGCAACGAGGGCAGCGTGATCCTGGTGCCCAAGGACAAGGTGACGCGGCTGCGCATGAAGCTCGCAGAGGGCGGCCTGCCGAAGGGCGGCGGGGTCGGCTACGAGATCTTCGACAAATCCGACGCGCTCGGCACCACGAGCTTCGTGCAGAACATCAATCATCTGCGCGCGCTGGAGGGCGAACTGGCCCGCACCATCCGCGCCATCGACCGCATTCAGGCGGCGCGGGTGCATCTGGTGCTGCCGGAACGGCCGCTGTTCTCGCGCGAGACGCCGGAACCGTCCGCCTCGATCGTGGTGCGGGTGCGCGGCACGCTGGAGCCCGCGCAGATCAACGCCGTCCGCCATCTGGTCGCCTCCTCGGTCAACGGACTGAAGCCGCAACGGGTCTCGATCGTCGATGAATCCGGCCAGTTGCTCGCCGACGGCGCCGCCAGCGATGCCGACCAGGCGGTAGGCGACGAGCGCCGCGCCGGCTTCGAGAAGCGGATGCGCAAGCAGGTCGAGGACATCGTGTCCTCCGTGGTCGGAGCCGGCCGCGCCCGCGTCCAGCTCTCGGCGGACTTCGACTTCAACCGGATCACCCAGACCTCCGACAAGTTCGATCCCGAAGGCCGCGTGCTGCGATCGACCCAGACCCGGGAGGAATCCGCGGCGACCACCGACAATAACGGCCAGGTCACCGTCAACAACGAGCTGCCCGGCAACCAGCAGAACGGCAACACGGCGGTCGCGCGCGACCAGAGCAAGAAGACCGAGGAAACCAACAATTACGAGATTTCCCGCACCACCAAGACCGAGGTGACCGAAGCGGGCCGGGTCAACCGCATTTCCGTCGCCGTGCTGGTCGACGGCAGCTACGCCAAGAACGAGAAGGGCGACCAGGTCTACAAGGAGCGCGGCAAGGAAGAGCTCGATCGCATCGCAGCTCTGGTGCGCTCGGCGATCGGCTTCGACCAGAAGCGCGGCGACCAGGTCGAGGTCGTGAACCTGAAGTTCGCCGAAGCGCCCGCGGTGCCGCCGATCACCGAGCCGACCGGCCTGCTCGGCATGGTTCAGTTCACCAAGGACGACGTCATGTACATCATCGAGCTCGGCGTCATGATGCTGCTCGGCCTCGTGGTGCTGTTCATGGTGGTGCGGCCGCTGGTCAAGCGC
>Ga0137412_10002517_pt1 | contig 14509 bp, 15 predicted proteins | sample CZODoug2_1_16fun_FD_122160 | JGI IMG/M metagenome (GOLD analysis project Ga0137412, IMG submission 122160) | Vadose zone soil fungal communities from Angelo Coast Range Reserve, California, USA - CZODoug2_1_16fungal (Hybrid Assembly) | ecosystem: Environmental > Terrestrial > Soil > Vadose zone... | reverse complement strand
GACGTAGGTCGATGCCTACATCGTGCCCGCTGCGCCGCCGCGACTGTGCCGAAGGACCCACTCGGCAGGAAGTGTCCTACTCACGATGACAGCGCCGCCCGACTGCTTCTCTAACGAGACCGGCAATAATGTGATCCCGTCACTATCGTGGGAGATGGCAATGTCGCTAGGAACAATACTGCTAATAGTTTTGGTCCTTCTCTTATTGGGGGCGCTGCCCGCGTGGCCGTACAGCACCGGCTGGGGTTACTACCCGAGCGGGGGATTGGGTCTTCTTCTCGTCGTTCTGTTGGTCTTGGTCGTCTCCGGACGCGTGTGATGTCACGGCGAAAAAATTCAGTGAAGCGGCATCCAGAAAAGTAGGGAAATCGATGCGTGAATTCAAGCGCGGTACGTTGAAGAGCGGTAGGGGGCCGGTCCTCGTGTGCGACGCGCGCCCGAGGACCGGCTCAGGGAAAGAAATTCTCAGCCGTTGACCGGGGCATTGGCGGGTGAGACATCGGACGGGTAATGCGTTCTAATGCGCTACCCATGCCGCCAGCACTGCACTATCCATTTGAAGCTGAACCCGGGAACGGCGACGGCTCCGCGATCGAAGTGGCGCCCGGCGTGCTGTGGTTTCGGATGCCCCTGTTCGCCTCGCTTCCCTGGATCAATGTGTGGGCCATCAAAGAGGAGGGTGGTTGGACCATCGTGGACACGGGACTCAAGTCCGCGAAGACGATGGACGCGTGGCAGGCCGCATTCGCGGGCGCTCTGGGCGGCGCCCCGGTTCTACGGGTGCTGGTGACTCACATGCACCCTGATCATTGCGGCATGGCGGGTTGGATCGCGGAGCGCTTCAAGGTAGGACTCTGGATGAGCCGCCTGGAATACCTGAGCTGTCGCCTCATGGCGGCCGACACGGGACGAAAGGCACCCGATGACGGCATCGAGTTCTACCGTGCCGCGGGATGGGACGAGTCGGCGATCAATCGGTACAAGGCAAAATTCGGCTCGTTCGGCGAAATGATTTATCCGTTACCGGCCTCTTATCGCCGCATTTCAGACGGTGATATTCTGCGGCTCGGCGCCCGTGAGTGGAGCGTGGTCGTCGGCACCGGCCATTCTCCCGAGCACGCCTGTCTGTACTGTCCCGAATTGAAGGTATTGATCTCCGGGGACCAGGTTCTGCCTCGCATTTCGTCGAATGTGTCGGTACACCCCACGGAACCCGAGGCGGATCCGCTGAGCGATTGGCTCAACTCGTTGGCGATGATCAATCGGCGAGTTCCGGACGACGTGCTGGTGTTGCCCGCGCACAATAGTCCGTTCAAAGGACTGCACACGCGGGTCGACGAGTTGATCGAATCGCATCGGCGCGGCTTGGCGCGGCTCGAGGACTTGCTGTCCGAGCCCAAGTGCGTCATCGAGGTGTTCGGCGCGCTATTTGCCCGACCCATCTCCTCCGATCTCCTCGGCATGGCAACGGGCGAAGCGATCGCGCATCTCAATTATCTTTGCGGAGCCGGGCGCGCCATCCGCGAATCGGACAGTGCCGGCATCTGGAGGTGGATGAGACCTCCGTGATCTTTACGTGAAACATCAATTGGAGACGGAAAATGAGCGCACATAGAGCATCCGATGCCAAGGTCCAGATCGCCAAAAATGGCCCCTACATGGTTTCCGGCGGCTTGCCGATGAGCAAGCAAACCATCGGTACGAATTCAGCAGGCGAGTCGGTCAAGTGGATTGCGGGTCATGCGTATCCCCCGCAAGCAACGTACGCGCTTTGCCGGTGCGGACAGAGCGCGAAGAAACCGTTTTGCGACAACTCGCACGTCAAATTCAAATTCGACGGCACGGAAACCGCCAGCCGCGAACCCTATCAAGGACAGGCCAAGGTCATGCAGGGTCCCGCCCAGTCTCTGACGGATGCGGAGCAGTTGTGTGCTTTTGCGCGTTTTTGCGACCCGCACGGACAGGTGTGGAGTCTGGTCAATGAAACCGACAATCCAAACGCAAGGAAAAATTTCGTGAGGCAGGTCGGCGACTGCCCGTCAGGACGGCTGGTGGCCTGGGACAACGCCACGGGGAAATCGATCGAGCCGCAGTTTGAGCCCTCGATCGGGCTCATCGAAGATCCCGCGAATGAGTGTGCGGGTCCGCTGTGGCTGAGAGGCGGCGTCCAAGTGATCGGTTCGGACGGATTTCACTACGAAGTCCGCAACCGCGTGACGTTATGCCGGTGCGGCGCGTCGAAGAACAAGCCCTTTTGCGACGGCACGCATGCGGCGATCAAATTCAAGGACGAGTGAACCGGGTCTTTGTCCGCAAGTCACCGTTCATTCGATCATGCCGCGGCGATCAGCCGAATGCGCGTAATTTCCGAGGGGACGCCGAAGCGATTCGGCGGCCCCCAGTAACCGGTGCCGCGGCTCACGTATACCCACAAATTCTTCAATCGATACAGGCCGCCGGTGAATGGCTGGAACAAGCCGATGAAGAAATTCCATGGCCAGAACTGACCGCCATGGGTATGCCCGGAGATTTGCACATCGAAGCCGGCGCCGGCGGCACCGGCCGCTGAATTCGGTTGGTGAGCGAGCAAGATTTTGGCTCCGGCATCGGCCGGCGAACCGCGCAGCGCCGCCACAGGATCACTGTGCTCGGCAGCATCAAAATGATGGGCGCTCAAGTCCGTGACGCCGGCGAGGACCAGCGAGGCGCCGTCATGGTTCAAGACCACGTGCTCGTTCTTGAGCACCCGCAACCCGAGACGCCGGATTTCCGCGGTCCAGGCGCGCTCGCCGGAGTAGTACTCATGATTTCCGGTCACGAAGTAAACGCCGTGCCGGGCGGCCAAATCAGCCAAGGGCGCCGTGTGCGAGGACAATTGTTGCACCGAGCCGTCGACCAAATCGCCGGTCACCGCGATCAGATCCACTTGTAAACCGTTGACGAGTGCGACGATTCCCTCGACGAAGCCGCGCCGGATCGTTGGCCCGACATGCACGTCGCTGATCTGAGCGATCGAAAATCCGTGCAATGCCGCGGGAAGTCCGGCTACCGGAATGTCGACTTCGACGACTTTGGGCCGGCGGCGCGCGATGTGCAAACCCGCAATTGTGACGAACGCGGTGAGGGCCAGCACCCATCGTGCGGTGGCGGCAGCGAGCGAAGCGGCGTGCGAGGGGGACAGCAATAGATGCGCGCCCAATAGAACGAGTTCGCGGAGCAGGGTAAAGACGAATAAAGAAGAAAAGACGCCCATGGACAGAACGCCGATCCAAGCGAGGAGATTGGCGAGCGAGGGATTGTTGACCGCTCGGCTTCGCACGAGCACCGGAATGACGAGGCAGCAAACGATCAACACCGTAACGCCGACGAAAACCCCAAGGGGACCGATCGACAGGGCGGGCAGCAGCCGCCAGCTGATGTACACGGGCAGCGAGAGGACCAGCCACAAGGGGTTCAAAAAGACGCGGCGCAGGGTCACTTACCTACGCTGGGGGCGATGCGTCGCGAGTTCAAGTCCGCCGCATGGGCTTGCGCAGCGATTCCATCCCCTTGAATTCGACGAATTGGGTCGTTGTCGCCCACAGGTAGTCGCCGTACAGGAACGGATCGAATGACGCGCCGTCCATCGGCAGCGGCCGGATCTCGGCATCGACGCGCGCTTCATAGAAAAATGGGATGGACATGCGCTCCCGACCGGCTCCGATTACGCGGTGTTCGGTTGCGTTGATTCTGCCGCCGCACCAGCGCTCCAGCACCTTGCCGAAATTGACTGCGAGACCATCATCGATCGGCGGTACATCGAGCCAGGTACCGTCGCGGTGGCGCGCTTGCAGACCCGGGACTCCGTCCTGCGCCAGCAGCGTCAAGAATCCCGAGTCGACATGCGGTGCGCCGTTCACGTAGAACCGACCCCCGTCGTGGGTCACCCAGACCTGGGGATCCGATTGAGCCGTCTGTTGCGCATCGGTTCGGACCGGGTAACGCAGCAAGCGCAAGGTCGACAGCCCCCTGTCGAATGCCTGATCGAAGAAACGTTCCTCCAGCGATAAACCTCGCGCAATCGCCCGCATCAACGCCTGGCTCACCTTTTCCATGGCGCCGTAGTAGGCGGACACGGACTCGCGCCACCCCGGCAACGCCTCCGCAGGAGGCAGGGGAGTGGCCTCGCGTAGAGGATCGTCGCTGCACACCACAGCGGCGCCGTGGACGACGTCGGCGCCCATGTCGATACCTTCCTTGGCAGTCAGGAAACCCGGCTGCAGCGGAAACCATCCGCGATAGACGTTGGGGTGCGCGGGATCGAATTTCTGGCGCCAGAGTTTGCGGGTCTCGGTCTCGGGCAGCTGAAATAAGCGCAATAGATCTGCGCGGGCGGCGCGGCCCACAGGTACTTCGGGCGGAAACCCGCGCACCACCATGAAACCCGACGCCGCCGCGGCCCGCATGATCGCCTGGTCGGACAGGTCTCGCGCCGGACCTGGCGCGCCGAATAACGGACCGATGTCGATTAGGGGTATGGAGTGATCCATGGGCAGTTCAACATGCCCGGTTAGGGGCGGCTCCCGCAAGTATATTTCTTTTTTTTGCGATATAGAGATCGGCTAGAATCTGGAATGGATCAACGAACAGCGGCGATGAAAGCCCTGTTCTGCGGGTGATTGCCCATCTCGGCGCGGTCAAGAAATAACAACGAGGCGGGTCATGGGCCCCTACGTCGATTCCATCATTCCCGATGAGGTGATGCCTGCCGCTACCGGTGTGGCCATCATCGGTGGGGGCATTGTCGGCACGTTCGCCGCGCTGACGTTGGCCGACCGTGGGATTCCCGTGGTGCTCTGCGAAAAGGGATTTATCGCCTGCGAGCAATCCAGCCGGAACTGGGGATGGTGCCGGCAGGCCGGGCGCGACGCGCGGGAAATGCCGCTGATCGTGCAGAGCCTTGCGTTGTGGCGCGACATGAACCGTCTGACGGAGATCGACACGGGTTTTCGCGAATGCGGCGTTCTGTACGTGGGCGAGAGCGAAGCCGACGAATCGCGTTTCACCGCATGGGCAGCCATGGCGAAAACCTACGATATCGGTACCCGAATCGTGCGCGGCGCCGATCTTGCCGCGCTCATGCCCGGCGCGAGCAGGACTTACTCGTGCGGCTTGTATGTGCCCACGGACGGTTGCGCGGAACCGCAGCGGGCCGCGCCCGCGATTGCGCGTGCCGCGCAACGCAAGGGTGCGGTCGTTCTCGCTCATTGCGCCGTGCGCGGCATCGAACGCACCGGCGGCCGCGCGGCGGCGGTCATTACCGAACGAGGGCGCATTGCATGCGATGCCGTCATCCTCGCCGGCGGGGCGTGGTCGAGCCTCTTCTGCGCGAATCTCGGCATTCGCCTGCCGCAATTGAAAGTGCTGGCTTCGGTGATGCGCACGGCGCCGGTGGTGGGACCGGATCCGTGTACCTACATGGATGAAGTGGGTTACCGCAAGCGGCGCGATGGCGGCTATACCCTCGCCCGGGGCGCCGGTTACGTTGCGCCCTTCGTGCCGGATTCGCTGCGGTATTTGCGCGAATTCCTGCCGACCATTCGCAAGGAACGCGACTCGTTGCGATTGCGCGTGAATGCGCAGTCGCTGCGCGAGTTTCGCGCGCCGCGCAGCTGGGCGCTGGATCGACCGAGCCCGTTCGAAGCGGCGCGAGTCTTGGATCCCGCGCCGAATAGAACCCTGAATCGGCAAGCTTTGGCAGCGATGATCAAGTTGTATCCGCAGTTCCGCGACGCGCACATCGTGCAGCAGTGGGCTGGATACATCGATGTCACGCCGGACGTCGTACCCTATATCAGCCCACTCGGTACGTTGCCCGGCCTCACGGTCGCGACCGGATTCTCCGGACACGGTTTCGGTATTGGTCCCGCCGCCGGGCGGCTGGCGGCCGAGCTTGCGATCGGCGCCGCGCCGTCGGTGGACCCGGCGCCGTTTCGCGCGTCACGCTTCAGCGACGGCTCGCCGATCGTGATAGGCCCGGAGATCTAATCCAGCTCGAGCGCATCACGCCGGCGCGCAACCTCAATGCGGCTTGCGGAACTTGAGCACGAAGTTATCGGCTTCGCCAATGGCGACGTATCGAGCTCGATCCTTCTCGCCTTGGGAGAGTGTCGGCGGCAGCGTCCAGACGCCGTCAACCCAATCCTTCGTGTCTCGCGGATTGGCATTCACTTCCGAGGAGCCGACGAATTCGAAGCCCGCTTTTTTCGCCAACGCGATCGTATAGTCCTGGCGCACATAGCCGTTCTTGGCTTTTGGATCCTGCGGTTGATCGTTCCGGCCGCGATGTTCCTCGATCCCCAGAATGCCGCCGGGTTTGAGCGCCTTGAAGGACGCGGCCAACGCATCGTCCGCGTAACCGTCGTCCATCCAATTGTGGAAGTTGCGGAATGTCAGCACGAGGTCGGCGGAGCCGGGCGGAGCAATGTCGAAATGACCGGCGCCGAGGGAAGTCTCGTGGAGTACACCGAGCCGGTCCTTCTCCGAGGCGATGTGAGCGCGAAGGCGCTTGACGCTCCCATCCTCCTCGGCATTTCCCGGGGCGGGCAAGGCAATGTAGTAATGGCCTTTCGGGGCGAGATAGGGACCCAGGATGTCGGTCCAATAGCCGCCGCCCGGCCACAGTTCGACCACCGTCATGGTGGGCGCGAGGCCAAAGAATGTCAGTTCTTCCACAGGGTGGCGGGCCGGGTCTCTCGCCACCGCAGTGGGGCTGCGCGCAGGGTTCGCGACGGCGCTCACCAGCGCCGGATCAGGATTGGGAGAGACCGAGAATGCCGTGGGTCCGACGAAGGCGAGCAGCGTCGCGGCGAACAATGCTGGGAAGCGGGGACTGTGCATGGCTGTACCTTTCTCGAAACGTTGATTGAGCGGCAGTATCACAAATTCAGCGGCGCGGCGTCGCGCCATCGTCGCGCACGGCGTCTATGAGGGTGGAGTGTCTCCGGTGAATGGTATCGCGGTTGCACCCGTCACCGGACCGATGGTCGCCTTGTCGCTGACGAAGAGCTGGACCGTGCGCTCGAAGCGCAGTTCGCCCTGCACGGTCGCACCCGGACCGATCACGACGCGCGGCACGTCGCGCACCAATTGAACCAATTCACTGGATGGCTTCTCCACCAGGATGCCGCCTTCCACATGCGACGCGCCGCCGATGATGATGCTGCCGCTCACTGTCTTGATTCCGCCGCCCACATGCGCCGCGTTGAGAGTGATTTTTCCATTCACGTTCGACAGTGATCCGGAAATGTCCGCGCCGTCTCCCAAGGTCAATTCGCCGTTCACCGAGGATGCGCTGCCGGACAGGTGCGCGCCGGCGCCGAGTGCGATCGAACCGTTCACGCTGCTGAGCGACGTCGCGGTCGCGTGATCGCCCAGATGCACGCTGCCGTTCACCGTCGTCGCACTGGTCACGGCGGCTTGATCATCGATATGAATCGAGCCATTGACCGTCGCGACGGCGCCGGGCGGCTTGCCTGCGGGCACGTGAATGGAACCGTTGATCTTGGTCGACTCATCGCCGTCTTTCGATTCACCGCAAGCGGACAGAGCAAGCATCGCCGCGAGCACGGCGATAACACCGGGGACGCCGACTCGCCGTAACCGGCGCGTATCGCGGCTGCTCAACATTGGGTGCGATCGATCGATTATTTCGCCCATGGCGGCTCCTGTGCGGGGTCTTTTACCGCTACTGTACCAGTACGGCTCAAGACCTCAACCGCGATGGCGGATCATCTCAAGGCGTTTGCGGCGGTGGGCCGCTGAATGACCCCTGGCGCTTTTGTGTCAGGAGCCGTCAACGCACGGGGTTTTGAATGATCACGCTCTTTTGTTCTGCATACTTCAGGCGAATCCGTGCTCTTGCAGGTGGCGCAACCTGACAAAGACAACACGAGAATCAGACCCAGAAATCTCTTCATACCCACCCGGGCGCATTCGGCGCTCGTCACCCCATGGGCCGCACTCTACATCAGATCGCCGTCCGCCCCCATCCTGATGACCATCGTTGTTGCACATGCCGCGGCCGCGGCCCGCGTCATCTCAGCCAGCGGCCGAAGAAACTGAAGGTGCGGTCCCATGCCTGCTGCGACCAGACCGGGTCGTACTGGGTTTCGGGAATGCGGCCCGGCCCGACGGCGGTCTCGTTGGCGAAGGCATGGCGTGCGAGGTAGCGGTGGAAGTCGAAGGTCACGCCCGCTTCGCGCAGTTTATCCTGCAGCTGATCGATGGTGGCGATCGGAAAGAACTCGTCCTGCGTGGCCCAATGCGCCTGCAGCGGCGCCCGGATCTTGGTGGCGTCGATGTATTGCAGCGGCGGGCAGCCGTACCAGACCACGGCGGCGTCGATCTCGGGAGCCATGCACGAGGCCAGCAGCGTGAGGGCGCCCCCCATGCAAAAGCCCGTTACACCGACCTTGGCGCTCCTGGTTTTCAGGAACTGTACCGCACCACGGACATCTTGGGAGGCAGCATCGGCGAAGTTCAGCCCCGTCATCAAATGATGGGCCTCTTCGGCCTCAACCGTGGATTTGCCGCGGTAGAGATCGGGCACGAGCGCGATGTAGCCTGCACTCGCCAGACGGTCGGCGACGCCGCGGATTTGTGGGTTGACCCCCCACCACTCCTGGATGACGACGAGGGCCGCAGCACCGGCGGCGTGCTCCGGCTCGGCCAGGTAGCCCTGAATGTTCTGCCCATCGGGGCGCTTGAAGTTGACTGTGGTTGCCATAAATAGATTCCCAGTTGTGAATGCGGCCGCCGGTGCGATCACGCGACGTCGCGCTTGAGCACGCGCGGTCGACGTATCCTGCTCGGCCCGGTGCCCGCCTTGCTGTCCCAAATCGCCGCCGCAATCTCGTCGAGGTCACGGCGAGTGAGTTTGATGGCCGCCGCTCCGATCCAGCCGTCCACCTGCTTCGGCGTGCGGGCGCCGACGATGGCTCCGCTCACTCCGGGCCACGAGAGGGCCCAGGCAATGGCAATGCATGAGACGGAGGTTTCGTGCCGATGCGCGATGGGTTGCAGCGCGTCCCGCAAGGCGAGATTCCGTCCGAGCGCCGGTTGTTGGAACTCCGTCGCGCGGCGCCGCCAATCGTCCTCGGCCAGGGCTGCCACGCGCTCCGCCGTGAAACTCTCCGTCAGCAGTCCGGATTGCAGGGGGCTGTAGCAGATGATCCCGGTATCATTGCTCGCGCACCAGGGAATCTCCTTCTCCGCCGCCGTGCGATCGATCAGCGAGAACGGCGGCTGCAGAGAGTCCACGTGCCGGATCGCCTCGCAACGCTCGAGCAGAGTCGCGTCGAAGTTCGATACGCCTGCCGCACGCACCTTGCCTTCCTCGATGAGCTGCAGCATGGCGGACCAGGAGTCCTCGACGGGCGTACTCGCGTCCGGCCAGTGGAATTGATACAGATCGATGCGCTCGACACCCAGCCTGCGGAGCGAGGCTTCGCATTCGCGGCGGATCGAATCAGGGCTGAGATTTCGCCGCGGCGGCTTCATGGGATCGTCTTCGTCCCAGACGAGGCCGCACTTCGTGAAGACAAGCGGGCGTTCGGAGTGCGGCAATTCGCGAATCAGCCGCCCAACCACTTCCTCGGAATGCCCGAGACCGTAGATCGCCGCGGTGTCGATCCAATTGACCCCTAACTCGAGCGCATGGCGCATCGTGGCCAGAGACTCAGTATCATCTTGCGGACCCCAGCCATAGGACCAGCCGCCGCCGCCGACGGCCCACGAACCGAATCCGACGCTGGTGATGTGCAAGCCGCTGTTGCCGAGAGGATGAGTGGGTAGTGTCATTGCGATGATCCTTTTGTGGGAAGAGAAAGGGGTGGCGTCCGATAGCGAAATTCCGAGCGCTTCTTCAGCTTCAACGTTTCCGGTTGGGGCACCGGCAGCGCACGCGCAACGGCGGCGACCTCCCCATATCCACGAACCCGCCCGGTCGGGGTGTGAATGATCTGGTGGTCGCGAGCGTGAACCTGAGTCACGACGACGCCCCATGCGGCCGCCGCCGCGGCCTCCAGCATCTGACGTACGGCCGCGGCCATTTGCCGCATGGACTGCAGAAAGTGGCGCAGGCTGCGGGAGCCGTCCGTGTTCTGCCCGCCGTAGGTGGCTTCGTCGCCGACCGCCTGTGAGACGTGCACCCGAGACCAATCGGCGTCGAGTTCGTCCGCGACCACCATCCGGAGCCCGGTGCGCATTCCCTGTCCCATCTCGGATCGATGGGCCACGATCGTGACGAGACCTGTGCTGTCGATGGCGATGAATGCCGTGGGATTGAAACGCGGAACATCGGTCGCGGGGGCCGCCGGCCGTGGCGCAGCGTAGCTGACCGGCAGTATTCGCATGCCGACCACCAGGCCGCTGATTGCCGCGGCGCCGCCGATCAATCCCCTTCGGCTGACATTCTCGAGAATCGCGCGCACGTCACGCATCCTGCGCCGCGGCTTTGATGGGCCTGCCGTTGACATTCAGAGTTGGCATGGAGATCTGCACCTCTCGAGTCGATACCAGGCAACGAGACCGCACCGATGCTGCGGTGCCGTTGGACGATGGGAGGAGTTTTTGGGTGGGCGGTTACGGGCTGGTTACTCCGTACGGCGCGTAAGTTACGAATGAAATGCACGGCCGCGCGCCGTCCTCGACGAGCTCGGGTCAGGCACAACGACGGTGTGGGGGGGACGGGCATCCCGGATTCGAGAACGCTCGCCGGACGCCGTGAAACCAGTCTCTGCCTCCATTGGAGTTGGTACAAAAGTGTCGGTACACGCGCCCGTCGGGCAGGCGGACCCAGCTCTCCTCGCTGCGGATTCGCGCGAGCAGTCGCTTAAGTTCTAAACAGAACGCAACACTGCACTAGGCGCTGCTCTGCCTTAATACAAAGCACAAAAACCGAACACATGCGCGATTCAAGTGCACGAGTCGGCATGTGCCATGTCTTCGATTTTTGCAACTCACTGATCCCATTCTATTAGTCAAAGTTGGCATGACAGGTGCTTCGCGCTGACCCTGTATCCGCTTTTTTAACACCAATCGGTATTGACGGGTGAGCGGCGAACGGATAGCGGATCCAATTTTAAAAACAATGGGAGGGATGTCGTTCGATGAAACTAATTACCGCCATTATTAAACCGTTCAAGCTCGATGATGTTCGCAAGGCAATCAGCGACGTGGGCGTGCAGGGCGTCACCGTCACGGACGTTCGCGGCTTTGGCCGTCAACGCGGGCACACCGAAATTTATCGGGGTGCCGAGTACGCCGTCGAGTTCGTCCCCAAGATAAAAATTGAAGTCGCCGTGGTGGATACGCTGGCCGACCAGGTCATCGAGGCAATCATCCAATCGGCCAAGACCGGCAAAGTCGGGGACGGGAAAATTTTTGTCTTCGAGCTGGCGCACGTCATAAGAATTCGTACAAACGAGCGGGACGCTCAAGCAATCTAAAAGGGGTTCGCATTGATGACTACACTGTTACGACGATTGGTCGTTCTCGGACTATTGACGATCTCCGTCCCCGCCGTATGGGCTCAAGACACGCCCGCCTCAGCACCATCAGCCGCGCAAGGTTCGGGACCCGCAGCCGAATCTGCCGCGCCCGCGGCACCCGACGCGGCAGCGGCACCCGCCGCGCCGACTGAACCGCAACTCATCGGCACGGACAAGATCAACTCCGGCGATACCGCCTGGATGCTGACCTCCACGGCGTTGGTGTTGATGATGACCATACCGGGGCTCGCCCTCTTCTACGGCGGAATGGTCCGCAAGAAGAACGTATTGGCGACGCTGATGCAAAGTTTCGCGATCACGTGTGTGGTGACGATTTTGTGGTGGTTAATCGGCTACTCGTGGGCATTTACGCCGGGCAGCGCATACCTCGGTGGCGCAACCCGCGCGCTTTTCAACGGCATGACCATCATGAAGGATGCGAACAAAATCACTGTGTCGCACTTGGCGCTCACCATTCCCGAAACGGTGTATGCCATGTTCCAGCTGACTTTTGCGATCATCACTCCGGCTTTGATCGCAGGCGCGTTTGCCGATCGCATGAAGTTCTCGGCGATGCTCATCTTCATGTCCGTCTGGTCGCTAGTCGTGTATTGCCCGATCGCTCACTGGGTCTGGGAACCGTCGGGCTGGCTCGCCGTCAAGGGCGTTCTTGACTACGCCGGCGGCACCGTGGTGCACATCAATGCAGGGATCGCCGGGCTGGCGAGCTGTCTGGTGCTCGGCAAGCGCGTGGGATACGGCAAGGAAGCCATGCCGCCTCATAACTTGACGTTGACGCTGATCGGCGCGTCCCTGCTCTGGGTGGGCTGGTTCGGCTTCAACGCCGGTTCCGCGGTTGCTGCGGACGGCCGCGCGGGAATGGCAATGGTCGCGACCCAAATCGCTACGGCTGCCGCCGCATTGGGTTGGATGTTCGCCGAATGGATCGTCAAAGGTAAACCCAGCGTTTTAGGTATCGCATCGGGTGCCGTCGCGGGGTTGGTGGCGATTACGCCAGCATCGGGCTTTGTCGGACCGACGCCCGCCGTGATCATCGGCATCGTCGCCGGCGTCATTTGCTTCTTGGCGGCGACCTCGCTGAAGAGCGCCTTGGGATATGACGACTCGCTCGACGCGTTCGGCGTGCATTGTATCGGCGGCATCATCGGCGCCTTGCTCACCGGCGTCTTCGCCAGTAAGGAAATCAGCGGCGCCGACGGCTCGGTGATCACCCAGCTGTGGGGCGTCGGAACCACGTTGATTTACGGCTTTGTGATGAGTTTTATCATTTTGAAGGTGATCGACATGACCATTGGCCTACGCGTAACCGAGGAACAGGAGCGCGAAGGCTTGGACATTTCTCTCCACGGCGAACGAGTCGAGTAACTCCTAGAGCCGACAGGTCCAATCCGGTGGCGACGGCGCCACCGGACGGGAGGGTGTTGCCCCGCGATCTCCGAATTTCACAATATCTAAAGTATGAGGGATGTACGAATGAACAAGTGTGGAAAGCAGCTGATTGCCCCGGCGCTGATGCTGGGGATTACAACGTGCGGAGCGGCAATGGCGGCGGATGAGCCCGCCGCGCCGGTGGCGGCCGAACCTGCCAAACCGGCCCCGGGTACCCTGGCTGGAGTGCTCGATGCCTCCGGCATCACCGCGACCGGCTATGTCGCCGCGTCCTATTACCATTCGAACGGTTACAGCACCTATCATCAGTTCGACAACAAGCATGATACTTTCCAGCTCGATCAGGCAGCGCTGACGATTGCCTTTCAGCCGAAGGAAGGCTTCGGCGCGCTGGTAGATGTCGCTGCCGGCGAAGACATGAAGATTCTGAACACCGCGGAGGGCAGCAATCCCAACACCTTCGATGTCGTGCAGGGATTCGTGCAATATGCCACGGGACCGCTGACGGTCATCGCCGGCAAATATGTCACGCTGGCGGGCGCGGAAGTGATTGCTCCCACCGGTAATACTAATTTTTCCCGGTCGCTGCTGTTCTTCGCGGAGCCTTTGACCCACACGGGTATTCGCACGACGTATGCCGCGAGCGATACGTTCAGCGTTGTCGCCGGCGTCAACAACGGATGGAATTACTCGTCCCTATCGACATCCGGCTCCAAGACCGCCGAGTTGGGCGTTGCATGGACGCCGAGCAAGACGTTCGCGTTGACGGCTCAGGCCTATGTCGGCAAAGACGCCACCTTTGATGCGCAAAGGACATTGCTCGACGCGGTTGCTACGTACAGTGCGACCGATGCGCTGACATTCATTCTGAGCTACGACTGGGGGAAGCAGCAGCAACATGCAGCCGGCGATCCTGACTTGGACTGGAATGGAGTTGCCTTCTACACCAATTACGCATTGAACGATCAATGGCGGACGTCCCTGCGACTCGAGTACCTGGACGACAAGGATGGATTCGTTTCCGGCCTGGTGGGCACGCCGCAGAAGTTGAAGGAAGGTACATTGACGTTTGGTTATGCCCCGGTGAAGAGCTTCGAGTTGCGCATGGAAGCCCGCTACGACAAGTCCGATAAGGCTACCTTCGTGAGGCAGATCAACAACATCGAGAATGCCAACCCGCTCGCAAACAGCCAGACTGGTGTCGCCCTGCAGGGCGTATACAAGTTTTAACCGGATAGGCGCGCCCTGTTACCGGGGCGGCTGTTCCCGCCCTTCTTCCGTATCGGCTCTCCCGCTCAAACGAGCGCTTACATCCCGTTGCCGGAAATTCGTGATTTTTTCACAACATTCTTATACGACGGTGAGTATTGTCTGGAGGGTCCGGCCAGAGCATAGCTAGAAGATTCATTCATTTTGAGAATCAAGGAGATGCGCGAATTTGTGGCCGGTTCACAGATCGAGTAAGGAGATCTGATATGAACGCTACTTTTTATTCCGTCGTCGCATCAACTTGCCTGATGACATCGACACTGGTCCACGCTGATTGCAGTCCGATATTGTCGAAGCAA
>Ga0137412_10002516_pt1 | contig 14510 bp, 12 predicted proteins | sample CZODoug2_1_16fun_FD_122160 | JGI IMG/M metagenome (GOLD analysis project Ga0137412, IMG submission 122160) | Vadose zone soil fungal communities from Angelo Coast Range Reserve, California, USA - CZODoug2_1_16fungal (Hybrid Assembly) | ecosystem: Environmental > Terrestrial > Soil > Vadose zone... | reverse complement strand
AAGGCCTGCGCGGTATAGGTCTCGTCGATAACTTTGATAGAGCCAGTCGGAATGCCGTGTTCGCGCATCCAGTCAAGGTATCGATCTGCGTCGGCACCGACGGTGGCGGTGGGAACGCCCAGATCGCCAAGAAGCCGCATGTTGTAGGCTATATTGCCCGCGCAGCCGCCATACTCGCGGCGCAGCTGCGGCACGAGAAACGCGACGTTCAGCATATGCAGGCGATCGGGCAGTATCTGATCACGAAAGTGCCCGTCGAAGTGCATGATCGTGTCGAAGGCAACGGAGCCGCAAATAATCGCACGCATTAGATGTCAATCCTCAACTTTGAACTTGCCGCTCGTGGTGTCGATCTCGAACTTTCCGGAGCGCACGCGGTTGATCCATGTCGCTGTTTCCAGCGACCCGCCAAAGGCAAAGAAGTGCGGAGCCACGACCTGGGTCGCCTCTGACGACTGCATCAAGCGCATGACATGCTGGTCGGGACTGGTAGCGAGGTCCGCGATACCGCCCCCGGCGCTTAAGTTCCGGATCACCGTGCGCAAAGACGCGCCAATGCCGCAAAGCATTGCGAATCGGATGAGCTTTGATAGCGACGTCGGTCCTGCGATGCCAACGTGGATTGGCAATCGAATGCCATGTTGAATGAGCAGATGTTCCCATTCCGGGACGGCATTGGCGTGCAAGCCGAACTGAGTGACAATATGCAGAGCAATGCCGGTTCGTTCCGAAAACGCTTGTTTCGCTTTGAGGGCATCCCACAATAACGAAGGGCCGACTGCCTTCTGGCCTTCCGGGTGACCCGCCACGCCAATCCGCTTGATGCCGGACTGCTCGAGTATTCCTGATTTCAGGATGTCCAAAGTATTCTCGAACTCCCCGGCGGCTCGCACGGTGTCGCCGGCGACGAGGAGGATTTGCTCAACACCTCCGGCGCGTAGTTCCATAAGTCCCTCTCGCAGCGTATGCGGGTACGTGATTCGTCGCGCCACGATGTGCGGAGTCGCCATGAATCCCGCCCGCTGCACCGCCAGTGCCGTCTTGACCACATGATTGAGGGTGGCCGTTGGCACGTGAGCGACGTAAATCGCCGTTTGTGAAGGCAACAGATCTGCCAGTTGCGGCAGCAGTTGACAGTCCGCCGGCGTGATCTCAGTTGACGCCCCGCTGACGAAACGCACGATCCGTCGTTTCAAGCTTTCGTCCGAGCCAATGCTCGCGCGCACCGACTGACCGACCGATGCCATCACGGACGCCGGCGAGAAACCACAAAGGTCTCATCGTTGAACCACAGGCCGCCGTGCTTTTTCAGCACTTGTTGTGTGGCATCAAGGTACGCGCCGGTTGTCACGACGGTATCAAGGCGCTCGTCCTCGATCTGATTGACGTAAATGGCGGCGTTCCAGGCCGCGAACAATGTTGAGGTGCCAATGCGGTCTCCGATCTCGGACGGCAGCGTGTGCATGTCGTAGCGGAACATGCTTTTATCGTCCGGGAACGCCGTAAGTTGATAGTCGCGTACGTCGCGGCCGAGTTCGGCCTTCAATGCCGCAATCAACTGATGGCGATCGACCTGAAACGGATCCTCCTGCGGCCAAAGCCTTTGGATGATTTCGGTGCCAGGATCGTTGCCGCAGGACTGAATCGCCAACAGCCGCCCGCCCGGCGCCAGACTTCGCGTGAGCGGTGCGAGCACTTTCTCTGCTTTGAACTTGGCCGACATGCGCGCGCGCCAGGGCTGCGACGCAAGAATGAGGTCGTAGCTTTCGAAAACTCGACCGGGCTTTGGAATTACGGAGTCCAGTAGAAATTTGTGATCCTCACGATAGATGACCAAGACCGACGGCCGTACATAGGTCGGATTGCCGGTTTTCGGGCTGGGTTTAGTTTGCCATCCGTGGATGAGCGTCGGAGCGAGCTCCTCGATCTGTTCCGCATACTCGTGGGCCGATGATCCGGACAGGCGCACTTCCTGCCAGTTGAGCGAAGCAGCCGCCTGCAAGTCGCGCGACATCAGTCGCGGCGCCTCGGCGTACGTGAGGTTCGTGACCACAAATACCGTGCCCGGGTGCTCGAATAATCGATCCGGCAGCTTCTCTAAACCAAGGCGAACATCCTCCAAGGATATTTCCTTGGCGACCACCAAGATAGGAACCGTCGGGAACTGCCGATGTGCGCTGCGCATCAGGCGTGCAAGTACGGTCGCGTCTCCCATTCCGGCGTCGAAAATTCGGATAGCGGGTGGTGTCGGGCGAACATGCGTCAATTCCTGAGCGGCGCGGCGCGCAACCGCCGATTTCTCGTTACAGGTATTGACGAAGGCCAGATATTTTTGGCGGTTGTCGTAGAATCGAAACGGCGTCGAATCGACGCCGGATGCGGAAGTGATTATTGTTTCCGAGCCCAGCGCCTGCAACTGACTAGCGGCTGCCATATTCCAACTCCTCATGAATCGCCAGAGGCGCTGATCGGACAATAGGCGCTCGTTGGTCGCTTAGGAAATCCGATCATCGAATGGCAAGTATTTGTGTTTCCGATGTCCCACCGTTTCGCCGGATCCTCATGCGGCGTTGCCGCTGCGATCTTGGGCTAGACCCTCGATGCATGTTCGCCAGTCATGCCAGCGGCGATCTTTTCGGCGACCATCACCGTCGGGAGATGTGTGTTACCGCTAGGTACGTTCGGCATCACCGACGCGTCAGCGACCATCAACCCCGGCACGCCGTGCACCACGCCCTGCGGATTCACTACGGCTTGTCGGTCTTCAGCCGCACCCATACGGCAGGTGCCGCAGACATGGCCGGTGCCGCTGACGGCGTTTTCGACGAACGCGGTCAGCGCCGCATCGTCCGCTACCAGAGTCACTGCCGAAATCATCTTCGCCTGGCGGTTCACCACCGCTCGGCCGAACGACGGTGCAATGTCCATCATCAACGCCGCTGCGCCGGCGCGGATGGCGTTGAGGCGCGAAAGCTTGTTGTAGCGCGCGAGCGTAGCCGCCTGAGTCAAAACCACAGGTGGCCCGGCAATTCCCCTTGCCTCCAGCTCCCCGAACAGCGCGACCGCCAACCGCACACCATCCTCCATCCGCCGGCGGTCGCGCACATCGGACAGCAGGTCGAATTCAATACAGGGATTCGCCCACGGATCGGCCGGGTCGAGCGATATCCGCCCGCGCGAGACCGGCCGCATCAAGCACGGCGCCAGTGAAGCCATACGCCGACCGAGCGCATGCCAGGTCAGATGGCTGCGCACATACATCGCCATGTCGGCGGGCGGCATATCGGCCACGCCGCTGCTCCAACGAAGATAAGTAGCACTCGCGGAACGCCAGCCGGGCGGGTCCAGACCTGCACGGGTTAGCATGGCGACAATGTAAAGGATGGCGTGGTTCTGAAGATTCTGACCCACGCCCGGAAGATCGCGCACCACCGCGATTCCGGCATCCCTGAGTTGTGTCGCAGGCCCGATGCCCGATCGCATGAGCAACACCGGGCTGCGCAGCGCCCCCGCGGTAACAATCGTCGTACGAGCGCGAATTGTCTCTCGCCGGCGATCCTTCCCCGCCGCCTCTACGCCGGTGACCGTGCCATCTTTGATCACCAGCCGGGACACCGCGCAGTCGCCTCGCACGTCAAGATTCGTCCGGCCGCGTACCGACGCGGTCAGATAGTGCAGCCCCGCCGACGCCCGTGCGTTTTCCTCACGACTCACAGGTAATGCGCAATGACCGTCGGCAAAGTCGGCATTCATATCCGCGATGTCAGCCCAGCCCCGCTGGAGGGTCGCTTCGTGGATGGTGCGTGCCACCGGACCCCATGCGTCCTTCCGTTCACGGCGGATCGGCAGCGGGCCTTCGCTGCCGTGCAGGGGTCCGGTAAAGTCGACATCAGTTTCCAGCCGACGAAAATAGGGCAGGACGCCCTCCCAGTCCCAGCCCGTCGCGCCGCGAGCGGCCCATCCATCAAAGTCCTGCGGGTGGCCACGCACGGCGAACATGGCCATGATCTGCGAGCTGCCGCCCATGATCCTCCCTTGCGGGTGAGGCACTGCCGGCGAATTACGTCGCCGCCAATGCACGAAGGTATCTGGCCAAATATACTTCTCATTGAAGCTGGAAAGCGGGAAGACATTTCGAATATCGGCCGGTTCACGGCCTGGGATGAGATCCGCCCCCGCCTCCAGTAGCAGTACCCGGCTTCTTCCCGAGGCGCTCAACCGGTTGCCTAGCACGCAGCCCGCGGCACCACCACCCACGATCAGATAGTCATAGTCAGTCATGGCACACCGAAATGATCCGTTAGGTCGACACCGGAAAAAACGTCGCTAACCCTGGTGTGAGAAGGTGTTTACGTGCCTCGTCAAGCGGCCGCTGCCGCTGCCGCCTTGCGATGAATGGTGAGAAGCTCCCCTATTTCCTCCGGCTTGAAATAGCGCAACCCGCATTCAGAACCGACACCAAAGGACCGCATCACACGTTTTGCCACCAACGTTCGCTGCAGCGTTCCCGCTTCATCCATGTTGACCACTCCCAGGTAGAATTCGGTTTCCGGCGAGAGCTTTAGATCGACGAGTGGCGCGAAGAAACGGTCCTCATCATAGGACCCGTGCGGTCCTGGCACATGCAGCCAGCTGAGTGGACGATGTGCCTTAGCGACTACACTGTTTGCCAGCTTCACCATTTCCGATAGGTCAGGAAACTGGACGACGGGCTTGTTGTCCACGCAGCCATAGCACAAATGCATCCCACACGGGACGTCTGCCGGCACGGCGTCCAGCGCGCGGGCCAGATTAGTCGCAACATCATCTCTTGAAATTCGTTCGGCCATGTCGGGCCGATAATTGGCGAGAACCTCGACTACCTCGACCGCGACATCCCACTGGAAAGCCAGATCCTCGTGGGGGATCTCTTCGCAGATCTGCGTCACTTCATTGAAGACATGCTGTGAGAAATGCGGCAGCAGCTTCAGTGTATCCTCGACCGTCATCGCCATGCTGAGGGCAGCATGGGGCGTGGGCATGCATTGCTGAAAGCGCACGTTGGAAGGAATATCGCCCGCTGCCTGTGCCTGCTTAAAGATTGCATAAGAAGACCTGGCGATATCCACATAGGTCGTCGGCGCGAAACGGATCGCGGCAGGATCGACTCCCTTGCTCAAGCGGTAACGGGGATAGGAAACCTGTTCATAAATGCTCTTGTGATCGGGATCGTCCTCGATTCCGTTGGCTTTGATGAGCGAGGAGGAGGGAATGTTGACCCATCCTCCGGCCTCGCCATCGGTCAGACGACTTACTGTCGGCCCCAGGCGATCCGCGCAACATTTGAGCACTTCGGGCACGCTGGCAAGCGGAACGCTCCCCACCAGATGGACCGAACCTTCGTTTGTAGCCATAACAGCCTCTCCCCTTTCGTCAAATCCAAGTGTGCAGGCGATCCTCTTGATGTAGATCGAGTAGTTCCGGAATATTCTCGGGACTGCCGGCCCCATTCCGTCTTCAGCCTCACTGCGACTGGGATAAAGAATGCAAGATTTTGCATTCAATGTCAACGAGGTGACAGGAGCACTGGCATCGGAAGATGCCGTCAATCCGACGCCGATTCCATCACTTCAACCTTGTTGCAGCACACGTTCAATGCCACACCAGCCCCTCATTCAGAGGGGCGCGTGCCAGCGTCTACTAGCCAGAGGCCCTCTTTGCGCGCGCACGGCCGGCCTCGCCCGACTCGAAGTAAGCGATGGTCTCTCGCTCAACAGCGATCTGATGCTTGATGAATTCCTTTCCGGCGACGTCAGCCTTCCGGGCAGCAATCGCCCGCATTATCCGCTGATGATCCTCGACAAACTCCGGCGCCATGGTGTGCGCGCTCAGGACGGTGAAACGCGCCCGACGCAGATGTCCTACCAGGAACAAATGCAGATCGGTGAGAGTCTTGCTACCTGTCGCAGCAACCACCTCGCGATGAAATTTCTCGTTCAACTCGAAATAGAGCTTGTCATTGCGCTTCTTGTGGGCCGCTAACAGTTGACGGTGGATAGCCTCCAGAGCCTGAATCTGCGTCGGGCTCGCGGTTTCGCATATCGTGCTTGCGGCGTGCGCCTCCAGGACACGAACAATCGCGAACTTCTCGCGCAGGTCTTTCACGGAAATTCCGGCCACCACCGCTCCGCGCCTCGGAAGCAACTCTATGAGCCCCTCCGACGCGAGGACTTTCAGAGCTTCCCGTAAAGGGGTCCGGGACGTGCCAAACTGCTCGCACAAACTCTTCTCGTCAATCGGCGCCCAAGGTCGCAGGCTACCGTCGATGATCATCTCGCGAAGATGTCTCGCAACTTGCATGTGCAGCGGTTCGGTCTCGAGAATCGGTACGGTTCGCAGGCTTTGAGCGCTTGAGGCAGGGTTCATGGGCATGTGACTTCCTGATTTGCCGAGAAATGATGCCAGCGGTGAGCCGCCGCATGCTGCTTATTATGCATTCGTTTGAATGCAGAACGCTATAGGCATTTGCGGCTGGCCCTGACGAATTCTGCACCGATGCTTCTGCACTTATTATTTTTGAAGAGCCCTGCCGATGCACGCACGATACCAGTTCGCGCTAAACTTCAAGTATAACACGCATTGGATTCTGAATACAAGATGCAATTCTCTGCCGGAGGCGTGAGTTTATCGGCGACAGAGGTCGAGGTTTGAATGTTCCAATGGAACACTGCAATGTCCTTTTAAACCTCGTTTGCGTTAACTATGATATTCGTATTTCGAATGCAGGATGCAATTCTCCGTGTGCTGCTTCACTCAGTTGCATGGAGCCTCTCGGTCAGGTCCGGTAAACATCAGATGGAGGAAGTGTATGAGTGTATTTTGGCTAGGCCGGGCTCAAACCCGTGATCCAGAAGGTTACAAACGCTACGGCGAATTGGTCGCGAAGGTACCCAGTTCCTATCCTTATCAAGTCCTAGCTCGAGGGGGGCGGTATAAGGTCCTTGAAGGGCCCGACGATTTCGATCGCTTCGTGCTTCTTCGCTTTGGGTCCATGGAAGAGGCAGTGAAATATTATAGCTCGCCCGAATATCAGCAAGCGGCAGCGGTCCGAAAAGCGTCTGCCGGACGGTGCGAACTAGTGCTTACCGAAGCGATTGAGTAGGTGTCGCTGACAAAATCATTCCCCCATCTGACTCTCGGATGCGTGGAATTTACCTACGAGGCCCAGGAGTGGCCGCGCCTGCCACCCGGCCTATCGATCGGCGATGTCGGCGGTATTGCCGTCGACAGCAGAGACCAAATTCATGTGTTCGCGCGCGGGAAGTCCCCACTGATGGTTTTTGATCGGCTGGGAAACCTACTCCATCGCTGGGGCGAGGGTCGATTCCAACGACCCCATGGAATCGATATCGGACCCGACGATTCGATCTATTGCACGGATGACGGCGATCATACCGTACGCAAATTCACCCCAGACGGCGGGCTACTACTGACCATCGGGGTTCCTGGGCAGGCAGCACCCTTCATGAGCGGGCAGCCGTTCAACCGCTGCACCCACACCGCCCTTTCCCCGAGCGGTGACATCTATGTTTCCGATGGCTACGGTAATGCACGCATCCATAAATTTTCGCCGGCCGGCAAATTGTTGACATCCTGGGGGGGGCCTGGGATTGCCCCCGGCGAATTCAATGTTCCGCACAATCTGTACGGCGACGCCGACGGCCGGATCTACGTCGCCGATCGGGAAAATCACCGTATCCAGATTTTCGATGGTGAGGGGAAGCTTGAGGCGCAGTGGCACGGCCTGCACCGTCCCTGCGCGATATGCGCGTCCAAGGGTGATAGTCCACTTTTCTTTATCGGCGAGGTCGGGCCGGGTCTGCCAGTGAATCGGAATTTTCCGAATCTCGGACCCCGGCTCAGCGTCGTTGCGTCCTCCGGCCGTATCCTTGCCCGCATCGGTACCGAACCCGCCGGTCCCGGCCTCACACAATTCATAGCACCCCACGCCTTGGCGGTCGACTCCCGCGGGGACCTCTATGTCGGCGAAGTCAGCAGAGCCGCTTGGCCGCAACTCTTTCCCGGCACGCTGGTGCCGGAGACCTTGCGCACCCTCCGCAAACTGGTGCGCTCCCGTCTTAAGTCCGGCGCCTCGGATCGCCCCCCTCCCGTTGCAGCCGTACCGGGTCTGTAAACCGCGAGGGTGCCCGGTCGAGGCTGCGCATTAACGTCAGAAGCATTGAAAGGGAGGGAGCATCGATCTGCGCTTGACGCGCGAAGGCATGTGTCTGCCCCAAAATCGCCTCGACCTCGGTCGGTCGACCCGCTTCGACATCCTGCAGCATTGATGGCTTCGCGCCTTTGGCTCGGACGGGAGGTGCCTTCATTGCCTCAACGCGGACAAAGGATTGATCGCCGCATTGCCTCAGCGTGAGCCCATGCTTGGCGACTGCCGCGAGCGAGGCGCCGCGAGCGACCACCGAGATTTCGGCTGCGCCGCTGCGGATGAGCCGAGCCGCCACAGCGCCGCCGATCGCCCCGATGCCATAGACGCACACGCGTATCCGTGGAGCCGTCACATCTACTTTCCGACGTCAGCCCCTTCGACGATCACCAACTCGTTGATGCCGGCACCGACCCGGATCGACGCAGCTTTGCGGTATTCGGGCGAAGCCTGGAATCCGAGCGCAGCGTCGAAGGTCGGGAATTCGATCAGTACATGCCGCTGGAATGTCGCGGGGCCTTCGATCGTCAGGAAATCGCCGCCGCGGGCCAAAATCCTCGCCTCGCCGAACAGCTTCGCTCCCGCCTCGCCGGCCAGACGGGCATATTCGGCATAGGCCACGGGGTCGGTGATCCGGGAGCGCGCGATCCAATATGCCTTTTTCATGTCGTCTCCTCATAGGCCACGGGGATGGTCTCCCGGTTGAAATGTACGCTTGCTGGCTGCCAAGGGCTTACCAATACCGGGTCACCTGAATGCCGAAGGTCCGTGGCGCTCCGACCAGCCCAAACGGAGCGACACCATTCGCCGCGATGCTGATGAAGTAGCCCTTGTCGGTTACATTCTTCGCGTAGAGCTGGGCCTGCCATAGCCCATCGGCCGTGTTGTAGCCGGCGAACAGATTGAGCAGCCCATAAGCTCCCTGGCTCATGACTGTGGCGTTACTCGGATCGAAGTAGACGCGGTCTTGCCAGTGATATTCGGCCCGGCCGTAGATAGAACCCTGGTTGCCCAGTTCCCAATCGTGCTGGGCAGCGACAAACGCGGTATAACGCGGCGCTGCATCGAGCGTCCTGCCGGAGGCATTGAAGGTGCCGGTCGCGGCATCATAATCGGGCGACGATGAGACGAACGGCACAAGCGCCTGTGGTACCGAAGCCGCAGCAAACGTGCGGTACGTTGCACTCAGGTAGGTGAGATTAGTCGTCAATTTCCAAGCTGGCGTCGGCTTGGCGGTGAGTTCCGCCTCAATCCCCTTGGCTGCCGCCGACGCCGCATTGCCAATCGAGACCAGACCGGGGCCGATCAGGGATTGCACCTGCAAGTCGCTATAATCGTACTTAAATCCGGTGAGATTCGCACGCAGTCGATGGTCGAACCAATCAGTTTTGGCACCGACCTCATAGCTCCAGATCGTCTCCGGGTTGAAGGACTCGCCTTGCGCCGCCGCCGCCGCGGAATTCACGCCCCCGCTCTTATAGCCTTTCGTCGCGCTGACATAGAACATCGCGTCGTCCGTTGCGTTCCAATTGATGCCGAATTTGGGCGTGACGCCGTGGTAATGGCGCGTGACGCTTCCGTTAAAGGGAAAGCCCGATCCGGGGGGAACCACGGGCTCGGGTATGTAAATATGGAATTGATAATCCTGCTGCAGATGCTTGTCTTCCAACGTGTAGCGTAAACCAGCGGTCAACGCGAGGCTCGATGTCAAGTGGTAGGTGCCTTGCACGAAAGCAGCTTCGGCATCCGAATAGGTGGCCGGTAACGCCTCTATGAGGAAAGGAACGGGCGGAAGGCTCGGCCCTTGCGCAGTGAAATCGCTCGATTCGTGGTCATGGAAATAATACAGCCCGGCTACACCTTCAAAATTGGTGTAGTGCATCTGTAAGTCAAATTCTTGAGTTATTTCGGCCTCCTTTTCGTCCACTTTTCCTGCAGTGATATAAAGTTCTGTGCCATCAAGATCTTGAAACGTGTCATAGGCCGTCCAGTGATAGGCACTTATAGATTTTAAATTCAGATTCGCATTGATCTGCCCATTGATCTCTTCGGAAATCCCGCCGCTGTGGGTAACGTCGTTCGTCGCTGCATCCACGGCAACCCTGTGGAAGTTGCCAATCGCGCTGTTAGCCAGCGTTGCGCCGGCAAAGGGCGCCACCAGTACATCGAAGTTGTTGGGGTTCTCGCTGCCCACGCTGACATCGAACCGCGTCGTTGCGTCGATGGTGTCGGTCGGTTCCCAGCGCAACTGGCCGCGAATTCCCCCGTGATTGGCATCGTTGACGCCGCTAACGCCCGGTACGAGGTTCTTCAGGTAGGGGTCGTGGCGCAAATAATTGATTGCCAAGCTGCCCTGCAGCTTGCCTGGGACCAACGGCCCGCTGATATAGGCCTGCTCTTGAACCGTTCCGAAATTGCCGATGGTCAGCTCTTCCTGTCCGGTGAGCGTGTCTGACGGCTGTTTCGAGATGATGTTGACCGTACCGCCGATGGCGTTCCGGCCATAGAGCGTGCCTTGCGGTCCGCGCAGCACTTCGATCCGGTCGACGTCGAGGAAGTCCGCAAGAGTGTCGGCCGAACGCGCGATGTACACCCCGTCGATCTGCATCGTGACATCCGGGTCCGAACCGCTGAAGACGTTGTTGGTGCCGACGCCGCGGATATAGATCGATGCGTTGACTGCCTGCACCTGCACGAGGCTGACGTTCGGCACATAACTGACCAAGTCCCTGATGTTGGTGGCGAGCGAGGTCTTCAAGTCGGCGGTCGAGAATGCCGACACCGCGATCGGAGTTCTTTGAAGCGACGTGGCGCCGGTCTTCTGCGCAGTCACTACGATCTCTTCCAGTCCGGCATCGGCTCCAGCCCGGGCGTCAGCAGCACCCGCCGATTGCGGCGCCGCTGCGATGGACGCGCTGACCCAGCCTCCGCAGATCACCAATGCAGCCCCGGAACTGATGTTCCGGAGCGAGCGCTTTATATGATGGTACGTCATCCGAACTCTCCCCTTTATGCCGGCAATGGTTATCCTGCCGCGATCCAAAACCCATTTTTCTTGAACGTCCCACCATACGCTATTTTGAATGCGTAATTCAATATTTTTCGTTTTAAGAACTGATCGTGGCGTCCGCATAGCAGCTCAACGGGCCTTGCAAACGGAAACTTTCATAAAACGGTCGCCGCGTGGCGACGATGCCGCTATGCACATGCGTGCGTTCGGCGAGCACGCTTCGATCGCAGTTTCGTCTGCTACCGAACCGCTGAGCCGGGCACAGGTCTGCGCAGCGGCCGTGGATGAGGTGACTCGGCTGAACAACTACGCGTCAACAACTTCGATCGCCTGGAGGCATACGCACTCGCCCATGCGCCTCATGGGAAGTGGACGCGTCGGGCGATCTTGCCCTGAGTGATGTCGCCGACCGTCCGAGCCCCCGCCATGCCCATGACCGAGGCCATTTCACCGCGCAAAATTTCGATCACCCGCTGTGCACCGTCGGAGCCCGCTACTGCCAGTCCCCATTGCACTGGCCGCCCTATCAGGACCGCGCGCGCCCCCATCGCCAAAGCCTTGAACACATCGCTGCCGCGCCGGATGCCACCATCGACCAGAACCTCGATCCGGCCGCCGATCATCGCGATGATCTCGGACAGCACGTCTGCGGTTGCGAGTCCATCTTCGAGCACGCGCCCGCCATGATTCGAGACGACTATCGCAGAGGCGCCATGTTCGACGGCGAGCCGCGCGTCATCGGCCGTCATGACGCCCTTTAAGACCAGCGGCAACGGGCAGATCGATATTAGCCATCCGAGATCCGCCCAAGTCAGCCGGGCGTCGTGGAGCCAAGGCATGGCCGCGTCGAGAAAAATGTTTCTCGCCATTCCGTGAGCAGGCACGATTTCGGCAGTTTCGCGCACTGCCTGCCGCATCTGAGCGCCCAACCATGGCTGGACCGGCATATCGAGGGTCAGGCAAATCGCCTGATACCCTGCGGTCGCCGCTCGGTCGATCATGTGACGGAGGTAATCGCGATCCTTGCTCCAGTAGATTTGGAACCAGAGTTTGGTCGGGTGTACGGCGACCTGTTCAAGCGTAACGCTTGAGGTGAAGCTTAGCACCATAAGCGTATCGGCTCGGTTGGCGGCCCGGGCTGTCGCCACCTCAGCGTCCGGGTGGGCGAGGCCGTGCAGCGCGGTGGGCGCGAACAGTACCGGCAGCGACACGGGTGTGCCAAGTACCGTCGTCCGGAGCTGAATATCCGGGATATCCACCAAGATCCGAGAATTGATGGCCCACTGACCCCAGGCTGAACAGTTTCGCCGCACGCCCGCTGACGTCCCGGCGCCTTGGTTGAGGATCACCTCGGCGGCTCGCATTAAACGGTTCTCGGCCAATGCTTCGAAGGCATCGAGGGTACATATCCCGTTAAGATCCGGTGTGCCGATGTTGTCTTGTACCGCCAGATGCTCAGCCATTGGGATTCACCGTGACTTTGGCGGCAATTTCTTCGCAAGAGCCCATTTGGCTGACAGCATGGCCCAACGGCCGTTAAAATTCAATCTTTTGAATGCATAACTGGGTAGATGGCAAGGTCTATGCCGATCCTCGACGCCACCGCGGCTCCTTTCCACTTGCTCTGCAACCGTTTGAATGCGATATTTTACATTTCTCGCTCGGCAAAGCTCCCGCATGAAGCTTTCAAGACGGTAGGTGCCGCAAAACTCGACTCGGTCGTCAATGACGCGGATTTTCTAATCCGACTTATCTGTCGCACGAGTCCCGATTGACCATGGCACGTTATGCGGGACGTCGCCCTTCTTTCATTCTTCGGAGACCATGATGATCACATCGAACGACGTTACGGACGAGGCTACGGCTCGCCTCTATCTGGCAGCGCTATACAGGCTGATCGATCGACATTTCCCGTCGACTGATGGCATCTACAATCACATTACGCTGCGTCTTCCGGAGCGGAGCGACCGGTTCCTCATCAAACGCCATGAGCACCTATATGAGGAAGTCACTGCTTCGAACCTTGTGGTCGCCGACATGACAAAGAATCTCGATGAGCGGTCCCACGTCAACAAGCCAGGTTTCATTTTGCACAGCACGATCTTGCGCGCACGGCCCGACGTAAACTGCGTCGTGCATATTCATTCAATTGTCGGGCTTGCGATGACCGCCCACGGCAAAGGCCTACGCATGCTGTCTCAAAACGCGTTGCGTTTTTACAAGCGCATCGGCTCCCACGCATACGAAGGCATCACGGATGACCTTGGTGAGGGACCGCGAATCGCCGCTGCCCTTGGTCCGGACAACATCGTGCTGGTGCTGCAAAATCACGGCCTTGCGATCGTCGGTCGCACACCTCGCGAGGCGTTTGAACGCACCCGGGATTATCTGATAGCGTGTGAAACTCAATTTTTGCTCGAAGCTGCCGGCGCGCCGATGATCGAGATCTCGACTGAAATCTGTGAGCGCACGGCTCGGCAATATCTCGCCCATGATTCCGGGCGTGGAAGCGCAGATTGGCCCGCATGGATTCGGCACCTCGAACGTTGCGATCCGGGTTTTCGCGATTGAGTGTGATACCCGTGCCATACGCTCTAACCGACTAACCGCGACAATGCGGTCACCTGGGCTTCAGGCGAGGCGGTTACCGCGATGCTGCGATTTCGGCTATCAAAGCCCGAATCCACGTATGTCCTAGATCAGTTCCGTTGCGTCGATGCCAATAAAGATCCACCCGTCTTGGCGGCAGAAGACCCTCGGGAAGCTCGAGAATCTTTATTGCGAGGCAAGCGGCGAGCTGGCGGCCCAGGCTTTCCGGAACAAGTGCAATCAGTTGCGTGCCGGGTATCATAAAGGGGATTTGCATCACGCTATCCGTAGTCACGCGTATATCCAGTTTTACATGCAATTGCTTGCGCACAACTTGTTCTATTGGCTGGGGGTCGCCATGTGTGCGCACATAGATGTGAGGAAGACTCAAGAATTGGTCGCGGGTCAACTCACCCTGCACCGTCGAATGGTCACTTGACGCGACACAGACCCACCGAAGCGGCCGCAGTTCCGCACTAGAGAGCGATTCGGGATACGAGGCAAGGCCCAGAACGATTGGGCTGTCGAGCGCAATGAGTAGGTCAATGTCTCCATATACCAGTTTCGCCGGCCCGCTGGCGGACCAACCTTCGGTCCGGATTCTCACCCCTGGCGCCCAATCAATGAGACGTTGCAGCATCTGCGGCATCAGCCATCGGATTACAAAATCAGGCACCATTATCGTAAATTCTCGCGTTGCAATAGCGG
>Ga0137412_10002514_pt1 | contig 14520 bp, 10 predicted proteins | sample CZODoug2_1_16fun_FD_122160 | JGI IMG/M metagenome (GOLD analysis project Ga0137412, IMG submission 122160) | Vadose zone soil fungal communities from Angelo Coast Range Reserve, California, USA - CZODoug2_1_16fungal (Hybrid Assembly) | ecosystem: Environmental > Terrestrial > Soil > Vadose zone... | reverse complement strand
CAGGACCTTTGGTGTTCCGACGATCCCACGCACATCCGCTACTGAAAGCTCCAGATAGGGCTCATCCCACACTACCGTTCCTTCGACGGGAGGATCTACAACGTCCAGACGACCCTTTAACTCCCCCTGGAACTCATAGACTTGTACCTTGTATAGGCCGTGCCGGCGCTCGTTCGGAATGATGGCGCCGCGTACGTCCAACTCCCTCGGAAAAGTCGTGGCCGTCAATTCTCGTTTGCGCACATTCGTCTTCTTCACACCTTTGTCGCCAATCTCAGTCGTCGTCAAAGTCTGAGTGTAGGGTCGCACCAGCAAGGGACCGATCAACATCTGAGGCCCGGCGTAACTAGCTTCGATCGAGTGCACGGCCTCATCGCGGTATTTCTCCCTGTCATCAATGACGCCGCTCACCATATAAAGCGCAATCAGTATCACGCACGCAAGGGCCGCGATCGCAAGCCCCTTTTGTGCCAGCATCTTATTCATCCTCTAGCCTCCCAACTGCTTCGCTGCCATATCACAATGACTTGTTTGTTCTCTGCTGTTACCGTGTGATTTCTACATAGGACTTGGGGGGAAGAGGTGCTTGGCCTGATGCTTCAATGTGCCATGATGCCGTGCTGCGCGTGTGATCGATGCCCAGCGATAGAACTCACGATAGGCCCAGTCATATCCCGCCTTCAGCGCCTCGGGCTGGAGTTGCGCCGGGCGATAAACCACATGCCTGGTGTCATAGAGATCCCAGTTCCGGGTCAGCATGCGCCCCTCGCGAACCATGTGCGCGTGCAGCCGGGTGCCGGGGTAAGGTGTTTGGATGTGAAACGTCGCCGTGGTAACGCCGTGTTCAATCGCCCAGTCGACGGTGCGCCGGAAAACGTCTTCGCCGTCATCATCCATGCCGAAAACAAAACTGCCGTTGATCATAATGCCCAGCGAGTGTAAGCGATCAGTAACAGCCTTGTAGTCACGGCCGAGGTTTTGCCGTTTGTTGCTGCGTTTCAGATTTTCCGGAGTCAGAGTCTCGAAGCCGACAAAAAGGCTGCGCAGTCCCGCTTCCGCTGCACACTCGATCACGTCACCGCGCAAAATGGAATCGACAGTCGCAGCCCCCTGAAACAGTCGCCTCATCCCCATCATGCCGTGAAAGAGCGCCTTGGCAAAACGTTGATCGCCCAACAGGTGATCGTCCAGGAAATAGAGGTGACGTCCGGGTAGCCGCTCTATCTCTGCCAGCGCATCCTCCACCCGCTGGGTATAGAACCCGCGCCCACCCTGGAAGAAGGCGTCCTTGTAGCAAAAGTCGCAATGCTGGGGGCAGCCGCGTGTGACCACGATGGAGTTCGGTACCAGATAGCGGGTACGTTGGATCAGATCACGCCGGATTGCCGGAACATGCTCCAGCGAGCGGCCTGCCGTCGAGGTGTAAACTCGCTCCGCTTTGCCGGCGCGAAAGTCTTGAAGAAATTTCGGGAAGGTCTGCTCTCCGGGTCCGAGAAAGATGGCGTCAGCGTGCACCATGGCTTCATCGGGGAGCGATGTAACATGCAGGCCGCCCAGGCAAACAAAAGCTCCCTGGCGACGGTAGTGGTCGGCGATCCCGTACGCACGATAGGCGTTGGTAATGTACACCTGAATCACAACCAGGTCAGGTGCGTCGTCAAGCGTGAGGCGCTCCACGTGTTCGTCCACGATGACGGCGCGGTCATCGGCAGACAAATACGCAGCAAGTGTGGCCAATCCCAGCGGCGGAAACAGCGAGTACTTGATGGGACGCCAATAAGGATCACTCGCCTCCGTTAAGGAGGGCAGAATGAATTTAACGTGCAGAGCGCGCGACCCCGGCGCGATCATCACGCGCCGCCCACAGCAGCAGGAGTCGAAGCCATGGGAACACCGCCGAAGCGGCGTTCCCGCTGACGGAATTCTCCCAGCGCGGCATCCAGGTCGCCGGGCTCAAAGTCTGGCCACATGCGATCGGTAAACCAAAGTTCGGCGTAAGCACATTCCCACAACAAGAAGTCCGAAAGGCGCTTTTCTCCGCCCGTACGAATCAGCAGGTCTACTTCGCCGCTCTCCGCGGCCAGCTCCTGGGCAAGCAGGTCGCGCAAGGAAGCTCCATGGAGTCGCTCATGCAGAAAGCTGCGAGATACGCCAAGGGCAGCGCTCATGATCGCGTCGCGCGAAGAGTAATCGATGGCTACGCGGAGCAGCAGTTGGGTGCCGCCTGCGGTCGCAGCGATTGCCTGGTTGATCTCACGCAGCAACAATTTTGGTATACGATCGCGCCGTCCGATGACCTCGAGCCGCACACCGGCCTGCCTGAGTTTCGCCCGTTCCAGCCGCAGGAAGGCCCGGAGCAACCAAAAAATACTCTGTACCTCGGTCGACGGGCGTCGCCAGTTGTCAGACGAAAACGCGTAGACGGTCAAGCAACCGACGCCCACAAGAGGCGCATGTTCCACGATGCGCTTTACGGCCGCGACTCCGGCGCGATGTCCTGCAACCCGGGGCAGATTGCGCCGCGCCGCCCACCGCCCATTGCCGTCCATGATGATGGCCACATGCAATCCGGTGGGCTGCTCACTTTGTACCGTAAAGTTATCGAACGCAGAGAGCGTACTTTGCACTGTAAAGTTACCTCACAAAAAAAAGTTCAAGCCCGGGTTGGAGCGAGACCCCGTATCAAACCGGACGCGGGCTCGTCTTTGGTTACCTTGGCAGCATCGCGAACTACCTGTTCGAGAGTGGAAAGGTATTCCAGGTAGCGCTTACGACCCGACACCGTGATTCGGCACATTGTCTGTGGCCGATTACGATCGTGGCCCTTGACGATGTCGACCATGTTCTCTTTTTCCAGAACTTGTAAATGCCGGCTCAAGTTGCCGTCAGTAAGCCCGCATAGCTGTTTAAGGTCACCGAACGTCAGTCCCTTGAGATTGGTGATCAAAGAGGTGAGCACGCTGAGGCGAGCGCGTTCGTGGATCACACGATCCAATCCCTCATAGGCAAATCGCCCCTCACTGGATGCGGCCTTAGCTTTCATCGGTACCCTCGTGCGCGCTGAAGAGCAGGATTGCTGCGACCAGCAACTGTCCCGCGCCATAGGGAATGCCCATGGCCCATGGAGAGAGGGCTCGGCTGCCGCCCAGCGCGATACAGGCCAGCCCGGTCAGCAGGTACCACCCTCCCGCCGCAAGCATCGGACGGGGCAGAAAGCGGCAAGAAGAAAATACGCCCAGGCTGAAAATAACCTGCCAGATGCCAGGGATCATCCAAAGAGCTGCCGGAACATAACGCACCAGCACAACCGTAATCAGCAGGCCCGCTCCAACCGAGGGTAGGAACTGCTCCACGGCCATATGCATCATTTCTTGCGACATACCCGAATGCATGCGGCGAGTGCGGGTGTACATCTGTATTCCAGTCAAAGCAGCGGAAAGGCCGGCAGTGCAGATCCAGATGCTTAGATAGGTCGAGATATGGGCCGCAGGGTCCGGCAAAACCATGGCCTGGATCCCTGCGGCCAGAACCGCGATAAGACCCGTAGCAGCCAGCGTTGCCGGGCCGTAGCCGCGAAACTCCGTGCTGCGCGCCATTTGTCTACGTATGCTGCTGATGTCGCCCAGCGCTCGGTTCAGGTCATTCATGGCTTTTCACTTTACACTGCAAAGTATCCTGACGCTGCAAGATTGTCAAGATGCCGGATTTGTATCCCCGAATCGCGGTCCATGGTTCTGGACGGGTGCCCCTCGATCAGGCGTACTTCGGCCGAAAACGGATTTTTCATATGCTTTCACTCCATGGAACCAAGACTCTCGCCCCAAAAACGAAACCGCGGATCTCTCCGCTACGCTGCGCTCCGGTCGAGATGACAAATTCGTTTGGACGTGGAGTTCGTATATGTCGTGGAACCGCTAATTTCGCACTCAAAACAAAATTGTCATCTCGACCGGAGCGCAGCGTAGCGGAGAGATCTGCGGTCCTCTTGAGCAACGTAGTAGATATCCCGGGCAGCCGTGAGAGCCTGCCCGTGGCCAGCCAATGCCTAGAACTCGAAGCGCATGGCGAACTGCAGTTGCCGGGACGATCCGGCGTCACCCACTGCTGTGCGAGTTGCGGAGATTTGCCCAAAGGTGCTGGTCGAGGCTCCGGTTGCCGTCAGGGTAGGGTTGGCAAAATTTGCGTGGTTCAGCATATCGAAGGCATCGATACGCACTACCACCGCCGTCCGCTCAGTGATCCGGGTAGTCTTCTCCAACGACAGGTCAGAATCTGCAAAGCCGGGCCCGGTAAGTGCGTTGCGGTGCAGATTGCCAAATCCCGCAGGTTGGGCGAAGAACGAACAACCGGCTACCAGAGTGGCGCAGGCCGTCCCTCTGATAAACGAAACGTTTCCATTAGCCAGGGTTGCGCCGCGTCCGGTAGAGTACTGGCCCACCAGAGTCGGTCGGATCGTGCCTGGGTTTGAGGTCACGCCGTTGTACGTGGAAGTGGTGACCACGTTCATCGGATTGCCGCTCTGTAGTTGGGTAATGTTGGCCAGTAGCCAACCTTCAACCAGCCGGTTGCCGTGGAACGGAAGATTCCAGACACCGGAAAAGACGAAGTGGTTGCGGGCATCAAAATCCGATAGCCCGTAGTTGCCCTTTGGGTTGAAGCTATCCTGCAAAGTATAGGAGCCCTGAGAACCCAGTGAATTCACGTCCATCGACTTGGACCACGCGTACGTCGAATTGATCTGAACTCCATGTCCGAGCGCCTTGCGCATGGTGAACCACAGTGCGTTGTAGTTGGAAAGCGAATCAGAATCGATGTAGGCGATGTTGCCCAGACCCGAACCTGGACGAATCGGACTGGTTGCCGACAGGGAAGCGTAGGGCCTTATCGCCTTACCATTCGGATAGATGAACTGGTTGAAGTTGCGTTGGACACGCAGATGCTTGCCTTGTGAGCCGATGTACCCAATTTCCATCACCAGGCCCTGGCTCAGTTGCTGCTGCAGGTTCAGGTTGTAGCTTTCCGTGTAGGCATTGCTCAACTTTGGATTGGTCGCGCTGGGCGCCAGAGAGGCGAGCGCCGCATTGGAGTACAGAGTACCCACGGGCAGCGAGCCGCTCACGCTCACCGGGTTAGCATTGGGCGGATTGCTGGCCAGGCCGGTCACGACACCACTCACGGGTTCGTCGGCCATGATGCCGTAGCCGCCGCGTAGTAGCGTCTTGTTGTCTCCCCGCAGGTCATAAATAAAGCCAACCCGCGGCTCGTAGTTGAAGTTCTGGTTATACGCCTGGCTCACATGCACCAGGCTGCTGGTGTTGGGGTCAAAGTTCACCAGCCGGCCACCCCCTTCCGTCGGCGTGCCGTTCCACTCGTAACGGAAACCCGCTTCCACCTGAAACCGCGGCGTTATCTTGTAGTTGTCGGATACAAAGGCGCCGGCCGCGTTCTCAAAAATCCGGCTGTTGACCTGCGTGGGCGTCACGGCAAAAGTACTGGCAGTCCCGTTGATGAAGTTAGCCGTAGAACTGAATGCAATGGTGCCCGGGGTCTGACCGAAGGAATCTCCGATGAACCGGCGAAATTCACCCCCAAATTTGATCGTGTGCTTTCCCCGGCTCCACGAAAGGGTGTCGGAAAACACGCCCGCGGTATCGAAGCGGCCCTGGGGAAATCCCGAAGGACCCCCAAAATTAAGACCGATGTCCTGCACCGTGATCTGGGGCAGGGCATTGTTGTAGGTCACGCCATTCTGGATGCCGTAGGTCAAGGGATCTTCCGCTGTGTTGGGAACAAATGAGATGGCGATACGGTTGAAGCCCAGGCGCGCCTCGTTCACGATACTAGGCGAGAAAATGTGGATCTCGTTCAGCGTGCCGATCTGCCGGTGTGCGGTGCGGTGATCGCCAAAACCTGGGATGGTGTTGCCCTGCAGGTTAGGCTCGGTGCGTGCATCCTGCTGCCAGGCGTAGTAGAAGTGAAGATTGTCCTTGGTGGTGAGGGTGTGAAACAGATCGCCGGAGAACTGGTCCGTCTTCACGGGTCCAGGCGAAGACCCCTGGAAAACAGTACCGGTTGCGTTATTGCCCTTTGGGATCAGGTTGATCAATTGGGCGTACGCTGGGCCGGCTGGGCTGGAGGAGAATGCCGTACGCTGATCCGGGCTCAGGACGTTGCCGTTGAAGAGCAAAGCCTGGTGCTGCCGCAGACCTTCGTAACTCAGAAAGAAGAAGGTGTGATCTTTCCAGATGGGGCCGGAGAAGGCGCCGCCCGGGTTATTCCGGATAAAGGAGTTCTGCCGCGAAGGTTTGCGATTGAAGTAGTTGCGCGCGTCGAAGTAGTTATTGCGGAGATAGTCGAACGCCTCGCCATGGAAGCTGTTTGTGCCGGAGCGTGTGGCTACGTTGACGATCGAGCCGGAGGAGCGGCCATACTCCGCGGAATAGGTCGAGTTCGAAATCTTGAACTCGGCCGTGGTATTGATCGACGGCTGAAACGTGATCTGGTTCTGCGAAAGATCGTTCAGGTTGACGCCGTTGATCATGAAGTTGACTGAGTCTTCCCGTTGGCCGGCGGTATTGAACGAATTCGCGCCCAGTCCGCGGCTGGCGCTGGTGAGGCTGCCAACCACCGGGGGCACTACCGTGCCCGGCGTCAGGTTTGTCAGGTCGAGAAAGTGCCGTCCATTCAGCGGAATCTGCTGCACCGTCTTCTGGTCGATCACCTGGCCTACCGTCATGGTTGCCGCGTCAAGGATCGATGCAGCCGCGTCGACCTGTACCACTTCGCCCGTAGAGGCAACGCCCAGCTTTACGTCGACAGTTACGCTTTGATCTACCTGTAGGGTCACACTCCCCAGCTTGTAGTCGGCAAACCCGGCTGCCTGTACACTCACGCTGTAGTTGCCAGGCTGCAACGAGGCGATAGTGTAGTTGCCTTCAGGGTCAGAAGTGGAAACCCGGCTAACCCCCGTGGCAACCGCGAGCACGGTAACTCGTGCCTGCGGTACCACTGCGCCGGACGGATCGGTCACTCTTCCCGTGAGTGTTGCGGTTGATTGAGCGTAGCCGCCGACGACCCCGGCGACAAAAGTAACCGCAATGAATGCGGTGAGTCTATGGATATATCGCAAGTTAGCCTCCAGAAAATGAAAAAACACCCAGGGGTCTTGAGTAGCTGCCACAAAAAAGAAGGGCGCGCGGGCTGCAAGTTTCGTAAGGGACTTTCTGGTCGGACGGGCCGCCTTCAGTGGGAACTGAATCGAATCCATCTGCTGATATCTTATATCTTACTGCGGGGCGAGGCCAAGGCTTGCGGGCAAGAATCGCATCGCGCCCCCGTATCGGCGTATCATTATCCCGTCCTGGCCGGGAGGCGAACATGGTCAAGCGGGCGTTTGCTGTATTCCTGCTGAGTCTGCTGGCAACCTGCGGATTCGCAAAAGACAAAACAAAAAACATCCTCCCGGCCTATGTTTTACAGGCCAAGACAGTGGCCGTCGTCATCGACCCCAACGCCGGCATTTCCATCGATGACCCACGAGCGAATGAAATGGCACAAAAAGATGTTGAGGCAGCACTCCTGAAGTGGGGCAGATTTGATCTTGTCCCGGACCCCAAAACTGCGGATCTGATTGTCATGGTGCGCAAGGGGAACGGCCGTTTGATGGACGAGGCGTTGCCTGACATTCGGCAGAACAGCGGAATCAATCCTGACAACCGTGGGGGACCCATGGGCCCCCCACGCGGGTCTCAACCGGATCTATCGCCCAACCCCGGCCTCGGATCGAGCCGGCAATTTCCCCAGACGGGTATGGGGGACGCGGGGGACTTATTTTCCGTTTTCAAAGGCGGCCAAAATACCCTCTATGCAACCCCGGTTTGGACGTATGCGGGCAGGGATGGCCTTAGCCCTCAGACTGTCCCTGCAGTCACTGCCTTTAAGAAAGCAGTGGCCGTTGCGGACAAGGCCGAAGCAGAAAAACACTAGCTGGCTTGTTATCTCCTAATGTGCTGTGTCGCTGTCGATCCAGTACTCGCTTCTCGACTTAAGCTCCAGCTGCGGACGATCCTTAAGTTCCAGGTGCAGCGAGTGCAGTCCCGGACTGAGCGACGTTGGACGAAAGCTCAGCACATAGTAATTCGGTACATCGCTCGACATTCTCACCAGTCCGGCCTTCAGGTCCTTGGCATTTTTAAAGTGAACGTACTCGCCTCCCGTTAGCTGCGCGATCGATTCGGCGGTGTTGGTGCGCAGGGCATTGCGCGCGGTAACAAATGCCATGGTGGCCAGGCGAATCGGCGGAGCCAGATCGCTGAGGCAGTCAAGCACTTGCTTACTGTAGTGGCCGTCGTACTCGGCATCGGCGCCATTGCGGCTAAAGCACCCATGCGCAGGCCCCGGCTCCCCGGGCCGATTCCACTTTCCTGCCTCATGATGAACGGCCGCGCGGGTGCTGGAAAAACCGAAGCTATACATGGTCGTGTTGGTGTCGCTGATAAGCCGCAGGGCGTCTTCTAGGGTTGTCGTACTGCCCTGGTCGACTGTTTCGCTCAGCAGCAGGATCGCACGGCGATAGCGTGTGGGCTGGGCCCGCAATTGCGCGACCGCGAATGCGACGCCGTCCAGAACCGCGCCCCCCAGATCGCCTTCCTGGAGGTTTGCCAACTGCCGGGAGGCATCCGCTGTCTCGGTTCCAAAAGGTAGCAGCAGATGTGGCTTACTGTCGAAGCCGATCACGGCCACGCGGTGCTCCACGTTGCCGATCAGTGCGTCAATAATCGCATCGAGCTCTCGATAGTCCGCCAGGTGACGAGCTCCCGCGCCCCCTGTCTGCACACAAATGGCTAACGCCAGGGGTTGCCAATCCGTGTCCGGGTCGAGCGTAAGGTGCTGCGGTACTCCATCGTCGGTCAGGATAAAGTCGTCCGCTGTGAGCTCAAAGACGATCTCTCCCGTCTTGGTCTTCACCAGCGCCGGTACCTCCACCAGGGTCGAGCGCACGCTCAGGGTAGGTTGGCTTGTATCGCCCTGCTGCGCGCAAGCGCCTGCAAAGGCGAGGGACAGCAAAAGCGGCAGGATGAGCCCGGATCTCATAATCAGCTTCATTGTAGGCGCGGAGCTTCCCGCGTGGAATGAGAATCAGGTGACATCATTCATCCGCACATGAAGAAGTGCCAGGCGAGCTCCGCCGGACTTAATTTCCCCACCACAGCAAAAGGTTCTGGACGGGTGCCACATGTTCGCCTAAGCGTACATGGGCCGAAAACGGATTCCTCCAATGCTTTCACTCCATGGGCAACGATTCATGACCTTGGCCGCACCGTTTCAACCTCCACAAAAACAGCGCTCGTATTTAGACAATCGTTTGACTATGATAAATCGTCAATAAATTCTGGTTTTTTGCCGGAGAGAAGAACATCTATGAAAAGTAACGTCACCTGCCTTCTGCCGCTTGCACTCCTGATCATGTTTCACGGCTCACTAACGGCGCAGAAAAGTTCAGGCGCCCGCGAATGGCTGACCACCGCGGACCGCTCCGCTCTCTTCGCGGAGCAGAAAGATACACTGCCGCTTTCTTCGCCGGCCAACGCTTTTCCCGCCATCGAAGTCAACGATATGCAGCAGTTCCAGTCCATGGATGGTTTCGGTTTCGCCCTGACCGGAGGCAGCGCGCAGCTTCTTATGCGCATGGAGCCCGGACCAAGGGCGGACCTGCTCAAGCAGCTCTTTTCCCCCGCCGGCACCGGCGTTAGCTACCTGAGGGTTACCATTGGCGCGTCCGATATGAATGAGCGCGTATATTCCTACGACGATCTATCCAAAGGCGAAACCGATGTGGATCTCGCCAAATTCACTCTGGGGCCCGATCGCGCCGAGGTGATCCCGGTCCTCAAGCAGATCCTGGCTATCAATCCCGCCATCAAAATCCTGGGTTCCCCATGGTCTGCGCCCGCATGGATGAAGACCAACGATCGCGTAAAGGGTGGTCACCTCAAGCCCGAATACTACGGAGTCTATGCCGCGTACTTCGTGAAATACATCGAGCAGATGAAGGCGGAAGGCATCCCCATTGCCGCCGTAACTGTACAGAACGAACCCCTGAACCCCAAAAACACCCCCAGCATGGTTATGTTCGCGGAGGAAGAAGATACGTTTATCGCCAGGCACCTGGGGCCCGGATTTCAAAACGCAGGAATCACAACTAAGATCCTCTTGTACGACCATAATCCCGATGTTCTATCCTATGCGCTGTCGATTCTTGAAGAGCCGGCGGCCAGTAAGTATGTCGATGGAACAGCCTTTCACTTATATGGCGGCACGGCCTCCGCAATGACCGACGTGCATACGAAGTATCCGAACAAAAATCTATATATGACCGAGCAGTCCATCTCCAGTTCACCGAACGAACCGCTTCCCATTGCCGCCGCTGTCAGCGACGTGCTGATCGCCGCCACCCGAAATTGGAGCCGCAACGTGCTGCTCTGGAATCTCGCCGCAGACCCTGATAATGGCCCCCATACCAACGATGGAGGCTGCACCGGCTGCCAGGGTGCTATCACCCTGAACGGCAGCCACGCCACCCGCAACGTGGCCTGGTACGCGGTCGCGCACTTTTCTCAGTTCGTGCCGCCGGGTTCGGTGCGCGTAGGATCAACGCAGCAAGAGCAGCTTACCTCGGTCGCATTTCTTACACCCGGCGGCAAGATAGTGCTGGTCGCATCGAATACCGCCAACTTTCCCAAGACCTTCAACGTGAAGTACCACGGCCAGTGGTTCACCACCACCCTGCCCGAAGAATCGGTGGCAACCTATGTGTGGTAACCGCAGCCGCGGGTTTTTGATCAACGCCATGGCGGCCGCTCTGTTGGCCTACGCTGCCATTCCGGCGCTAGCCGCGAGCCACAGCACACCTGATCTTGGCCCGAATGTTCTCATCTTCAGCCCTGCGCTGGCGTCGTCCACCATGCAACGCCAGATCGACGCGATTTACACCACCCAGCAGCACAACGAGTTCGGCAGCCAACGGAATGCCCTGCTGTTTCTCCCTGGCGACTACAAGCTGGATATCCCGGTGGGCTATTACACTGAAGTGATCGGGCTGGGAGCCTCTCCCGACGGCGTGCGCATCACCGGCAACGTGCATGCAGATGCCAGCGAACCGAACAACAACGCCACCACCACCTTCTGGAGAGGCATTGAGGGCTTCTCCATATCTCCCGCTGGAGGCGCGATGCAATGGGCCGTATCGCAGGCCGCGCCCCTTCGGCGTATGCACATCCGCGGCGATATTGTGCTCCATCAGCACCGCGGCTGGGCGAGCGGCGGCTGGATGTCCGACGCTCTGATTGATGGAAAAGTCGACGCCGGGCCACAGCAGCAATTTATTTCTCGGAACACGGAATGGGGCAGTTGGAATGGATCCAACTGGAATATGGTCTTCGTCGGCGTCCCCCATCCGCCGCCAGGGGAGTGGCCGGCGCCTCCCTACACCAAGGTCGCCGAAACTCCCATCGTTCGCGAGAAGCCTTTTCTTGAGGTCGACGCTGCCGGAAACATGAGCGTCTGCATTCCATCACTGCGCAACAGTAGTGTAGGGATCACCTGGCATCACGGCGCCACCCCGGGGAAAACGATACCCCTCAGCCGTTTTTATATCGCCCGGCCAGAGGTGGATACCGCCGCCACGATCAACGCCGCACTTGCCAAAGGTAAGAATTTGCTGCTCACTCCGGGCATTTACAAATTGGCGGAAGCCATCCGCATCACCCGGCCGGAAACCGTGGTGCTGGGGCTTGGCTTTGCCACTCTGCAGCCGGTCAACGGCACCGCAGCCATGACCACGGCAGACGTTGACGGAGTGATCGTTGCCGGTCTCTTGTTCGATGCCGGAGTGAAACAATCGCCGGTACTATTGCAGGTTGGGCCAGACGGCAGCAAAGCGCGCCATGCATCGAACCCTATTTCCCTGCATGATGTTTTCTTCCGCGTCGGCGGAGCCGGCGAAGGCCGCACCCTGGTCAATCTCAAAGTCAACAGCAACGACACCATCATTGATCACACCTGGATCTGGCGTGCCGATCACGGTTCGGGCGTGGGCTGGTCCAGCAACACCAGCGCCAACGGTCTCGTCGTCAACGGGGAGAATGTTACGGTCTACGGTCTGTTCGTGGAACATCATCAGCAATTTCAGGTGCTTTGGAATGGAAACCACGGGCGAACTTATTTCTACCAGTCCGAAATCCCTTACGATCCGCCGGATCAAGCCAGCTATACCAGCGCGCAGGGCGCCAACGGCTGGGCTTCCTACAAAGTGTCTGATGACGTGAGCAGCCACGAGGCCTGGGGCCTTGGGATCTATAGTGTATTTCTGCGTCCTCACGTTGTGCTGACCCGGGCCATAGAAGTGCCAAGGTCCCCGGGTGTGAAGTTCCACCATATGATTACCGTGGCTCTGGGTGATCTGGGTGAAATCACCCACGTCATTAACGACACCGGGGAAGCCACCTCAATTCGCCCCCGGGTCACGCCCAAGGTCACACTTTATCCCTAGATTTGACCTGATTTTCTGGTTGCGTTCCCGAGGCTCCCTTTGAAGCCAGCGGGTAAATCCAGCAGAATGATCTGGCTTTTAGGCCCTGAGATGCGCTTGTCAGTCGTTTTCCGGGCCCACCAGTAGGCCGCCGCAAGGGCAAGGTGAAAGCTTAACCGGCGACTCTCTTCCTGAGACTTACCGTGGCCTCCCCCCGAAGACGCAGTAAGTATCTGTGAAGAGAGTCGCCCAAGATGGAAGGGAACCCGGCAAATGGTTTTAAGCTTGGAGTTCCACGCCATCCATCGAACATCCAGATAGTGTCGGCAACGTTAGAAACGTTACATGTACACCCTGGTGTAGTGGCGCATCGTTTCCCTGAGCATCCGGTCTTCGATAAAGCGATCCGCGGTTTGCGCGTTAAAGGTCCATGAATCCGGCAACCCGCGTAGCGCATAGCCATTTACCGGTGCTAGCGGAAGAAAGGGCGGACGTGATATCAATGCACGTCAGGTGTGTTCATTTGTTGCAATAGGTCTGCCGGCACCCATAATAGGTTCTGCATCGAAGGCAAAAAGCGAGGAGATTGGAACTATGCCCAAATTAAGCGCATTACGGTTCGCCGCCTGCATCGCATTACTGACCGGCCTTGTACAGGCTGCGTCTGCCTCTGAAGTCCTTATTATTGACGATAAATCCCAGCCGGAGAGTTTGACGATGGCGCCCGGTGGGATCCTGTTCGTCGGTAGCGCGAGCACTCCGTTCATCTACAAAGTGCGTCCCGGCTCTACCACTCCTGAGAAGTTCGTCGATGCCAGCGCAGAGGGGCCCGGCACCTTTTTCTTCGGACAGCTCGCCGATCCCGCGACCAACACCCTGTGGGCCTGCCAGCTAACCCCGGTGCCGGGCACAACGCCGGCCAACCGTCATACTTCCCTCCGGGCCTTCGATCTCTCCACTGGCGCCGAAAAGCTTCGTTGGAACCTGCCTGGGGATAACAGTGTCTGCAATGATTTCTCCATCGGACCGGACAAGGCGCTTTACATCAGCGACACCATCAACAGCAAAATCTACAGGCTACCCGCCGGCGCTAAGACTGCCGAACTGTTCCTGGAAGATCGCGCGCTCTACGGTATCGACGGCATCACCTTTTTGGATGGCACTCTGTATGTCAATAATGTGTTCTCCAACAATCTCTACCGTATCCCGGTGGATTCTGCCGGCAAGGCCGGACACCCTGTCGATATCTGGATGGATCAGCCCGTAAAAGGGCCGGACGGCATGCGCGCCGCCAATGGCAAGCTGCTCGTCGCGGAGAATGGCAGCGGCAAGATTTCCGTGATTACTGTCAATGGCGATAAGGCCAGCGTCACCGTAATCAAAGAAGGCCTCAAAACACCAACCGCAGTCGAGCCCGCGGGCGACACGATCTGGATCGCCGAACGCGGCGCCGGCAAGGCAGTCTCGATTCCCATGCCGAAATGATCGAGAGAAATTGGTCAATGGGACGGTGAGCCCGGGGTTTTCGCCGCGCCACCTTGGGCCACACATATCCAGGGTTTTGAGGTTGATGGCTAAGGTGTCGCGGAGGGCACCCGTGAGAGTTCCCATGAGAAGCTGCGGCGTTCAAAGTCAAACGCAACCTTCGAGAGCTGCGCTCCCTTCATGCTCAGAACGCCGTCGAAATTGTCGCCGTCATCCTTGTGGTCATTCGCTATGAATGCGGCTTGTCCCCCGATTCTTTCTTTACCCAGATACACGTCAGGAATCCACACCTTCCTCAGCTGGAGTTTGCCGCTCGCGTTGGCTGTCTCCTGGGTTCCAAGCGTCCGCAGGCTGGCGGAATCTGGCATTCGACTCGCGAACAGCAGCATGTCGGGGCTGCCCGTGTCGACCATCAGCCGCAGTGGCCGGTTTTCGAGTCTTGTTCGAATCGTCACCACCGGCACATCGGCATCGAACGGAGCAGAGAACGTCAGGCCTTCGACCGG
>Ga0137412_10002513_pt1 | contig 14530 bp, 11 predicted proteins | sample CZODoug2_1_16fun_FD_122160 | JGI IMG/M metagenome (GOLD analysis project Ga0137412, IMG submission 122160) | Vadose zone soil fungal communities from Angelo Coast Range Reserve, California, USA - CZODoug2_1_16fungal (Hybrid Assembly) | ecosystem: Environmental > Terrestrial > Soil > Vadose zone... | reverse complement strand
GGTCAGCGTAATCCCGACCGGGTGCCTGTCGCTTGACGCTGCACTGGGTGTGGGTGGCTTCCCGCGCGGGCGAGTTGTGGAGGTCTACGGCCCGGAATCGGGCGGTAAGACGACGATGACACTGCACGTGATCGCCGAAGCGCAAAAGCTCGGTGGCACGGCTGCCTTTATTGACGCCGAACATGCGCTGGACCCCATTTACGCGCGAAAACTCGGCGTGGATGTAGACAATCTGCTCGTCTCGCAGCCGGATAATGGCGAACAGGCGCTGGAAATCGCGCAGGAGCTGATCCGCTCCAATGCGGTCGACATCGTCGTAGTGGACTCGGTCGCGGCGCTCGTTCCCAAGGCGGAACTCGAAGGCGACATGGGCGACCCGCAAATGGGCCTGCAAGCGCGCCTGATGTCGCAAGCGCTGCGCAAACTCACTGCGATTGTCTCCAAGTCGCGCACCTGCCTGATCTTCATCAACCAGATTCGCGAGAAGATCGGTGTAATGTTCGGCAACCCGGAAACGACCACCGGCGGCCGCGCGCTAAAGTTTTATGCTTCGATTCGCCTGGACATTCGCCGCATTCAAGCCATTAAGGAAGGCGATCGCGTGATTGGCTCGCGCACGCGCGGCAAAGTGGTGAAGAACAAAGTGGCCGCACCTTTCCGTGAAGCTGAATTCGACATTCTCTACGGTGAAGGTATTTCGCGCGAAGGCGACCTGATCGACCTGGGGGTCGAAAAAGGTTTGCTGGAGAAGAGCGGCACGTGGATCAGCTTTGGCGGCGAGCGCATGGGCCAGGGCCGCGAGAACGCCCGCGTCTTCCTGAAGGAAAACAAAGACATCCGCGACAAACTTGAGACCGCACTGCGCAAAAAACTAGAAATCCCGCTGCCTGTTAACCCGAGCGCAACATCGTCCGGCGTCAACGGCCACGCTGCCGCGCCAGCGAGCACCGACCGGCCGCCACAAAAGGCCGCAGCAGCCGCTGCATCTTCAGCAGATACCAAGCGCCCGTCTCGCTAGGCGAAAATCGCACCTAAGAGAAGACCTGCAACTCGGACGGGACAACCCTTCTGTGGGAACAGGAATTCGCGTGTCTTCCCGTCAGCCCGCAACGGAGCACCCGTCTCCGTCTGGAGCTAATACCGTCAACTTGCTTGGCGATTGCTGACTTCGGGGGCTTGGTGTTTGTGGAAGAAGAGTACGTCGATAATGATGAGGACCGCGCCGATGGTGATTGCGGAGTCGGCGACGTTGAAGGCGGGCCAATGGTAGCTGCCGAGCCAGACTTCGAAGAAGTCTGTGACCGCACCGTGGACGATGCGATCGGTTACATTGCCGGTGGCCCCGCCCAGCAAGAGCGCGAGACCGGCTGCCGTTAGGGGGCCGGTGCTTTGACCCGCGACAAACAACCAGGCTAGCGCGCCGATGACGACCGCTGAGCCGAGTATCAATACAATTCTCATGCCGATGGATGGCGAATCGGCGAAGACTCCAAAGGCGATGCCTGGATTGCGGCTGTGTACCAGATAGATGAAATTGGGGACGACCTCGAGATGCCAGCCTTCGACGGTTCGCGACTCGAACCACGCTTTGGTGGCGCGGTCGAGGATGACCACCGCGAGAGTTAGCCAGAGCCAGCGTAGGCGAGCGGGGATCGTCAAGAGTCCGCTCCCGGTTGGCGGATGTCACCTTGGCGAGCATTTAGGACTTTGCTTGTCGTTGGCCGTGGAGTTACGGATCGACCGCTAAAGCGGCGGCAAGCCGCCGCACTCCAAAGGGCCTTATGTCGTGGCATGTGCGGCTGCACCTTCGATTTCGGTTAGGGCTTCGCTGCAGCGCTCGCAGATGGTTGGGTAACGCGAGTTCTCGCCTACGTGGGTGGAATAGTTCCAGCAGCGGTCGCATTTCTTGCCGACTGCTTTTTCGATACGTATGGCTAGACCGGAGGATTCTTCGACGTCTGATGCGGCCGGGGCGGCTTCCAGGGCCTGCACTTGAGACACGATGAACAGTGCGGGCAGCTGCGCTGCGTAGGATTTTAGAGTGGCTTGCAGCTTGGGTTGGCTGGAATACAAAGATACTTTTGCTTCCAAGGAGCCGCCGATCGATTTTGCGTTGCGTGCTTCCTCCAGCTTCACGAGCACCGCGGACCGCACTTTGGCTAAATCCTCCCAAGCATCTTTTTTCAGCGGATCAATTTTTGCAACGAGACTCCCAGCATCGGGAAACTCCGCCATATGCACGCTGGGCTGGTCGCCTTTGGCTTTCGGCAGATACCTCCAGATTTCCTCAGTCGTGAAGACGAGGACCGGGGCGATCAGGCGCACCAAGGCGCTGGTAATCTTCCAGACAGCGGTTTGCGCCGAACGACGCGATTGGCTCTGTGCAGCTTTCGTATAAAGGCGATCTTTGAGAACGTCGAAATAAAAGGCACTGAGGTCAACGACACAGAAATCGTGAATGGCATGATAGACGCGGTGGAAATCGTAAGCGGCATACCACTCCCTGCACTTGGTCACGAGTTCGGCGGTGCGCTCGAGCATCCAGCGATCCATTTCGTCGAGTTGATCGTTAGGGAGACTGTCGCGTGATGGATCGAAATCGGCCAAGTTTCCGAGCGCGAACCGAAACGTGTTGCGAATTTTGCGATAAGCCTCGCTGAGCTGGGTCATCACCCGCTCGCTCATTTTCACATCAGCTTGATATTCGACAGACGCCACCCAAAGGCGCAGCAAGTCGGCGCCCCAGCGTTCGACGATTTCGTTAGGATATAGAGCGTTGCCCAAAGATTTCGACATCGGCTGGCCTTTTTCGTCCAGGGTCCAGCCATGGGTGACCACGCCTTTGTACGGAGCTTTGTGCTTGATGCCAGTGGCCACCAGCAGCGAGCTGTGGAACCACCCACGGTATTGGTCGGGGCCCTCGAGATAAACGTCAGCGGGCCATTCCGGCCCTTTCAAGACGGCTAGATGCGAAGAGCCGGAATCGAACCAGACATCCAGAATGTCGTTTTCCTTGCGCCACTTGGTTGCTCCGCAGGAGCACTTAGTTCCGGCGGGCAATAGTTCCTCCGCTGTGTGCTGGTACCAGGCGTCCGCGCCTTCCTTTTCAAACCAACGCACCACGTTGCGCAGCGCCTTGTAATCTTCGAGGCGGGTGCCGCACGCCTCACAATAAAAAACGATGATCGGCACGCCCCAGAAGCGCTGCCGCGAAACAGTCCAGTCAGGGCGCTCTTTAATCATGTCGTACATGCGATCTTCGCCCCAGGCCGGAATCCATTTAACATGGCGGATTTCGTCGAGCGCTTCCTGCCGCAGAGTTGCGGTGCGGCCGTGCGCCGCCGCGTCCATCTTGATGAACCATTGCTCGGTCGCACGAAAAATTACGGGATTGTGGCAGCGCCAACAATGCGGATAACTGTGCTTATAGTCGTGATGAGCGAGCAGCGCGCCACGATCGGCCAGTAGCTTGACAATAATTGGGTTGGCGGTGAAAACGTCCTTGCCTTTATATTCCGGCAAGCCCTCCAGGTAACGGCCGCGATCATCAATAGGCGCATAGGTCTCGAGTCCATATTTTTGACCGGAGTAAAAGTCGTCCGCACCGTGCCCGGGTGCAGTGTGCACAATGCCACTGCCCTGATCGAGTGTCACGTAGTCAGCGAGAATGCCAGGCACCTGAATTGGCAAAAAGGGATGCTGGAACTTCATTCCTGAAAATTCGGAGCCTTTAAATTTCGCGCGCACCCGAGCTTCCTTGATTCCGGCCTCAGCCTGCAAGGCGGCGACGCGGTCCGCCGCAAGCAAGAGTGCTCCTCGTTCTGTATCGATCACCGCATATTCAAAATCGGGATGAAACGCCAACGCGCGATTATGGGGAATGGTCCATGGCGTGGTTGTCCAAATAACCGCGCTGACGTCATTCCCGATTTTCGCAGCATCCCCGGAACCGCCCCCGACGACACCGAACTTTACCCAAATCGAAGGGCTAGTGTGGTCCTCGTACTCGACTTCCGCCTCGGCCAGCGCGGTGGAATCATGAATGCACCAATACACAGGTTTGCGCCCGCGATAGACGTAACCGCTTTCCATGAAATCGAGAAACGCTCCGGCGATGGTGGCCTCGTAGTCGAAGCTCATGGTCAAGTAAGGGTCATTCCAGCGGCCGAAGATGCCCAGGCGCTTGAAGTCGCGCTTGTGCTGTTCGACATAGCGAGTAGCAAATTGGCGGCAGAGCTTGCGAAACTCCGCCGGCGGCACTTTACCCTTGCCGCCCAGCTCCTTTTCGACCTGAGTTTCGATAGGCAGCCCGTGACAGTCCCAGCCCGGCACGTATGGGGCGTAGTGCCCAGCCATGCTCCTGGTTTTGACCACCAAATCCTTCAGGATCTTGTTCAAGCCGGTGCCCAGATGAATCTCACCGGTCGGATACGGCGGCCCGTCATGCAAAACAAACAAGGGCTTGCCTTTGCGGACTTCCAGAATGCGCTCGTACAGGTTCTCTTCCTGCCAAGCAGCGAGCTGTTTGGGCTCATTCTGCGGCAAGTTAGCCTTCATGGGAAAGTCGGTCTTCGGCAGGTTAAGCGTTTTTTTCAGTTCCAGCGGCTCGGCCATGGGGCGATTGACTATAATTCCCTTCTATACCGTTATTTCCCTATAGGTGAGCGGCGGGAAACATCGGAAGCAGCGTGAATAGCGTATGTTACAATGAATGACAGTAGGTGTCAGCCGCAAGACTGGTGCAACCAATCCGGGTCTGCGCGAATCGTATTTTCAGTGGGACACCTAGTCGAGGGTTTCTTACGTCTAAACCTATGCCGTCTTGTGGCTGATTCAGGGGAGACAGGTGCCAGATTCATCTTTCATAAGCCTCTTGCCTGCGAACATTAAGAATAGGCCACTTGGCGCGAACCCTCAGACAGAGGTGGTTCCAGTTCCCGCCAGTGCCGTGCCGCATTTTGGCGCCCCCGCACACCTCGTAGCCGATAATTTTTGGTCCAACCTAAAACAGTTTCTTACCGAACGCCCGGTCAAAGTGGTGGAACGTCCGGACGCGCCATTCACACGCAATAGTTTTGGCGGCGGAGTCAGCGAGAATTTTAAGGAATTTTTGAGTTCGCGCCCGGTGCCTAAGGGTCCGCTCAACAGCAGGTTAGCGGTGAATTGGGGCTCGAACTTTGGCGGATTTTTCTACCGAATCAAGGAAGCGTTCGCCCCCACAAAACTTCCGCCCCTGCAAGTGACCAGCAAGCCGATCAAGGTGAAAGAGATTTGGTCGAAGGACGAAAACTTCGGCACCACCCAGTTCATTTCGATAGGCCTTCACGCAGCAATCTTTGCGCTGGTCATTTTTGTGCCGCTATTCTGGCATTTTTCCACGCCGACGCAGGCCAAGAGCAAGATGGATGTAACACCTATCGACATTTCGCCTTATGTCACCAAACTGCCCGCGGGCGCTACGAAGGCTGGTGGCGGTGGCGGCGCAAACGATCACACCATGACCCCGGTGAACAAGGGCAAGTTGCCCAAGTTTAAATGGACGCAATTCACGCCGCCGCAAGTGAAGATACAAAATCTGAACCCGAAGCTGGCCATGGATCCGGCCCTGCTGGGTCCTCCAGATTTGAAGGTGTCGAGCCCGAACATGTCGACATTCGGCGATCCGCTGGCCTCTGCGTATTCTGACTCGCTTGGTCACGGCAATGGCACCGGAATTGGCAGTGGCACGGGCGGCGGTCTTGGTCCTGGAGAAGGCGGCGGCACCGGTGGCGGCGCGTTTCGCGCGGGCGTCAACGGTGTGGGCATCCCGATTTGCCTCTACTGCCCGATCCCACAGTATTCGGACGAAGCGCGCAAGGCGAAATACCAGGGTACCGTCGTGTTGCAGGTGACGATCACTCCGGATGGGCGCGCGATCAACATCTCCGTTGTGAAGGGTCCTGGCCTCGGATTGGAAGAAAAAGCTATCGAAGCGGTCAAGGGATGGAAGTTCAAGCCGGCCGTCGGACCGAATGGCAAAGTCGTGCCAACCATCGTGCCGATCGAAGTTACGTTCCGACTCTACTAGAAAATTCCTACAAATCTGAGCCTGTCATTTGTCGGATGGGCAACCATTCCTGAACTCCGTAACTCACACTTCCCAATTGCCGCCTTCGTCGAGGAGTAAGTCAGGGGCGGTATGGAGGCACCCATGCGAGGCGTTCGCCTGCGTCGCTTCTCCTTTTCCTATTTGTTAACCCATTCCTGGTTCGGGCGCGTCAGCGAAAATTTTTCGCAGCTCTTCACTTCCGCTGCCTTAGCGCCCACTTCCGCGAATGGCGCGCCGATTCATCTGCTCAAGTTCGAGCGATCAAAGCGTAGCGGTCGTGCACAGACGCTGTCTTTCCTTACTCACTTGGCGGCAATTGCAACGATTTTATCAATTGCTTCGCAAACGGTACGTCGGGACGCGGAACCGAAACCTCATGGCTCAGTGTCTATTGGCCCATTGTTGTATTCCTCCGAGACGGATCGTCGTATCAGCGCGCCGTCTTCGGGACCGAATTCTGGCGGTGGCGTTCACTCCGCATCGCCTGCCAATAGCGGATTCTTCCCACCGCGGTCGTCAGTGCAATTGGCTCCGCCAAGACTGCCGGACAACGCTAATCACCCTCTGCCTATCGCCACGACGATTTTCGATGCGCAAGCGCCTGCGGTCGTTGAGCAACAGAACGATGTGGGCTTGCCTTGGATGGTCGATAAGACCAATTCGGGCGGGTCGGGCGATCGCGGAATCGGAACCGGCAAAGAAGGAGGAATGGGGGACGGCGAAGGGCCGGGTGGCGGCCAGGGGGGAAGTGGACAATCGTACTCACGTGGCGTTTCGCTCCCCACCTGCTTCATATGCCCTTATCCAATCTACACCGATGAAGCGAGGCAAACGAAAATTCAAGGCACGGTGACGTTGCGTGTGCTAGTGGGCACTGACGGCAGGGCGTCGGACATTCGAGTGGTTCGGGGCATCGGGTTCGGACTAGACGAGCGCGCAGCACAAACCGTTCGCGGCTGGAAATTCAAGCCGGCACGCGATGCAAGTCAACACCCGGTGGCAGCTTGGATTACGGTTGAAGCGGTCTTTCGCCTTTTTTGAATCCATGCCGAGGCCGTTCCTCGAATTTCGTAATTCGCGATTCGCACCGCTAATCAAGTAGAACAAAGGGCAGCCGTTGTTGCCCAAAGCTTGCGAGCATTCTGCTACGATGGCGTTCATGTATAAAACACTCCGCACCTTATTTGCCATGCTGTGTGCGGCCGCTTGTGTGACGACCGCGGCATTGGCGCAAAGCGCTACTGGCTCGCTCGAATTGGCGGCACGCATTAGTCCGACAGCGGCTCGACCGGAGCCGGTGCGACAGTTTACGTTTTACGTTCTGACCAAGAGTTATGGCGAAATTGTGAAAGAAGTGGAAGGGGAGAATCCAGTTCCGTCGCGAGAGAAATTCATCGAAGGCCTGAAGCTCTCTCCCGAATTGAAGGAATGGCTGAAGGCGCATGACGTTTTTGACTTGACCATGCCCGGGCTGGACCGCCTGGTCACACCGGATGATATCCTGCATGTGCCTGAATTTCTTTTGGCGTATCAGCGCTCAAACAGCGGAGGGGTTACGTCTGGAATTCCCAGACCGAAATATGCCGACGCCGACAAAACAGCGCATCCGGAACGCTACAACAAGCAATTGCAGGAATACTACGTGGCCCTGAAGAAATTCATACAGAACAATCCCGCTACCGTCAGCGGAATCGAATTGGAACTCGTCGGCGTTAATCCGCAGCAACAGTGGTCGCAAATTCAGGCGGATCATAAACGCCGCGTGCAGCGGGTCGCTCCGGAATTCGCGCAGACGAAATACCTGGCCGCCAAGACGGATACGGATCTGGATGGCCGCGCATCGGTTTCTAGTCTCACCCCAGGAGAATATTGGCTGAGCACGCTGAATCTGGACGCCAATGCTGGCGACACCCGCACTGGTTGGGATGTGCCCGTGGTAATCCATGCGGGTGAGACGACCCGCGTCGAGCTTACCAATCTGAATGGCGTCGAGAGACAAGCTTCGGCTCCCTGACGCCGGCGCCGCTCTTCAACATGGGTACTCCCCTACTCTGGATTGGATTCAACCTTTTTGTCCTGGCGTCGATCGCCCTCGATCTCGGTGTCTTCAATCGACGCCTGCATAAAGTCAGCATGCGCGAAGCCACCTTCTTCAGCCTGCTATGGGTGGCGCTCTCCATCCTGTTCGGCGTGGGCATCCTGCATTACTCGGGTAGACAAGCAGGACTGGAATTCTTTACCGGCTACCTGATCGAAAAGGCGCTCAGCGTCGACAACCTCTTCCTTTTTCTGGTTATTTTCAGCACCTTTGCGGTCGACGAACGTGTCCAACACCGCATGCTCGAATGGGGCATTTTGGGCGCTTTGATAATGCGCGGAGCAATGATCCTGGCGGGCACGGAGTTGATTCAGCGGTTCTCCTGGGTGTTGTACGTTTTCGGCGCTTTCATCGTGTACGCCGGAATTCACATGCTGTTCATCAAGAAAGAGGCGGTTCACCCCGAGGAAAGTTTTATTTTTCGTTTTGCCAACAAGCACCTGCGCATTACGCGCGACTATAAGGGCGAACATTTCTTTGTTCGCAACAAGGGCAAAATTTACGCCACACCCCTGTTTCTGGTGCTGCTGGTTGTTGAGATCACGGACATCACGCTGGCCATCGATTCCATTCCGGCAATTTTCGGTATCACGCAAGATCCCTTCATCGTCTACACCTCGAATGTTTTCGCAATCCTGGGCCTGCGCGCCATGTATTTCCTGCTGGCGGGAGTGCTTTCGCGCTTGCGCTTCCTAACCGTCGGGCTTTCATTTGTTCTGACGTTCATCGGCGCAAAAATGATCGTGCACAAATGGGTAGACATTCCGGAATACGTTTCGTTGCTGGTCGTTGCCGGAATTCTGCTGCTAGCGCTTGCAGGTTCGCTGCTCTTTCCTTCCCGGTCCAAAACATAGCACAGCGGTTACGAAACTTTTTCCATCATAGTCAGTTTAGGTACATAATGCGTGGCCATGAGCCAAGCCATTTGCAGCCGGTGTGGCCAGAGTTTTGCCATTAAGTCCCTCTTTGATTTGAACGGCGTCACCTATTGCGAAGCATGTGCCCAGACGGCTTCGAAAGAGGCCCGCGAACAAGGACACCCGGCCTCATACATTCCCCTGATCAATAAATCGATATGCGCGCGTTGTAATGCTTATATCGGGAGTTCCCCGGATAACGCTCAGATCGGAACTTTGCGATTCTGCGCCGCTTGCGCCCCATTGGTTAAAGACTGGGACTATCCCCAGTGGCTGAAACTGAGCTTAGCCGCGGTTCTGTTGCTACTTGTTGCGTCGCTCGCGCATGGCCGGAAATATTTCCAGGCCGGACGCGAGATGTACATTGGCGAGCACTTGGTGAAGCAGGGTCGCTACGCGTCCGCGCTACTGCACCTCCAGGAAACCCTTCGGATCGCACCGGCCTCGGACAAGGCAGCGCTGTTGGCGGCGAAGGCGGCACTGTTGAGCGGCGATGTGGCCAGTGCCAGCAAGGCGCTGCAGGACCACAATGGCGGACGCTTCGAGAATGCCGAGAAACCTGAATTCAAAGAAGTAAGCGGCTTATGGAATCGAGCGACAGGTGCTTTGGAGAAAGCGGAGCAAGCCGAGAAACTCGAAGAGGAAGACGGAAAGGAGATCGAAGCCGCGCGACTCATGCACGAGGCTGCTGTGACCTATCCAGAGATGCCCGGTCTCGCATTCGCGGCGGAATCTTACGACGAAGGGGTGGCCTTCTTGAAGCACGACTATGATGCATTTCTGGCCATCGCGGAAAAGCAATGGAAACAGCAGAATCTGCCGCAAACTGCGGCCGCTGTGGCGAGCGCTCTTGCCTGCAAATATGCCATCACGGCAGATATCATTTATCGCCAGCGGTCCGAGGAGATGTTTAAAACAGCACGGCAATTAGCCCAAGGGAATGCAGATGCGCTCAAGGGATTGGATGAGTTCGAAGCGCGGAATATTTATCGGCTGGAAAGCCGCACAATCATTAGTAAGCAGGAATACGACCGGAGATTCCGCAGCATTAAAGTCAGTAAATAGGAGCTAGTCATGTTCTTTATTCCCGGGCCAGTGATCGCGGCGTTGACCTTTCCGGGTGTCATCATCCACGAGGCAGGTCATTTGTTTTTCTGCAGGCTCTTCAAATTGCAGGTATTTGACGTCTGCTTTTTCCGGTTCGGGAATCCCGCCGGATATGTAGTTCATCAGGAGATCCATGATTTCCGCGCCCAATTCTTTGTCAGCATGGGGCCTTTTTTCGCGAATACCCTTCTCTGCGCGATTTTCTGCACCACGGCCTTTCTGCCAGTATGGGAGCTTAAGGTATTCGATCCGCTGGCTTACTTTTTCTATTGGTTAGGGCTGTCCATTGGAATGCACGCGTTTCCTTCAACCGTGGATCTCTCGCATCTTTGGGCGCAAGCCCCTGGATTGGCGAGAAAGGGAAACGTGCTGGCAATCGTAAGTCTACCCGTGGCGGCCTTGCTGGTGGTTCTCAATTACGGTCGGGTGATTTGGGCCGACCTGGGATATGGACTAGCGGTAGGCGTTTTTGCTCCCATAGCGATCTTCAGAGCATTGGCCCTGATCGGGGTATGAAGGCGACCGGATAAGACCCTATCTGATTCGGTTTGCGACTTAGTCTTCCTCGAACATAACTTCGTCAACGTAGCACCAGAACCAGTCTTCGCCTGGTTCGATTGACTTTACGATCGGGTGCTTGGTCGCGCGGAAATGCTTGCTGGCGTGTTTGTTCTTCGAGGAATCGCAGCAACCCACATGGCCACAGACCTCGCAAAGACGCAAGTGGACCCACGTGTCGCCCATTTTAAGGCACTCCTCGCAGCCCTGAGTTTTTGGTTTCGGATTCCGAATCTGATTGGTGTGTGTGCAAGTCTCGGCCATAACTTCTCCTGAATGTTCTATTGGGGAGCTTGGATGGGGATGCGCACGGCGAAGCGAGTGTCGCCGGGGACCGAATCGACCGATATCTGACCGTGCATGCCACTGACGATGCGGTAGACAAAGTCGAGCCCCAAGCCTGTGCCTTCGCCCACGCCCTTGGTGGTGAAGAAGGGCTCGAAAATGCGCGATTTCACTTCGGAAGGAATGCCGGGACCATTGTCGGCGATCTCCACGAGAATGAAATCGTTTTCTCGAGCCGTACGAATGCGCAGCTTGCCATTTTCGCCCATGGCATCGGCGGCGTTGTCGATCAAGTTGGTCCACACCTGATTCAGCTCGCTGCCGTAAGCCATGATCTTGGGCAAATCCGGATCGTAGTTGCGCGTGACCGCAATTCCACGTTTGAGTTTGTGGTGCATGATGGTCAGCGTTGTTTCCAGGCTCTTGGTGATGTCCACTTCCTGCAGCCTGGCTTGGTCCATGTACGAATATTCCTTGATGGCCTTGATGAGGTCGGAGATCCGCGCAGTGCTGTGTTCGAGTTCGTCAGCGATACGCTCCATCTCTAGTAGCGTGGCGAAGCGAGTCAGTTCCGGTCCTAGCGATGAGCCGGCCGCTGCAGTAAAGGTTTCGAGGTGGGCGTCGGTCAAGTTTGCTTCCGTCAAGAGCGGCGCCAGTTTCCAGGCCTCCTGAACTTTGTGTTGTTCCAACCAAGATTGAATCGATTCCTCGCGCTCAACGCGCTCGAATTCGTCTTTGAACTGCGCCGGCTTCAGCGCCGCACGAATTTCTTCCTCGCGCTTGGCGAGCAGAGCGCAATCCTCCGGACCAATCGTCGAAGACCGTCCCACCTGGCGCAATCGTGCCAGACAATCGCGGAGCGCTCCTGCGGACCGTTGCGCCGCCGCCGAGGGATTGTTCAGTTCGTGCGCCAAGCCCGCCGAGAGCTTGCCCAGTGCCGCAAGCTTTTCTCGTTCCTGGCTGACCATCGTGTAACTCCGAACGCGGTCGGTCAACACCCCAACAAGCCGCTGCGCAAGCTCCGGCATGCGATGCAGCATTTCCGTAAAATGCGATGAGTGAAGAGTCAAGGCGTGTAGCGGCGTAACCGCTCGCGCGGTCACGGGCACTTTCTTCATTCGCGAAAACGGCAGGAACCCAGTAACAGCGGGTGCTTGCACCGAATAGGTCTGGCTGTCCGGTCCATCCGCCTCGCGGCGGCCACGAATTTCGCCCTCCAGCAGCACTACCATGAGCTCAGCCGGAGTATCCTCCATCGTTACGGCCTCACCCGGCTTAGCGCGGCTCTCTTCGGCGCGGCTAATCAACCATTCGAGGTCATCTTGAGGGAGATCTGCAAACGCGGGCACCTTGCGCAACGCAGGTATCAGCGCTTCCACACGCGCCTTGTCGGCCAGTTCCGTCATGCGTTTCGCCGCCTTCCCAAACTCGGATTGCACTTTCCCTGCAACGGGGTCACTGCACTTTGGCCAGATACTGGTGCATGAATTGTACGACCACGGCGCCTTCGCCAACTCCGGAAGCAACGCGTTTCACGGAGCCGTGCCGCACGTCACCAACTACAAAGATTCCCGGAACATTTGTTTCTAGCAATCCGGGGTCGCGGTCAAGGGTCCAGCCTTCCGGCCTTTTCCCATCTTTCAGCAAATCGGGCCCAGACAGAACGAATCCGCGGTCGTCGCGCTTAATCAAGCCGTCAAGCCATTCCGTGCGGGGCTGCGCACCAATGAAGATAAACAAACTGCTGGCCGGCAGCTTTTCGATTTCTGCAGTCACAGCGCGCTGAATGGTAATCTCCGAAAGGCGTGTCTCGCCATGGACCTCAATCACGCTGGTGTGCGTCCACACATCAATGTTTGCAGTCTTATCGATCTGCTCGATCAGATAGTGCGACATCGTACTCGCCAGCGATCCCCCGCGCACCAACATGATCACCTTTTGCGCGAATTTCGAAAAGTGCATCGCCGCTTGCCCGGCCGAATTTGCTCCGCCCACGATGTAAACTGTTTCGCCCTTGCAAGCGATTGCCTCCGAGGCTCCGCCGCCATAGTAGACACCCGCGCCCTGAAGGCGCTCGATTCCCGGAACGTCGAGCGCACGCCACTGTACGCCCATGGCTAGAAGCAACGCATGACAGGATATTTCCGCCCCATCGGAAAGCTTGATATGCCGATACGGTCCGTCGATGCGCAGATTTAGCGCCTCCTGCGGCGAAAGAATCTCTACCTCAAAGCGCCGCGCCTGTGCCACGGCACGACGCGCTAAATCCAGCCCACTCAGCCCGGAAGGAAATCCCAAATAATTTTCGATGCGAGAGCTGAGCCCGGCTTGGCCGCCCGGCGCTTCGCGTTCAACGATCACCGTGCGCAGTCCTTCGGAAGCTCCGTAAACCGCGGCAGCAAGGCCCGCAGGACCGCCGCCGATGATCGCGAGATCATAGAAATTGGTTTGCGCCTTGGTATGCAGGCCCAGCTTGTTGGCCACTGCCGGAAACTGCGGTTCCGCAAGTCGTTCCCCATCAGGAAAAAGAATCAGAGGCAGAGTTTCCGCCTCCGGCCCGAGTGACTCGATGAGCCGGCGCACTTCGGGATCGGTCGACGCAAGCTCGATATCGATCCACTGGTACGGCACCTGATTGCGCCCGAGAAAATCGCGAAGTTCGTAGGAGCGCGAGGACCAGCGGGTACCAAGAACGCGAATGCCTTCGTACGGTGGACGAAACTGCGCAGCCCAGTCGTGCAGCAGATCGTCAAGCGCGGGGAATAGTTTTTCTTCCGGTGGATCCCACGGCTTCATCAAATAGTAATGCACCCGCGCTTCATTAATGGCGTCGATTGCGGCGTTGGTATCAGCGTACGCGGTGAGTAGCGCCCGCTTGGCCTGCGGGTGGATGTCCATCGCTTGGGTGAGAAAACCTACACCATCCATCTGCGGCATGCGCTGATCTGCCAGCAGAAGTGCCACGGGATTATTGCGCGCTTTAAGTTCGCGAAGGGTGGTCAGCGCAGCGCTGCCGGAGGTGGCTCGCATCACGCGGTAATGCTCGGCGTAATGCCCGCGCAGGTCGCGCTCAATCGCGCGCAGCACTTCCGGGTCATCGTCCACCGTCAACATCACAGGCTTTGGCATAGCACTTCGGATGAAAAAGGCAGCGGTTTGGTTACGTAATTTCGCTGTGCTTCGTTTAACGCACTCCTCACGCTACAATTTCGCGTTACCTATGTCCAGTCCACTAGCCTCAGCGATCGCGGATCTTTCCTCGAGCGACCCCGTCATGCGCTCTGCGGCTGCCATTGAAATTTATCGCCGCGGTCGAGCCCCGGCGGATCGCACCGTGTATGTTTGGTGGACAAATCCAGAGTTCGCCGCGTTATGCGGAGCAAATCCGGCAGTAACGGTTGGAATCGCCGTCAAGCGCACAACGTTTGATCGCATCCGCGAGGCGAATGGTTTGCCGCATCTTGCAGTCGTACCGCC
>Ga0137412_10001165_pt1 | contig 14534 bp, 11 predicted proteins | sample CZODoug2_1_16fun_FD_122160 | JGI IMG/M metagenome (GOLD analysis project Ga0137412, IMG submission 122160) | Vadose zone soil fungal communities from Angelo Coast Range Reserve, California, USA - CZODoug2_1_16fungal (Hybrid Assembly) | ecosystem: Environmental > Terrestrial > Soil > Vadose zone... | reverse complement strand
GATTGCTGCGGCTGCTTTGCCAACAACTCTTCTGCGGCTCGAAACCTGGTCCAGCCGGGAAGCGAAGAGGACAAGCTGATCTCCTTCCATTTGGCATGGAACGGCGGCTTTTGAAACTGGTCGAACCGATCGAAGAAATATTCCACGAAGCGGGCGACGCGGCGATACCGGTCGGTGTTGGGAGGCCAGTTATACACAGCCAGCACCTGCGGCACCCCGATCGTTTCCACGGATTGGCCAGCCGGGATCAGATTGGGATAGTCCGTTGACGTAAGTTTGGTCGGAACGTAGTAGTCCAGCAACTCCTTCGAAAGCGGCACCGTCAGGAAGTGGAATCCCGGCTCGGGCTTGTATTTCGTGAAAAGATCGGTCGGCTTGCCGGTGACATGCACGACACCCGCGATCTCGCCGGTCCGCATCTTTTCGAGTGCGATCGAGTTGTTGATGAAGACCTTTTCCGCATTGATGTGAAGGCGATCGAACAGAATGCCACCCGTCAGGTTCGCCGCACTCCCCACGGTGTTGAAGCTCACCTTCTTGCCTGCGAGATCCTCCAGTGTCCTGATCTCAGGACGAACGTAGACGTGAACCTCGTTGATGTAGAACTTACAAACAAAGCGAATCCGTTCTTTGATATGTGCAAGTGTTCCTTTGCGGATGAATTCTTCGAGCACGTCGGCCGACGTGATCGCGACGTCGACGCCCTTGAGGTCGAGCAGGTCTTCGACATTGCCGAGAGCCCCGTAGGTCACCATCGGCAGCACACGCAGCTTGGGTCTTTCGTCCAGGACCTTGGCCATTTCGGAGGCAAAACGGATGTTGGTGCCCTCGAGCAGCCCGCCGGCGATACCAACCGTCCACTCATTCGATTCCTGAACCTTGCCTCCCTCGACGATCGTGGTTGCAGTCGTGGTTGGTCCGCTTTGGACGGTCTGTGACAAGGCAATTGGAGCCGGCATCCCCAATGTTGCTGCAAGCACGCTCATCAATACTATGCGACGCACAATTCAACTCCTGCTCGTTCTTTCGCGGCATAAATCCATACAAAGGCGGCGGCGATGATGACAAATACCTAAAAAGGGCCAACTCCGAAAGCTCTGCCGTTTAGAGTGATCGCTGCATCGGGCGATCACTTGGATCACTTTGTTGAGGGAAGGCCGGGTCTTTCGTTGAACAAATTCCACAACATCGCGCACCACGGGAGCAGGATCGGCGTTCTCGGAATTTCTCTCGGCGCGCAAATCGCTTCGGCCGCTTCGGTCGGGCGAGCCGATATTGAGGCTCTGGTGCTGGTCGATGGCGGTTTCCCGAACGGCTATTCGCAGCCTGTCCGTTCATTGCCGCCCCTGCTGCTGATTTGGGGAAGTGCCGACCAGACGTTTCCCCTGTCGATCGGCCGGGAGCTGCAACGGACAGCGCAACAGCTTGGAGGGCCTGTCACCCTTGATGTCTATGAAGGTGGGGCACACGACTTTTTCTTAAGATCAGGGACCGGGAACGCCGGGGCGGCTCGGCGGAGAGCGACCGCGTTCCTGGTGTCGAATTTGTCGCGATAGTCCTGACTGCCGACAGGGCGGAAGCAACGCAGCACGCAGGATGGTTCGAGCCAACGGGTCGCGCGAACGCGCGCCCGATGATAAGCTCCGCGATACCCATCAAATTTCGTTGCGAAGAGGATGGGTTTCGCAAGAGCTCAACCCATCCGAGCAAAGACCAATCTATTTTGGATTCGTCTGTGACCAGCCGCGAAACTGATTAAAGAGCTCGCGATGGTTCTGTTCTTGAGCGGCGTGTGGAGCTTCCAGTCCAAAGCCCTGCCCGGATTGCTGCGGCTGCTTTGCCAACAACTCTTCTGCGGCTCGAAACCTGGTCCAGCCGGGAAGCGAAGAGGACAAGCTGATCTCCTTCCATTTGGCATGGAACGGCGGCTTTTGAAACTGGTCGAACCGATCGAAGAAATATTCCACGAAGCGGGCGACGCGGCGATACCGGTCGGTGTTGGGAGGCCAGTTATACACAGCCAGCACCTGCGGCACCCCGATCGTTTCCACGGATTGGCCAGCCGGGATCAGATTGGGATAGTCCGTTGACGTAAGTTTGGTCGGAACGTAGTAGTCCAGCAACTCCTTCGAAAGCGGCACCGTCAGGAAGTGGAATCCCGGCTCGGGCTTGTATTTCGTGAAAAGATCGGTCGGCTTGCCGGTGACATGCACGACACCCGCGATCTCGCCGGTCCGCATCTTTTCGAGTGCGATCGAGTTGTTGATGAAGACCTTTTCCGCATTGATGTGAAGGCGATCGAACAGAATGCCACCCGTCAGGTTCGCCGCACTCCCCACGGTGTTGAAGCTCACCTTCTTGCCTGCGAGATCCTCCAGTGTCCTGATCTCAGGGCGAACGTAGACGTGGACCTCGTTGATGTAGAACTTACAGAGAAAACGAATCCGTTCTTTGATGTGTGCAAGGGTTCCGTTGCGGAGATATTCGTCGAGCACGTCGGCCGAGGTGATCGTGACATCGACGCCCTTGAGGTAGAGCAGGTCTTCGACATTGCCGAGAGCCCCGTAGGTCACTATCGGCAGCACGCGCAGGTTAGGTCTATCGTCCATGACCTTGGCCATTTCGGCTGCGAAACGAATGTTCGTGCCTTCGAGCAGCCCGCCGGCGATACCAACCGTCCACTCATTCGATTCCTGGACCTTGCCTCCCTCGGCGACCGCGGTTGCAGTCGTGGGTGGTCCGGTTCGGGCGATCTGCGTGGGTGGCCCGCTTCGGGCGGTCTGTGAGAAGGCCATTGGAGCCGACATCCCCAATGTTGCTGCAAGCACGCTCATCAATACTATACCACGCACGATTCAACTCCTGCTTGTTCTTTGGCGCCATCAAACCATACAAAAGCGGCGGCGATGAGGACAATACTCAGAAAAGGCCAATTTCGAAAGCTCTGCTGTTTGGGGTGATCGATGCATCGGCGATCGCTCGGATGACTTTTGTTGAGGGAAGGCCGGCTTCAGCAGTCTTTCGTTGAACAAATTCCATAACATCGGTTAGAGCCCGTAGCCCGTAGTAGCCCAAGGATGGGTGGAGCCAACGGGTCGTGCGAACGCGCGCCCGATGATAAACTCCGCGATACCCATCAAAGTTCGTTGCGAAGAAGGATGGGTTTCGCAAGACTCGACCCATCACAAAGTTCGCTAAGAATCGTCGGGAATGAAGGCGCGGTCGTGAACGAACGGGATTCGAGATATCGATCGGCCTTCCAAGCGATCCGCGCGATCGACTGCACGGTCGTTTTCGTGCGCGACATGGCGGCGATGCGCCGCTTCTATGAAGACATCCTTGGCTTTCCGCTGCTACGTGAGCTTTCGCCAGGCTGGATCGAATATCGGGTGGGCAACAACACCCTGGCCTTGGCGAGGCCGAGTCTCACGGCAGCAGACGCGCCAACGCCCAACGGCAGCGCCTCGCTTCAATTGGCATTCAAGGTTTCCGTTAGCGAAGTCGATCAGTGCGCCGACGAACTCGTGCGGCACGGCGTCGATCTGCTTTCACCGCCGACGGACCGGCCCTTTGGGCATCGCACGCTGTTCTTCCGTGATCCGGATGGAAATCTGTTGGAGATTTTTGCCGAGATTTAGCGCGTAGGATAGGTTGAGCCCTCGCGAAACCACATCACCCCTCCGCATGGTTGGTGGGTATGCTTCGCTCCACCTATCTCACGAACTGCGGCAATGGGCCGTCGCGAAATGACCCTCGACATGTTTGGACTGAGAGCGCCTGATTCCTGGCTTGCCACGGTTGGTCTCGCCTCGGCCGGGGTCGCGGTCATGTTCCTCTACACACCGCTGGCGGACCGCATCGCGACGCGCATGTTCGACAAGCCGCCGACGCTTGAGCTGTTTCGCGCTATCCAGCAATCCCGAGCCAAGCTGATCGCCGGAATCGCGATCGCGTGGCTGCTCGGCGGGTTTCTGGAAGAATTGATTTTCAGAGGGATCGTCCTGCAATCGGTTCGCTCGGCATTCGCCACAAGCGTGGGCGAGGGGCTTGCCGTCGCAATGGCCGTCTGCGGCGCGGCACTGGGCGCCGGTGCCCTGCATTGGTATCAGGGCGCACGGGCGGTCGCGATCATCACTCAACTTTCTGTTCTGCTGGGAATATTATTTGTGCTCAGCGGATACAATCTGTGGACCGTTATCCTGTGCCACGGCTTCTATGACACGATCGCGTTTGTCAGATTTGCCAACAAGACATCGAAATATTCGGTGCAGCCGCATAGTTGATGGGTATCGCGGAGTTCATCATCGGGCGCGTATTCGCAACGACCCGTGGGCTCCCCCATCCTGCGCCCTCAGGCGTACTCGCCGTTCTTGCTGCGCCGGTCCGGCAACAGGAACACCACGAACGCGAGCGGGCCGATGAGCGCGGCGATCCAGGCCCAGGTCTTGACGCTGCGTCCGCGATGCTCGGCCAACAGGCCCGCAATATAGATCGAGGCGATCGCGCCGATGATCAGCAAGACGTCCATGGGGTGACGCTCCGATGCCGCTCTGTGGCCGACATCGTAGCACCGAACAGGTCGCGTTGATCGGCCGTCGAATACCCCAGGGATGTCACAACCGCGGCACTAACCGGCAGGCTTACGCCCGCGGCGGCCGTCGTCGCTTCACCGGATGACGCCGGGCGCTGCGTGCTACCCGCAGCCTGATCCGGCTGGCGGCTTCGCGGCGCGGGGGCTTGGCCTGGGCGGGGCCTCGCGCCAATTCCATCAGCATGCGCAGCGCTTCGACCACCGAGCGTTCGCGCACCGCGCTGCGGCCGATGGCGCCGAAGCGGTGTTCGCGGTGCACGATGCGGCCGTCGCGGGCGGCGACCGCGAAATGCACCAGGCCGACCGGCTTGCCGGGGGTCGCGCCGCCGGGGCCGGCGATCCCGGTGATGGCCACCGCGAGATCGACGCCGGCCCGCTCCAGCGCGCCGACCGCCATCTGCGTCGCGGTCTCTTTGCTCACCGCGCCGAAGGTCGCCAATGTCGTGGCGTTGACGCCGAGCATGGCGCGCTTGGCATCGTTGGAATAGGTCACGAAGCCGCGGTCGATCACATCCGACGAGCCCGGGATGTCCGTGAGCGCGCCGGCGACCAGGCCGCCGGTGCAGGATTCCGCCGTCGCGATGGTCAATTTGCGCATCCGGCAAAGATCGAGCAGCGAGCGGGAGAGGGCGCGGGCGTCGCTGCCGCTCATGCTAGTCGCTCCCGCTTTTGTTGTCCCAGCTCTTATCATCCCAGCTCTTGTCATCCCAGCTCTTGTCATCCCAAGGCAAGCGGATGGTGGCGCTCGCGGTGGCCGCGATGCCTTCCTCGCGGCCGGTGAAGCCGAGCCGCTCGCTGGTGGTCGCCTTCACGGCGACGCGCGAGACGTTCACGCCTGAGATCTCGGCGATGCGCGCGCGCATCGTGTCGCGTAGCGGGCCGATCTTCGGCCGTTCGCAGATCAGGGTGACTTCGAGATTGGCGATGCGGCCGCCGCGCGCGGTGACGCGCTCGACTGCGTATTTCAGGAACTGATCGGAGGAGGCGCCCTTCCACTTCATGTCGCTCGGGGGAAAGTGCGAACCGATGTCGCCATCGGCCAGTGCGCCCAGGATGGCATCGACCAGCGCATGCAGGCCGACATCGCCGTCGGAATGGGCGAGAAAGCCTTTGGTGTGCGGCACCCGCACGCCGCAGACCATCAGGTGGTCGCCGTCGCCCATGGCGTGGACGTCGTAGCCCGTGCCCGTCCTGATATCGCCGAGTGCTGCGGCGAGCCTTGCTTCCTCGCGGACGAAATCTTCGGGAGTCGTCAGTTTCATGTTGGCAACATCGCCTTCAAAGGTCGCAATCGTCAATCCTGCCCATTCGGCCAGCGCCGCATCATCCGTGAAATCCGAACGGCCCTCGCGCGCGGCGCGGCGATGGGCATCGAGAATGACGTCGAAACGAAATGCCTGCGGCGTCTGTGCGATGCGCAACCGCGCCCGCTCCGGCGTTGCCTCGACATTGCCGTCGGCATCGACCAGCTTGATGGTGTCGGTGACGGCCACGCTCGGCACGGCCGCGCCGGTGCGCGACGCCGCCTCGATCGCACGGGCAATCAGCGCCTGTGAGACGAAGGGCCGCGCGGCGTCGTGGATCAGCACGATGTCGGGCTTTTGCGCGGCCAGCGCCTCGAGCCCGGCATGCACGGAAGCCTGCCGCGTAGCGCCGCCGGGGGCGGGGGCTTGGTAGCTGAGCCCGCTTACGGCGTCGTTGAACATGGCGGTGTCGTCGGGGTTCAGCACCGGCTGCACCGCAAAAACCTGTGGATGTCGGCAGAACGGCGCCATGGCGCGGAAGATCACCGGCTGCCCACCGATCGAGCGATATTGCTTCGGCCCGCCGGCGCCAGCGCGGAGTCCGCGGCCGGCGGCAACGAGAATGGCTGCGGTTTTGTCAGACTTTACCATGGGACTCAAAATACGGGTGGCGTGCGCACAGGCCTTATCACGCCAAAGGCCGGAAAACAGAGACATTGGTCACGCTTGGCGGAAAGCCTTTTTGTTGCACTGCACTTGCACCCTACCAGGAATTGGTTAAAGTGTAGGCATGAAGCTTGACTGCCCAAGATTTGTGCGCAAGATTGCAGAAGGCAGCCGCGATGAGGCGTCTGCCAGAACAACGGGACTTTCGTGACCGGTTCGGACCATCCACCGCTTAAGCCGTTGAAGATAGGCGACATTGAGGTCGCCAACCGGGTTTTCCTGGCGCCGATGTCGGGTATCACCGATGCACCGTTCCGCCGCATCGCCGCAAGTCTCGGCGCGGGTCTCGTCGTCTCCGAAATGACCGCGAGCGATGATCTCGTGAGCGGTCGGCAGATGTCACGGTTGCGCTGCGAAGCTGCGGGCATCGGCGCGCATGTCGTTCAGCTCGCCGGTTGCGAAGCGCACTGGATGAGCGAGGGCGCGCGCATTGCGGAGGCCGCGGGCGCCGACATCATCGACATCAACATGGGTTGTCCGGCGCGCCATGTCACCGGCGGCCAGTCCGGCTCGGCGCTGATGCGCGATCTCGACCATGCCACAAGCCTGATCGAGGCGACGATATCGGCGGTCAAGGTGCCCGTGACCTTGAAGATGCGGCTCGGCTGGGACGACCGCACGATGAACGCACCGGAGCTGGCGCGTCGCGCGCAGGCCGCCGGCGTGCAGTTGATCGCCGTGCATGGCCGCACCCGCTGCCAGTTCTACAAGGGCTGTGCCGATTGGGCTGCGGTGCGCGCGGTGCGGGACGCCGTCACCATTCCACTGGTCGTCAATGGCGATATCACTTCCTATGAGACCGCGCTGACCGCGCTGGAAATGTCGGGCGCCGACGCCGTCATGATCGGACGCGGTGCGCAGGGCCAGCCCTGGTTGCCGGGCCAGATTGGCCGACGCCTCGATGGCGGACCCGCCGAAGCCATGCCGACGCTTCCGCAACAGCTCGGTTATGTGCGCTCGCTCTATGACGAGGTTTGCCGCCATTACGGCCTGCGCATCGGGCTTCGCCATGCGCGCAAGCATCTAGGCTGGGCGCTGGACACGGCAGCCCATTACGGCCGCGCGCCCGCGGAAACATTGAAATCCTGGCGGCACAAGATCCTGACATCGGACGATCCTCAGCGGGTGCATCAGGCGCTGGAAGAGGCGTTCGACGACTTCGCATGGAGCGCTGCTGCATGACCTCAGCCGCCGAACATCGCAAAGCTGCGCCGTCCGACAGCGAGGCCATCCTCAACGCGCTGCCCAATCCGGTGCTCCTGATCGGCCCCGACGGCAAGATCGTCGACGCCAACATGGCGGCCGAATCCTTCTTCGAGATATCGACGCAATTCTTGCGGCGCCAGCAGTTGAAGGAACTGGTGCCGTTCGGCAGTCCGCTATTGGCGCTGATCGACCAGGTGCGGGCGAGCGCTTCGCCGGTCAACGAATACAAGGTCGATCTCGGCACGCCGCGCATGGGCGGCGACCGCCAGGTCGACCTGCATGTCGCGCCACTCACCGAGCGGCCCGGGCATATCGTGGTGATGCTGCAGGAGCGCACCATCGCCGACAAGATGGACCGCCAGCTCACCCACCGAAGCGCGGCGCGCTCGGTGATCGCGCTGGCCGCGATGCTGGCGCATGAGATCAAGAACCCGCTGTCGGGCATCCGCGGCGCCGCGCAGCTTTTGGAGCAGGCGGCGTCCTCCGAAGACCGCATGCTGACGCGGCTGATCTGCGACGAGGCCGATCGCATCGTCACGCTGGTCGACCGCATGGAAGTGTTCGGCGACGACCGCCCGGTGGCGCGCGGCCCGGTCAACATTCATTCCGTGCTCGATCACGTCAAGCGGCTGGCGCAATCGGGCTTTGCCCGCAACATCCGCTTCGTCGAGGATTACGATCCGTCGCTGCCGCCGGTTCTGGCCAATCAGGACCAGTTGATTCAGGTGTTCCTGAATCTCGTCAAGAACGCCGCCGAGGCCGTGGTCGATCTCGGCAGCGACGCCGAAATCCAGCTCACCACCGCATTTCGCCCCGGCGTGCGGTTGTCGGTGCCCGGCAAGAAATCGCGGGTGTCGCTGCCGCTGGAATTCTGCGTCAAGGACAATGGCCCGGGCGTTCCCGAAGACCTGTTGCCGAACCTGTTCGATCCCTTCGTCACCACCAAGCCGACCGGCAGCGGTTTGGGACTCGCGCTGGTCGCCAAGATCGTCGGCGATCATGGCGGCATCATCGAATGCGAGTCGCAGCCTCGCAAGACCACCTTCCGCGTGCTGCTGCCGATGTTCAACCCCACCAAACACCACGATCAACCCACTCGCGATGACGTTTCGGGGACGCCGTTGCATGCCTCACAGGGCACAAGATGAGGAACGCCAATGCCTGCAGGTAGCATCCTAGTCGCCGACGACGATACCGCCATCCGGACGGTTCTGAACCAGGCGCTGTCGCGCGCCGGATACGAGGTCAGGCTGACCGGCAATGCTGCGACCTTGTGGCGCTGGGTCAGCCAGGGCGAGGGCGATCTCGTCATCACCGACGTGGTGATGCCGGACGAGAACGCGTTCGACCTGCTGCCGCGGATCAAGAAGATGCGGCCCAACCTGCCGGTCATCGTGATGAGCGCGCAGAACACCTTCATGACCGCGATCCGCGCCTCCGAGCGCGGCGCCTATGAATATCTGCCGAAACCGTTCGACCTGAAGGAGCTGATCGCGATCGTCGGCCGCGCGCTCGCCGAGCCGAAGGAGCGCACCTCGAACGTCGCCGACGAATCCGAATTCGATTCGATCCCGCTGGTCGGCCGCTCGCCGGCGATGCAGGAAATCTACCGCGTGCTGGCGCGGCTGATGCAGACCGACCTCACCGTGATGATTTCCGGCGAATCCGGCACCGGCAAGGAGCTGGTGGCGCGCGCGCTGCACGATTACGGCAAACGGCGCAACGGGCCGTTCGTCGCGGTCAACATGGCGGCGATCCCGCGCGACCTGATCGAATCCGAACTGTTCGGCCATGAGCGCGGCGCCTTCACCGGCGCCAACACGCGCGCCTCCGGCCGCTTCGAGCAGGCCGAAGGCGGCACATTGTTTCTCGACGAAATCGGCGACATGCCGATGGAAGCGCAGACCCGTCTGCTGCGCGTGTTGCAGCAGGGCGAATACACCACGGTCGGCGGGCGCACGCCAATCAAGACCGATGTGCGAATCGTCGCGGCCAGTAACAAGGATTTGCGCATCCTGATCCAGCAGGGCCTGTTCCGCGAGGATTTGTTCTTCCGCCTCAACGTGGTGCCGCTGCGGCTGCCGCCGTTGCGCGAGCGGATCGAGGACCTGCCCGACCTGGTGCGGCATTTTTTCGCACTCGCCGAAAAGGACGGCCTGCCACCAAAAAAACTCGATGCGCTGGCGTTGGAGCGGATGAAGCAGCATCGCTGGCCGGGCAATGTCCGCGAGCTGGAAAATCTGGCGCGGCGGCTGGCGGCACTGTATCCGCAGGACGTCATCACGGCGTCGGTGATCGACGGCGAGCTGGCGCCGCCGGCGGTGACCTCGGGCGGCAGCGTGCCCCATGGCATCGACAATCTCGGCGGGGCAGTCGAGGCCTATCTATCCTCGCACTTCTCGGGCTTTCCCAACGGCGTGCCGCCGCCCGGCCTCTATCATCGCATCCTGAAGGAGATCGAGGTGCCGCTGTTGACCGCGGCGCTGGCGGCGACCCGCGGCAACCAGATCCGCGCGGCCGACCTGCTCGGTCTCAACCGCAACACGCTGCGGAAGAAGATTCGCGATCTCGACATCCAGGTCTATCGCAGCGGGAGTTAGATTCGCGCGCAGTCGCGTGCAATAGCTCGCAAACCGGGCAAAACTGGTATTGTGAAACCGCAGGCCTGACGGGTAGTCGCGATTTCGTGCGTATTTTAGCCATGGATCGCGCCGTCGATTTGTCGTAATTCGGCAACATTGTGATATGAATGCATCAGTCCGCGGCGTGCGGATGATTTGTAGCTCCATCACCCCCCTTGCCAGAATGACCAGCGCAGACACCACCGCCGCATCGTTCGACACGTCGGTCGCTGAACCCAAGGCATCGTCCTTGCGGAAGTGGCTGGCGCAGTTTGCCGTCGTCATCGCGCTGTTGTCGGCCTTCCTGACCTTCCTTGTGCTGACCGGGCTGACGCCGATCGAGCCGACGTCCGAGGTGGTCCGCTCGTTCCTGCTGATCGACGCGACGACCATCCTGCTTCTGGTCGGCATCATCTTCCACGAGGTCTGGCAGATGGTCCAGGCCCGGCGCCGCGGCCGGGCGGCGGCGCGGCTGCACGTGCAGATCGTCAGCCTGTTCTCGGTCATCGCGGTGCTGCCGGCGGTGATGGTCTCGATCGTCGCCAACATCACCATCGAGCGCGGACTGGACCGGCTGTTTTCCGGTCCGACCCGGGAGGTGATCCAGAACTCGCTGATCATCGCGCGCGCCTACATGCAGGAGCACGCGCAGCTCATTCGCGGCGACATCCTCGGCATGGCCAATGACATCTCGGGATCGCGTGCCCGGCTGCTGTTCGATCAGGATCGCCAGTCGTTTCTCGAAATGCTGACGGCGGGCGCGGCCGCCCGCAACTTGCCGGGCGCGATGATCATCGACAAGAACACAAATCCGATCCTGTCGGCGGAAACCGGCGGCATCCCGCTCGCGTTCGCGCCGCCGGCGCCGGATTTCCTGAACAATGTCAGCGAGGACGAACCGGAGATCGCGGTCCTGCCCGAGCAGAATTACGTCGCGGCCGTGATCAGGCTGAAGGGCTTCCCCGACACCTTCCTCTACGTCGCGCGCCCGCTCGATCCACGGGTGGTCGCGCAGCTCAAGCAGACCGAGGTCAGCGTCGCCGAATATGCCCAGGTCGAATCACGCCGGCTTGGCATTCAAGTGGCGTTCGCGCTGATGTTCGCGGTGATCGCGCTGACTATTCTAATGGCCTCGGTTCTGATCGGTCTTAATTTCGCCAATTGGCTGGTCGCACCGATCAGGCGATTGATGAGCGCCGCCAGCACGGTTTCGACCGGTAATCTGCATGTGCAGGTCCCGATCCACAAATCGGAAGGCGACCTCGCGCAGCTCGGTGAGACCTTCAACAAGATGACGCAAGAATTGCGCACCCAGCGCGATGAACTGGTCAATGCCAGCGACCTCATCGACAGCCGCCGCCGCTTCATCGAAGCCGTGCTGTCGTCCGCCAGCGCCGGCATCATCGGCGTCGATACCTCCGGCAGCGTCGGCATTCTCAACCGCTCGGCCGAAAAGCTCATCGGCCACGCCGAATCCGAGACGCTGGACCGGCCGTTGGCCGACGTGCTGCCCGAGCTCGACGACATGATGAAGAACGCCCGCGAAGGCACCCAGCGGCTGGTGCAGGGCCAGATCACGATCCTGCGCGACGGCACCGAGCGCAATTTGTCGGTTCGCGTCAGCGCCGAGCAGACCAACCAGAAGCGCGACAGCTACATCATCACGCTCGACGACATCACCGAGCTCGTTTCCGCGCAGCGGACCTCGGCCTGGGGCGACGTCGCCCGCCGCATCGCCCACGAGATCAAGAATCCGCTGACGCCGATCCAGCTCTCCGCCGAGCGCATCCGCCGCAAGTTCGGCAAGGTCATCACCGACGACAAGGCCATCTTCGAGCAATGCACCGACACGATCGTGCGGCAGGTCGACGACATCAGGCGGATGGTCGACGAATTCTCCCGCTTTGCCCGCATGCCCAAGCCCGTGATCGAAGGCGAGGACGTCGCGGACACGGTGCGGCAGGCCGTGTTCCTGATGAAGGTCGGCCATCCCGAGATCGATATCGAGGTCGAGCTGAAGGACGATCCGCTGCGCGCGCAGTTCGACCGGCGGCTGATATCGCAGGCCCTGACCAACATCATCAAGAACGCCACCGAGGCGATTGAAGCGGTGCCTTCGGAACAACTCGGCAAAGGCCGCATCGATGTCATCGTGGCGCACGAGAACGACGATGTCATCATCGATGTCGTCGACAACGGCATCGGTTTGCCCAAGGTCGCGCGCGCGCGGCTGCTCGAACCCTATGTGACGACGCGCGAAAAGGGCACTGGCCTTGGCCTGGCGATCGTCGGCCGCGTGCTCGAAGACCATGGCGGCCGCATCGAGCTGAAGGATGCCTCGGATGTCAGGCCCGGCCAGCGCGGCGCCTGGATGCGGTTGCGGTTCGCCATCACCGGGCGGGCGGCGAAAGTCGAGGCGAAAGAGCCGGAGGCTGAAACAAAACACCCCGCGGGCGAAACAAATCAGCCGGGCCGCGAAACCGCGGAGCCCGCTCAAGCGACTAACAGTGAAACAAAAATCGAAGCCGCAACCGGCAGTTGACAAGGCAGGCGCGATCCCATGGCAAGTGACATTCTGATTGTCGATGACGAAGCCGATATCCGGGACCTGGTCGCAGGCATTCTCGATGACGAGGGCTTTTCGACCCGGACCGCGCGCGACAGCGATTCGGCGCTGACCGAGATCGTCAATCGGCGGCCGAACCTGGTATTTCTCGACATCTGGCTGCAGGGCAGCAAGCTCGACGGCTTGCAGCTCCTGGAGCACATCAAGCGCGATCATCCCGATCTGCCGGTCGTGATGATCTCCGGCCACGGCAACATCGAGACCGCGGTCGCGGCGATCAAGCGCGGCGCCTATGATTTCATCGAAAAACCCTTCAAGGCGGACCGGCTGATCCTGGTCGCGACCCGGGCGCTGGAGACCTCACGGCTCAAGCGCGAGGTGAAGGAACTCAAGCAACTAGCTCCTGCAGCTAGCATTTTGACCGGGCGGTCCGCTTGCATGAATCAACTCCGCCAGACCATCGACCGGGCTGCCAAGGCCAATAGCCGCATCCTGATCGTCGGCCCGTCCGGTTCGGGCAAGGAATTGGCAGCGCGCACGCTGCACTATGCCTCGGGTCGGGCCGAGGGGCCGTTCGTGGTCATCAACGCCGCGGCGATCACCCCGGAGCGGATGGAGGTCGAGCTGTTCGGCATCGAAGGGTCGAACGGCGAACAGCAGCGCAAGCCCGGCGCGCTGGAAGAGGCCCATGGCGGCACATTGTTCATCGACGAAATCGCCGACATGCCCAGGGAAACCCAGAACAAGATCCTGCGGGTGCTGGTCGACCAGACCTTTCAGCGCTCCGGCGGTACCGCCAAGGTCCATGTCGATGTGCGCATCATCTCGTCCACGGCACGCAATCTGGAGGAGGAGATCGCCGCCGGCCATTTCCGCGAGGACCTCTATCATCGCCTCTCCGTGGTGCCGATCCGCGTTCCCCCGCTGTCCGAGCGCCGCGAGGACATTCCGGAATTGATCGACTATTTCATGGATCAGATATCGGCAGCGACCGGGCTGCCGAAACGGCAGATCGGCCAGGACGCGATGGCGGTGCTGCAATCGCACGTCTGGCCCGGCAACGTCCGGCAGCTTCGCAACAATGTCGAGCGCGTCATGATCCTGGCCGGCGGCGGTCCGGAGGTCATCATCACGGCCGATATGCTGCCGCAAGATGTGGGCTCGATGGTGCCGGCGATGCCGACCAGCAATAATGGCGAGCACATCATGGGCTTGCCGCTGCGGGAGGCGCGGGAGGTGTTTGAGCGCGACTACCTGATCGCCCAGATCAGCCGCTTCTCCGGCAATATCTCTCGGACCGCGGAATTTGTCGGCATGGAGCGTTCGGCGCTCCATCGCAAGCTCAAGGCGCTCGGCGTCGGCTGAGCTCCGACGATCCATGCATTTGCTTGAGAAAATTTGCCTCTTTCCGGCCCGTTCGGGAGAATTGACCCGCGTTTGGCGCGAGTGGCGCGGGAACTGGCTTGCCTAAAAACCGCACCTGCCTTCTAATCGTGCTGTCGCTTGCCCGGAGGGGGATCTCAGGGGATGCCGGCAACCGGGGAAGCTCCGAAAGAGGGCAGCGTCGGTTCAATAAAAAG
>Ga0137412_10002512_pt1 | contig 14535 bp, 10 predicted proteins | sample CZODoug2_1_16fun_FD_122160 | JGI IMG/M metagenome (GOLD analysis project Ga0137412, IMG submission 122160) | Vadose zone soil fungal communities from Angelo Coast Range Reserve, California, USA - CZODoug2_1_16fungal (Hybrid Assembly) | ecosystem: Environmental > Terrestrial > Soil > Vadose zone... | reverse complement strand
CAGTGAGCGGATGTTGCCGCTGAAAAAGCGGCTGGCGTCGCTCGCCACAACGCTTGGCAGGTTGGTCGGCCCCATGACGCGTACGCCATTCACCGTGATCGTCTCGTCGGGCCGCGTTACCTCGCAGTTGCCCCCCGTCTCTGCGGCAAGATCGACAATGACGGAGCCCGGTTTCATCATGTGAAGCGTCTCGCGATCGATCAGCAAGGGAGCAGGGCGGCCGGGGATCTGGGCGGTCGCAATGACGAGCTGCATCGTTGCCAGATGAGTAGCGAGGGCCCGGCGAAGCTGCGCTTGCTGGTCGCTCGTTTGTTCACCGGCATAGCCGCCAGCACTCTCGCCGGCACCGATGTTGGCATCCACCACTGCGAATCGAGCGCCGAGACTTTCCACCTGCTCGCGAGCGGCCGCGCGAACATCGAAGCCGTGAACCACGGCGCCGAGCCGGCGCGCAGTGGCGATCGCCTGCAAGCCGGCCACGCCTGCGCCGAGCGCGATCATTCGCGCGGGCTTGACGGTGCCGGCCGCCGTGATCAACATAGGGAGCAGCACGCCCAGGGCGCGGGCCCCCTCAAGCACCGACGCATAGCCTGCGATGGACGCCTGCGAGGACAGGACGTCCATTGTCTGGGCGCGGGTTATCCTCGGGATGCGTTCCAGAGCGAGGTGGATAACCGAACGCTTCCGCAGAGATTCGACAACGTAAGGGTCGTGGCCGCCGAGCGAAACGAGAGTGCGGCCAGCAAGCGGCATCTCATTAACGCCCGGCGGCCTTATCTTGACGACCACATCAGAGCTTTCGAGGATTTCACGCTGATTTGCGATTCGAGCACCGGCGCCGACGTAGGTATTGTCGTCGAAGCCGGCCTCGCGGCCGGCGCCGCTCTCGACAATGAACGTGGCTCTCGAGTTGAGTTTCTTTATATCCGCCGGGATCAATGGCACGCGGCGCTCCCCACTCGCCCGCTCCAGAAGAACACCGACCTTGATGCGATTGGAACTATCGATGGGCATGACTTACTCCTGAAGACGGCCTGGCGCCGGACTTGCCAAATTCATCGAAGAAGCGCGCTCTTGTCAGCTGCATTCGATGACCTCCCTTAACCGGGCGCGGAACAAAGCTCCGCGCCCGGACAGGATCAGTGACTCTTACCGCCGTCGACGTTGAGGATATGGCCGGTAATGAATGAAGCTTCGTCCGAGGCGATGAAGACGATCGCGTTGGCCTGCTCCTCCGACAAGCCGAGGCGACCCATCGGAACAGTGGTCACCAGAGCTGCCTTGTTCTGCGGCGTGCCCGTAAAGCGGGTCAACATGCCGGTGTCCACTGGACCAGGCGCCACGGCATTCACACGAATACCCGACTTGACGATCTCGAGCGCCACCGACTTGGTGATGCCTTCGACGGCGTGCTTGCTGCCCACATAAACGGCGGCCCCCGCCGCACCCTCGTGCCCGTAGGTCGAGGAGATGTTGATAATGTTACCGCTACCCTGTTTTTGCATGACGCGCACTTCGTGCTTCATGCTCAGGAGCACGCCGAGAACGTTCGTGTCGAACGTCGCGGCATAGCTTTCCGCGGTCTGGTCCGTGATCGGTCCGACCTCCCCTTCGGTGGCAGCATTGTTGACCGCGACATCGAGACGGCCAAACCGAGCGACGGTCTTGTCGACCAAATTGCGGATGTCATCTTCCTTGCGGACGTCGGCGTTGATGAACTCGGCCTCCGCACCGAAAGAGCGCAGCTCCTTAGCGAGCGCCTTGCCGGCCTCATCACGCCGACCCGCAACCACCACCTTTGCACCCTTCTTGGCGAAGGCGACGGCGGCGGCGCGCCCTATGCCTGTGAGGGCCCCCGTAATCAAAACCACTTGACTGCTCATTCTACGATCTCCTTAGTTGGCGTCGCCGCAGAACCGACGGCGTCTCGGTGGAGCTAAGTTATCTATTCCTTCGCGTCAGCAGAAGGCGCAGAAAGGGATATGGCTTATTCCAACGAAGCTTTGAATAAATTGGCTCGCCGCGTGAGAAGGCTGATGCAATTCTCGACATCCGCTCCATACGCTGACGCTGGACACTTTGTCATGAGCGGGAATTCCTTCGAGCTTGGATACGCACGACTAGTGCGAAGAATGGCCTTTGCGCGACGGTGCGGCTCGTCTCCAGAACCGTCGGTGGCTTCAGGCTAGAACGGTGGAGAACAAAGTTTTCTTGAAGTTTTCCGCGAACACCAGGTCGCGCTCCACCTTGGAAACTAGAAACGCACCCTGTAGTCCCGCGACTATGAAATTTGCTACTTCGCCGACTTTAAAACTCCTGGGGAGTTCGCCTTCTTTCACCGCAGCCCGATAAGGGGGTACGGAGCAGGTTAGGACCGCGGCGCTAGCAGTTCGAGCAGCCGCTGGTCAGGTAGCGCGGTTTGGCCGATCGCTTGCACACAGACATGATCGGCTCCCGCCTGCCAATGCGCATCGATGCGCGTTCGAATCGCCTTTTCGTCGCCCCAGACAATCACGCTGTCGATCAGCCGGTCGGATCCGCCCCCCGCAACATCGGCGTCGGTAAACCCTAACCGCTTCCAGTTCTCGACATAGTTGGGCAGGCCCATATACACCGAAAGAAAGCGACGGGCCGCTGTGCGTGCTTTGGCTGGATTTGTTTCGAGCACCGCCCCCTGCTCGACGCATAGGTGTTTGCCCGGCCCGAGTATCTCGCGCGCCTGCTGGGTGTGTTCGGGAGGGACATTGTAGGGAAGAGCGCCATCGGCTAAGTCGCGTGAAAGCTCCAGCATTTTCGGACCCAGAGCAGCGAGGATGGTCTTTGGCGTCGCGGCGGGCGCAACCGAACCATATCTGGAGTTGGCCATGGCTTGGAGATAGGCGCGCATGGTGGCAACGGGTTTGCCATATTTGAGATTCCGTAGTCCTTCCACCAAAGGTATGTGCGAGACGCCCAGACCAAGCAGAAATCTTCCGCCCGATTGTTCGTTGAGACCTTTCTGAGCCGCCGCCGCAGCGAACGCATCGCGGGCGTAGATGTTGGCGATCCCGGTGGCAACGAGCAGTTTGGTCGTATTCGCCAGCAGCCATGCTGAGGCGGAAAACGCTTCGCGGCCTGTGGCTTCCGGAGTCCACAATGCCCCATAGCCCCAGGCTTCGATGCTCCTCGCCAACGCCGCAGCCTCGGTCGCGGCGAGGCCATCGGTCGCAGCCCAGACTCCCAGCTTCTCGAGTGTCATCGCCTGCTCCAGTTCCTACCAATGGGAACATTATCGCAGTAAACGGGGGAGGAGGGGTCGAACGCGTGTTCGCGGGACGGCCGGACGGCGTGACATTCCTTCTGTAAGGCCTGCAGTCACCGGTTGTTGTGAAGCCGCGCGTATGAACTTCGGTCCCGTCTGACACGGAAACGCAACACTGGCAGTGCGATCGCGCAGTCAGCGCGCACTATCGGCCGCTCGCGTCTTGACACCCAACCCCCCTCCCGCAACACTTGACGTCACCACGGGAGCGTGGCCGAACTCTTTCAGGCGGGAGCCAATGCACGACATCGTCGATACACTTGGTCCCGCAGCGGCCACCCGGGTTTTGGGCGTTCCACTCGATACGGCCCCCTTCGAAATGTTGAATCTGAGCGACGGCATCAGCGTTGCCTTGCAGCAGTTTCGCAGCCCGGAGGACGTGACTTCGCTGATCGAGGGCGAAGATCTCTTCAAGCTCCATGTCCAGCTGTCGGGGCAGCGCCTTTTGAACTTCGAGCGCCGCCACGAGATCGACATCTGCGGCGCCTCGACGGCCGTCCTCATGCACGATGCGGGCGTCGCCAAGATCGAGCGGCTGGTCGCCAACCACTTGGCGCAATCCATCACGGTTTATATCGGGCGCAGCCGCGTCTGGCAGTACCTGGAAGAAGAAAAAACCGTGGTCTCGCCGGCGCTGCGCTCCTTTATCCTTCGCAAGCGCACCCGGCCGCGCTTGGCTGTGGCCGCCCCGGCGGCCGAGGAACTGGCCGTCGCCGCCGCCGTGATCAACAGCCGGCGCATCGGACCCCTGCGCCGGATCTTCGCGGAAGCCAAGGCGATGGAGCTGTTTTGTCTGATTCTCGACCGCTTCCAGTCGGAGGCGCCGCTGGCAAAAGCGGGATCGAGTATCAAGATTACGGAACGCGACCGACGCCAGCTGAGCGCTGTACGCGATACGTTAGACGTCCAATTCCTCGATCCGCCTTCCATTCATACGCTGGCGCGGCAGTTCGGGTTGAACCGCAACAAGCTCTGCGGCGGGTTTCAGACTCTGTACGGCGTCAGCATCTACGATTTCTGCCGAAACCTGCGCCTGGAAAAGGCGCGCCGGATGTTGGCGGAGTCGGACGTCAGCATCGTGCAGATCGCCGAAGCGGCGGGTTTCGCCTCGGCCAGCGCCTTCAGTGCCTCCTTTGCACGGCAATTCGGACGTGCGCCATCGCGGTCGCGGCGTTTGTGACGCTGCCGACAGCATTCGTGACGATCGCGACAGTGCAAGCTGCTTCACCCTCCTAAGATCGGTCCATCGGCAGTCATAAGCCGAGGAGGGACACCATGCGAATTTTATTTCCTACGCTGGCCGCGATGGCGGGCAGCGTGCTTTTCTTGAACGCCGGCATTGCGGCGGACGCGCCGCCTGCGCGCTTTGTCGACCAAGCCTTGGCCGAGTCCATGGCGGAGCAATGCGTGGCTCGCGCCCATTCCAATTCGTGGCCACCGTTCACCATCGCGGTGGTGGATGCCGGGGGTGCTCTGATCTTGCTGCGCCGGCAGGATGGCGCCTCGTCGGTCACCGCGGAAGCGGCATTGCTCAAGGCACGCACCGCGACGCGCTTCGGCGCGCCGACCCAGGCATTGGTGGCCATGAGCAAGGACGCGCCGACCCGGGACCTGCTGCTGCTGCTGCAGCTCACGGACGATCCGGGCGGGGTGCCGGTCATCGTTGCCGGCCGCGTCATCGGCGGGATCGGTGTTTCGGGCGGTACGGCAGAGCAGGATGTGGGCTGCGCCAACGTCGCGATCGCAGGACTATTTCCGGAGAAGAAATGAACAGCGCACCTAAGAATGCGTCGGTCGGGAAGAATTTGATCGCATTGGCAGGCGCCGTGGTATTGATCCTAAGCTATTCGGGTATGACTGTGGCGCAATCCGCCGTCGATGCCGGCGATCAGCTCGGGGAGATCCTGGTGACGGCGCAAAAGCGCTCGGAGCGCATCCAAGACATTCCGATCTCGATCAGCGCCATCTCCGGCGCGGACTTGGAGCGCGCGGGTGCGCGCGACTTCAAGGATGTGCTGTTGTCGATTCCCGGCGTGTCATATTCCAGCAGCGAACCGGGGCAGAGCCGCTATTCGATACGCGGCGTGAGCACGGCCGCTTCCAGCCCGACTGTCGGCATCTATTTGAACGACATCTCCTTGATCACCGTCGGCACCAATTTCGCCGGCGCGGCCGATCCGCTGCTTGTCGATATCGAGCGCGTCGAAGTGCTTAAGGGACCCCAGGGCACGCTGTACGGCGGCAGCGCCATGGGCGGCGCTATCAAGTACGTGACCCGTGAACCGCAGATGAACAAGTTCGCGGTGACGGCGGCGGGCGGAGTGGGCTACGTCGACCACGGCGGCGTCTCGTACGACGCCGAATCATTTTTGAATATCCCGCTCATTGACGACCGCGCGGCGCTGCGAATAGGCGGCGCTTACCGGCTGGATGCCGGTTTCGTCGACAATGTACCGGGGGGCCTGGTGCAAGTGTTCAGCCAGAGCGCGACCCTGCCGCCGGCGGCGTTCGCGCCGGTGACCTACAACAACACGGGGACTCTGGCGCGCGACGACTGGAACGAGCGCAGCACGACGGTTGGCCGCGCGTCCGTCAAATGGATGCCGATCGATTCGCTGACCATCACGCCAGTCGCGACGATCCAACACAGCGACAAGGCGAACCCGGACGACTTCTTCACCAACTTGCCGAAAATCCAGAATTCCGTGCGCTTCGCGCAGCCCACGCGCGACAACCTCGAGGTCTACAGCCTGAACGCCACGCAGAAATTCGGCTGGGCGGACCTGACATCGCTCACCGGCTACATGAGCCGAAGCGTCGAGTGGGACCGCGACTATTCCCTGTTCATCGCAAGCCTCGTGCCGCCCTTGCTGCCGAACAATTCCTATAACGTCTCCAACACGAATTCGCGGACATTCTCGGAAGAGATCCGATTGGCATCCTCGGATCCCGACGCGGCGCTCAAGTGGACCGTCGGCATCTACTACTCGCATCAGCACGATAACTTGTATCAATTGGTCGACACCGTGGGTGCGGGGGCGTTCTTCGGCACTGGCACCGACCAGACCTACCTTGGCAATCAAACGACCTATACGGCGCAGAAGGCGGCCTTCGGCAACGTGAGCTACGCCTTCACGAAGCAAATCGAAGCAAGCGTGGGCGTACGTTGGTTCGACATCAAGCAGAGAGTCGACGGCAGCTTCGACGGTGTGTTCAACGGCGGCCACAGCGAAGTCGATGCGAAACGCAGTACGGACGTCGGGTTCACGCCGAAGTACGAGTTGAGCTACAAACCGTCGGACGCCAACTTGCTCTACGGCAGCGCCAGCAAAGGCTTCCGCCAGGGCGGACCGAATCGCTTCAACACCGACAGCCCGCTGTGCGCGCCGGACTTCGCGCGCCTGGGAATTACGCGTGCACCCGCGAGCTTCCAGCCGGATAACCTCTGGACCTACGAACTCGGCAGTAAGAACGAGCTCGGCGCCAAACGCACCATCATCAATGCTGCGATCTACTACACCGACTGGAAGAAGATCCAGCAGCAGGTGAATTTGAATTCCTGCGGCTTCCAATTCGTGGGCAACGTCGGCGCGGCCACCATCAAGGGGGGCGAACTGTCGATCGAGTCTGCGGTGGGCGGCGGCGTGTCGCTGGGCGGCAATATCGCGTACGCCGACACCCGCATCACCGAAACCGCGCCCGGCGTCTCCGCGCAAATCGGCCAGGAGGTGCTCGACACCCCGAAGTGGACCGGCAGCGCCTACGGCGACTACCGCTTCCTCGATCGGGTGAATTGGAGCGGCAGCTTCCGCGCCGACATTCAATACCATGGTAAGAATTTGCGCGCTTTCGAGGAATTCCAGTCGGTCAGGTTCCCCGATGGCACGTTGGGCACCATCCCTGACGGCACCCAGGTGCAGAACGCCTATCACGTCATCAATGCGAACGTCAATTTCGTGAACGGCAACCTGCAATACCGGCTTTATCTCGACAACGTCGCGAACGCGGAGCCGTATCTGGATTTCCGGCGCGCTTCTGGAACGTCGGCTGCGACGACCATCCGGCCGCGCACGGTGGGTGTGGGCATCCGAGCAAATTTTTAAAGGATGACCGTGAAGTCTTTATCGAGTGTTGTTTTGCTCGCGCTGATGGTCGGGCTCGCACAGGCGGCGGATGAGTCGCACGAATGGCCCTTGTACGGCCGCACTTTCGAAGAGGCGCGCTTCTCGCCGCTCAAGCAGATCGACACCGCCAACGCATCGACGCTGGGGCTGGCGTGGGAATTCCAGGACTTCGTGGTGCGCGGTCGCGTGCATCGCGGCAACGAGGCCTCACCGCTGGTGAGCGACGGCGTGATGTATTTTTCGGGTCCCTGGAGCGTGGTATATGCGCTCGACGCGCGCAGCGGCAAGCTCTTGTGGAAATATGATCCGCAGGTCGACGGGAACTGGATTCGCCGCGCCTGCTGCGACGCCGGCAACAAGGGCGTCGCCCTGTGGAAAGGACGCGTCTATGTCGCGACGCTCGACGGGTATCTCATTGCCCTCGATGCGAAAACCGGCAAGCCGGCGTGGACGTCGGATACCTTCGTCGATCGCGTGACCATGAACTATGCCAGCACCGGCGCGCCGCGCATTGCCGGCAACAACATCGTCATCGGCAATTCCGGCGCCGAAATGGGTGCGCGCGGTTATGTCAGTGCCTACGACTTGAATTCAGGGAAGCTCGCCTGGCGCTTCTATACGGTGCCCGGCGATCCTGCCAAGGGCCCGGACGAGTCGCCCGACGTGACCCGGGCGCGAAAGACGTGGAGCAAGGACTCGCGCTGGGACTTGGGCGGCGGCGGCACGGCGTGGGATTCCATGGTGTACGACCCCAAGCTCGATCTGTTGTATGTGGGGGTGGGCAACGGCATGCCGCATCCCGTGTGGTCGCGCAGCCCGGGCGGCGGCGACAACTTGTATCTGTCGTCCATCGTAGCGCTCGACGCCGCGACCGGGCGCATGCGCTGGTACTACCAGACCACCCCGGCCGACAGCTACGACTACACGGCGACGCAGAACATGATCCTCGCCGATCTCGAGATCGGCGGCAAAACGCGGCACGTACTCATGCAGGCGCCGAAGAACGGCTTCTTCTACATCCTCGACCGCGCCACCGGGAAACTGCTATCGGCCAACGCTTATACCAAAGTCACCTGGGCCGAGCGCGTGGACATCGAAACCGGTCGGCCGGTGCTGACGCCGCAGGCGGATTTCTCCAAGGAACCGAAAGAGATATGGCCAAGCCAGGCGGGCGGTCACAATTGGATGCCAATGTCCTACAGCGCCGCGGCGAAGCTAGTCTTCATTCCGGCCCTGGATGCCGGCATGAGCTTCGGCATGGTACCGGGCAAGGACGTGCAGTTTCGCGCCGGCGCCAACAATGAAGGCGACAACGTGGGCTGGACACGGCCGGTCGGCGACAAGGGCATTCCGTGGGCGCCGCCCAACCCGGGTCCGAACGATCCGCCGTTCCGCTCCGTCCTCAAAGCCTGGGATCCGGTCGCCGGTAAGCTCGCGTGGCAATCGCCGCCGAAACCCTATTGGAGCGGCGGGGTGCTGTCCACGGCGTCGGGCGTCGTGTTCCAAGGCGCGGCGGACGGCACCTTCTCGCTCTACGACGCGAAGGACGGGCGGCTGATTAAAAGCATCGATACCGGCACAGGCATGATGGCGGGTCCGATTTCGTATGAACTCGACGGCGTGCAGTACGTGGCCGTGCTCGCTGGATTCGGCGGCGCGTTCAATCAGATCGGATATCCGCCCGGATCCGCGGCGCTCAATTACCAGAACAGCGAACGCTTGTTCGTCTTCAGGCTGAACGGCGGTCGCGTGGCATTGCCGCCGGTCCGCCATCGCGTACTCGAGGCGCTGCCCAGCCCCACATCCACGGATCCGGCAGTACTCGCGCGCGGCATGAGCCTGATCGGCCGATGCGCCGGGTGCCATGGTTTTCGCGGGATTCCGAACGGCTATCCGGACCTGTGGAACTTGCCCCCGGCGACGCAAGCCGCGTTCCAAAACATCGTCCTCGAGGGTGCGCTATCGTATGCTGGGATGCCGTCCTTCAAGGACGCGTTGTCCGTCGACGATGTGAAGGCGATTCAAGCGTTCATCATTTCCGACGAGATCGGTCTTAGAAAGTGAGGAATCGGATGTACATCAAGCCTTCTGCCTTGTCCACCGCCATTGCCATGATGTTCGGGATCCCCGCAGCCGGTATCGCCGCGGACGCGCCGGGCGCTCCCGCTTCTGCGACCGATACCACCGCTGCGGTCGTGACCGCCTTGCATTGCGGCCGCTTACTCGACTCGATCAACGGCAAGATGCTCGGGGCCACGACGGTGGTGATGGAGGGAGGCCGGATCCGCCAGGTGTCGCCCGGCACGACGGCGCCGGCAGGCGCGAAGGAAATCGATCTCTCGAGCCAGACTTGCCTCCCAGGATTGATCGACAGTCACGTGCATCTGACCATGGAGTTCAACAAGGCGACCTATTCGAACGCCTTCCGTTGGAACGTCGCTGACTACGCCGTGCGCTCGACCGTATACGCGCGCAAGACTCTGATGGCGGGATTCACGACAGTGCGCAATCTTGCGGACATCGCCAACGAATCGGTGGCGCTGCGCAATGCCATCAACGAGGGTGTTATCGTCGGGCCGCGCATCTTCACGGCCGGCCAGGCCATCGGCTCGACCGGCGGTCATGCCGATTTCACCAATGGCTATCGCATGGATCTGGCGGGCGACCCAGGTCCCAAGGTCGGCATCATCAACAGCGCCGACGATGCCATCAAGGCCGTGCGCCAGCATTACAAGCAGGGCGACGACGTCATCAAGATCATGCCGTCCGGCGGCGTGATGGATGAAGGCATGAGCGGCGAGAATCCGCAGATGACGCTGGAAGAGATCAAGGCCGTGGTCGAGACCTCTCACGACTATGGCTTCGTGGTCGGCGCGCATGCACACGGCGCGGAGGCCATACGCCGCGCGGTATTGGGCGGCGTCGACTCGATCGAGCACGGCACGTTTCTGAATGATGAAGACATGAAGCTCATGGTCCAGCACGGCACCTGGCTGGTGCCCACCATCATTGCCGGCGACTATGTCATGCGTCAGGCGAAGATCCCGGGATACTACCCGCCGCAGGTGGCCGCCAAGGCGCTCGCGGTCGGACCGTTGATTCAGGCCACTGCGGGACGCGCCTACAAGGCGCACGTCAAGATCGCGTTCGGCACCGACGCCGGCGTCTTCCCGCACGGTGATAACGCGCATGAGTTCGAGCTCATGGTCGATGCCGGCATGCCGCCAATGTTCGTTCTGCGGGCCGCAACCATCAGTGCCGCGCAGCTGCTGAAGCGCGAGAAGGACTTGGGCAGCATCACGCAAGGTAAGTATGCGGACCTCGTCGCCGTCGAGGGCAATCCGCTCGAGAACATTAGCCTCATGAAGCAGGTCAGCTTCGTGATGAAAGAAGGAGTGGTTTACAAGTCGAAGTCGGTGCCGGTGCTTTAGCGGCGCTCGTTCCGCAAACGCGCCATAAAGCACGTGAGGCGTTGGCAATAAATTCGAGCTGATTGGGCTGCCGCGAAGCAGACGTTGACGGCCAAATGCCACGACATCGTATGATAGGTGTGTATACCTCCGACTACCTATCTTTTGCCGGTGCATTCTTGCGCTTGGAAACGGCCTGACGCAAAAGGAATTCGATTTGTGCGTTGACGCTTCGCAGGTCGTCAGCAGCCCATTTCTCAATATCCTTCCAAAGATCAGGGGGTACCCTAAGCAGAAAGGGTTTGCGTTGTTCCGACGACACGATCAGTTATAGAGCGTGCCAGTATTGATCACGGGCGATGCCTCCGAACTGCCGCACCGCAGCTCGCATGGCCGTCAGCGCGGGCTCGAGACGCACCAGCGCCTCCTCGGGGTCAAGCTCGGCGATCAGGCCAGTCGATTGGACCAGGTCCGCGCGGAGGATCGTTACGAACTTTCGTTCGCTGTCGGGGTCAACGTTTGGTTGTGCGGACGCGCCACAATGGGCGCACCAAGCGTCGCCCGCGTCCATCGTCGATCGGCAGGCGAAACAATGCAATTCTGCGCTCTCACCGGTACAAGCGTGTCGAACGAAACAACCCGCGCGCCGCAGCGCACAAGCGTGCCAACGATTGTGACGCACGGAGACTTCCTCGACAAGCCGCCCTAAGGTTGCAGGTTGTCGCTGGACGTAGCGCAGCCCTGGGTGCTAGCTTTGCCGCTGGAATCGGACGTATCTACCGCACGACAGCAGCTTGTCTCAACCGCGGCCGGGCGCCTGAATCCAGCATGGATTGGCCGTGGATAGCGTACGGCATCATTGATTTTTTTTGAAGGGGGAAGCTTGATCATGTTGCAGATGATGATGGGCGCCAGGGTATACGATACTGACAAGTTCAAACAGGCCATGGATAGTCATTACTATCCTTTGGATGCCATGAAGCAGAGTGTGGCAATACTTAAAAGCTCCGATAACATAGATATCGAGACGATGGAGTTCGGTCAGTATCAGCCGATATTGGCACCGCTGGAAATAAATCCGAACGGCCCCAAACCATGGCTGAAGAGCGTGGGATTTGCTCGTCTTCAGCTGACCGCTCAACCCAATACCACGCCGCTGTCCAAGGACGAGCCTGACGTCATTCCCCTGACAAGATGCGCCCTCTTGGACGCTTGCATTCGCAAATGCTTTAATTCGGCCACGCCAATTTGCATGCAGGTCAATGTTACGCAGAAAGCGAAAGATGCTCCAAACCCCGATCTGCATGACATCGTGCTGGAGTGGGAGTATGGAGCGGGAAGCAACGTACCCACGCTTCTGAATTTGACGATGGTCTGTCCGTACGTCGCTCTCAAATCTTGATCCATGAGAGCCCTGATGAGTTCAGGCTCATGGAAATAGCGGCGGACCGCTTCCACCTCTCCCGCAAGCGGGAGAGGAGAGCTACGAGGAATTCGCGCGGGTCGATCGACTGAAGTTCACCAGGCTTTAGCAGGACTGCGGGGAGCAGCGCTCAGCCCCACCGCAACTGGGCAACTGTCGTCTCGAACTTCCGGCGATCGAGCAACTTGATTGCCTGGGCCTCCGCGGGAGGAAGATTGAACGCGCGCGCGATCGCCTCGGGATCGGCGAAAAGTCTGTCGCACAATTGCTCATCCAGCAGGGCTTTGCTGAGCAATTCTGTCAGTTCCCGGCTCGGCTTGGGTCTGGCGTCGGAATCCACTTTGTTATCCTGCCTCAGTGCGGTTCAAATGCCGTTTACCATTGGCCGGGGTGCGATGTCCCGCCAGCGAAGCGCTGAGGCGAACCGCTTCCGCCGCGTCAATAGACTTCACATTGGGTATGGTTCCGCCGGAAAATGCCAGGAGCGAATCCAGCGTGGAGCCGCCGACGGTGCGGCGCAGCGTGCCCATCAGCCGGTCCAGGGTTCGTTCGGCAAAGAAGATGTTCCGGGCGACCTTGAGGAGAACGGCTCTTTCCCTGTTACGGATCAGTCCCGCCGCGGAAGTCTGTTCCATCCAATATTCGAGATCGACCATCGGCACCGTCATCGGCTTGAAGTCGAACGGGGCGTAGACGAGCGCGACATCCGCGTCACGCCGGACAGCGCAGCGTCGGAAGTAATCGTAGACCCACCCGACACCGATCATTCCGTTGCGGTCCAGCTCCGTTGCCCGCAGCGCTCCCATGCTCGCGGCGCCAATCACCGTTTTTCCTCGATCAAGTACGGCCAGGATTTCCTTTGGAGATACCGACATGTTCTGTCCGAATTCTCCGTCGAGAATGACGAAGACGTCGTAATCGTCGACGGCAGCCAGGTCACCGCGCTTGATCGGAGGCGCATGGTTGCAGGCTGCAAGCCGGTGTACCTCTGCCTCGGCGATTGATGGACCGGAGAATACAATCGTCTTCATCGAAGCCTGCGTCTCGGCGGTCGAGGAGGAGATATCCACCTGCGTTCACCTGACTTGTTGCAACGCCCGAGGCCCCAAACTTGCTCGACCGCCATGCGCAAAATAGATCGTCCAGACCTCCGTTCGCGGCACAATGACGCGCACAACGGGGATCCCAACTTCCTCCCTCGTGATGTCGACGACAACGACTTGATCAAAATCGGATTGGCGCATCCGCTCGATGATGAATTCGACGTCATCGGTCACGGATGGATGCTGATAAGACGGGATATCGTCGAAGCTGATGGTCGGGCGAGCACTGTACCGCGTCTCTACCGGCGATGCTCCGTTGGCTGGAACGAAGTCCGGCAAATCCTCCCTGCCGCCCTGTATGCAGGTCAGGCGGGATTGTGCGGCCTCGGTCAACGCCCGGGTGAGGGCGATCCGCGCATCCGGATGAGTCCCGCATCCGCTGTGAGTATTCATGACCGTGGGCAGTCCTTGCGGTTCGGCTATGGTGCAGGCGATGGTCGCGATGCCGGTCGCCGACGTCAGATTTTGCAGCTCCACCTCGAGCCCGGCTCGCTGCAGCTTGCGGACCAGCGCCGTTGCGCGACGGGGCAATCCGCGAAGCGAGATCAGCGCTGCCTTTCCCGGCTCCGCCGACAACTTTCCATCGAATCCCATATCCGCCAGGATTGCCGCAACGGCGGGTCTGACATCTGCCCTTGCCATTGCCAGCCCGGTCGCATCCCGTTCAATCACCTCGCACAGTGCGTGGCAAACGGCTTCAACCCGGGTATTGCCAGACGCCAGACCGTTCGTGCTGGTGTAGAATAGCGACATGCCGGAATCCGAATCGTAGGGAGCCACGACGCAGTTCAGCGGCGCGTAGGTCGGCCGGCGCGTCATCAGGTCGAATCCCAGCACCCATTCCAGCATCAGATGCTCGCTGTACTTGCGAACCATCGGGATGTGAATCTCGAGAGGGTCGACACACGGGTGGTCGCTTCGCAGGTTGTAGTGGGATGCGGCGATGACCGGACCGTCATAGCGTTCGCCGGCGTGACGTTCGATCGCCTCCATCATCGCGCCCGCATAGGCGTCGGCGCGCGTCGTTCCCTTGCCGTTATAATAGGAGATGCCCGGCCCGAGATCGTGCGGGCGTACCGTCATGAAATTCGGAATGCCGACCCGGTCGAGATCGGTCACTTCGGCAACCTTGGTCACGCCGATGATATCGAGTACAGCGCGCGCGCGGCGGATG
>Ga0137412_10002511_pt1 | contig 14538 bp, 11 predicted proteins | sample CZODoug2_1_16fun_FD_122160 | JGI IMG/M metagenome (GOLD analysis project Ga0137412, IMG submission 122160) | Vadose zone soil fungal communities from Angelo Coast Range Reserve, California, USA - CZODoug2_1_16fungal (Hybrid Assembly) | ecosystem: Environmental > Terrestrial > Soil > Vadose zone... | reverse complement strand
CTGGCCGCCCCATTCGACGTAATAGCCGGCGGGAAGGTGCACACGCCCGTCGACCTTCTCCTGCAGTTCCTTTACATACCCACCCAGGTCGCGGCCTTGCACGTTTACACCGACAACGATGCGGCGCTTGCCCATGCTGCGATTGATCAGCGCCGGCCCCTCCATGACCTTCACGGTGGCGAGATCCTTCAGCGGCACGCGCGGGCCATCTGCGGAACTGATCTGCAATTCCCGAATATCCTCAACGCTATCTCGCAGGTCTTGCGGAAGCCGCACCACGCCTGCGAATCTGCGCTCGCCTTCGTAGATATCTGTGGCGGTCTTGCCCGCAATCGCAGTTTCGATGACGTCGTTCACGTCCTCTGCATTGATACCGTAGCGAGCGATCGCATTCCGGTTGATGTCGATGGTGAGGTATTGTTGGCCGCCGACTCGATCGACGCGCGTGTCCTGGGTGCCCTGAATCTTCGTCGCTACCTTAGCAATCTCATTTGCCTTCTGGATCAGGATGTCCAGGTCATCGCCATAGAGCATCACGGCGACATCAGCCCGTACGCCGGAGACCATTTCATCCACTCGATCGCTGATCGGCTGCGACATTACGAGGTTGATTCCAGGCAGCGCCGCCAGCCGCCCCCGGATCTGCTCCGCGATGCCGTCCTGCGTCATGCCGCGTGGGCGCTTGTCGAAGGGCACCAGCGATGCCAGCACGTCCGCCTCGTTCGGGCCCGCCGGATCAGCCGGCGACTCGCCCCGTCCCAGGCGAGAGACCACACTCTCGACACCAGGGACTTGCAGCATCAGCCGCTGCATCTCTTTTTCCATTTTCAAAGATTCATCGAGCGAGATATTCGGCACCCGATCTGCATTCGGCGAGAGCGTGCCCTCCTGCATCTCTGGAATGAAGGAGGTCCCCAAAAAGGGAGACAGCGACAGGGATCCGAAGAACGCGAGAATGACTGCCAATACGGTTGCTTTCCGGTGACCGAGAGCCCAATGCAGGATGCTCTCGTACGGCCTGCGCAGCACCCGCAAGAGCCACGTATCCCGCTCTGAACCGCCTTTCAGCAGATAGGAAGAAAGCACAGGAGAAAGCGTGAGCGACAGCACGAGCGAGATTCCCAGTGCTATCGCAATCGTGTACGCCAGCGGCGCAAACATCTTGCCTTCCATGCCCTCAAGGGTCATCAAGGGCAGAAAGACCAGGATGATGATGGCGACGCCAAAGAGTGTGGGTGTCGCCACTTCCTGCACCGCGGATAGGACCACATGTAGTTTGGCGAACCGGTCTTCCGGCTGGTGCTCATGTCGAGCGTGGCTTAGCTTTGCAAAGACATTCTCCACTACCACGACCGAGCCATCGACCATCAAGCCGATGGCAATCGCCAAGCCGCCGAGCGACATCAGATTCGCCGACAGGCCAACGAAATTCATCACCAGAAACGTGAGCAGAGGCGTCAGAACCAGGTTGGCGCTCACGATCAGGCTTGATCGCAGGTCGCCCAGGAACAGGAACAGGATGACCACGACAAACACGATCCCCTCGGCGAGCACCTCGGTCACGGTGTGAATGGCCGCGTCCACAAGCTGCGACCGGTCATAATAGGGGACGATCTGCAGGCCGCCGGGAATCATGTTTTTGCGATTAATTTCCGCGACCCGCTCTTTCACCCGGCCGACAATCTCTTTGGCATTGCCCCCGCTGGTCATCAGCACCACGCCACCTACGGCCTCGGTGTAACCGTTCTTCATCATGGCCCCGTAACGCACTTCTGTGCCGATGCGCACCTCCGCCACGTCGCGAATGTAAACGGGAGTGCCCTTGGTCTCGGTAAGCACAATGTTTCGGATGTCATCGAGATCGCGCACCAGGCCGACGCTGCGGATAAGATACTGCTCGGCGTGCTGGCGCAAAACGCCACCGCCGGCGTTGGCATTATTTTGCGCCAGCGCGTCACGTACATTGTTGATGGTCAGGTTGTAGTAGTGCAGCTTCTGCGGATCCACGAGTGTTTCATATTGCTTGACGAAGCCGCCCGTGGAGTTGATTTCAGCAACCCCGGGAATGGAGCGTAGTAAGGGACGCACCACCCAGTCCTGCAACGTGCGCCGCTCAATAAGTTCATCGCGGGTCAGCGCGGTACTTTCGTTCGGCACCTCCAGCGTGTATTGGTAAACCTCGCCCAAAGCATTGGTGATAGGCCCGAGTACCGGGGTAACGCCCTCCGGCATTCGCTCGCGCAGTTCCGACAAGCGTTCCGAGATCATCTGCCGTTCGCGGAACAGATCGCTGCTGTCGGTAAATACCAGCGTGATCAAAGACAGGCCTGGCTTGTTGAGCGAGCGCATATCAGTCATGCCCGGCAAACCGGTCATGGCGATTTCAATCGGAATGGTAACGAAACGCTCCACCTCTTCGGGAGATTTGCCCGGAGCTTCGGTCGCAATCTGCACCTGGATATTGGCCACATCGGGAAAGGCATCCACTGACAGATGTTCAGCAGCGTTGATGCCGAAACCGACCAGCACCAGGGAAACGACCACCAGGATAAGCCGCTGCCGCAAGGCGCCCGCGACGATGGAGTGAAGCATTTAAACGCCTCCTTTGATGGCGTTCTGCTTGCGCTGGTTATTCAGATGGAAAGCGCCCTCAGTGACGATGTGTTCCTCCTGCCCGACGCCGCTGAGCACAATGCGGCGATCATTCTCCTCAACTCCCAGCGAAACCTGCCGGAGCACATAGGTCCGCGGACCGTTCTGCACAAACACGTAATCCCGGTTTTCTTCTCGTACGATGGCAGCATTGGGCACGGTGAGTTTGTGATCCGGGCGGCCGGTGAGCACCATGCTGGCCAGCTCATCCGGCTTGAGTAAGCCGTCAGTATTGGCCACGTCCATGCGGACTTCCACCGTACGGGTGGACGGGTCCACAATCGGAGAGACAAATGCAAGCCGCCCAGCTATCGGCTGCTTTCGAAGCGCGGGTATGCGCACCTGCACTTCCATCTCCTTTTGCAGTTGCCCCGCATCTTCCTCCGGCACGTTGGCGACAATCCAAACGCTGGAGAGGTCTGCGATGGTGAAGGCCGGGTCGGCTGGCTGCACCACTTGCCCGATAGTAATTTCCCGCTTCAAAACCGTACCGCTCTTTGGGGTAACGATGGGATAGTCGGCGCTCAGCTTGCGCGTGTTCTCGAGTTGGCGAATCTGGGTTTCTGTCATACCCAGCCCCCGCAGTTGTGTGCGGCACGACTCCACTTCAGTGCTCGCCTGCAGCAGCTCTGCCCGGCGGCGCTCCAGCTCGGCGCGTCCGATCACATCGGCCTCTACCAGCTGCTCCGCTCGCTTCACTGATGCTTCAGCAAGTCCGCGCTGCGAGGAGGCCTTGATCAGGGTCCTTTGGGTATCTGATAGGTCGGTGCTGTGCAGCATCGCCAAAACCGTGCCCACCCTTACTTTTTCGCCTTCAAACGCCAGCAGATCAAGAATGCGCCCGGAAACCGGAGAACCCACGCGGGCGATCCGCCGCGCATCCGTCTCCACGTGCGCGGCCACTTGTAACGTGCCGTCCACCTCCGCCATTTCAGGCGTGCCGAAGCTGAGGTTTTTCTCGAGCGCCGGCGTGATCGTTACCTCCTTCGGATTGGCGCGCCGCTCGGCGGCATTGGCTTTTTGCTTTCCCTTGCAGCCTTGGGTTGCAAACAGGAGCACGATAAGCAGCAGGAGTGCTCCATAACCATGGAGCGTGCTACGGCTTCGGAAAACAGGCACGGCAAAATCAAGAGGAATCATCAGGGTCTTACTCCGGGCGCAATGGCGCCAAGTTCTTCCAAGTCCACCAACGCTGATTGGCGCGCGAACTGCGCATCTAACAGATCGCCACGCACACTTTGCAGCACGCGCTGCGCATCCAGCACTTCGACAATGCCGCGCTCGCCAAAACGATAGGCCGCCTTGGCCGCGTCCACTGCGCTCACCGCCGCCCGCAGCGAACCGGACTCAAGCGAAGTGGCCTGCTGATCCGCCAGCTGATATTGCTCGTAGGCGCGTTCCAACGCCGAGACCAGCTCCAGCGTTCTCTGGTAGAGCACTGCGGATGCCTGCGAGGTAGCGGCCTTTGCCTCACCGATCTGTCCCTGGCGTCGATCCCACAAGGGAATAGGCACGTTGAAGCCCGTACGCCAGAAGCGGAGGTCTGGTTGGTTTTCGAACTCTGCAAAGGCGACGGGTTGCGGGATGCGCAGAGCCCGTTCTCGATCCAGTGTGGCAAGCGTTGCCTGGATATTCGCCTGTGACGCGGCTAAGACAGGGTGAGTCTCCAGCACGTGATCTCTTAATTGCTTCAGTGGCGGTAGCGCAATGCGCGCTTCAAACTCGCCCTGAGGATCCAGGTCTGCATCTCCGGCGCCGGCGATCGTGACCCGGAGCAGCGCGATCGCGTTGGCGAACTCAAGTTGTGCGCTGGTGACCGCGAACCGCGCGCGTCCCAGTTCAGCTTCCGCACGCGTCAACTCCAGGCGCCCTTCTTCTCCAACATTCACCGACACTTCCACCCGTCGGCGCAAGTCGTCCACGAGCTGCAAATTCTCCTGCGCGTGGTCGATCTCTTCGCGCCGGCGGAGTGCATTGTAGAAAGCACGTTTTGTATCTCCAACCACAGACAACCTCACGGATTGCTCCGCTGAGCGGCTACTCGCCACAGAGAACTGGGCAGCGCGCTGGCGGGCATGGCGCTCAGGCGGAATCTCGATGGCCTGATAACCCGCGTAATGCTGCAGCAGGCCGGGGAGACCGGGTACGCCGACCGGCCTCGCATATTGCTGCCCCTCGTAGATTTCCAGGCTCGGGTTGGTATACGCATGTGCCACCCGGGCTGCGGCCGTTGCCCGCTGCGTGATGGCCGAAGCCTCCTGCAGTCTTGGGTGGTTTCGCTGCGCCAGGGCAATGGCCTCCGCCAGGGTGAGGCCAAGGCGTTTCTCAGCGGCCGGAGCAGCTGAGGGCTTCGTGGTCTCCCGAAAAAGAAGAGGAGCCTCGATTCCTGGAACCGGCAGACCCGGAGCCTGAAGACGCTTAGCCGGGGGGAACTTGCTGCCAAGGCGTAGCTGGGTTGAGTCCGTCGCGATCTGTCCCGAGGAGGCGTTTACCGGCGAGGGGGCCTGGGGCAACGACTGTCCACAAAGAAAGCAACCTGGCAAAAACAACGAAAATAGAATCAATCTGCAAAGCGTCACGCCATGGCTCAAGCAATTGACTGGCCAATGACCCACATCGTCCCAATTCGCTCGCGCCTCAAGCCCGGAGACGAGCCCGACAAAGCGAGACCAATCCTCAGAAGGCAACGGAACAGCCCCGCAGGGGCGGCCGATAGTAGCCCAGCACGCAGTGCTGGGTACGTTGCATCAACCGATTCAGTCCCGAAGGGACGGCTGGGAATCCCAGGACGCAATCCTGGGTGCACTCTATGCGGCGCACAGTAGGTGTTCCATAAGGGACACCTACTGTTCCGAAAGGTACAACCCATACCTGGCTCGGGGTCGGAAGCCTTTGCCGGATGCAGGGAATCGGGCGAACCGCACTTGGTTATCCAAATGCACTATCCCGCTCGGATGATTACCAGGCTTACCTCCGCGTCGTTGTTGCTGCCCGCCCTGGATAGCTATCCCTGGTCAACGTGGGAGAATGGAAGCATGTCTTCTCGTCCGTCCAGGCTTCGCTCTCCGCGGCCAAAGGCTCTGCTGATCGTGATCCTGGTGATCGCGCTAGCGGTTTTCAGCTGGATGGCTCCAGCGCGCGACGTGATCCTGCACAACGTGCTCCATCATCTCAATATTCTGCCGTTCATGTTGGCAGGCATGTTCTTCGGCTGGCGCGGAGCACTGAAAACCATTCTCCTGGCTACGGTGTTGCAGGGCCCTTCTATCTACCGTCACTGGTTTCAGGAGCCCCTGGACGCGCAGGACCAAGTGGTGGAAATTAGCACCTTCGGTGCGGCCGCAGTGATAGCCGGTCTACTGGCCGACCGCGAACGTACCCAGCGGAGACGGGTGGAAGCGACCAAGGTGGAACTGGAGCATGTCTACATAGAGCTGCAACAGAATATTGACCACTTAAAAAAGACGGAGCGGCTCACCGCTGCCGGCCAACTGTCGGCCAGCCTGGCCCATGAGATCCGCAATCCATTGGCCAGCATCAGCGGAGCAGCCGGGATTCTGGCACGAGGGCAAGTCTCTGCCGAAGCCCGCTCCGAGTGCCTCGAGATTCTCACCAAGGAGTCGCAACGGCTCAACAAACTGCTCACCAACTTTCTCGACTTCGCTCGCCCGCGCCTACCTCGTCTGCAGCGGGCAGAACCATTGGAGTTGGTTCAGTCGGTAACGGCGCTTGCCCAGCACACCGCCACCCGGCAAGGCGTGACGCTCCAGTTGTTCTCAGAAGGGCAGCCGCGTGAGATCGAGTGCGATCCCGAACAGATTAAGCAATTGTTACTGAACCTCATTCTCAACGCCATCCAGGCGACCCAGGGCGAAGGGACAGTCGCAGTCCGCACCTCGTTCACAGAAGATAGTGTGTGTGTCGATGTCTGCGATCAGGGTACCGGCATTGCGGCGGAGGATCGGGACCGCATTTTCGATCCGTTTTTCACCACCAAGGAGAATGGAACCGGGCTCGGCTTGGCCATTGCCTTGAACATAGCCAGCCAGCACGGCGGCATGCTCGCCTGTAGACCCAATGCGGGCGGCGGTTGCGTCTTTCGCATGGAACTGCCTGCCTCGACGAGTCTCCCGCAGCCAACAAGCAAGGCAGAAGTGGTATGAAACCCAATCACATTCTTGTCGTCGACGATGACAGCAGCCTTCGCCGTGTCATGAAGATGCAGCTGGAAGAAGCTGGCTATGAGGTATCCCTGGCTGCGGATGGTGACGAGGCGTGGAAGATGCTGAGGGAGGTGGAACCCCAGCTCATCATCACTGACCTGAAAATGCCCACCACCGGACTGGAACTTCTCGGCCGCATCGCGAAAGAGGGCATGCAGACGACGGTCATCGTGGTGACTGCCTTTGGCACCATAGAAACCGCGGTGGAAGCGATGAAGATGGGCGCCTACGATTACGTGACCAAGCCCATCGACTTTGAAGCCCTGGTTCTGATTGTGCACCGCGCCATGGAGCGGCAGAACCTGATTGAAGAGGTGCGCACGCTCCGTTCGGCGCTTGATCAGCGCTATGGATTCTCGGGCATTGTTGGTCACTCCAAGGGCTTCCTGCGCGTGCTCGATCAGGCGGCGCGGGTGTCACAAAGAACCACGACGGTGCTTATTCAGGGAGAAACCGGCACGGGCAAGGAACTTGTGGCGCGCGCTATTCATCACAACAGCCGCCGCAGCAACTGCCCGTTTATAGCCGTCAATTGCGGCGCGATCCCCCGGGACCTCGTCGAGTCGGAACTGTTCGGCTACATGCGCGGCGCCTTCACCGGGGCGCTCTCCAACAAGTCCGGGCGATTTGAGGCGGCGGATGGAGGCACAATCTTTCTCGACGAGGTGGGGGAACTCCCGCTCGAGGCCCAGGTCAAACTCCTGCGAGTCCTGCAGGAAGGGGAAGTGCATAAGCTTGGCGCGAATACTCCGGTGAAGGTGGACGTTCGGGTCATCGCCGCGACCCATCGTGACCTGTCGGCCATGGTAGAAGACCAGACATTTCGCGAAGACCTTTATTACCGGCTCGCCGTCGTGCCCTTAACGGTGCCTCCGCTCCGCGAACGGCGAGAAGACATACCCGAGCTGATCGAAACGCTGTTTCAAAGAGCCAAGGAACGTCACGGCCTTCTCGATGTAAGGATGGCCTCGGCCGTGCATCAGCGGCTGATTTCCTATCGTTGGCCCGGCAATGTGCGTCAACTTGAAAACGTACTGGAGCGCTTGTTGGTCCTCTCCTCGGGAGATCTGATCACCGCGGAAGATTTGCCGGAAGAGTTAGTACCCGTCTCTCCCAGCACCGCCATTCTGTGGCCAAACCTGCCCGAAGACGGCATCAGCCTGGAAGCCATCGAGCGCGAACTCATCAGTCGAGCCCTGGAAAAGTTCGATGGAAACCAAACCCAGGCCGCCCGCTACCTCGACATCAGCCGTCGCACCCTGATCTACCGCATGGAAAAGCACGGCCTGGCCCCAGTAGATTCCGAAACCGCCGAGAACCCCTCCTAGCTCTGTCGAAAACATTTCTAGGAGAAGTCGCGGAACCGCAGATCCCTCGGCTCCCCCGGATTTTCCTGTCGAGAGTTGCGGCTTCGGTCAACTGCATGTGGTTCTCTTTAGGGAGAACCACATAAGTGGTCGCCGGTGAGAGCGGTGAGTAGGAAATCCGGGTACGCTCGGAGCTTGTGACTTTTTTGATTTTCCGTATAGTTTGTGGCCGGAAAGCTCCGAATAGCATCTGCCAACAAGCATCGCCGGGGTCCTTCGACTCCGCGCCATAAAACCCTCCGGTATGCGATAGATCTGCGAGGCGCTTCGCTCAGGATGACGGCTTTGTGGAGGAGGTTGAAAACATCTGGTTGGGTGTGCAAAAACACCGAAAGATCGAAAAAGTCACAGGCTCTCGGGATGACAAAGGAAAGGGCAACGGCTGCATAAAGCGTAGTTGCTGCATTTGGGAGTTTTTCAAATCGGGGTTAAGAAAGGAGCGGTGCGATGGTTTTCGCAAAGCGCCTCCGCGAAGGAGTTGTTCAAGGGAAAATAACCTGCAGCGTTAGAATCTGGATGAGCCCCCACGTAAAAGAGGGCAAGCGTTATCGCATGGGAGAGGGAGAGATCGAGGTGGATTCAGTCACACTGATCGGGCTTTCCGATATCACTCCAGCGTTGGCGCGAGAATCAGGTTTCCTGGGCGTGCTCGATCTGCTCAAGGTGGCCAAACATGGTAAAGGTGACAACGTGTATCTGATCCGTTTTCATTACATACCACCGCGCGCTCAACGCACGGCTCGGTCAAACAAAGCAGCAAAAGCTAAACTCACAGAATCGGAGCTATGAAACCGTTGACGACACCCAAGTTCATCCCGAGCAGCGACGAGTTGAGCAAGCTTGATCGCGACCTGCGCTTTCATCCTTCGGCGACGGAGCATCCCGCAGCCCTGACCCCGGAGCAGATTGCAACCTTTAATCGCGACGGTTACCTCGCCGGCATTCGCATCTTCGACGAAGAAGAGATAACCGGCATCCGTAGGTACTTTGATGAGCTGCTGGCCAGAACGCTTGCCGCGGGGGGCGACAGCTACTCCATCAGCACGGCGCACCTCCGCTATCGACGTGTTTACGACATCCTGACGGATCCCCGTATTGTGGCCCGCATCAAGGACCTGATTGGCGAGAACGTGGTTGCCTGGGGTTCGCATTTCTTTTGCAAAATGCCTGGAGATGGCAAACGCGTCTCCTGGCATCAGGATTCGAGCTACTGGCCCTTAACGCCGTCGATGGCGGTGACCGCATGGCTGGCGATCGATGATGCCACGATCGAAAACGCCTGTATGCGGTTCATACCTGGTTCGCATCACCTGGGCCACCTGACCTACACGCTGAGTGAAAACGACGAAGGGAATGTTCTGAACCAAACCGTTCCCGGCGCTGAAGCCTTCGGACTGCCTGTAGATGATGAACTGAAAGCCGGGGAAATTTCCATCCACAGCGATCTGCTCTTGCACGGATCCGAAGCCAATCAATCGAGCAGACGACGCGCCGGGCTGACTCTGCGCTATTGCCCCACGATCGTGAGAGCGGGTCTGGACTGGAACGCGAAAGGGGTTATTGTGAGCGGGAAAGACGAGTCCGGTCACTGGGCTAATCCGCCGCGGCCACAAACTGACTAACCAGGATTCAAGCAATTTCCACACTAAGTCACTTCATTTCCACATAACAAAATGTTTTAGACCCCGCAATTCTCCTGGGGAACGCGAGTACTATTCAACTTAACGGAAGAGCAATCTTCCAGGGAGAGAGTGGACTTCGGCCACCAAGAGAATCGGCAACGAGACTCGCGCAGTCTTTCGGGAAACTGGACGACGGCGAATGGCGCAGATAGAAAGCTCTTGCAACGAATGCCGGAACGAAAGACGGAGAGAACCGCAAAGCTTGTGGGACTCGAAGAATTTCGCGAAGGCAATCTTGTGATCCGGTGACCGAACCGGATCTTCAAAAAATCGGATCGAGGGGGGCGGGATCTCGCAAGAGAACTCGCCCCCTTTGCTTTTTGATACCGAAGTAATGCACCAAAAGTGCTAAAGCCCAGCCTATCTCCGGCAGTGTAGAACTGGCAGGAGGTTCCCCCGTGAAAACTCTGCTCGTCACGCTCATCCTCTGCTCTGTAGCGTCGGCCAAAGACAGGTCCGTCCCCACGTATCGGAACGCCATTTTCCAGGAAACGCACGCGGAATCCGCCCGCGTGAACTGCGATCAGGTCGGGTACGGTAGCAGCATGACGACCTGCCACGATGGGCAAACGCTCGTCTACACCGTGAAAGTTGGAGAAACGGTTTACACGCTGATTCCTTACGGCACGTATCCGCATCGCGAATCTCTCTGGAAGCAACCGGCAGGCGTCACGGTAGGGGTCTGGAACGATGGCAAGCGTATGCACGTCAGGACCGGCGCGAAAGAGTCCCAGTACGACATCATGCAATCGAGCGTCGAGGACGCGGCCAAATGATGGATTTGCGATAGAAAACGCAGCGCCGGTCCTTACCAGGAAAGAAATCCACCGTCGAGCACCAGCGCCTGGCCATTCATGTAATCGGACGCTGCCGAAGCCATATACACAATGGTGGCCTCCAACTCCTCCAGCTTTCCCATGCGGGCCATCGGCACCTTGGCCAGGAGTTTCGCTCCCAGCTCGAGGTTCTGTTCGAACTGCCAGATCGTCTGATCGGAGCGGAAGAATCCCGGAGCCAGGGCGACGACGTGCAGCCCTCGTGGCGCCCATTCGACAGCTAACTCGCGGGTAAGGCCGAGTACCGCCGCCTTGCTGGCTACGTAGGACGCCTGAGAGATGTAGCTCGAAGCGCTGATGCCGTACATCGAAGCGATATTGATGATCTTGCCGGCGCCGGCGCGCAGCATCTGCTTCGCGGCGCTCTGCGCGCAATAAAACAAGCCGGAGAGATTGGTATCGATCACGCTTTGCCACTGCGTTGACGACATGACCTCGGCTTCAGCAACCGCCGAGATGCCGGCGTTGTTGACCAGGATATCCAGATGGTCAAATTCATTGAGGGCGCGTTGCACCATGGCTTCGGCGTCCTTGATCTGGGCCACGTCGGCTTTCATGGGAACAACCCTGACACCGTATTGCTCCAGGCCGGAAGCGACCGCCGTCAATCGGTCAAGATCACGGGCGGCGATCACCAGGTTGCAATTTGCCTTGGCCAGGCCGCGCGCAAAACTGATACCAAGGCCACGAGAAGCTCCGGTGACGAGGGCTGTCTTGCCCGATAGGTCGAACTGTGACAAAAGACTTGGATGCATCGCTAGCTAAATCCTAACTGGCATTACGAGGCGGCGGAAAAAAGGATGATTTGCGCGGAGAGGAAGAACGTACCTCAGGGCCGAATGATTTTGCTGAGTCTATGTACGGGCTAGAATTCGGGATGGGACAGCAAAGACGTACCTCAGGGGCTGAAGCCCTCGTCAGCAGGAGCAATTTACGGCACGGCTGAAGCCGTGCCCTTCGTCTAGAGTTTTTCCTCACCTGAAAACCTACCTCAGGGGCTAAAGCCCTCATTGGCTCCCCCCGGTACGGCCCGACTAAAGTCGTGCCCTGATACAAATCCCGAGTTCTCACGCAAACTCTAAAGCCCGTACCTACTTGCCCTGTCCTCGGGAACGACTTTTTCCGCAGCCTGTTGAGCCGTTTTATGATTTATTAACTCCGGCACAACTGAAATTGCTCGAAGGCGTGCAACGCGCCCTCCACCTGCTGCCGATGGGCGCGGGACGAGCCCCGGCCGACCCAGTTCCACCGCTGCACCAGAAGTTTCTGCCGCGACCGGTCGGTTTTCAGGTCGAGGCCGGCAATGATCCGATCCCCGATCAGAACCGGGCAAACGAAATAGCCAAATACCCGCTTGTGCCTGGGAAGGTAAGCCTCGAGGCGATACTCGTAATCGAAGAAGAGTTGAAGCCGCTTGCGCTGGATGACCAGCGGGTCGAACGGGGACAGGATATGAACTCGTTCCTGTGGCGGATCAGGAATGGCATCGAGGGTATCCGGACGGACCCAGTGCACCGATTCGCCCGCGCCTTCCAGTTGCACCGGTATCAGCTCCTTGCGGCGGACGCGCGACTCCACCAGACGCCTCATCGCTGGTTTGCGTGGAGGGTCCAGATGACAGATCGATTCCACGCTCACGATCCCCTGTGATTGAAGGGCACGATCCAGCAGGTAGTTCAACGTTTCCCGTTCGGTCGCCGCGCGCGGCAGACGGTCCCAACCGAAATGGCGAGTCAGGAGCTCATAGGTCTTCAGCATGCCGGCCCGCTGGCTGATCGTCACCAGTCCCTTGTAGAAGGCCACCTCCAGAACGCGTTTGGAAGGCTTGCGGCTGGCCCGCGAGTAGTCTTTTTCCACCGGCTCGTCCTCGATGTCGCGCATGGTGAGTGCGCCCTCTCTGCGGATGCGCGACATCACTCTGCGCAGGTCACCATGGGAAACCTTGTCGAACCATACGATGCGGCGCTGCCAATCCTGGCGCATCGGGCGCACATAGAACCGCAGGTTCTCTGTCGGCAGGTACGACAGGGCGTGCGTCCAATACTCGAAAACGGTCTTGTCGATGTTTTGTGCCTGATGCAGATGCTCGCGCCGATAAGAAGGAATGCGCGTGTAGAGGATGTGGTGATGGCAGCGCTCGATGACGTTGATGGTGTCGATCTGCAGGTAGCCCAGGTGCGCCACTGCTGCCGGCGTGGCCTTCGGGCCAGAGCCGAAGGGTTCGATGGTGTCCAGGCGCTGGGCATGCAGCCAGATTCGGCGGCCCTGGGCGGAGGTGAGTTGGATGAGCGGATTCACCGCAATCCAGGATGCGTTGAGTGCTGGTAGGCATGAACTCTGTCGCAAACCTGGCGGAGCTGGTCTTCGAGATTGTTGGAAACTGGATCGCCCTCGATGAGGGGAGCGCCCAGAACAACCAGGCGCGCTCCAAATTCAGGAGTGCGGATCGCCTGTTCCACCGAAAGACCTCCCACCGCCTGGACAGGCACCTTCACCGCTGCCACGATCTCTCGCAATTGATCGAGCGGGCTGGGATATGGTTTTCCCATCGCCGCGAGGCCGCGGCGTTCATCGTAGCCGATATGGTGGATGACGTAATCGCAGCCCAGATCCTCCAGCCTTTTTGCGGCCGCGACCCTGTCCTCGGCAGCGAGATTGTCACCCATCACTTTCAGACCGAGATCCTTCGCGGCCTGCACCATCGCTTTAATCGTCTCCGGATGAGCACGCTCCATAACCACGACATGCGTAGCCCCCGCCTTTGCGGTCATCTGGGCATCAGTCCGGCCGCCATCCATGGCTTTCAGGTCGGCCACGATGGGAACGCCGGGAAACTCAGCGCGCAGAGCACGAATACTGTTCATTCCTTCGGAAACGATGAGGGGAGTGCCCGCCTCCAACCAGTCGACTCCGGAACGGACGGCGATTCGTGCGGTTTCGAGAGCTTTGGCGATAGAGGTGAAGTCCAGCGATATCTGTACGATGGTTTTCATTATGATCGTGGTGGATCTTCCGTTAGCAGTGCTGAGTGTACCGGAACATCCATTACATCGCGGAGCGTTCGCGTCTCGCCGCCGAGCCTGGGAAGCCGCTGGGTTCGCAGCGGATGCCTGTAAACTGAACCTGCGATGCCACGCTATAACCAGCTCAAAGGCGATGCAAAGATTGGGTGGTTAGAAAAGCTTCCCAGGAAAGCTCAGATTCTCGTTCTTATGCTGATCATGCTGGTAGCCGGCGTGATTCAGTTCCTCATGGGGCTTCATTCCGTGCACACCGGCCGGGACATCGTTCTGGGCAATCAGAGGATTAGCGCCGTCGAATCCTTCTTCTGGTGTGCCGCCTGCCTCGCCATTGTTGGCGGCCTCTTTGCCGTCTTCATGGGATGGGCAAAAAGCAGCAAAACGGACCCTCCTGCATAACAAAACGTTGCCCCTGGCAGCGAACGCTCTCATGCGAAATCAATTCAGACCCGGGAGGGACGGCTCACTCGCACGGATGAGGGTTTTAGATGGGATGAGACGGCTGGCCGCGGAAAAAGGGATGATTTGTATAGAGAGGAAAGGAAGAACGTACCTCAGGGCCGAATGATTTTGCTGGGTTAATGTGCGGGCTAAAGAGTCTGCGTGAGAACTCGCTTTTTTGAAGGGTACGGTCTTTAGGCCGTACGTTTAGTAGTCAAGATGAATCGGCTTCAGCCGCTGAGGGCCGCTTAAGCAGGCACAAGAGATGCCCTCAGGGGCTAAAGCCCGTCTTGGTTCGGGTAGTTAATGTACGGGCT
>Ga0137412_10002509_pt1 | contig 14539 bp, 12 predicted proteins | sample CZODoug2_1_16fun_FD_122160 | JGI IMG/M metagenome (GOLD analysis project Ga0137412, IMG submission 122160) | Vadose zone soil fungal communities from Angelo Coast Range Reserve, California, USA - CZODoug2_1_16fungal (Hybrid Assembly) | ecosystem: Environmental > Terrestrial > Soil > Vadose zone... | reverse complement strand
TCATCTGCTTCATCATCTCCTGAGGATTAGGCTGGCCCGCCGCAGTTGCTGGTTGAACCGCAGTCGAACCTGTGGCAGTCGCCGGTGACGTGCCGGAAGTTTGCGCAAACGAAGGGGTCGCGATCAAAGCCGCAAATACAATTGTGATTAATGACGTGAAGGTTTTCATGGCGGCATGTTGCCAGCGAACAGCGGCGGGTGACAAGTCATAAGCGTCAAACAAATCAGGAACCCAGGAATCGAGGAAAGGGCTTTCCGAGACAGAAGGTAAAGCTGCGAGGGCAGCAGTGAAGGAGCGAGGTAGCGACTGAGTGTCAAACCAGGAAAATAAAATCTAATCTGTGGACGAATTCAGTTCGTTTCGGCGAGGCGCCGAATCCAGATCGCCGCGACGATCGCTCCAAAACATTCGCGTCATCCGAACCCCCGCCGTAGAATTCTGGCCATGAAACGAGAGAATCCGACGATTGAAATTTGCCCTGGAATCACGCGCCGGACCGTTGCACACGGGAACACGATGTACCAGATGCTTGCAACACTGGCAGCCGGTAGTCGGATGCCAGCGCACTCACACGAACAGGACCAGATCGTTCATATTCTGGAAGGCAAAATGCGACTGATTGTTGATGGCGTGCCGCATGAGCTTTCAACGGGCGATTCGTTCTATCTGGCGAGCAATGTTCCACATGGCGTGGAAACGCTCTCGGCGACACGCGTGCTCGATACTTTTAGCCCGCCGCGGACTGATTACCTGGCGATGGACCAAAAGGTTCTCCACGGGGCGTTGTAGCGGTCCGGCAGTAACAAAACCGGCTGCTCATTCTTTCGGCTCGTCCGCAACCTTAAGCACAACTTTGCCACGTGTATGATGGGTTGCGGCTTGTTGTTGCGCCTTTACCGCATCAGTTAGCGGAAGAACTTCTGTTACGATTGGTTTGATTTTCCCCGCATCGACCAACTGAGCGATCTCAGTCAGATCGTCGGCATCGGCGTGAGAGGAGATTCCCGCGCCGCGAATTCCATGTTTCTGAAGCTCGGCCGGATCAGGTCGCGCAACCAGTGACATAACAATGCCGCCTTTCTTTACCACGCCGTACGAACGCGCGAGTGTTTCTTTGCCCACTGGATCGAGCACGGCGTCCACATCTTTGGCGACGTCTTCAAATTTCGTTTTGGTGTAATCCACTGCCACGTCCGCGCCGAGCTGCTTAAGAAGGTCCTGGTTTGACGTCGAAGCGGTCGCAATGACGTGTGCACCTCGAGCCTTGGCGATCTGCACCGCAAAACTGCCAACGCCGCCGGACCCGCCGTGGATAAGAATTGTTTGTCCGTGCTGGAGTTTCGCGACGTCTACTAAAGACTGCCACGCAGTCGAAGCACCCATCGGGACCGCCGCTGCTTCCGCGAAGTTGAGGGACTTTGGCTTCGCAGCGACTTCCCATTCTTTGACGTTTACGTAATCAGCCCAGCCTCCGCCGAAGGTTGGATAACCGTAAACCGCGGCGCCTACTTTGAGCTGGGTGACATTCGCGCCCGTTTTCTCCACAATGCCGGCAATGTCGTAGCCTGCAATCAATGGCAGGTGTGTCCCGAATTCTTTCGCATACTTTCCGCTGAGCGTGAGCGGATCGGCTGGATTGACGCTGCTCGCGATCACGCGCACGAGCGCTTCGTCGTCGTTCGGCTCTGGTCGCTGCACTTGTTCAAGCTTCAGCACATCGGGCGCACCGTATTCGTGGGCGACGACGGCCCGCATCATTGGCTTTTCGTCAGCTCGCGCCATGCAGACGGATAGGAGTCCGAGAGCGGTTAAGCTCAAAAAACGGAAAGTTGATCGAGCGAATTGCATGACATCACGTTCGCGCGCGATCGGCTGTAGTGCGAACTGGAAATCTTATGTCGCGCGTTGCCAGTGCACGGAACGTTACCTACTTGCGGACATCGATGAAGATTTGCCAGCGCTTGACACTCTCCAGTTTGAGAACGCCATGCTTCATCCACGGATCGTTTTTCAATTTTTCTCGCACTTCATTCTCGTCATCGGCATTGACGATCAGCATCGCGCCGTCTTCATCGACCAAAGGTCCGCCCATCAAAACAAAACCCTCGGCAACGAGTTGATCCATAAATGCGGCGTGCTCATCCCAAAGTGGCTGTTCTCGCGTCCCCTTTGATAGATCACGGGTAGGGCCAGCCGAAGAAATTGTGACGAACGTATTTTTCATCCCAGGAGTGCAATCTAGTTGCACAGATTACGCGAAATTGAAACTCGCTCGTCTCCCGACTCGCTCGCCGCTGCCCATCGCGGCTTTACCTTCTATGTCGCTGATCCCATCAGCTCCATTGCAACGGAGCAGACTCGGTGGAGAGTTACACTGACAAATGAGCGCACATGCAGCAGATCAAAATTCGAGTCTAAGGAAAATCATCGTGGTGCTTCTCGCGCTAGGCGTGGTTTCCATGGTGTCGCTGATCATCGCCGGTGCGACAAGCTTGGTCTCCTTCGCGGAGAGAATTCACCCGGTCGCTGGGACGATTGTGTTCTGGGGCATCTGTCTGGCAGCTGGCTTTTTTGCGCTCTATTGCCTGATCGCCTACGCGCAGTTGCCGCCAGCACTCGTGCCGCCGAACGAGACGTCGGGACCAAAGCACGAGGCGTATTTGCAGACATTGCGCTCGCGACTGTCGAATAATCCGCGTACTCGCGAGTTGCCACTAGGGACAGACGCTGAGGTTGAGGCCGCCATCGCGCACCTGTCCAAGGAAGCGGACCTGGTTGTGCGCAGAACCGCAAGCACAGTTTTTCTCAGCACCGCGTTGATGCAAAATGGCCGGCTCGACGGACTCATCGTGCTGTTTACACAAATTCAAATGATCGCCCGCATTGCGCGCATTTACGTGCAGCGGCCTTCGCCCCGAGAACTCCTGCGGTTGTATGCGAATGTTGGCGGCACAGCTTTCATTGCCAGCGGACTCGAATCGCTTGACCTCGGAGAAATGGTCGCGCCGCTTGCGGTGTCGGTGGTACCGGCGCTTAAAAGCGGAATTCCAGGTTTAAGCGGCATCTCTGCGCTCCTGGTGAAATGCGTTTCAAACGGCGCCGCGAACGCGTTCCTCACATTACGCGTCGGCGAAGTCGCGCGGCGCTACTGCGCATTAACTTCGCGCCATTCACCGGAAGCGATCCGAAGATCTGCTACTTCCGCGGCCGTCGAGCATCTCGGGCGAATCGTTCGCGAAAACGGCGCACTCGTTGTGCGGAAGATTTGGGCAAGTACCGGACGCGCGTTGATCGACAGCGGCGTGTCAAAGGCCGAGGATATCGCAGGCGCAACGCGTGATCTTTTTGGCAGAATTTCGCCGTGGCGATTGAAAGAAGAAGATTCGGTCACGCTTCCGTGATTCGGCGGTAACGCCCTACCTTTGAGCCGCACATTCCTGACATCTTTTTAAATCGAGTTTGCCGGAAGCAAGGACGGGGATTGCTTCGACGCGCTGGAGGTGTTTTGGAATCCACAAGTTCGGGACACCAGCTTCCTGCAGTTTCTTGCGCAACTCGGCGATGTCCATATCCACGGCACTAAGCAGCACGAGTGCTTCGCCCTTGGCCTCGTCCCGTACACCAACGACGGCAATGGGGCGTTCGTCTCTTCCAGATAGTTCCAGCAACTCGATGATTTTCTGTTCGATCGCTTCGTGCGGCACCATTTCCCCGCCGATTTTCGAAAATCGTGAGAGCCGGCCTTCGATATAAAGGAACCCGTCCTCGTCGAACCGGCCGACGTCGCCGGTCTTCAACCAGCCGTCGCGCAGGACTTCGGCGGTTCGCTCCGGGTCGTGCAAATATCCTTCGAAAATGTTGACGCCGCGCAGCCAAAGCATCCCGCTGTCGTACAGCGAAAGTTTCTGACCAGTTTCCGGTTCACGGATTTCGGCAGCGATGCCCGGCGCCAATCTGCCAACCGATCCCAAACGGCTCGACGGTTGCACGTGTGCGCCTGGCTTGGGCGGCTCGGGATCGGGCAAATTGACAGCCACCACCGGCGCAGTCTCAGTAAGCCCGTAGCCTTCGAAGACTTTTTTGTGGAAACGTTCCTCAAAATGGCTCGCAAGATCGAGAGGCAATTTTTCGGCGCCGGTGATGATGAGGCGCAAAGTCTCAAGCTGTTCCGGTTCGGCTTTACGCAAATAGAGACGCAGAAAAGTGGGCGTCAGCAGCAAGAACGTCAGCTTGTATCGGTCGATCAGCGCCGCGCATTTGGCCGCGTCCAATGGATTCGGATACGTAATGATGCGCACACCTTCGATGAGCGGATACCAAAGTGTGACCGTCGATCCAAATGTGTGAAAGAACGGCAGCGACGCGAGAATCGCGTCCGTTTTCTTCGCATCGAGCAGTTCCCGGAATTGCGAGACATTTCCCAGGACGTTGCGGTGGCTCATTACCGCTCCTTTGGGTTCGCCAGTGGTTCCGCTTGTAAAAAGCAGCACTGCTTCGGCGTGCCCACCGTTTTTGGGGATATTCAGTAACCGTAAAAGCAAACGGGCGGGAAAGATCATCGACATGATCCACCACAGCATAATTTGCCGTTTCAATTGCGGCATCAGTTCGTCCAGCTTCAAAACTCGTTCCGGCCACGGAAAATCTTTTACCCGTTCGATGAATGGCGTGGCTGAGATTGCAACCCTCAAGTTGGCTCGCCTGCAGCACGATTCATTAGCCGCGCGTCCTATTGTGAAATTCAGATCCACAGGAACTTTGTTCGCCAGCATCACGGCCAAATTAGTAACCATCGATCCTTTGCTCGCCGGCAAAACGATCGCGATTCGTTCATCAGGAAATTCTTTTCGCAAATAGCGACTGAGCGCCGCAGCCGCGCCGAGCAATTTTCCGCGGCTCAAGCTGCTATGATCGATTCCATCGATCACCGCTGTGGCGAAGGGTCTGCGCTTCAAACCGCGCACGCAGTCTTCGGCAAGATGTCGATCCAATGACGGCCGGCGGCTGAAACAGAATTCGCCCAACTTGAGCAACTCCTCGCGCACGGTCGCGACGTCGGCTGCTTTTGCATCGAGTGGTTTTCCAAAAACCACCGTAACAGGGTACCGGATTCGCTTGGGGAACTTCGTGAAAAATTTCCCGCCCTGGAATGAAAAGATCGATCCCCAGAGTTGATCGAGCCAGACCGGAACGACGTGGGCTTCCGCGTGCCGCGCAATGACTTCATAACCCCGCTGCAAACGCAACAGCGTTCCCCTGCGTTCCAACTCGCCCTCCGGAAACACACACACAATTTCGCCTTCGTTGAGTTTTTCCGCAGCGACCCGAACTGCGGCATGCGACTGACGCTTGCTAATCGGGATGCACCCAATCGCGCGCAGGATCGGATGCAAAATCGGCTTGTGATAATATTCCTGGTCGATGACGTAGCGGATCGGCCGGGGACAGACGAGCTGCAGGATGAGGGCGTCCACCCAACTGATGTGATTCGGTACGAGAAGAAACCCGCCAGCCGGCAAGTTTTCCAAACCGTGCGCAGTGACACGATAAAAGCAGCGCACCAGTCGCCGGCCAAAGAAATAGAGCGCGCGTTCGGCAGTGGATTGGGGTGACATCCTTTATGATTTACAATCGCCGCGCCGCAAACTGCAATCGGCAATTGCCATGGAATTAGTCCGCAAATCGATGAGCGGGGCGCGCACCGCTCTCTTCCTGCTCCTGGCCATCAATCTTTTTAATTACATCGACCGCCAGGTTCTGGCCGCGCTCGAGCCTGATATTCGCGCAACTTTTTTCGCATCTGACGACGTGAACGCCATGACCAAGACCGGTCTGCTGGGCGTCGCGTTTTTCGTAACTTACATGGTCAGCGCACCGATTCTCGGTTTGCTCGCGGATCGGATCTCGCGCTGGCTCATCATAGGCGTGGCTGTGACATTGTGGAGCATTGCCAGCGGCGCCTCCGGTTTGGCTGCAACATTCGCGATTCTCTTTATGACTCGCATTTTCGTCGGAATTGGCGAAGGCGGCTACGGGCCGGCCGCACCGACGATTCTGTCTGATCTTTTCCCGATCGAAACACGCGGTCGCATCATGGCAATTTTCTGTGCCGCGATTCCGGTCGGTAGCGCCCTCGGCTACGTAATAGGTGGGTTAGTCGGTGCTCACCTCGGCTGGCGGTGGGCATTTTATCTTGTTACGCCACCCGGTTTGCTGCTGGGCCTACTCTGCTTTTGGCAACGCGACCCCCGCGTCACCGGAGGTCACCTGACTCAGAAATCGCGCCGCAGCATCCGTGACTACTTGAACTTGTTCCGCACACGATCCTATCTCATCAACTGCATTGCGCAGACGTTGATGACTTTTGTAACGGGCGGTTTGGGCTTTTGGGTGCCGGCGTATCTGCGTTATCGAAATCAAAGTTCCGAAGTAGGGATGACAATCTTTGGTTTGATCACTGTGGTCGCGGGTCTGGTGTCAACGCTTTTGGGAGGGATCGTCGCGGACAGATTGCGCCCCCGTTTCCCTGGGTCCTACTTTTGGGTATCGGGAATCGGGATGTTGATTGCGTGTCCCATTTTCATTGTGGCCCTTTACATTCCGTTTCCCGCAGCATGGGTCGCAATGTTCCTTGCGATCTTTTTCTTGTTTCTAAACACAGGACCTTCAAACACGGCTCTCGCCAACGTTTCATTGCCGGCCGTGCGCGCGACGGCGTTTGCGGTAAATATTTTCGTGATTCATGCATTTGGTGACGTGCAGGCGTTCTGGCTCCTGGGATACATTGGCGGTCACACGAACATGCACGTCGCGTTTTTGTTTGTGTCAGGGATCATCCTCGCTTCCGGTATAGTGTGGCTCTCGGGAGTGAAATACCTTGCGGCTGATACAGCCGCAGTAGAAACACCCGGAAACACCTGAATGTCAGTCCAGTCTTGGAAGTGCGTATGCCGTTCTTGCGCTGTTTATCGATCTTCTTGCTAATTTGGCTGGCAAGCAACGCCCGCGCAGATGGCCTTCCCGACGATTGCACACAGCTCATGCTGGCAATCGCACCGACGTGGAATTCTATGCGCGGCGAATTGCGATTGTTCGAGCGGCCGCGCGGCGGTGATTGGAAGGTTGTGTCCGGACCGTTTCCCGTGTTGTTCGGCAAGAATGGTCTCGCCTGGGGAACAGGAATCTCAGGTCAAAACGAGCCAGGCCTTCGCAAAAAAGAACGAGACGGCCGCGCGCCCGCGGGAATTTTCGAGATCGGACAGGTCTTTGGATATGACGCGCACCTGCCGCCCGGCGCCGACTATCCGTATCATCAAGTTACCGACGCAGATATTTGGAGCGATGATCCGCGTTCGCCGAACTACAATCGCCACATCGTAATTGATCCGAAGAATCCGCCGGACAACTACACTCACGAAAAAATGCGCTCGGGAGATTTTGCCTATCACTGGCTGGTCGAGATCCGACACAATTCCGATCCGCCTGTGCCCGGGGCGGGTAGCGCAATCTTTTTTCACATCCGGCGTGGCTTCAATAGGCCGACGACCGGTTGCACGACCATGGCGCAAGACAACCTTGTAAAAGCGATCACCTGGTTGCGAGCGAAGCGACATCCGTGCTATGCCTTGTTGCCTGCCGGGGAGTACGAAAACAAATGGCGCGCATGGAATCTGCCATCTCCCGACGCGTTCCGCGGCGCCGTTTCAATGACTCGTTGAAATTTGGCGATCGCTTGTTAGCTTGTCGTTAGTCATTATGCCACGACGAAAACGTCCCAATCCTCAATCGGAAGAAAACATCCGCCGTATCGACACGAAACCGCGCGCAAAGAAGCAGACACATGGCTTTCAGGTCCACTTCCTCCGCGGCGATCGTGTGGTGACGAGGATGTTCAGCGACAACGTGTTTGGCGGAAAACAAGCCGCACGCCGCGCCGCCCGAAAGTTCAAGCAGTCGATGCTGCGCCGTTTGCCGCGGAGAAAGTTTCTGGGCGGATAGACTGTTCGCGCTCGGAATCCATTTTCCGCCGATACGCTTTCCAGGATTCTAGAAATCCCGGCGCGAAATCGTCGGGTCTGGCCGACGTCCATCCATCAATCACGGCCGGCGCAAAAAAGACGCCTCTCTCAATTTCACACTTGTTAGGGACAAGATCTCCTGAAACTGCGCCGCGGTAGCCCCAAATAAACTCGTGGTCGGTGCGCGATGAAGCGGTGAGCCTAAAAATTCTTTCAAGCGGAACATCAACGCCTAACTCCTCTATCAGCTCGCGTCGCGCTGTTTCATCGTAATTTTCTCCGGCAGTGACGTGGCCGGCAGCGCTCGAATCCCATTTCAACGGATGCCGATCTTTCCAACGGGAGCGTTGCTGTAAATACATGTCCCCGACTTGGTTAAAAATGAGGATATGAACGGCGCGATGCCGCAAGTTATTCCCATGCACTTCAGAGCGGCTCGCGTAGCCTCGGATTCGGTCATTCTTATCGACCACCGGGAACCGCTCGTTGGGCGTCGAGCAGACCTCTTGGCACGGAGGCGGCGCGATGCAATTCGCAAGAGCGATCCATTGCAGCAGTGATAATTCCTCCGCTCGTGCGTTCGGATCGATGTTCAGACAGCTCGCGAGCGTATTCCAGTCGCGAGCGTATTCCCGCAGCAATTTCCTGAGCTGTTTTCGTCTCTGAGAAAACCCGAGCCGGATCAATTTCAACAGCAACTCATCGTCGTGCTCGGGCAATTCAACTCGATCGCGCGGTTCGAGTCGCGTCACTGCGGAACCGACATCAGGCCGTGGGAAAAAAACGGTTGGAGGAACGCTGCGCAGATATTTCACGCGATGATGCAACTCGACGCGCAGCGTCAACGCTCCGTAATCATGCGTACACGGTGATGCGGAAAGACGCATTGCCATCTCCTTCTGTAATGTCAACACACACAATGAGATAGGACTTGGACGTTCGAGGAATTTAAAGAGCAACGGACTCGAAATATTGTACGGCAAGTTGCCAATCAACTTCACCCGGCGATGCGCGAAAAGAACGCGTGCATCGAACTTCAGCGCATCAGTGTTGACGATTTCAAGTCGCTCGTCCCCGAAGCGCGAACGCAAAAACTTTGCAAGTCGCGCATCCTTTTCGATCGCGAGAACGTGCGCGCCTTTTTCGAGAATAAACCTGGTCAACGCGCCCAAGCCGGGTCCGATCTCGACGACATAATCTTCCGGAATGATTTGCGCCTGATCGACAATCCAGCGAGCGAGGTTTTGATCGTGCAGAAAGTTTTGACCGAGAGCTTTGGCCGGCCAGACGCCGATTTCCGTAAGCGTCGCGCGTATCTCTGAAAGCTTCATAGGCGCGGAGCGCGCCCCACAAGACAGCAAGGGAAACTCCTAGGACTGTTCACAAAATTCTGTGAATAAAATGCGCCGAAACGGCAAACTTGTTCACAAGTTATTCACGCCCGTTTATTGCCGGGTCGAAACGTAACGAATTCGGCGCGTGTAATCGCCCATGAGGCGTTGCCTATTCATGCGATGGCAGCGCGCGACGCGACCGTTTTCTTCGGCTCTTTAGGTACGTCTGTTTCGCCTCTTTTAGGGAAGCGCCTTCGAGAAAGTACGCCGTGGCGGCGCGACCAATCGCATACGTGCCCGCGCCCGCGACCATCCCGCAAACCACGTTACCCCACCCCGGGAAAAACTTCAGCATCGCGCGCGTCCCTTCGCGGAGGAGCATGCCGACACCGACGTTTGCTCCCAGTGCGGCGATGAACTCAGTCGCAGCCCGCAGGCTTCGTTCCCTGCCGCTGATGTACATGATTCCGGAGACCATCAACACTTGTAGCGCGGTGAGAACCGGCAAGTCTGCCAACGGAATCGGTTGCGCGCCGATTGCGGCGCAGATTGCGGTCGTGGATTTTATCAACATTTGCGCGACATGAAGCTGTGCGTGGCGATCGCGCGAGATGCGAATCATCTCGATCTTCGCCTGGTTCGGCAACTCCGCGGCAAGTAGGGACATCAGCCGCCTTGTTTCTACGGACTGCCGTTCCGTGATGCGAACTACGGTGAGCAAACGATCGCGCACACTCGGTTGCGCATCGAACGCTTGTTCCAACTCCGTCACTCGTCTCGCAGACCCCAGCGAAAGACCAATGATTTTCGTCTCACTGGGGGGGACGGCGATGGTTTCATTCAAGTTCGATTCGCCGTCGTCGAAAAAGAAAACGATATCAGCAGGTTCGCGTCTGAGGTCGTCTTGAATTTGCGTTTGGGCAGAATCGCCGGCGTCGCGCGCGTCCAGAATCGAGACAGTTCCGCGACCGGGAATTGTCCACTCGGTCCAACGATGCACCGGCGTAAGGGTCACATTCATGCCCTCGTGGGAGTCCGGAGCAAAAAGCACATCGATGATTTCTGGCATCGGCGTTTTGCTCGACCCGATGAAGAGAAATCGCGGTCGCCGCTGCTGGAGGAACAATTGCTTTAGCGGTATCAATTCACGCAGCACTGGCCGCCGAATTTTTTCGGGAAGTTTGCCTGCCAATCCTTCCAGGCGCTCGGCAATTTGAACGAGAGTGGTTTGATTCATTGGTGAAAATGAAATCCGAATGACGAATGCCTGCGCTGCGATTATAAGCCTAGCATGAATTTGAACATCGAAATACTTTCGAAAGCGGCGGATCAGGCGCGCGGTTTGTGCATGGACGCGGTGCAAGCCTCGCAATCAGGGCATCTCGGGCTTCCGCTCGGTTGCGCGGAAATCGGCGCCGTGCTTTTTGGTCATGCGCTGAGATATAATCCGGAGGACCCGCGCTGGATCAATCGCGATATCTTCGTTCTCTCCGCCGGGCACGGCAGCATGTTCCTTTACGCCTGGCTGCACATGAGCGGCTACGATTTGGCGATGTCGGAAATCAAACGCTTCCGGCAACTGCATTCGAAAACGCCGGGACACCCCGAATTTGGCGAGACGCCCGGAGTGGAATGCACCACCGGACCGCTTGGTCAGGGTATCGGCAACGCGGTTGGCATGTCCGTGGCAACGAACATGGCTGCGGCGCGGTTCAACACCGATGAGTACAGAATTTTCGACCAGCACGTGGTCTGTTTGTGCGGTGACGGCGACATGCAGGAGGGCGTCGCATCCGAGGCGTGCGCGCTCGCCGGCGTTTGGGGCCTCGACAATCTGATTTTCATTTACGATTCCAATGCTGTTACGTTGGATGCCCCGGCAAAGCTTACGCAGTGCGAGGACACGGGTCAGCGGATGAAAGCGTACGGCTTTGATGTCCAGGAAATCGAAGGCCAGGACATGCGCCAGTTTCTCGACGCGTTCGACGTCGCGAAACGCCGTGACAACGGCAAACCGCAGTTCATCATCGCGCATACGCTGATCGGAAAAGGCATTCCCGAAGTCGCGGGCACATACAAGGCGCACGGCGAAGCGGGCGCAAAATTCGTCGATGCAGCCCGCAAGGCGCTCGGCTTGCCGGACGAGCATTATTTCGTGTCGAAAGATGTGTACGACTATTTCGCCCAGCACAAAAAAACACTGCTTGCTGAGTATGATCGCTGGGAAAAAACTTACGATGCGTGGCGCGCGAAAAACCCCGACAGGGCGAAGCTGCTCGATGACGGCCTCGCACGAAAAGTGCCGCCCGATCTCTTGTCGAAGATCCCGGAATTTCCAAAGGACGCGAAACTGGCAACCCGCAAGGCGGGCGGCGAAGCGTTGCAGCCGATCGCGCAGGCGATGCCGCTGCTCATGAGTGGCAGCGCCGACTTGTACGGATCGACAATGAATTACATCAAGGACGGTGGCGATTTCTCACGCGACAATTTCGCCGGCCGTAACGTCCGTTTCGGCATTCGCGAGCACGGCATGTGTGCGATCCTCAACGGGATCTCGTATCACGGGTTGTTCCGCGCCTCGGGCGCGACCTTCGCGGTGTTTACCGATTATTGCCGTGGTGCCATTCGGCTGAGCGCATTATCGAAGCTGCCGAACATTTACATTTTCACGCACGATTCGATCGGTGTAGGCGAAGACGGTCCGACGCATGAACCTGTAGAGACCGTAAGCTCGGTTCGTTTGATGCCGAACATCGACGTGATTCGGCCGGCTGATCCGGAAGAAACCGCGGGCGCATTTGTCGCCGCGATGCAGCGAACGGACGGCCCGACGTTCCTCGCGCTCACGCGTCAGGCTGTTCCGATGTTAAACGACATCGATGTAAATCTGCGTCGCGAAGGAGTGCTGCGCGGCGGTTACATTGCAAAACATGAAACCGGCAGACTCGAACTGATTATCCTTTCGTGTGGAAGCGAATTGCAGCATGCGCTCGCCGCGGCGAAAGCGCTGGGCGACGGCGTCCGCGTCGTCTCCATGCCGTGCTTTGAAAGATTCAACCGCCAGCCGCAGAAATACCGTGAAGAAGTGTTGCCTAACGAATGCCGTAAACGCGTCGCGATCGAAGCTGGCGTGACGGAGATTTGGTACGAATACGTCGGTCTCGACGGAAAAGTCATCGGACTGCACCAATTCGGTCTGAGCGCACCCGGGCCCGAAGTGATGAAAGAACGCGGCATCGACGCACAGCACGTGATCGACGCAGCGAAAAGCTTACGTAGCACAGGCTTCTAGCCTGTGGGGCCACCGGGCATCTTGCCTGGTGTCTTACACGGCAGGCGAGACGCCCACCTGCCCCACAGACAGGATGTCTGTGCTCCTAGAACGCTTCTTCTGGTTCGCTCACGTTGCGGGCGCGAGTCTCGAAGCGTGTGTATTCCTTCAGGAATGTGAGCGGAATTTCGCCGACAGGGCCGTTTCGCTGCTTAGCGATGATCAACTCCGCTTCGCCCGCCTTTTCCACACGCGCCTCCTCATCTTCCTCGTATAGCTCGGGCCTAACGAGTAACCCGACCAGGTCCGCATCCTGCTCGATGGAGCCAGATTCGCGGAGATCGCTCAAACGCGGTTTGCCGCCGGTGCGCTGTTCTGGTTGCCGGTTCAATTGCGCCACCACAATGACAGGGATTTTCAATTCTTTGGCTAAAGCTTTGAGCCCCGCAGAAATTTCCGAGATTTCGAGCTGGCGATTATCCTGCGCGCGCCGCGAAGTTGACCTGAGCAATTGCAAATAATCCACGATGATGAGGCTCACGTCCTGCTGCGCCTTCAGCCGGCGCGCTTTTGCCCGCAATTCCAGAATGCTGAGGCTGGCGCTGTCATCGATAAAGATTTTGGCCTCCGCCAATTTTGACGCTGCAGCAGTCAGGCTCGGAAAATCGCGCTCGCCCAAAAAGCCGTCGCGCACCCTTTGCAAGTTTACGCGCGCTCGGGAGCAAAGCATTCGTTGCACGAGTTGCTGACTGCTCATTTCCAAGCTGAACACGGCGACGGGCAACTGTTCGTTGATCGCGACATATTCGGCAATGTTCATGGCGAGCGCGGTTTTTCCCATGCTCGGCCGCGCCGCAATCACGACCATTTCGGAAGGATGCAGGCCGCTGGTCATGCGGTCGAATTCTACAAAGCCGGTTGAGATTCCGGTGATGCTGCCTTTGCGTTCGTAGAGCTTCTCGATCGTCTCGATCGCTTGCATCGCGTGATCTTTCATCGAGAGCATCTGGCCTTTGAACCGATCTTCGCCGACGTCGAAAATCTTCTGTTCCACTTCGTCCAGCAGGCTGTCGACCTCGTCCTGCTCTTCGTACGCGCGGCGGACACTCTCGGTGGCGGCGGAAATGATCTGTCGCAGAATGTATTTGTCGCGAACGATCTCCAGATAGTATTGCACGTTGGCCGCGGTCGGAACGAACGTGAACAGATTCGTGACCAGCGCCGCCCCGCCGACGCTGTCGAGCAAATTCCGGTCGCGTAGCACCTGTGTGAACGTGATCAGGTCGATCGCCTGTCCCGCGTTCCAAAGTTCGACAAGAACGTCGTAGATCGTCCGATGCGCTGGGACGTAAAAATATTCTTCGTTAATCTTCTCGACGCATTCCGCGATCGTTTCACGCGGGGAGATGAGCATTGAACCGAGGACGCCCTGCTCTGCTTCTACGCTATGCGGCGGCGTTCGGTGAACATCCTGCGCAGAACCTGTTGGCGAAATGGGAACAACTTTTTCGCCACTTCGCGCTGCCGAACCTCGGCCAGCGCCATTTCCCGCTTTACGAGGCTTCTCTCCTGTCCATGCGGACGATGGAGTCGCCATTTATTTCTCGTCGTGTTTCGGCTGTTCTGTTTTTCTGCGAAAAATTCGTCGTTTCTTCTTGTCAGGTTCTTCCGGCACAGCGGCCGGCGTCGCATCAGCCTTTGGTTCTGCTGCCGATTTCACTTGCAAGACAAGTTGCGCCGTTACATCGTGATGCAACTTAATGGCGACCTCGTGCTCGCCGGTGTCTTTGATCGGGCGCTCCAGAACAATTTTGTGTCGATCGATCTCTGCGCCGACTTCGTTTTTCAGCCGGTTCACGATGTCCTGTGCCGTTACTGATCCAAATGCTTTGCCGGTCTCGCCAGTCTCCAATGT
>Ga0137412_10002508_pt1 | contig 14539 bp, 15 predicted proteins | sample CZODoug2_1_16fun_FD_122160 | JGI IMG/M metagenome (GOLD analysis project Ga0137412, IMG submission 122160) | Vadose zone soil fungal communities from Angelo Coast Range Reserve, California, USA - CZODoug2_1_16fungal (Hybrid Assembly) | ecosystem: Environmental > Terrestrial > Soil > Vadose zone... | reverse complement strand
CGAGGCGGAGTGGGCGGAGATTTGCGCGCAGCACGGGCTCAGGTCCGGCACCTTGAAGCAATTCGTCGGGCTGTCCTTCGAATATGCCGACTACACGATGGGCTATGGCCGCAACACGCCCGGGCCGGCGGCGATCGTGTCGACGATCAAGCTGATGCAGGCCGGCTTCCACGAGGTCATGGATACCGAGGCGATGTTCAGGAAGTGCTTTGCCAAGATGCAGGCGAAGAGATTGCTGCCGCCTCGCTGACGGTCCCGGTCACTCTTGCCGGTGCACGTCGTGGACGACGATCCCGTCGCCCTCCGGCGGCATCGCGATCCAGTGCCGATGCTTCAGCGTCCGCATCGTGTCTTCGTATCCGCTGGTCCAGTGCTCGCGCATCGATGTTCCGGAGAACTCGTAATCCCTGGCGTGTCCCTCGTAGGATTTCTGGTCGAGCAGGTGCTGAAGCGGCGTGTTCGACACGATGCCGCCGTCCCAGAAATGATCCGTACCGATCTTCACCATCGGCAAGGCCGGCGGCAGGGCGCCGCTGGCCATCACATGCTCCGGCTCGATCGTGTCGAACGCATTGTCGAAGTAGGCGAAGTTGCCGTCCAAGACGTTGACGGCGCCGACCGCCAGACGCGTTTCCTTCTGGTTTATCAGGGAGAAATCGACGAACTCGAGCAGGGTCTCGCGCAGCGGTGCGCTGTCGTAGTAGCTGGTTGCCGTCCGCGCGCCCGGAAAGCTCAGCCAAGGGCTTGGGTGTGTCGGCGTGAAGAAGCCGGGCTGGCCGCGCAGGATCGTCAGCCATGAGCTGGCGGCGTTGCGCGTGCGGCGGAAGACGTCACCATCCGGCGTATAATTCCAGATCTTGCGCTCGGTGATGCGCTCCCAGAAAGTGCGCAGCCGCTGCAGGCGGAGCGCCGGTGGATTGCCGGCAATGATCGCCCCGTTGATGGCGCCGATCGATACGCCCGACACCCAGTCCGGCTCGAGGCCGGCTTCCTGCAGGGCCTGGTAGACGCCCGCCTGGTAGGCTCCCAGCGCGCCGCCGCCCTGCAGGACGAGCGCGATCCGGCCGCAACGCTCGGGCCGCGGGATCCGGCGGGTCGCCTGACCCTGGAACGATTTGAGCGACTGATCCATCAGAGGGCCCCCGTTTCGACCGACAGGATGGCTGGCGCTACGTGACGGCACGATGAAGGCCCGGCACCGGGGCAATCACGCAAACGTAACGCAATTGCCCTTTGCTCCCGCCGAAACCCGATGCACGGGCCGGCGAGGACGACATGAAGGCAATGGACGTGATGGTACGCGACGTGATCACGGTGAGGCCCGACGATGAGGTCGCCGCAGCGATCAAGCTCCTGGTCGAGCACGACGTCAGTGCGCTGCCGGTGGTCGACGATGGCGGCAAGGTCGTCGGCGTGATCAGCGAAGCCGATCTGATGCGCCGCGAGGAGATCGGCACCGAGCGGCATCGCTCGTGGTGGCTCGAGGCCATGACACCGGGCGCGACCTTGGCCGGCGAATTCGCCAAGGCGCACGGACGCAAGGTGCGTGAGATCATGTCGGATACCGTCGTCTCGGCCACGGAGGAGACGCCCCTCGGGGAAATCGCCGGCTTGCTCGAAAAGCACCGCATCAAGCGCGTGCCGATCCTGCGCGACGGCAAGCTCGCGGGCATCGTGAGCCGATCCAATCTCATCCAGGCGCTGGCCACGTCGGACGTTGCGGCCGGCAGCGACGGGCCGTCCGATCGCAGCATCCGTGGCGAGTTGCTCGACCGGCTGGACGAGCAGGCATGGACGGACTTCGGCTCACGCAACGTCATCGTTCGCGACGGCATTGTGCACCTTTTGGGGGCTCGTCGGGTCGCCGCAAGAGCACAAGGCGTTGCTCGCGCTGGCCGAGCAGGTGGCGGGCGTCAAGAGCGTGTCGGACGAGACCTTTCCGGCCTATTGAAATTCACGTGCGGGCGCCGAGGGAGGATATGCGGATGAGCATCGAGAAGAACCGGCAGAGTCTTGAGGATCGCGTCCTGGAGGAGCTGGCCGACAGCCTCGACGAGGAGTTCGAGCTGGAGCTCGGCGACGACCTCATGGCGCGCCTGCCCGATCATCTGACCGACGTTCCCCGGCCGGAAGTCATCGACCGCCGCCTGTATTTCACCGAACTGCTGCGCTTGCAGCGCGAGCTCATCAAGCTGCAGGACTGGGTGGTGACCCACAAGCTCAAGGTCGTCGTGCTGTTCGAGGGCCGCGACGCCGCCGGCAAGGGCGGCGTGATCAAGCGTGTGACCCAGCGGCTCAACCCGCGCATCTGCCGCACCGTGGCGCTGTCGGCGCCGACCGAGCGCGAGCGTACTCAGTGGTATTTCCAGCGCTACGTGGCCCACCTGCCGGGTGCCGGCGAGATCGTGCTGTTCGACAGGAGCTGGTACAATCGCGCCGGCGTCGAGCGGGTCATGGGCTTCTGCAGCCAGACCGACGTCGAGGAGTTCTTCCACACCGTGCCGGAATTCGAGCGCATGCTGGTGCGCTCGGGCATCATCCTCGTGAAGTACTGGTTCTCGATCACCGACCCCGAGCAGAACCTGCGCTTCCTGATGCGCATCCACGATCCGATGAAGCAGTGGAAGCTCTCGCCCATGGATCTCGAATCGCGGCGACGTTGGGAGGAATACACAAAGGCCAAGGAGGAGATGCTGGCGCGCACCCACATTCCGGAAGCGCGCTGGTGGGTCGTCGAAGGCAACAGCAAGCGCAAGGCGCGGCTCAACTGCATCCATCACCTGCTGCTGCAGGTGCCCTACCGCGATGTCGAGCACCAGCCAATCGTGCTGCCGGCACGCGAGCACAAGCCCGACTATCATCGCACCCCGGTGCCCGACGCGCTGTACGTGCCGGCGGTCTATTAGCTGGGGGCGCGCGACTCCAGTCGCGCGTTCCTTGCGACGACCGACGAAGATCGCGCCACTGGAGTGGCGCGCCCCCAGCCACGAGGCTCTCAATGGATTTTTTCCGGCGCTTCACCTTCCTATTCTGCGCGCCGGCGTTCGATGCCGAGGCCCTCGAAGGCCACCGGCTCAACGAGATCACCATCGCCATCGAAAGGCTCGGCTTCCAGGTGATCCGGGCCCGGCGCATCGAGGATGCCGAGATGGCGGTGCAGACCGACGCCGCCATCGGCTGCATGGTCGTCGACTGGGGCAAGAAGGGCCTCGAGGGCAAGACGGCGGACCTGATCAATCTGATGCGCCGGCGCGGACTCGAAATGCCGATCGTCATGCTGGTGCGCCGCAAACGCCTGGAGGACATCCCGGTCGAGGTGCTCGATTATATCGACGGCTACATCTTCTTGGCCGAGGAGACGCCGGAATTCATCGCCAAGAACCTGGTGAGCCGTCTCAAGCAATATGCCGAAACGCTGAAAACGCCGTTCTTCGGCGCGCTGGTCGACTACGCCGAACAGGGCAACCAGCTGTGGACCTGCCCCGGGCACAATGGCGGCGTCTTCTACAACAGGAGCCCGATCGGCCGCATCTTCGTCGAGCATCTGGGCGAGGCGGTGTTCCGCGACGATCTCGACAACTCCGTGCTCGAGCTGGGCGATCTTCTGGTCCATGAGGGTCCGGCGCTGCGGGCGCAACAGGAGGCGGCGGCGATCTTCGGCGCCGAGAAGACCTACTTCGTCCTGAACGGCACCTCGTCATCGAACAAGATCGTGCTGTCCGCGCTGGTGGCCGAAGGCGACCTCGTGCTGTTCGACCGCAACAACCACAAGGCGGCCCATCACGGCGCGCTGTTCATCGGCGGCGGCATCCCGATCTATCTCGAGACCGACCGCAACGCCCACGGGCTGATCGGCCCGATCTTCCACGAGGCGTTCGACGAGGCGGCGATCCGCGCCAAGATCCGCTGCCATCCGCTGGTCGCCGACAAGGAAGCGTGGCGGCGCCCGCGGCCATTCCGGGTCGCCGTGATCGAGCAATGCACCTACGACGGCACGATCTACGACGCTCGCCTGATCGTCGAGAAGATCGGTCCTCTTTGCGACTACATCCTGTTCGACGAAGCGTGGGCGGGCTTCATGAAGTTCCACCCAATCTATGCCGGCCGCTTCGCCATGGGCCTGGGCGACCTCGGTCCCGAGCGACCCGGCATCATCGCCACGCAATCGACCCACAAGCAGCTCGCAAGCTTCAGCCAGGCCTCGCAGATCCACGTCAAGGACTGCCACATCGAAGGCCAGCGCCGGCGGATCGAGCATCGCCGCTTCAACGAGTTCTTCATGCTGCATGCCTCGACGTCGCCGTTCTATCCGCTGTTCGCTTCGCTCGATGTCGGCGCGCAGATGATGAAGGGGAAATCCGGCGAAGTGCTGTGGGACGACACCATCCGCCTGGGCATCGAGCTGCGCAAGAAGGTGCGGGCGATCCGGCGCGAGTTCGAGGAGCGCGAACGCGATCCCGGCCGGCGCTGGTTCTTCGAGGCCTTCGTGCCCGATCGGGTCACGGTACCGGACCCCGCCGGTGGCGCACCGCACGAGACCGCCTGGGAGGACGTGCCGACCGACGCGTTGGCCGCCGATGCCCGCTACTGGGAGCTGGCGCCGGGCGCTGGCTGGCACGGCTTCGGCCATGTGGCTCCGGGCTACGCCATCACCGACCCCAACAAGCTCATCCTGCTGACGCCGGGCTTCGACCGCGAGACCGGCACTTATGCCGCGTACGGCATTCCGGCGCCGGTGGTGGCCCAGTATCTGCGCGAGAACCGGGTCGTGCCGGAGAAGAACGACCTCAATTCGCTGCTGTTCCTGCTGACGCCGGGCGTGGAATCGAGCAAGGCCGGCACGCTGTTGAGTACCCTGGTCGCCTTCAAGCGGCTGCACGACGACAATGCCCGCCTCGAAGACGCCATCGGCGACTTCGTGCGCCGCCGCCCGGCGCGTTATTCAGGGCTGCGATTGCGCGAATTGTGCGCCGAGATGCACGACTTCTTTCGCGACAGCAACGTGAGCGCCCTGCAGCGCGCGCAGTTTGCGCCGGAACATCTGCCGACACCGGTGCTGGCGCCGCACGAGGCGGTGCGCGAGCTGGTGCGCAACAATGTCGACTACCTGCCCATCGACCAGGCCTTCGGGCGGATCGCCACGACGATGTTCGTGGTCTATCCGCCCGGCATCGCCAGCATCGTGCCGGGCGAAAGGCTCGACGAGCGGGCGCGGCCGATGCTGGACTATCTGAAGATGTTCGAAAGGAGCGCCAACCTATTCCCCGGCTTCGAGGTCGAGGTGCAGGGCATCTATCGCGAGATCGAGAAGGACGGCACGGTTCGCTTCTACACCTACGTGGTTCGGGAATAGCCGCCGTCGACCGGCGGCTCCGGCGGCGGTGGGTGCGAGGCGCCCGATCCGAGAACGCGCTGCATCAGGAGGCTATCGGTCCAGCGCCCGAACTTGTAGCCAACCCCCTCGAGCAGGCCGACGCGGCGGAAGCCGAAGGCCTCGTGCAGGTTCTGCGACGGCAGGTTCTCGGCATCGACATAGGCGATCATCTGGCGAAAGCCCTCCGCCGTGCAGGCCTCGATCAGGGCCGGCAGCAGCAGCCGACCGACGCCCGAATGCAGGTGATCCGGATGCACATAGATCGAGTGCTTGACCGCATAGCGGTAGGCCGGACGCTTGCGGAACGGCACGGCATAGGCATAGCCCACGACGGCGTCGCCGCGTTCGGCCACCAGGTGCGGCAACCGGCGTTTGAGCATGTTCTTGCGACGCCGCTTGATATCCTCGTCGTGCAGCGGCTCGGGGTCGATCGTGCCAAGGCCATGGCCGATGTGGTGCGCATAGATCGCCAGCATGGCCGGGACGTCGGTCTCGGTCGAAGCGCGCACGGCGAGGTCGCGGGAACAGGTGACCGGCGAATTCAAGGCAGTCCCTTCTGTCGAGACTCCCGATCAAACACAGCACCGTGACGCTTTCATGTCGGTCGGGAGCCCCTCCGCGCTGCGCGAAAGCGGTCGCCGACCAGCGGCAGAAGGTCAGCGGGCGGAATAGGCCGCGGGCTTCTTCAACAGCAGCGCGGCCATCAAGGCTACGATCAGGGTGGCGCCCATCAGGAAGAAGGCGTCGCCGAAGGCCATTGTGTAGGCCTGCTGGTGGATGCGGCTGCCGATGGCGACCACGGCCTTGTGCCAGGCGACCGCCGGATCTGTGACGCCGTGGCTCAGGAAATGGCGCACGAGCTGGTCGATGTGCTGTCGCGTCATCTCGTCGAACGGCGACACCGACGGGCTCAGTGTGCTGAAATGGAAGTACTGACGGGTGGTCAGGAACGTCTGCAGCACGGCGATGCCGATGGCGCCGCCCAGGTTGCGCATGACATTAATCAGCGCCGAGGCCGAACTCTTGTCCTCGTCCGCGACGCCGGCGACGGAGAGCGCCGTGAGCGGCGCCAGCACAAGCGCCTGGCCCACCGCGCGCACGATATTGGGCAGAAGCAACTGGTCGGCCGCGACGTCGAGGCTGATGGCGACGTTCATGAAGTTGCTCAAGGCGAACAGGGCGAAGCCCACGGCGATCGGCCAGCGCGCGTCGACCATTCTCATCAGCTGCGGCATCAGCGGGATCACCAGAAGCTGCGGCAGGCCGGTCCAGGCCAGCACCATGCCGATCTGCTGGGCGTTATAATCCTGCACCTGTCCGAGGTAGACCGGCAGGATGAACACCGTGCCGTAGGCCGCAAAGCCCAGCAGGAACGTCGAGAGCGTGCCGGCGCTGAAATTGCGCCGCAGGAACAGCCTGAGGTTCAAGAGCGGATGCGCCGTCGTGAGCTCGATCCAGACGAATAGGGCAAGCGAGACCACCGCGACGATGGCCAGCCGGGTGATCAGGGGCGAGCCGAACCAGTCCTCCTTGTTGCCCTCCTCCAGCACGATCTGCAGCGCGCTCAAGCCCAGCGCCATGGTGGCGATACCGGCCCAGTCGCCTTGACGCAGCAGTCCCAGCTGCATCGGCTTGCGCTCCAGCGACAGAAACAGCATGACCAGCATCACCGCGCCCGGCACCAGGTTGACATAGAAGATGGTCTGCCAGCCCCAGGTCTCGGTGAGCCAGCCGCCGATCGTCGGACCGATCGCGGGCGCCACGGTGGCGCCTAGCGCGAACATGGCCGTTCCGGCCGGCTGCTTGGCCGGCGGCAGCAGCGTGATGATCATGGTGAAGGACATCGGGATCATCACGCCGCCGCAGAAACCCTGCAGGGCGCGCAAGACGATCATCTGCTCAAGATTGCGCGCGTAGGCGCAGGCAACGGAAAAGACCAGGAACAGCACCACGTTCGTGATCAGGTAGCGGCGCGTCGAGAAGACCTGGGAGAGCCAGCCGGTGAGCGGGATGGCGACGATCTCGGCCACCAGGTAGGCGGTCGAGATCCAGCCGCCGTCGTCGATGCCGGCGCCAATCGCGCCCTGGATGTCGCCCAACGAGGCATTGACGATCTGCACGTTGATGATCGCCATGAAGGTGCCGATCGTCGAACCGACGACGGCGATCCAGGTTTTCAGGGGGACGGCGGGAGTCATGGCCGCACGCCGGCCGTCAATGCCTCGCCCTGGTGTCGACGGTCGCCTCGACCGACATGCCGGGGCGCAGGCGGCCGGCGAGCGCCTTGTCGTCGAGCACGATCTTCACCGGCACGCGCTGCACGATCTTGGTGAAGTTGCCGGTGGCGTTGTCGGCCGGCAGCAGCGCGAATTCGAGCCCGCTCGCCGGTGACACGCTGTCGACATGGCCCTTGAGCGTGACGCCGGGGAAGGAATCGACGTCGATCTCGACCGGTTGGCCCGCGCGCACATGGGTAAGCTGGGTCTCCTTGTAGTTGGCCACGATGTAGACGGCATCGAGCGGCACCACCGCCATCAGCGGCGTGCCGGCCTGGACGTACTGGCCGACCCTGAGCGAGCGGGCGCCGACCACGCCCACGACAGCGGCGGTGATCGACGTATAGGAGAGATTGAGCTCGGCCTGGTGTACGGCCGCCAGGCTGCGATCGCGCCGGGCCTGCGCCTTGGCGCGCTCGGAGGCGAGAATGTCGAGCTTGCGCTGGGCCATCAAGAGGCCGGCGCGGCTCTTCTGGAGCAGCGCGGTTTTCTGGCGCATGGCGGCCTCCGCCTTCTCGGCGCGCTGCACGGTGCCGTAGCCGCTCTTCTTCAGGTTGCCGTAGCGGACGTGGTCGGCTTCAGCGTAGGACAGCGAGGCCTTGCCGACGGCGATCTCGGCCTTCTCCTGGTCGATCGCCGACTGCTGTTGGGCGATCTGGGCGTCGAGGTTGGCGAGCTCGGCGTCGTCGCTCGCGACATCGGCTTTGGCCTGGTCGAGCGCAACCTTGAAGTCGCGATCGTCGACGCGCGCGACAACGTGGCCCGCCGTCACGGGCTCGTTGTCCTGGACCAGGACCTCGGTGATGTGGCCGGTGATCTTGGGCGAGACGACCGTGTAGTCGGCACGGATATAGGCGTTGGTGGTCGATTGCAGGAAGCGGCCGACTTTCCAGTAGTCGTGGCCGGCGTCGGCTGCCACGGCGAAGCCAGCCACCAGGGCCAGGCCCAGGGCGGTGCGCTTCAGAACTTTTCGCGGCGACGCATGCACCAGGCCGCCGGGACTCAACCCGACGGCGAGGTAGGACAGGAAGGACATGCTACACTCCCCCCGATAAGCCCGTAGGATGCGCTGCCCCTCGCCGTTTGGTAATTCGAGATTTGATACAATTATGTTTAGCTGACCATGCAATTTCGTCAGTCAGGGGCGCCGCCGACGGCGCCGTGCGAGATGAGCTGCCGCAAGGGCAAAAAGGAGCCCGGAGCCGCACGATCCGAAGATCGCACGGTCCGGGCCCTTGGACGCCCCCTCAATCCCTTGAAGCGCGTTATCTAAGTCTGGCGGCAATCTGTTTCAGGCTGGCCTCCGTTTTGCTGGCCAGATCGGTGATCTGCGCATTGCGCTCGACCCACTGCCTGGCCTCTGGCGGCACCTCGTAACCCAGCATCGAATCGGGAAGCTTGAACTGCAGGCTGCCTGTTACGGCAAGATATGCCACGCCTAGAAAACCCAGCTTGAACAGCCATCCGAGCAGAAAACGCATCGACACCCCGTTTGCAGGTCAATGATAGTTTCACAGCCTTGGACAATACCAGCGTCGGATCGTATCAATTGTTGTGTGTCGGGTGGGCGCGCCCGGCAAAGCTTGCCCGCACATGGTCGGCAAGGTCGCGCGCGGCGGGACTGAGGCCCGGTGGGGCATAGAGATTGATACGAAACTCGGGCAGCGCCGGCAGGCGAGCCTCACGGCCAACCTTGCCCTCGAAGATCTCGAAGCGCCCGGGCACCGAGGAGCGCAGCAGCGGCGCCACGGCGAGCCCGGCCTCGAGGACGGCATAGACCGGTTCCATGCGGCTCACCTCGCAGACCGCGCGCCAGTCGCGCCGCGCCTTGCCCAGAGCTTCCACCGCGACCGGCCGGAACACGCAGGTCGGCGCGCCCAGCGAGACCGGCAGCGGATCCTTCAAATGGGCATCGCCGCCCGGCACGCCGACCCAGACCAGCCGGTCGGTGCGCAGCGTCTCGCCGTGGCGGCCACACTCGGTCTCGGTGGTGAGCGCAAGATCGACGCCGCCCGATCTCAGCTGCTCGCGCACTACCTTCGAGTCCTCGCATACCAGGCTGACGCGTACCCGAGGTTGCGCCTTGGCGAAGCGGCGCAGGATGGGCGGCACGAAGCCCGCGATGATGTCGTAGGGCACGCCCAGGCGGACCTCGCCTTCGAATGACGGCGTGCGCATCGAGGACCAGACTTCGTCGTTGAGCGCGAGCAGCCGACGCGCTTGCGCCAAAAGCCGCTCGCCGGCCGGCGCCAGCACCAGCCGCCTGCCCGCCCGCTCGAACAGACGGCAGTCGAGCGCCTCCTCCAGCCGCTTGATCTGCTGGCTGGCGGCCGCCTGGCTGACGCCGAGAGCCGCGGCGGCGCGCGTGACGCCGCCCGTCTCGACGACGGCAAGGAAGGCGCGCAGCAAGGCGATATCGAGGTCGTAGCGCATGCAGCCGATCATAAGAGAATATGAACGGTTATATCAAAAACATTCGTTTTTATTATTAACCGATCGAGGATACCGTCGTGGACGGAGGCAATGCATGTCAAAAATCTCCGGCCTTTGGCTACCGCTGGTGACGCCGTTCAAGGACGGCGATGTCGATTTTCCAAGCTACGAACGCTTGATCGATCACTACCTTGCGGAGGGCGTGGATGGGCTGTTCCCGCTCGGCACGACGGGCGAATCACCGGCGCTGGACGACGACGAAATCGACGAATTGGTCGAGCGCACCGTAGCGAAGGTCGCCGGCCGCGTGCCGGTGTTCGTGGGCGTGGGCGGCAACGCCACACACAAGGTCGAGAAGACGCTGAGGCGGCTGGACCGCTTCGCCTTCGAGGGCATCGTCTCGGTCTGCCCCTACTACAACCGGCCCAGCCAGGACGGATTGATCGCCCACTTCCGCGCCATCGCGGCGGCGACCGATCGTGACGTGCTGATCTACAACATCCCCTACCGGACGGCGGTGAATCTCTCGAACGACTCGCTGCTGGAGCTTGCAGAGGTTCCGAACATCACTGGCGTGAAGGACAGTTCGGGCAGCATCGCGCAGTCGCTCGAGCTGCTGCAGCGCAAGCCCGCGGATTTCTCGGTGCTGACCGGCGAGGACGCGCTCTTCTTCACGATGATGGCGAACGGCGCCGACGGCGGCATCCTGGCGGCGAGCCATCTCATGACGGCGGGCTTCGTCGAAGTGGGACGGCGATTCGCAGCCAACGACGTGGCCGGCGCGCGCGCTGCCTGGGCGCCGCTTGCGTCTTTCGTGCCGCTGCTGTTCGCCGAGGCCAATCCGATGCCGATCAAATACCTGCTGTGGCGCCAGGGCCTGATCGCCTCGCCCGAATGCCGCCTGCCGCTGACGCGCATCTCCGATGCGCTCGCCCGTCGTCTCGACGCCGCGACGGCCGAGCGGCTGGCAGCTTAACCGCGCGCCCTGAGCAGATCGCGAATCTCCGTCAGCAGTTCCTGCTCCTTGGTCGGCGGCGCGGGCGGCGGCGGGGCGGCCTGTTCCTGCGCGAACAGGCGGTTCATGCCCTTGATCACCAGGAACAGGATCCAGGCGATGATCAGGAAGTTGACCGTGACGGTGATGAAGCTGCCGTAACCCAGCGTGGCGCCGGCCTTCTTGGCGGCATCGTAGGTCGGCGACTGACTCGCCGCGGGCGTCAGCCCGATGAAGTAGTTGGTGAAGTCGAGCCCGCCGAAGATGCGGCCGATGATCGGCATCATGATGTCGTTGACCATCGAATCGATGATCTTGCCGAAGGCGGCGCCGATGATGACGCCGATGGCGAGATCGACCACGCTGCCGCGCATCGCAAACTTCTTGAACTCCTGGAGCATGTTGCCCTCCATGGTTGTCAGGACACCCGCAGCCAGACCAGCAAAGCAGAAACCGTGACCACCGAGAAGGCCGTGGAAAGCAGAACTGAGGCCGTGTTCTGCTCGACCGAGGTGTCGAACTGCTTGGCCAGCACGAAGGCGTTGGCGGCCGTCGGCAGGGAAGCCATCAGGAGCGCGACCCGGCCCGCCACCGATCCGAGGTCGATGAAGAACGGCAGGATCAGCGCCGCCAACAGTGGCTGCAGCAGCAGCTTGATCAGGGTGGCAAGACCGGCTTCGGCCAGCCCGCTCTTGATCGACTTGTCCGACAGGAACAGCCCGATGGCGAACAGCGCGCAGGGGGCGGCTGCGGCGCCCATGAGGTCGAGCCACTTCTCGACCGGCGTCGGGAGCGGCAGGCCCGCACCCGAGGCCACGATACCGAGCGCGATCGACATCGGCAGCGGGTTGCGGGCGACGTTGAAAGCGGCCCGCAGGAATGTCTTCAGCGGCCCGCGGCCGGCCGCGACCTCGAGCTCGATCAGCATGACGCCGAACACCATGGACACGATCGAGGTCACGATGACCGCCAGCATGGCGGGCGGCAGACCCGCCTCGCCGAAGGCAGCCAGGCAGAGCGGCACGCCCATGTAGCCGACATTGCCCCACGAGGCGGCGATGCCCTGCAGGCTCATGGCCGCGAGCCCGCCTTTGCGGGTTCCCCGTGAAACCAGTCGGGTCGAGGCCATGCCGACGACGAAGGTCGCGACCACGGCCGCGCCAAAGCCCAGCATCAGGGCCGGGTCGAGCACCGCCGCGACCGGGGTCCGCGCCAGCGTGCCGAAAAATAGCACCGGCAGGGCGAAATAGCTCACGAAGGCGTTCAGCGCCGTGGTCGCCTCGCCACCCAGGATGCGCCAGCGGCCGGCCAGGTAGCCCGCCAGGATGACCCCGAAGATCGGGAAGGCGACGTTGAGGATGGCCTGCACGGCGGTGAGAAACCTGCGATTTCAGTTGTTGTAAACGATTAAGAATTTGACATAAATGACACAAATACCATAACATTTTGCCGCTATATCGAGGCCGCACCGTTCCCCTCATCGCAAGCGGCCCGGGAGAAGTTCCAATGCGTCTTTTGATCGCCAGCATGGCGGCCCTGGCCGCGGTCGCCTTTGCCGCCCCGTCCTTTGCCCAAACCGAAGAGCCCGCCACGACGCCGGCGCCCGCTCCGGTCCCGACCACCAAGGCCAAGCCGGGCACGACCGCCTACTGCCAGACGCTGAAAAGCAGCAGCTCGCGCAGCGCCTGCATGAAGAAGCTTCATGCCCAGGCCACGCCCAAGGCAGCGCCGACCACGAAGAAGAAAACCAAGAAGACCACGACCGCTGCGACCCAGCCTGAGGTGGGCCAGCTCGCGCCGCCGCCGGCTGCCTCTTCGCCGGCGCCTGCTCCGGCCCCGACCGGCGGCGCCGTCGCCGTTCCGCCGCTGCCGCAGAAGACCATCTGATTCTGCGCTAGTCTCCGCTCTCCCAACCCAGGGAGAGCGACATGGCACAATCCGCAGCGCTGATTTCGACCGAGGAACTCGCGCGCCGCATGGGCGCGCCGGCGCTTCGTATCTTCGACTGCACGACCTATCTCAGGCCGCGCCCCGAAGGCGGCTACGACGCTGAAAGCGGCCGCACCAACTACGACAAGGGCCACATCCCGGGCGCGGCCTTTCTCGATCTTGGCGGCGAACTCTCCGACCCGCAGTCCAAGCTCCGCTTCACCCTGCCGCCGTTCGATCAGCTCACCAAGGCCTTCGCCGCCAAAGGCATCGGCCATGGCACCTTCGTGGTGCTCTACAGCCACGCGACGCCGAACTGGGCGACGCGCCTCTGGTGGATGCTGCGCGCCGTGGGCTTCGATGACGCCGCGATCCTCGACGGCGGGCTCGACAAGTGGAAGGCGGAGAACCGCCCGCTCTCGACCGAGGCCACGACCTATCCGCCGGCCACGCTCACCTTGCGCGGGCGGCCCGAGATCTTCGTCGACAAGAACGCGATCAAGGCCGCGATCGGCAAGACCGATACGCTGACCTTGAATGCGCTCAGCCACGACCAGCACAAGGGCACGGGCGGCGTGGTCTATGGCCGCGCCGGCCGCATCGCGGGCTCGTCCTGCGTGCCGGCGGCGAGCCTGTTCGGTCCGGACAAGACCCTCAAGCCGATGGCTGAACTGCGCGCCGCCTTCGAAGGCGTCGGCGCCGCGCCGGACAAGCGGGTGCTGGTCTATTGCGGCGGCGGCATCGCGGCCACGCTCGACGCGTTTGTGCTGACCGCCCTGCTCGGCCACAAGAACGTCTCGGTGTATGACAACTCCATGCAGGAATGGTCGAACGATGCCAGCCTGCCGATGGAAACAGGCTGAGGAGGACAGAACGTGGCCGCCTACATGATCGTCGAGGTCGAGACGACCGACGAGGCCCTGATGGCCGAATACCGCAAGCACACGCCGGGGCTGGTCGCCAAGTTCGGCGGCAAGTTCGTCGTGCGCGGCGGCAAGACAAGGACGCTTGAAGGCGGCTGGACGCCGTCGCGAGTCGTCGTGCTGGAATTCCCCGACTATGCGGCGGCCGAGCGCTTCTACGATTCGCCTGAATACAAGCCGGTGCTCGACATGCGGCTGAAGGCGGGCAAGTCGAAGGCGATCATCGTCGACGGACACAACGGCTGATGGCGGCTGCCGCGGAGCTGGCCGCCTATCGTGCGGTCGGCTCGCTCTACAATGCGTTGATGACGGCCCTGGTGCTCGGCCTCATCACGCGACGCGGCGAGGAGACGGCGCGCGATTACGTGTTCCGTCACTTCCGCCGCCAGCATCTCGAGAAGTTCCTGCCCGGCCTGCAGAAGCTCGGACTGGCGGACCAGCCCGACGCGCCGGCCTGCGCGCTCTATCACTACCATTCCAATGCCTTGGGCGGGGTGAAGACCGGCTACCTGCGCGAAAGCGACAGGAAAGCCTGGGTGCGCTACCCGCCGCCGCGCTGGATCTGGCGCGGCACGGCGATCGCCGCCGTCCCGCATTCGGTGTCGGCCGC
>Ga0137412_10002506_pt1 | contig 14544 bp, 16 predicted proteins | sample CZODoug2_1_16fun_FD_122160 | JGI IMG/M metagenome (GOLD analysis project Ga0137412, IMG submission 122160) | Vadose zone soil fungal communities from Angelo Coast Range Reserve, California, USA - CZODoug2_1_16fungal (Hybrid Assembly) | ecosystem: Environmental > Terrestrial > Soil > Vadose zone... | reverse complement strand
CGACCGGCCCCGCTCCCCTCTGCCGCCGAACATGGTGCGCGGCGCGGGTGGCACCCAGGCACCGATCTCCTTGGGCGCGTAGGCGTTCGAGATGTCGTAGACCCGGACACCGGCGTTCTGGTAAGTCTCGAAGATGATCTCGCTGCTCTGGAACGAGCCGGGCCGGTTCTCGTGCAGGTTGTGCGGCCCGAAGTGGGCGCCCTTGGCGACGTAGTCGGCGTCGTCGAGGATGGGCAGGGTGGCGATCGAGATCGGGTTCGACCGGTCACGGATGTCGAAGATCCAGGTCTCGTCGGCGACCACCAGCAGGTCGCGGTCGGGCAGCGGGAGCGGGCTGACCGGCTGGACGTGCCGGTGTTCGGCGGGCTCGGCGGTAGCGCGCTCATCGACGAACTCGCGCTGGGTGCGGCCGGCGCCATGACCGGCTTCTCCTACCCGGAGGGCCTGCTCGAGACTGGGACGCCGCCGAGACCGCGGCCGGGTACGGCGTCGGCTACGTGGACGTCGCCATCATGGGCACCGTCGCGCTGACCGGTATCCGCACGCCGCTGCTGCTCGCCGGGTCGGACGCCACCAGCGTCGCCGAGGAGTTCGCCGCGGTGGGCACGCCGGCCAGGGCGATGGTGGGACAGCCTCCGGGCTATCCCCGCCGGCCGCTACGGCGAACCGGACGAGTTCGCCCGGGTGGTCGCATTCCTGGCCAGTGACGCCGCCTCGTACAACCGGCACAACCGTCCGGGTGGACGGCGGCATGATCAGCAGCGTGTGAGCAGGCCGACCTGGTGGCCGCGCCGTCGCGCGTTCGATCATCGGATTCGGGCCGCGGCTGGTTGCATGTGGAGCCGCGAGATCTACTCCTGCTGTGTGGCGTATCCGCGCAGTAGGGGCAGCAGCACGAGATCGACGATCTCGACCACGATGGACTCGGGAATCGGGGTGCCGCTGATGATGGCGTGCGTCCTGAGGAGGTCCGGGCCGACTCTGGCCACTCGAGGGGTGAGAGCCGTTACCGAGATCTGTCGTCGGACCGCGGCGCGCCGCAGTACCTCCAGGATCGGCGGGATGACTGGGTCGTCCGTGTTGGGGCGGATGGCCTTGGTCAGTTCTGGGGTCCGTACGAGTTCGGCGATCAGGCTGCGTACCGCGATACCGGCGGGGCTGTCGAGGTCGCTGGCCACCTGGCGCATCACAGTCAGGAGCTGTCCGCGTAGGTCTCCGTCGTCATCGGGGACGGCGATATGGGACATCGAGGACTCTGCTGCCTCAACGACCAGTTCGATCTTGCTCGGCCAGTACCGGTAGAGCGTGGTCTTGCCGGTGTGGGCTCGGGCCGCGACCGAGTCCATGGTCAGCGCGGTGAATCCGCGTTCCCGCAGCTCCTCGAGCACGGCCCCGTGGATCGCGGCGCGTAGCTCGTTGCCGCGCCTGCGGCGCCGTGTCGGTGCGGGGCCGCCCCCGTTGCCGCGTCCACTCGCGGAGGCATCGTTGTCGAGCACTCCCACACCCTAGCTTCCGAAGTAGGACGGAGTGACGTATCTAATAAGATACGCATACGTATCCTATTGCGGACTCGTGGCCTGTGGCTGCATCGTTGGACCCCACGGAGGCCGAGACCGAGACCGGGGCTGCGGCCGCGGCCACACGGACCGTCACGCGGAGCTCCCAGGGTCCCGAGGGCATGGCCGACGGGCGGGTCTCGGCCGGGCCGGGCGACCGGTCCTCGCCGGCGGCGAGGGGTTGGGGTGTGCCGCTGGCGATCCTGATCGTCGGGATGTTCATGTCGAACCTGGACATCAGCATCGTCAACGTTGCGATGTCAGCGATGCGAAAAGACTTCGGGGCCGCCACCGAGAGCGTCCAGTGGGTCAGCACCATCTACAGCTTGACCGAGGGCGTCGTGGTGCCGGCCAGCGCCTGGATCGGGGCGCGGTACGGGCTCAAGCGGGTGTATGTCTGGTCATTGGTCTTGTTCACCGTGGCTTCGGCATTGTGCGCCATGGCGGGCAGTCTGGGCATTTTGGTTCTCTTCCGGATCTTGCAGGCGATACCGGGCGGAATAATCCCGGTGATCTGCCAGACAATCCTCTATCGGATAGTGCCCAGGGAAAAGCTGGGAGCGGCGATGGGGGTGTACGGCGTGGGAGTCGTAGTCGCTCCCGCTATCGGCCCGGCATTGGGCGGCTACCTCATCGAATACGTCGGCTGGCGGGCGATCTTTTACATCAACGTGCCGGTCGGCATTGTGGGCGCGATCGCGGCGATGGTCTTTTTGGCAAGGTTCCCCGCCGAGCGGCGCAGGCCGTTCGACCTGGCTGGGTTCGCCTGCATCGCGGGCGCCCTGTTCGCGCTGTTGATGGCCCTACGCGGCGATGTTCTACATCCCTATGTTCCTGCAAAATCTTCAAGGCCTGGGCGCGTTGGACGCCGGCCTGGTCCTGCTGCCGCAGGGACTGGTAATGGCCGTGCTCATGCCTAGTAGCCGGCCGGCTCTACGACATGTTCGGAGCTCGCTGGTTGGCGATCATCGGGCTCACCCTCACCGGGTGCGGGATCCTGATGCTGTCGAGCATTACGGTCCATACCCCTCGCGAGAACCTGATCTTGGCGACGGTCGTCATGGCGGCCGGACTGGGTCTGGGCATGATGCCGATCATGACCGGTGGGCTCTCCTCGGTTCCGAGTGCGTACTCCGACGTCGGAAGCGCCGTCAATACGCTCACCCAGCGGGTGAGCGCCGCGCTCCGTTTGGCCATGCTCAGCGCGCTGGTGACGGCGGACCAGTCTCAGCTCTGGGCCGACCGGACGGCGCTGATGAGGGGCATCGGCGCCGACCTCGACCCGCGCATCGTGGAGATGCAACAGCAAGGGGAATCCGGGCTGATCCATCTGTGGCAACAACTCTCCAGCCAGGTCCAGGCCCAGGCGTACAGCAACGCGTTCTTCGTTGCCGGCTGCGTAGCCCTGGCCGGAGTCCCCCTGGCGTTCTTGCTCCGCTCCGGGCGCCCCGCGGCCGGCGCCGATAAGCCGATGGTCCATTAGGGAGCGGCAGCAGACATGATCGAGACAGAACTGGCACCTACCGTCGCGCCGGCGCAGGACTCGGCTGGCCCACCGATCAAGGCTTTTCCTCAGTCGGATCCGCCGGTCAAGAGCGGGCTGAGGCGGTCGACGAAGATCGCTCTGATCGTCGTCGCGGTGCTGAGCCTGCTGGAGGTCGCGGCCTTCGCCGGGACCTATGCCCTGTACACGCGACACTATGTGTCGACCGACAACGCCCAGGTCGACGGCGACCAGATCGTGATCAACGCCCCGGCGACCGGAAACGTCACCGACTGGTCGATCAGCGAGGGGTCGACGGTGCGGGACAACCAGGCCGTCGGCCGGATCCAGGCCGTGGGCAGCGGCGCGCAGCCGAAGCGCGCCGTCCGGTCGCCGGGTGCCGGCACCATCGCGGTCAACGCCGTGGTCGAGGGCCAATACGTGACCGAGGGGACCACCTTGGCGGCTGCCTACGACCCGAGGTCGATCTACATCACCGCGCGGGTGGCGGACACCGACATCGGCGGGGTCCAACTGGGCCAACCGGTCGACATCGCCGTCGACGCCTACCCGGACGCGGACGTATCCGGGGTCGTCATCGGTATCCAAGCAGCAGCAGCCGGAAAGCTCACCATCTTCCCCAGCCTTGACGCCGACCCGACGAACCCACAGAAGGTCGACCAATACATTCCAGTCAAGATCTCGATCAGTAATTACGACGGAGCACGACTCCTGCCAGGAATGAGCGTCGCCGTCGATATCCGACGATAAGAAACCCGGTGGATGGCGACACCGTGATCGAGAATCGAGTCGACGTTCCGGTGCTGATCGTCGGAGCAGGACCCGCCGGGCTCGCGGCCGCGCTGGGTGTGCACCACCGCATCCACCGGGCCGATAGCCGCCCGACAGCCACGACGTGCCGACCGGACGCAACCTGGCTGGCGGTGACGGCACGCCCGATTCCACCCGATGCCCCGAGGACCACAACTACGTTCGGCATGCCACTGTCCCTATCGGCCGATCGCATCGAGCTCGGCTACCACGTCGGCGGGCAGCTTCAGGTCCGCCGCGGCGACGTTTTCCTGCAGGTGGGCCACCGAGGAGGTGCCGGGGATGAGGACCGTGGTGGCGGAGCGCTGCAGCAGCCAGGCCAGGGCGACCTGCTGCGGGGTTGCCTCGAGACGGGCCGCGATGTCGGTCAGGGTGTCGTGCTGCAGCGGGTTGTAACCACCGAGTGGGAAGAACGCGGCGTAGGCGATGTTCTCCCTCGCGCACCGTTCGACGAGGTCGTCGTCGCCGCGGTTGGCCAGGTTGTAGAGGTTCTGCACGGTGACCACGGGCGCGATGGACTGCGCCTCGGTCAGCTGCACGGAGGAGGCACCGCTGAGCCCGAGGTGGCGAATCAAGCCCTCCTGGCGCAGCTCGGCCAAGGCACCGAACTTCTCGGCGATGGACTCGTCGGAGGTGGTTTCGACCGAGGGCAGGCGCAGGTTGACCACGTCAAGGGCGTCCAGGCCCAGGTGCTGCAGGTTTTCGTGGACCTGCGCCTTGAGGTCCGCGGGCTCCACCGAGGGCTTCCAGGAGGCGTCGTCGCCGCGGCGGGCACCCACCTTGGTGACGATGCGCAGGTCCTTCGGGTAGGGATGCAGAGCTTCCTTGATGATCTCGTTCACCACGAACGGGCCGTAGAAGTCGCTGGTGTCGATGTGGGTGATGCCGAGGTCGACCGCCGCGCGGAGCACCGCGAGGGCCTGGTCGCGGTCCTTGGGTGGCCCGAAGACGCCGGGACCGGCCAGCTGCATGGCCCCGTAGCCCATGCGGCTGATGGTCAGATCGTCGGCGAGGGTGAGATTACCGCCGAGAGAAGAGCTAGGCATTGTGTACCTTTCGTGCTGAGTGTGAGCATTACCTGAGTCGATCCGCTCCGGAATGCCGGGCTACACCACAAGTCTCGGACTCCTCTGGTCCTATTGGGTGTGCCCCGTTTTCCTAGGAGCAGCAGGGACAGTCAGCGGTGCGGTAACGCACCTACCGTCGCAGACATGGACAGCACGAACGCGCTCGGCGGTTTTCTTCGCGCCCGGCGGGAACTGGTACGACCCGAGCAGGTCGGCCTGGCCGGCGGTGAACGGCGGCGCGTGCCCGGACTTCGCCGGGAGGAGGTCGCGATGCTCGCCGGGATCAGCTCCGACTACTACCTCCGGCTGGAGCAGGGCCGCGACCGCGCGCCGTCCGTCCAGGTCCTCGAGGCGCTCGCCACGGTCCTGCAACTCGACGCCGACGCGGCGGCCTACCTGATCAGCCTCTCCCAACCCCGGTCGCGCAGGACTCCCCGGCATACAGTTGAAAGGGTGCCGCCGAGCATCGTGCGACTACTCGGCCAGCTGGACATGCCGGCGCTCGTGCAGGGGAAATACCTCGACGTCCTCGCCTCGAACCCGATGGCCCGCGCGCTCTCCCCCAATTTCGCCCCGGGCGTCAACAGGCTCCGCGCGGCGTTACTCGACCCACGCGAACGGGAACTGCACAAGGACTGGCAGAGCGGCACCATCGCCGTGATCGCCGGACTGCGCGCCGTCGCCGGGACCGATCCCGACGATCCCCGCCTGGCCGCGCTCGTCGGGGAGCTCTGTCTCAAGAGTGACCGCTTCCGACGCATCTGGGCCCGCCATGACGTGCGACGACGCGAAGGGGCGGTCAGTCACCTGCGGCACCCCGAAGTCGGCGACCTCGAACTGCACCGCGAGAAACTCGCCATTACCGGAACCGACGGCCAGCTACTGGTCATCTACCACGCCGAGACAGGATCGAACTCCGCGCGCGCGCTCGCCCTGCTCGGGTCCATGGTCGCCAGCGATTTCACCACAACCGTGCCCACCCAGGGCGTTCACGACTAGCGAAGGTGTCCCTCGGACTCGCGCCGGGGTTCAGTCCCAGAAACCGACCCGCCGCAGGTTCTCCACCGCGACATCCGCTCCCCAGGACATGTGCTCCTGGACCGCGTGCTCTGCCGCATCCGGGTCGCCGCTCTTGAGGGCGGTGAAGATGTTCTCGTGTGCCAGACGGGCCGTCTCCGGCCAGCCGGACGTGAAGTCGTAGAAGTGCCTGGGCATGGTGTTGGTGAACAATCGCAGGGCCGAGCGGAGACGCCTACCGCCACCGACACGATTGATCGTCCGATGGAACTCGTTGTTGAGTCTCTCCTGCTCCGAGGGGTCGCTTGTCTCGTTCAACTGATCGAGCAGGTCCCGCAACCGGTCAAGGGTTTCCCCCTTAATCATCGTGGCCGCGCGGCGAGCAGCCAACCCGGAGACGAGCCCGATCAAGCTGTAGTGGTCCTTGACGTCTTCGGGTGTGAGCGCGGCAACGTAGGAGCCGCGGCGCGGCAAGTTGTCGACCAGCCCCTCGTTCTCGAGAAGGATGAGCGCCTCTCGTACCGGCAGTTTGCTGATGCCTAGCTGGTCGGCGAGGCGGTCCTGATCGATCTTTTGACTGGGCTTGAGCCGACCCTGGAAGATGTCCTGACGTACCCGTTCGGCGACCAGCGCCTTGAAGTTCTGCGGGCCGCGGGTGCGGGCCGGCTCGGTCATAGCTCCTGCTTCGGGTCTCAGCATCCTGTCCCAAAGATGATATCTGATCGCGGGTTCACTGCGCTGATATCCCGGCGTGTCCATCCCGTTTGGGGAGACACGTGTGAGAGGAGAACAAGACTTTGTACGTTGTGACCATGGAGAGCACCAACAGCTTGGGCGAATACCTGCGCGCGCGCCGCGAGCTCGTCCAGCCCGAAGACGTTGGCTTGCCACCGGGCGGCCGCCGCCGGGTGCCAGGTCTGCGTCGCGAGGAAGTGGCGATGCTCTCCGACATCAGCGGCGATTACTACCTGCGACTGGAGCAGGGCCGAGACCAACATCCCTCCGAGCAAGTGCTCGACGCTCCGGCCCGGGTGCTGCAACTGTGCCCCGACGCCACATCCCACTTGCACCGACTCGCCCGTCCGGCGGCGAACCGCGAAGCGATCAGCAAGCCCGAGCAGGTTCCGCCGAGTCTGGCGAAACTGATCGACAGTTGGACCGCCACGCCTGCCTATATACAGGACCGGCTGACGAATGTGCTGGCCGCGAACGCAATCGCAATGGCTCTGTCCCCAAACTATGTGGCGGGGCGGAACCTGCTCAAGGCGGTCTTCCTTGACCCCGCTGACCGGAAGTTCCGGCGAGAGTGGGAGCAGGTAACCGCGGACGGCGTCGCCGGCCTGCGGGAGATGTCCAGTGGCAAGCTCGACGATCCCGTCCTGGCTGAGCTGGTAGGCGCGCTGTCCGTGGGTAGCGTGCGGTTCCGCCAGCTCTGGGCCCGTCACGACATCAAGCGTCGCATCGGCCAGCTTGCCCTGTTCGACCACCCACAGGTGGGGCCACTCGAGCTGCACGCGGAGCACCTGGGCATCTCGGGAACCAATGGGCTCAAGCTCGTGGTGTTTCATGCCGATCCCGGCACGCGTACAGCCGAGTCCCTTGCGCTGCTTGCCAGCCTGATCGATCCTGCACCGCGATCACAGCAGCAGCGGACGGCGCCAAAGCAGGTCGGCGACGTCTAATCCAGATCTTTCACGACCGACCCGCCAACCCGGCTTGGACCTTCGCGGTTCCTCGCAATTTTGACTCCGTGCACTGGCTCAGACGGGTGCCGGTGTCCAGAGTCCCTTGTCGGGGTCGTTGAACATCGCCGGGATCATGGCGTCGGTGATCAGGCCACCGGTGCCCCACTGGTCGGCCTGCTCCGGGCTGGCCGTGAACGTACGGGGCTCCCACGCATCGTCGTCGGTGACCTTCTCCAGCTCGGTGGTGTACTCCACGACGTTGCCGTTGGGGTCGAGGAAATAGGTGAAGGTGTTGTCGCCGGCGCCGTGCCGGCCCGGGCCCCACAGCGGCGTGTTCCCGGCCCGGATCAGCCGTCCGCTCCCGCGCATGTACTCGTCGATGCCGCGCATCTCGAAGGACACGTGGTTGAGCGAGGTGTGCGGCCCGTGACCGATCGCGAGGATGTGGTGCGCGGTGCGGCTCCGCAGGAAACACATCTGGTCCTCGAGCCAGTCGGAGAGCTTGAACCCGAGCAGCGACTCGTAGAACCGCTTGGTGCTCGCCACGTCGGTCGAGTTGACGACCACGTGGGACAGTTGCCGCGGAATCGACTCACGGGGCTCCAGTTCCCGGTACTCGCGCTGGGCGACTCCGCTGGAGACTTCGACGAGGCGGCCGTCGGGGTCGAAGAACCGGAACCCGTACCCCCCTCCGGGGGTGTCGAGCTTGTCCGGCTCCCGATCCAGCCGCACGGCCGCCCGCCCGAGCCGCTCGGCGAGTTCGTCGACCGCCTCGTCGCTCTCGGCGCCGAAAGCGATCAGATCCAGCCGCTTGTCCGGTGAGTGCCGGATGCGCAGGATGTACTGCTCCGGGCTGGCCTCGGCCGCGAAGAAGGTGACATCCCCGTCATCGGCCACCGGGATCAGGCCCCACAGACCCCGGTTGAACTCCACCGCGGCGGCGTAGTCGGGGACCGCCAACGCGACGTGGCGGAGGTGGGTGATCGGCGACTTGGTCGGCGCTGACGGCATGGAGTCAACTCCCGCGGACGGAACGAAGTGTCGAGGGCACCCGGGGACTTCGGAGCCGGTGCCGACGCTAGGCCGCCGCCAATTGGTGCGGAAACAGTTGCTGTCGATCTGAAGTATCGACATCGTCGATTCCGGAGGAAAGATCGCTCCCAAATCTAGCCGCTCGCATCGACGGAATTGATTCTTGATATCGAAAACATTCATTTCTGCCCGAGCGGCTGGAGCGCCTACCTTGCGTGGGCCGGCTTATCGATTCCAAGGTGGTCTACCAATGAAGGTACAACGCGTCCTCGTGATCGGCGCCGGGATCGGCGGGCTCACCGCCGCGGCCGCGCTCGCCCAGCGTGGTGCGGAGGTCGACGTGGTCGAGATCCGCCCGCACGCGGAGGTCTACGGGGTCGGCATCATCCAGCCCGGGAACGCGCAGCGGGCACTGCGTTCCATCGGTCTGCTCGACGAGGCACTCGAAGCGGGCTCCCCCTTCGCGGGCAACACCTTCTACGACTGGAAAGGCGAGCTCATCGCCGACTGCCCGTCGGAGTTCGGACCCGACGTGCCATCGTTCAACGCCCTGGGCCGGCCCGACCTGCACCGCATCCTGCGATCGGGTGCCGAGCGGGCCGGCGCGAAGCTCACCTACGGGGTCACCTGGGAGTCCATCGAGGAGAACACCTCCGGGGTGACCGTGGCGCTGACCAACGGTGCGCGGACCGACTACGACCTGGTGGTCGGGTTCGACGGAATCCGCTCACCGCTGCGCAAGCACCTGTTCCCGGACGCCGCCGAACCCGTCTTCAGCGGTTGTTCGGTCTGGCGCGTGACTGTGCCGAGGGTGCCGGAAGCCATCAACCTGATGCTGTTCCAGGGCGACCGATCCAAAGCGGGCCTGGTGCCGCTCTCCCAGGACCTGATGTACCTGCTGCACGTGACCCCGGAGCCGGGCAACCCGCGCCACGATCCCGCCGACTTCCACCGGCTGCTCGTGGACCGGCTCGCCGGGTACGAAGGGATCATCGGCGCGCTGCGCGACACACTCGATCCATCCGACGAGATCGTCTACAGCCCGATCTCTGAGGTATGGCTGCCGGCACCCTGGTACCGCGGCCGGGTGATCGTCCTCGGCGACGCCGCGCACGGCTGCGCGCCCCATCTCGCGCAAGGCGCCGCGATGGCCATCGAGGACGCCGTGGTGCTGGCCGAGGAGCTCGAGTCGCGCCACGGCGTGGACGACGCCCTGGCCGCGGTGATGGCCCGGCGGATCGATCGCGTCACCCTGGTGCAGAAGGTCTCCCAGGGCATCCAGGCCGAGGAGATGGCCGTGACGGCCGAATCGCTGCCCGAGGCGACCGCACGGATGCGCACCGAGACCCCCGCCCGCCTCCGCCTCGTCGAGGCAGAGCTCAACCGCCCGTTCTGAAGCGACCAGGTGATCAGCTCGCACCGGAGTCCGACATCGCCTGAGCAGCGAGCCCGCACGCTACGGTAGATCGGAGGAACATCGGAGACGATGACCGACGATTGGAGGCATCGTTCCGGTCAATACCTCGCGACGGGTGACGACGCATGCCGGGAGGTCGGGCGATGGGGCTTGGCGGGGTGGACCTGAACCTGCTCGTGGCGCTGAATGCCCTGTTGACGGAACGCAACGTGACCCGGGCAGCGGAGCGCACCTCGGTGGGCCAGCCAGCGATGAGCGCATCGCTGGCCCGGCTGCGCGCCCACTTCGGCGATCCTTTACTGGTCCGCGAGGGCCGCGCCCTGATGCCCACCCCGATGGCCGAGTCGCTCGTCGGGCCGGTACGCGAGGCGTTGGCGGCAGCCGAGGCGGTGATGGGCCGCTCGCGGGAATTCGACCCGACGCACGACCGCCGGTCGTTCACCATCGTGGCGAGCGACTACGTCACGCTCGTGCTGTTGCGACCGCTGCTGGAGCTGCTCGCCAAGCAGGCCCCCCGCGTGCAGATCACCGTCACCCCGATCACCGCCGGCTACGAGGACCAACTGCGCCGCGGCCAGGCCGACCTGCTGATCCTTCCCCGCGAAGTCGTCGGCGAGCCAGCCAGGTTCCCGCACATGGCACTGTTCACCGACCGCTACGTCCTGGCCGTCGATCGGGACAACCCGCTCGTCGGCGACCACGCCACTGCCGACGAGCTCGCGAAGCTGACCTACGTGGCCTACAGCGGCGGCCCGCTACGCTCGGTCGCCGAGATCCAACTCGAAGAGCTCGACATCCACCGGCGCATCGAGGTGAGCACGCAAGGCTTCGTGGTGGCCCCCTTCCTGTTGCGCGGAACGCAGCTGGCAACCGTGCTGCACGAGAAGCTGGCCGAGCTCGTCTGCGAGGCCGCTCAGCTGCGCATCGTCGAACCACGCGTGGCGTTGCGCCCGATCCACGAGGTGGCGTACTGGAACCCCCGACAAACCGACGACCCAGCCCACCGCTGGCTGCGGGAGCGCATGGTCGAGCTCGCCAGCACGGTGTGAGCAACGGAGGCATCAACCCCGTCGATCTGTCGCATCAGCAGCATTCGTTTCCGGGCAGGCCAGCGGGACACTAGCGTTCTGGTCCGTGGAGCCAGCCGCCGTCACCGACGATCAATCCCCCGCGCACCGGCCACCTGGGGTCCCCGCTGGCATCGGGCGGTTCAGCGATGCGGACGGAGAGGTGTTCCTCGGGGCCGTACTCGGAGCTGACGTGGTACCGCTCGAGACGACCTCCTTCGCGGTGGACGGCGACGATCCGGCCGCCCTCTTCGCCCGGTGGAACCAACTCGTCAACACGCTGTCCCTCTGGTTGAAGTCCGGCCCACCGCCCGGAGCAGCCATCAGACCCCTGGCTGAACTGACCGTGCACTCGCCGGTACGCCCGGAACGGGTCTTTCAGAGCGGCGCCAACTACCGGACCCACGTCATCGACCTGATCGTCGCCCAGAAGATCGGCCAGCACGACGGGGAGGACCCAGCGACCCTGCGAGCCCGCGCCGCCGAGGCCATGGACGTCCGGGCCGCGGTGGGCACTCCCTATGTCTTCCTCGGCCTGTCATCGGCGATCACTGGGCCATACGACAACGTCGTGCTCCCCGACCACGGCGAACAGCACGACTGGGAGCTCGAACTCGGCGTGGTGATCGGCCGCCCCACCCACCGTGTGCGCCGCGACCAGGCACTCGACCATGTCGCCGGCTACACGATCGTCAACGACGTCACCACCCGCGACCTCGTGTTCCGCCCCGACATTCCCGGCATCGGCACCGACTGGCTGGCCAGCAAGAACGCCCCCACGTTCTCCCCCACCGGCCCCTACCTCGTGCCCGCCGCGTTCGTCGACCCCGCCTCGCTGCGGGTGCACCTGCGGCTCAACGGGGAGGTGATGCAGGACGGGCCGACCAGCGACATGATCTTCGACGTGGCCCGACTCATCGAACACACCTCGGCGATCACCGAACTGCACCCCGGGGACCTGCTGATGACCGGCAGCCCCGCCGGCAACGGCGCCCACCACGGCCGGTTCCTGCAACCCGGTGACGTCATCGAAGGCGCGATCACCGGGCTGGGCATCCAACGCAACCGCTGCGTGGCAGAACGCGAATCAGCGACCGGGATCGACCGGCGACCAGATTCGTTCCGTTTCAACAGGTAGCGCCGAGCTCCCGCGCGGGATCAGCGCCAGCCCAGCTCGGGTGCGAGGTGGGTGAGCACGCTCTCGATGACATGGGCGTTGTACTCGACACCCAGCTGGTTGGGCACGGTGAGCAGCAGCGTGTCGGCGGCGGCTATCGCCTCATCCTCGGCGAGCTCGGCGACCAACTTGTCCGGCTCACCCGCGTACGTCCGGCCGAACCGGGCGTTGCCGCCGTCCAGCCAGCCGACCTGGTCGGTGCTGCCCCGCTGCTGCCAGAACAGCTGCCGATCGAGGTCGTTGACAATCGGGAAGATGCTGCGGCTGACCGAGACGCGCGGCTCCCGGCTGTGCCCGGCGGCCTCCCACGCCTTCCGGAACCGCTGGATCTGCTCGGCCTGGAGCTGGTGGAAGGGCACGCCGGTGTCCTCGGAGAGCAGCGTCGAGCTCATTAGGTTCAGCCCCTGCTCGGCCGTCCACTCCGCGGTCGCCCGGGTCCCCGCGCCCCACCAGATCCGGTCCCGCAGACCCGGCGAGTACGGCTCGACCCGCAACAGGCCCGGCGGGTTGGCGAACATCGGACGTGGGTTGGGCTCGGCGAACCCCTCGCCCTTGATGACCTCGAGGAACCTTGCGGTGTGCTCGCGGGCCATGTCGGCGTCGCTCACGCCGTCCGCCGGCACATGCCCGAAGTAGCGGAAGCCGTCGATCACCTGCTCCGGTGATCCGCGGCTGATGCCCAGCTGCAGCCGGCCACCGGAGATGAGATCGGCGGCACCGGCGTCCTCGGCCATGTAGAGCGGGTTCTCGTACCGCATGTCGATCACGGCCGTACCCAGCTCGATCCTACTGGTCCGCGCGGCGGCAGCGGCCAGCAGCGGGAAGGGGGATGCGAGCTGCGTCGCGAAGTGGTGCACCCGGTAGAACGCGCCGTCGGCTCCCGCCTGCTCAGCGGCCACCGCCAACTCGATCGACTGCAGCAGCGCGTCCGCGCCCGACCGCACCATCGAATGCGACGACTCCGACCAGTGACCGAAGGACAGGAAACCTATCTTCTTCACCTCTCAACCAACTCGGCGGCGTCGAGCGGCATTCCTTCGCACTGCACGACGACGACGGCCACAGCCGGCACCGGGATAACAGTCACGTTGTGGTCTGTACTACTCCAGCGCGGGGGATCAGGTCGCGTTCGAGCAGCGCGTAGGCCTCGGCGAGGTCCCGTATCCCCGACGGGCTGTTGCCGACTCTCGGAGCGGACTGGATGATCGCCTTGAGTACAGCCTCGCGAGCCTGGTCACTGAGGCTCTGATCGCTCATACGGCCGGACGGTACTCCGTGATGCCGGGCACAGGAGCCCCTTAGTCCACTGCCTCCTTGAGCAGGTCGCGGATGCAGGCGTCGATCTGCTCCTGGTCCGAGGGGCCGAGGCAGAACATCGCGAAGTGCGCCCAGAGGCTGTCGACCACCCGGAACTCGCTGTTCGGGATCAGTCGCTGCTCCGCCTCACAGTCCGGCGGCGGGAAGAACATGTCCCGGGAGAAGGCCGCCACGAGTGTCTTCGCGGTGATCCGGCCGAGGGCGGCCGCCAGGTCCCCGCCGGTGTGCCGGGACACGTCTCCGTGGCGCCACTTCCAGCCCATCCAGATCAGGTTGTTCGGGTCCATCGGCGCGAAGTAGGCCTCCCAGAACCGGTGCAGGAAGTCGTCCAGCGAGCTGAACCCGAGCCCCCGCCATGCCTGCGCGGTGTAGAACTCCGGGCACAGGCCCATCACCGACCACAGCTCCGCGTGCCGGCGCAGGCCGACGTGGACATCGGCCTGGTCCGCGTAGAAGCCGTTGTTCCAGGCCGGGTCGGACTTCAGCGCGTTCTCGTGCTCCTGCTGCGAATAGGCGGCCGAGCCGTCCGCGACAACCACCGTGTAGTAATCGCGCACGAATGCCTCTCGAGCCGTGGTCTCGACGCACACGTTCGTGGCCACCCCGGTCAGCTGCAACACGGCCGTGGAAAAGTCCGGCGCATTCAAGCGCGTGGCCCGCACGCGCATCGGCTCCCCGTACGTGATTGAAGCCATGCAGCAGATTCGGGCACAGGGTGACATCCAGATCGTGGGGTGGGAGGCCAATGGCGGTTTTATGACTGCGACCGATATCCGGCGCAATGGTCATACGCTCTCAGCACTGCCAACCCGCGATGCGGCGTTGCCTTTGCTGGCCACGCTCTGCGCAGCCAACGAGCGTCGGATTCCCTTGGTGGAACTATTCACAAAACTTC
>Ga0137412_10002504_pt1 | contig 14547 bp, 15 predicted proteins | sample CZODoug2_1_16fun_FD_122160 | JGI IMG/M metagenome (GOLD analysis project Ga0137412, IMG submission 122160) | Vadose zone soil fungal communities from Angelo Coast Range Reserve, California, USA - CZODoug2_1_16fungal (Hybrid Assembly) | ecosystem: Environmental > Terrestrial > Soil > Vadose zone... | reverse complement strand
GGTGCTCACGATCCCGACCGACAAGATCCGCGAAGTGATCGGCACCGGCGGCAAGGTGATCCGCGAAATCGTGGAGAAGACCGGCGCCAAGATCGACATCTCGGACGACGGCACCGTCAAGGTCGCATCCGCCTCTGGCGAGTCGATCAAGGCGGCGCTCAACTGGATCAAGTCGATCGCCTCCGATCCGGAAGTCGGCGTCATCTATGAGGGCACCGTCGTCAAGGTCATGGACTTCGGCGCATTCGTGAACTTCTTCGGCTCCAAGGATGGCCTGGTCCACATCAGCCAGCTCGCCGCCAGCCGGGTGAACAAGGTCACCGACGTCGTCAAGGAAGGCGACAAGGTCAAGGTGAAGCTCTTGGGGTTCGACGATCGCGGCAAGGTCCGCCTGTCGATGAAGGTGGTCGACCAGACCACCGGCGAGGACCTGGAGAAGCGCAAGAGCGAGGACGGCGAGCCCCCGCGCGAGGCGGCCGGCGGCGCCGAATAAGCCCGGCCAGCGTGACGTCATCGAAAGAGCGGCCGAGAGGCCGCTCTTTTTTTATGCCCCGCCTATCGCGGCACTATTGCGCCGCGTCCTTGGTGGCAGCGCCGCCGCCGTCGCCGTCCTGGCGCAAATCATCCGGCTGCGGCATCGCGATGACGTTGTAGCCCGAGTCGACGAAATGGATCTCGCCGGTGACACCGGTCGAGAGGTCGGAAAGCAGATAGAGCCCGGCGCCGCCGAGCTCGTCGAGCGTCACGCCGCGCCGGAGCGGCGAGTGCTGCTGCTGGAACGCGAACATGAATCTCGCGTCGTTGATGCCGGCGCCGGCGAGCGTGCGGATCGGGCCGGCCGAGATCGCATTGACGCGGATGCCGCGGCCGCCGAAGTCGACCGCGAGATAGCGCACCGAGGCCTCGAGCGCCGCCTTGGCGACGCCCATCACGTTGTAGTTGGGCATCGCCCGCTCGCCGCCGTTATAGGTGAGCGTCACCATGGCGCCGCCCGCCGGCATCAGCACGGCCGCGCGCCTGGCCGCCTCGGTGAAGGCGAAGCAGGAGATCAGCATCGTGCGCTGAAAATTCTCGCGCGTGGTGTCGGCGTAGCGGCCTTTCAATTCGTTCTTGTCCGAGAATGCGATGGCGTGGACGAGGAAATCGAGCGAGCCCCATTCCTTGCCGATAGCGGAGAATGTCGCGTCGACCGAGTCCACATTCTCGACGTCGCAGGGGAGCACCAGCGACGCACCGACCGAGCTCGCGAGCGGCTTGACCCGCTTGCCGAGCGCCTCGCCCTGATACGTGAAGGCGAGCTGCGCGCCATGCGCCGCGAGCGTCTTGGCGATGCCCCAGGCGATCGAGTGGTCGTTCGCGACCCCCATGATCAGCCCACGCTTGCCCTGCATCAAACCCTGCATGAATCCCACCACACGTTCCGTCTCACATGGTCATCCTAGCATGTCCCGTTCCTGTGGAATCGGGACATGCTCTAGATTCACTGAATGGCGCATATTCTTATCGGCGAACCGGCATCCACTTCGCCGGAACATGCGCTAGTCATCTATCACGCTTCCAGCCGCTTGAAGACCACCGACGCATTGGTGCCGCCGAAGCCGAAGGAGTTCGACAGCACGCAGCCGAGCGCGACGTTGTCGCGCCGCTCGCGCACGATCGGCATGTCGGCGAAGGCCGGGTCGAGGGTGCGGATGTTGGCGCTCTCGCAGATGAAGCCGTTGTTCATCATCAGCAGCGAATAGATCGCCTCCTGGGCGCCGGCCGCGCCGAGCGAATGGCCGGTGAGCGATTTGGTCGCCGAGATGGGCGGCGCCTTGCCGCCGAACACCTCGCGGATCGCCTCGATCTCCTTGAGGTCGCCGATCGGCGTCGAGGTGGCGTGCGGGTTGATGTAGTCGACCGGCGCCTTGACGCCGGCGAGCGCCATCTTCATGCAGCGCACCGCGCCCTCGCCCGACGGCGCCACCATGTCCTCGCCGTCGGAGGTCGCCCCGTAGCCGGCGACCTCGGCGTAAATCCTTGCGCCGCGCGCCTTGGCGTGCTCGAGCTCCTCGAGCACCAGCACGCCCGCGCCGCCCGCGATCACGAAGCCGTCGCGGTCCACGTCATAGGCGCGCGAGGCGCTCGCCGGCGTGTCGTTATATTTCGAGGACATCGCCCCCATGGCGTCGAACAGCACCGACAGGGTCCAGTCGAGCTCCTCGCAGCCGCCGGCGAAGATGATGTCCTGCTTGCCCAGCTGGATGATCTCGGAGGCATTGCCGATGCAGTGGTTGGAGGTCGCGCAGGCCGAGGAGATCGAATAGTTGACGCCCTTGATCTTGAACCAGGTGGCGAGCGTCGCCGAGGCGGTCGACGACATCGCCTTGGGCACCGCGAAGGGCCCGACGCGCTTCGGCCCCTTGGAGCGGGCGGTGTCGGCGGCTTCGACGAGCGCGCGCGTCGAGGGGCCACCCGACCCCATGATGATGCCGGTGCGCGGATTGACGACGTCGGACGGCTCCAGCCCGGCGTCGCGGATGGCCTGATCCATGGCGACATGGTTCCAGGCGGTGCCGCCGCCGTGGAACCGCATGGCGCGGCGATCGACCGACTCGCTCGGATCGAGCGACGGCGCGCCATGGACCTGGCTGCGGAAGCCGAGCTCCGCGTATTTGTCCGCCCGCGTGATCCCGGATTTCGCTTCGCGCAGACTTGCGAGCACTTCCTGCGTGGTGTTGCCGATGGACGAGACGATGCCCATCCCGGTGACGACGACCCGCCTCATGCCTGCCTCTTCCGCATCATCATGGCGTTCCCGCGGACTCCGGCTCGCCCAAAACGCCCGGGCGCCCGCCGGTCGCTTACGCGCCGCCCGGCGCGACCGCGGCGCCCTGGCGGAACAATCCGACCTTGAGATCGAGCGCCCTGTAGATCACCTCGCCGTCCGCCGCGAGCCAGCCGTCGGCGATGCCGAGCACCAGCTTCGAGCGCATCACGCGCTTGACGTCGATGCCGTACACGACCTTCTTGACGGTGGGAAGAACCTGGCCGGAGAACTTCACCTCGCCCATGCCGAGCGCACGCCCGTTGCCGGTCGATCCGAGCCAGCCCAGAAAGAAGCCGACGAGCTGCCACAAGGCGTCGAGGCCGAGACAGCCCGGCATCACCGGATCGCCCTTGAAGTGGCAGGCGAAGAACCACAGGTCCGGCTTCACGTCGAGCTCGGCGCGCGCCATTCCCTTGCCGTGCTCGCCGCCCTGCTCGGAAATCTCGGAGATCCGGTCGAACATCAGCATCGGCGGCAGCGGAAGCTGCGGTCCCTCGGCGAACATCTCGCCGCGGCCGCAGGCCAGCAGTTGATTATAGTCGAAGCTCGATGGCCGATTGCTCATTCCAAGTCCGTCCTCGCTGCGCCGTGGCTTCCCAACCGTCCGATGGGACGATTCCCTAACACACACCTAACCCGGGGGGCAAAGCCGGCTCCCGATCTGCGGCGGCTGGACGCGGCATCGCGTCCGGCAGGCGTTTGCGGCGCACGCAGAGCGGAATTGTCGTGACGGAGTTGCAATTTGCCCTTCGGATGGATATAATTACATTTGAAACAATCTAATGTAAGTGCTGGCCGACCGACAAAACGAAGGCGAATTCGCTCATGCAACCGCGTGCCCCGATCGCGAGCCGAGGACCCACCGCCCTGCCCGGGCCGGCGCCGCGACCCGTTGCGCGCCCCGATCTCAACGGCTGCCCCTGGCACGACGTGAAGGCCAAGCTGCGGGACGTCGGGCTGCGGCCGACCCGGCAGCGCATGGCGCTGGGCTGGATCCTGCTGGCCAAGGGCGATCGCCATTTGACGGCCGAGATGCTCTACGAGGAAGCCAGCAAGGCCAAGGTGCCGGTCTCGCTCGCCACCGTCTACAACACCCTTCACCAGTTCACCGAGGTCGGGCTGCTGCGCCAGGTCGCGGTCGACGGGTCGAAAACCTATTTCGACACCAACGTGACCGAGCATCACCATTTCTTCGTCGAAGGCGAGAACGCGCTCCTCGATATCCCCGACGCCGAGGCGATCGTGGGCAAGATGCCGGTCGCGCCCCCGGGCTTCGAGATTTCGCGTGTCGACGTGGTGGTCCGCCTCAAGCGCAAGCGCTGAGCGCGACGCGCGCTACTCCACCTTCTCGCCCGGATAGACCCCCCACAGGCGCTCCTGCTCGATCCAGCCGTCGAAGCCCTCGCCGGTGATCCTGCACCAATTGTCGCTGCAACGTTTCACCGTGGCCAGCACGCCGGCCTGCAATCTGGCGGTGACGGCGCCCTGGCCGCCCGCGGACGCGCGCAACGCCACGAAGTCGTCGACCGATTTCGCGGGCGCCGCGATCAGGGCGGTGCGGCGGCCGGACAGGAGGGAATGCAGGACCCAGCCTTCGGCGCCTTCCCAGTCCCGGATGCGGCTCCAATTCTCGTATTCGGCGATGATCTCGACCGGAAGTCCGAGGCGGGTATAGACCCAGTTGACGTCGTTTTCCTTGGTCGGACCGGCCCGCACATTGACCCGCTCGACCTTGAGGCTGACGAAGCGCGGCAACGGCAGGCCGCTCGGGCCACTGGCGCCCTCCGCCCGCGCCACGACAGCCGAGGCTGCCGCGATCACCGCAAGCAACAACGCCAGCCTGGCACCCGCGCCTGCCCAAAGTCCCGTCGGCATCGAATCCCTGTGTCTTCGAAGGATTTTTAAGACGCTCCCGCCGGAGGACCGGGCTCTTTGTCTTATCCGGACCATCTGGTAGAGAAGGACCGAAATCGCCGCCCGCACCTGCCCCCGACGTCGACCCTCCCAGTGTCGGTGAAGCGGGTTAATGAGGAATGAATTGGCGCATTTTCCCGCACGGCCGGCCCGGACTGCTCGGGGTCGGGTTTGCCTGAACATGCGATCGCGCGAGCGTTTCGGGTGCGGCGCGGCAAGATGACACCGGAGCGCCGCCGGGCGTGAGAGAACCAGATGACGAACCGAAAGAAACCGCTCGTCGTCGTCACCCGCAAGCTGCCCGATAGCGTGGAGACGCGCATGCGCGAGCTCTTCGACACGCGCCTCAATCTCGACGACAAGCCGATGAGCCAGGCCGAGCTCGCGGAGGCCGCCAAGCTCGCCGACGTGCTGGTGCCGACCGTCACCGACCGGATCGACGCCTCGGTCCTCAGCCACTCGGGCGAGAAGCTCAAGCTGATCGCCAATTTCGGCAACGGCGTCGACAATATCGACGTGGCGACCGCGCTCCAGCGCGGCATCACGGTCACCAATACGCCGGGCGTGCTCACCGAGGATACCGCCGACATGACCATGGCGCTGATCCTGGCGGTGCCGCGACGGCTGGCCGAAGGGTCCACCGTGCTGACCGGCGAAAAGGACTGGGCCGGCTGGAGCCCGACCTGGATGCTCGGCCACCGCATCTCCGGCAAGCGGCTCGGCATCATCGGCATGGGCCGGATCGGCCAGGCGGTCGCCCGCCGCGCGCGCGCCTTCGGGTTGCAGATCCACTATCACAACCGCCGCCACGTGGCTCCCAAGATCGAGCAGGCGCTGGAGGCGACCTATTGGGAGAGCCTCGACCAGATGCTGGCCCGCATGGACATCATCTCGGTCAACTGTCCGCACACGCCCGCGACCTTTCATCTGCTGTCGGCGCGCCGGCTCAAGCTGATGCGTCCCGACGCCTATATCGTGAACACGGCGCGCGGCGAGGTCATCGACGAGAACGCGCTCATCCGCATGCTGGCCGCGGGCGAGCTCGCGGGCGCCGGCCTCGACGTGTTCGAGCAGGAGCCGGCGGTGAACCCCAAGCTCTTGCGGCTCGCACGCGCCGGAAAAGTCGTGCTGCTGCCGCATATGGGCTCGGCGACCGTCGAAGGACGCGTCGACATGGGGACCAAGGTCATCATCAACATTCAGACCTTCATGGACGGCCATCGGCCGCCTGACCGCGTGTTGCCGTCGATGTTGTGACCGCGCCGGCCATCTCGACGGCCGTTGCTTGCGGGCGGAATTCAAATAGATTGTCCTGGTTTCCGTCAGGTCAACCGTTCCGGAGGACGAACCGATGCGCGCAGGGCTGGGGGCCATCGCTGCAATCGCACTTCTGTCGACCACCGCCGGTCACGCCGCCGCGCGGCTGACCTCGGCCGAAGTCCAGTCGACCTTCTTCAACGGCCAGCCTTTCACGGCGTCGACGCCGTCCGGCGTCAAATTCAAGATGACATTCACGACCGACGGCAAAGTGACACGCGAGCCTCTGGCCGGTGCCGGCGCCAAGGGCGAAGGCACCTGGAAGCTCGACAAAGATGGTTTCTGTACGACCTGGAAGGGCCAGACGCCGAACTGCTACAGCGTGGTCGCCAAAGGGCAGAACAAGTGGTCGATCATGCGGGCCTCGAGCCTGCTGGCGGTGTGGAGCAAGTGACGGCGCACCGTGCCGTCGCCCGCAAGGAGCGATAGCGGAACGCGGGAGAAGCCGCGCCGTCGACCCCGGATTTCACCATGGCCCGCGACGACGGGCGTAAACGCCCTTATGGCTCCATCCGGGCTACAGGCCGGATCCGGGACATGGTTCATTGGTGGCCCGACAAATCCCGGATGGTCGGATGCTCGCCTGACAGCGGATTGGCCGGGTCCCAGCTATAGCCGAGCGTCTCGAACCGCAGCGCGCGGGCGTCGATCATCAAGAGCCGGCCGACCAGGCCCTCGCCGAAGCCGACGATCTCGCGGATGACCTCGAGCGCGACCAGCGAGCCGATCACCCCGGTGAGCGCGCCCAGGATGCCGGCCTCGGCGCAGGCCGGCACGGTGCCGGGCGGCGGCGGCTCGGGAAACAAGCAGCGGTAGCTCGGATTGGGCCGCGAGTCACCGCCGCGCTCATGGGCGCGGATCGTGGTGACGGTTCCGTCGAACACGCCGACCGCCGCGGTGACGAGCGGCCTTTTCGCCAGATAGCACGCATCCGACACCAGATAACGCGTGGCGAAATTGTCGGAGCCGTCGGCGACCAGATCGTAGCGCGCAATGATGTCGAGCGCATTCGCAGGCCCGAGCCTGACCGCATGGGTCTCGACCGCGACGTGAGGATTGAGCCGCGCGATCGCGGCCGCGGCGCTGTCGACCTTCGGCGCGCCGACGTCCGGCGTCGCATGGATGACCTGGCGCTGCAGGTTCGACAGCGACACCGTGTCGTCGTCGACGATTCCGAGCGTGCCGACGCCGGCAGCCGCGAGATAAAGCAGCACCGGCGCGCCGAGCCCGCCGGCGCCGACCACCAGCACGCGCGCGCGTCCGAGCGCGGCCTGTCCGGGTCCACCCACCTCGCGCAACACGATATGGCGGGCATAGCGTTCGAGTTCGTCGGCCGTCAGCATGCAACAAATCCATATATGTTCCGGCCATCACGCGCCCAAGCCGCCGCGCGGTCAAGTCGTGTTGATCCCGCATTTTTTGCCCCGGCTTGCGCCGGCGGGCCGGTCAGGTAGGCTGACGACTCGTTGATCCGGGGCTCATGATGCGAATCGTCGGTGCGGTGGTGGTGGCTCTCGCGGCCCTGTCGGTCTCTCTCGCGCCGGCCGTCTCGAAGCCCAGACCGGCGCATGCGAAGCCTGCGGCCACCGCCGCGGCAGGCGCCGCCTTTGCGGCCATGCCCGAGACCGAGCGCAACGCGATCCAATACGACCTGGTCTGGACCGGCGACTACAACGGCATCGTCGGCGTGGACTTCGGCGACGCCCCGGTCATGGCAATCAAGGCGTTCCAGAAGCGCAATGGCGGCAAGGATACCGGCATTCTCAATCCCGACGAGCGCCAGAAGCTGGCCGAATCCGCCCGGTTGAAGCAGGAGCGTGCCGGCTGGCGCATGGTCGACGACGCCGCGACCGGCGCGCGCCTCGGCGTGCCCGCCAAGCTCGTGCAGCCGGCGCCGCAGGTTGCCGGCGGCGGGCGCTGGCAGTCGGTCCATGGCACGGTGAAGATCGAGACTTTTCGGATCACCGGCGCGGGCACGACGCTCGCATCGATCATCGAGCGCATGAAGAAGGACACGCCCCACCGCAAGGCCGACTACCAGCTTGTCAAACCCGACTTCCTGGTGATTTCCGGATTCCAGAGTGGCGTGAAGAAATTCTACACGCGCGCCCAGATCAAGGGCGAGGATGTACGCGGCGTGACCGTCCTCTATGACCTCGCGCTCGAGCCACAGGTCGAGGCGGTCGCCATCGCGATATCGAACGGCTTCGTCGGCTTCCCGGCGGCGCAGGGCGCGGGCGCCAGCGGGCGGTGATGACGGCATGGGGGGCGATCCGCCGGCTGTCGGCTTCGCGCGCTCACTTGTTGGTGAATTTCGCCGGCCGCTTCTCGATGAAGGCGGCCATGCCTTCCTTCTGGTCCGCGGTCGCGAACAGCGAGTGGAAGGCTCTCCGCTCGAAGCGGATACCTTCGGCGAGCGTCGTCTCGAAAGCGCGGTTGACCGCTTCCTTGGCCAGCATGAGGGCCGGCAGCGACATCGACGCGATGGTGTCGGCCGTCTTCAGCGCCTCATCCATCAGGCTGGCGAGCGGCACGATCCGCGACACCAGGCCGGCACGCTCGGCCTCGGCGGCGTCCATCATGCGCCCGCTGAGGCAGAGATCCATCGCCTTCGCCTTGCCGACCGCATGGGCGAGGCGCTGGGTGCCGCCGATGCCCGGAATGACGCCGAGCTTGATCTCGGGCTGACCGAATTTGGCGTTGTCGGCCGCAATGACGATATCGCAATGCATCGCGAGCTCGCAGCCGCCGCCGAGCGCGAAACCCGCCACCGCCGCGACCACCGGCTTGCGCGCCCGCGCCACACGGTCCCAGTCGGCGGCGAGGTCGTTCATGAACGCATCCATGAAGGATTTCGTCGCCATCTCCTTGATGTCGGCGCCCGCCGCAAAGGCCTTGTCCGAGCCGGCGATGACGATACAGCCGATAGCGGGGTCGGCCTCGAAGGCATCGACCGCGGCGCCGAGCTCCCCGAGCAGCGCGGCGTTGAGCGCATTGAGCGCCTGCGGCCGGTTGAGGCGCACCAGGCCGACCTTGCCTCGGGTCTCGACGATGATGTTTTCGTAGCTCATGGGCGATCTCGTTGGGCTGGCCGAACTGCCCCTTTGGCCTAGCCGAGAGCTTCGCGCGGCGCAACACGGCCGCCCCTGGGTATCGGACGCCGCCGGCCTTAGACTACAGACTACGCGAAACAGCAGGAACCGCATGATAAGACGCCCAAAGGCGGGCATATTCATGAACGGGCGATTCGATCACAGGAATGGATGGATTGCATGCGGATGCGCGCGCGACGGAGTATCTCGGTCATTGTCGGAATAGCGGTCGCATGCATGGGCGCGTCGGTTGCGAGCGGCCAGCCGCATAAAAAATCCGCAACCGCAAAACACAGAGCCACGATCGGCGCGGCGACACGCAAGGCGGGCGCAAAGGGGTCGCGGGTAAAGCGCTCGTCGCGCAATTCGGCGGCCCAGGAGGCAGCCCGGCTCGGGACGGCCGTCGGTCAGGCGTGCAAGGGCAAGGCCTCGATGCAGCGCGACGAGCACCGGTGGGTCGTGCTGTGCTCGAACGGCAAAACCTATTTGGTCGACGTGCCGCAAAATCCGGGCGCGCCGGCGATCGAGTGCTCGTTGGCGGGCAACGGGCCTCACCCCGGCTGCTTTCGCTAAGCGGCGGGTGAATTCGGAATCCGCTATTGCGCCTGCTCGCGCTCGATCATCTTTTGCAGGATCCGCTTGTAGCGCACGGGCCCGACGTCGATCGCCAGGATGATCGGGTCCACCGGCGTGAGCGCGGAATCGATGATCTCCTGCTGCGCCTCGATCACCGGAGCGTCCTGCTCCTCGAACGCGAAACGGCGGGTGGTCGAGATCTTGTCCTGGATCTGCCGGTTCAACGTGTCGTCGGTGGTTTGCACATTGAACCGCACGGCCGTGAAGAAGTAATGCGTGGTCCGGTCGGTCTCCGGCGTCAGCATATGGATGGCGTGATAGCCGGTGCCGCTCTCGGGGACCGCGCCGGGCGTGCAGATCCCGGTCAGCAGCCGCATCGTGCTCGGCGCCATCCAACGCATGCTGGTGAATTTGTCGACGCGATCCGGTCGCGACGGCCAGAGCGCCGCGAACAGCCCGGGCGCGGTGACGCTACTGGCGTGACGCCCGACGACGACATCCTCGCCCTCCTGCTCGACAGTGATGTCGGATTCCACCGTGTCCGAATTGCCCAGAATTCCGTCATGGAGATAACAGGTGTGGCTGAGGTCGAGCAGGTTGTCGATGATGAGCTCGTAATTGGCGCGAATGGTCATCTTGTCGCGCTTGGTGGTGTGCATCTCCGGGACATTGTCGAGCACGCTGAAATCCGGAACCTTGGAATGGTCGGGCGACCGCTCGCCCATCCAGATCCAGATCGCCTTGTGCTTCTCGGTCACCGGGAAGCTGCGGACGCGCGCGCGCGAGGGAATGTTCTTGGCGCCGTGCGGATTGAGCACGCAGGCGCCAGACGCGTCGAATTCGAGCCCATGATACGGACATTGGACGCAATCGCCGTTGACGATCTTGCCCATGTGCAGGGGCGCGAAACGGTGCGGGCAGCGATCATGCAGCGCCGCCACGTCGCCGTCCGATTTTCGATAGAGGACGATCGGCTCCTGCATGATGGTGCGGCTGAGCAACTGACCGTCGGCGAGATCGTCCGACCAGGCGGCGACATACCACGCGTTGCGCAGATAGGTTCCGCTGACCATCTTCCTCTTGCTGTCGCGAAGCTCGGTATCGGTCGCGGTCTGCGGCGTCATCGCGGGGCCTCCGTCGGGTGATCGAGCGATTATCCGGCCGGAGCTTCGTGCCGGTCAAGCCGGGCCGCCCTTGACTCTCGGGCACGCCATGAAACGATGGCGCGCCGGTTCATCCTCAGCACAGACCACCGATGATTGAAAACGCTCCAAATGCGCGGCGCGCCTTGTGGCTCGCGATCCTTGTTTCGATCGCGGCGATCGGTGGCGTGTCGGCGCAGGACTTTCCGACGCGGCCGATCCGCTGGATCATCGGTTTCCCGCCGGGCGGACCGACCGACATCCTGGTGCGCCTCATGGGCGAGCGACTGCAGGCGCGCCTCGGCCAGCCGGTGCTGGTGGAGAACAAGCCGGGCGCTGCCAGCAACATCGCGACCGAAGCGGTGGTGAACGCGCCGCCCGACGGCTACACGCTCGGCTCCGTCACATCCGCCAATGCGATCAACGCCACCGTCAACAAGCGCACGCTCGGCTTCGACTACCTCAAGCAGCTCGCGCCGGTCGCCGGCATGTCGCAGGGACCAAGCGTGATGGTGATCAACCCGGCCGTGCCGGCAAAGAACGTCGCCGAGTTCGTCGCCTATGCCAGGGCCAATCCCGGCAAGCTCAACATGGGGACGCCCGGCGTCGGATCGACCGGCCATCTCGCGGGCGAGCTGTTCAAGGCGACCGCGGGCGTCGACCTCGTCCACATTCCTTATCGCGGCGCCGCGCCCGCCATGACCGACCTGATCGGCGGGCAGGTGCAGGTGATGTTCGACTCGATGGTGACGGTCCTGCCGCACGTGCAGGGCGGCCGGGTGCGCGGGCTCGCGGTCACGTCGGCGGCGCGCTCGCCGCTGCTCCCCGACCTGCCCGCCATTGCCGAGACCGTGCCGGGATACGAGGCGATCATCTGGTTCGGCGTCGGCGTTCCGCGCGGCACGCCGCCGGAGGTCATCGCCGTGCTGAACCGCGAGATCAATGCCGCGCTGGCCTCGGCGCCGATGAAAGCCAAGCTTGCCGAGCTCGGCACGGACCCCATTATCGCCACCCCGGACGAGTTCTGGCGCTTCGCCGCGTCCGAGACCGAGAAGTGGGAGAAGGTGATCACGCGGGCGGGGATCAAGGTGGATTGAGGCAAGACACGGCAAGCTTGCGGCGGAGCCGCGTGACCGCCTCCAGGCCTGGGTCGCGGCTACGTTCTCGTCGAGATTTTATCGCTTCGCTTCGCGCGTCATAAACGATCACGGGACGCGTCGTGATGACGTTGTCATATCGTTTCCGGCGAGAAGTGGCTGCCGCAGCAACATCGCGGTAACCATGAGCGTCCCACGCGCTCCGCGTGCTCTTTCTCGCTCGATTGTAATCTACGCTTTTTTTTAAGCCAATTTGAGCATGATGCGGACATCCATACTGAAGGGGCGGCGCCGACGGCGAGCGTCAGTCGAGAGCCTCGCATGCCGAATTGCGGAACCGAAGCATGACCCGCCACATCCGAGCGTTGATCATGTCCGTGCTCCTCGCGGTTTTCGTCTGGTACACGCCCGCGGTGTCGACGCCGCTCGCACATGCGGTCCAATCGGTGACAGATCGCTTCGACCGTCGCCCCGAACACGCAATTCTCTTCATCGGCAACAGCCGCACCTTCTATCACGACATGCCCTTCATGATGCGCAAGCTCGCGGACTCCGCCGGCTCTCCGGAGCGGTACAAGATCGTGGTGCATGCGCCCGGCGGCGCCACGCTCGAAGATCACTGGAATACGCCGTCCGTGCATGGGCTCTTGAAACAGAAATGGCGGAACGTCATCATTCAGGCGCAGAGCAGCGAGCACGTCAATGAAGCCGACGACGCAAGCTTCCATCTCTATGGCGCAAAGCTGATCAATGAAGCGCGGATCGGTGGCTCAATTCCACTGCTTTACGTGACGTGGCGCTACTCCGACGACTTCGAATACTACACGCATCGTCCCGATCTGCGGCCGCGCTATCACAACATCATGCAGCAAAGCCATCAATGGCTTGCGGATAGCACCGGCGCCGGCATGGTCAATGTCGGAAAAGCCTGGGAGATGCTCCTGGCCGAGCGGCCGAGCTTCTCGCTCTATGAAGACGGCAACCACCCGACGGTCCACGGGAGTTATCTCGCGGCGCTGATGTTCTACGGAAATTTTTGTGGCCGCGACTGCGGCGAGGTCTCCTACGTTCCTGCAGGCATCAGCGCCAAGGACGCCGTTATGATCAGGAACGTTGTGCGCAGATATTATGGGATCACCAAGGGTTTTTGAACGCGGCTTGGGCGGCGCTCGATGTGTCCGAGGTGGACGCTCCCGGCATCCGCCTTGCTCCGAAAGCTGCTTGGAGCGCATTCATTGCCTGAGGCGCTTCAATTCCGCCTGGGCGCCCTTGTACTCGATGAAGCTCTTCGGACAAGTGTCCGCGGCAGCCGTCAGCGCCGTCGCGGCGGCGGCGCCGTCGCCCTGCAGCAGCTGCCACTCGCCGCCGTAGAACTGAGCCTCGCAACGCTCGGAGGGGTTGCCTGCCGCCGACAAGGTCGACTCGAAGGTCCGCCCGCCGAGAAATAATTCGACCGCCGGATAAGGCCAGGCCGGACCCTTGCGCGTCGCGGTCTGCGCCAAATTCCTCCTCGCGCTCTCGGCGTCGGTGCGCGCCGCCGCCAGATAAGCCCACAGCATTGCGTAGAGGTCGTCCCTCTCTGATGTGACGACGTGGGCCAGATCGTCCGCAGCGCGTGCGAAATCGCCGAGATAGAAATGCAGATAGCCACGGCTGCGATAGCCGCTTACGTCGCCGGGTGCACGCCTGATCGCCTCGTCGTAGTCGTCCATGGCGAAGCCCGGCTCCCCCATTTCGAGGTAGACATTGCCGCGGTTGCGATATGCCGTCGCGTCTGCGCTGTCGAGCAGGAGCGCTGTGGTGTAGTCCGCGATGGCGCGGTCGAAATCGCCCTTGGCCGCGTAGGCGACGCCGCGGTTGACGAAGGCATCCTCGTATCTTGAATTGAGGGCGATGGCGCGACCGTAGTCCGCGATCGCCTTGTCGTGGTCCTGCTTCATCCGATAGGCGGTGCCACGATCGTAGAACGCGACCGCGTGGGTGGGATCGCGCTTGAGCGCAGCGTCGTAGTCCAAGATCGCGTCGTCGAACTCCTGGGCATCCGAATGGGCGTTGCCGCGATTGACGTGGTCGCTGACAATATCGCTGTCGCTCTCGTCGCCGGACCCGATCAGCGCGGTGCAACTGGCGATGCGCTGGCCCGGTGACGCGCCGGCACGGCCGCCGCACTGATCGGACAAGGTCGTGCCGTCGCAGCGCGACTCGATGACCTTGCAGCTCTTGGCGTCGTCGCCGGCCATGCCGGCGCAGATGTTCATCGCCTTGCGTATGGCCGTCTGCCGGTCCGCCTCGATCGCCCAGCCGAAGCCTGTCGGCGCGGCCTGCGGCGTGAAGGCGATCGCGAAACATTGATCCGTGAACATGCCGACGACACGGCAATTCGCGGCGGTCTGCGGCACGTTCGCCAACTTTCGGCAGGTATCAAGGGCAAGAGTCTGCGCCGAGTCGCGGGGGGATAAATGGCGGGTAAACCCATAGGCGAGGCCGCCCTGCACGATCGGCGAGGCGGCGCCGATCGCCAGTGCGCCATCGGCGACAGCCATGCGGGGCGACAGAAAAACAAGGGCCAACGCGCCGGCAAGTCGAATTTTTTGAATCAT
>Ga0137412_10002503_pt1 | contig 14552 bp, 14 predicted proteins | sample CZODoug2_1_16fun_FD_122160 | JGI IMG/M metagenome (GOLD analysis project Ga0137412, IMG submission 122160) | Vadose zone soil fungal communities from Angelo Coast Range Reserve, California, USA - CZODoug2_1_16fungal (Hybrid Assembly) | ecosystem: Environmental > Terrestrial > Soil > Vadose zone... | reverse complement strand
TGGAATCGGTGACCCACAGCGACCGGCCGTCCGGCGAGACCGCCAGCCCGAAGGCCTGCCCGGCGACCAGCAACGTGGATTCTGCCGAATCCGTAGCCGTATTGATGGGGGTAACCGTCGAACCGCCCGAATCCGAGACGTAGACGGTCTTTCCGTCCGGTGCGGCGGCCACGTTGAACGGCTGCGGCCCGGCCGGGATCGCCGTACCGGCCTTCTTGGTCGTCAAATCGACCGGTGTAGCCGTGTTGTCGGTACGGCACGCGACATAGAGCTTCGTGCCGTCCGGCGTGATGGCCATGTTTTCTGGGCCGGCGCCGACCTTGATCGCAGCGCCAGCGGTTTGGGTACCGGTGTCGATCGGCTGCACCGTGTTGTCGCTGTAATTCGCCACCCACAGCGTCGCATCGTCAGGCGTCAGGGCCAATCCGGACGGGACATTGCCGACCGGAATGGCAGCCACCGTCTTGCCCGCGGCCACATCGATCACGCTGACCGTGTTCGAGCCCTGATTTGCGGTGTATGCCGTACGCCCGTCGGAGCTGACGACCACCTCACCCGGATTCTGCCCGACCGAGATCGGCGCGCCGGAAACACCGCTGGACAGGTTTACCGGTGTCACCGTCGGCTCGCTGTAATTGGCGACCAACGCCGTCAGCGGTCCGGTCGCGGACGTCACCTGGACCGGCAACGCCCGGTCGAGGATTGCCGCGCCGCCGGACGTCCCATCGACGACGACCTCCCGCACTCCCGGCGTTGCGGCGGCGCCGGCCGACACGGTGATCGAGACCTGCGCCGACCCGCCCGCCGGAACTGTCAGGCTGCCGCTGGCCGGGCTGACCGAAACGCCGGCCGGCGCATGCGCCTGCCAGGAAACGGTCTCGGCCGCCGTACTGTCCACATCGGACACAGTGACGTTTGACGTGCCGCCGGCGCCGGGCTTGATGGAGAGCGCGCCGGGCGCAAATGCCACCTGCGGCCCGGGGGCCGGCGCCGTCTCGGTCAGCGTCCGGTAAAGGAATTGGTCCAGGACACCCGGCGCGACCTGCTGCGTCGTGGCGTCCAGCGTGCCGCGATCCGCCTGCAGCACCGCCCGATAGCGCGCCGCCGCCGCGGTGTCGCCGTGGGCCGTGGCCAGCAGCAATTGGACGGCGGTCTCGCCGGCGTCGCCATAATTGCCCAGCTTGGTCAGCCAGGGCGCGGTCTCGCTGAGAAATGCCGGATTGTTGAGGCCGGCGCGCAGCTTCGCCGGCGTTTGTGCCATTTCTTTGAAATAGGCGGTGAGCGCAGCAGCCGCGGCGGCGACACCGTGGTGAGCCTCGTACGCCTGCCAAAAGGCCGCAATGAGTGGCGTCAGGGTCGGCGACTCGGTCGCGTTGATGCGAGAGGAGTTATTGTTCTCCGCGAATATCTTGAGCCACGGCCATAGTTGGCCACCAAGGTCGTGCAGCGCGGCAAGCCAGGCCTTCTGCGGGTCGTATGACTTTGGATTCCATAAGTAGTCGCCGGAGGTGAATTCGGCGATCTTGCTCGGCTCGGCCTGGATCATCGGATTCGCCGTAATGCCGGCGACCGCACCGGCGACGCCCGGCTCACGCCCAACGTAGGGACCGAGTAGTAGGCGCGTGGTGACGTAGTCGTTGACCGGGTAGTTGTCCCAGATCAGAATGTCGTGCCCGAAGACCTTCTTGGCCTCCTGCGCCTGAGCGGTCGTGATCGTCGGGGCGATAACCCCGACGCCGGTCCATTCGACGATCACCTTCGAGTCGAGCTTCGTGCGTATTGCGGTCTTGTACGGAGAGTCGTCGACATCGGAATACTCGGTCGGCACCATCTGTAGCCGTTGCAGATCAGCATGTTTGGCGATGAATTCCTGCTGCACGGCGTTGAGTAGGTATGCCTGCGCCGTGCCGGCCGCGCCGCCGCCGGTGCCGAATTTGGTCTTGTCCGCGGCGCAATTCCAGCTGGTGTAGCTGATGTCGTCGAGTGGGACCGCGAACGAGCGGACGCCGATGTCATACAGGGACTGGAACTTGTTCACCAGCGCCTGCAGGTCCGCGGCCGAGGAATAGCAGACCGATAACCCGGGCGACAGGGCATAGGTGAACTGCACGTGGTTTGCGATAGCCCGGTCTACGAGCTGCTTGATCACCGCGAGCTGAGCCGGCGGGTACGGGTCGCGCCATTGTGCGCGTAGGTACGGATCGTCCTTCGGCGAGTAGACATAGATGTTTTGTTTCGTGCGGCCGAAGAAATCCAGCTGGGCCAGCCGGTCGGCGGTCGACCAGGGCGGCCCGTAGAATCCCTCGATCACGCCACGCAGCGACGTTCCCGGCCAGTCACGAACCACGGTGGCCGGTACGTTTCGGCCGCTTATCAGCTGCCGCAGCGTCTGCGCCGCATAGAACGTGCCCGCGGTGTCCACGCCGGATAGTGCAATGATGCCGTGATCGGCGGCGAGCACATATCCGCCGGCGACCAACCCGGTCGGGCCCTTGACGTGCAGTGCCGCGAGTGCGCCCGCGGTGAGCGAATTCTCGCTCGGCCCACCGACGAAGACGACCAGCCCGCCGGTGGCCGGTGCCGCGTGTCCTACGGTCACTCTTACGATTCGGCGCGCACCGGCCGATTTCAGCGTCGAGTCCAGCACCGCCAGCGCCGGCCCGTCGGTGGTCTTCCCGACGATCTCGACAACGGTGCTGGGTATGCGGACCGTGCCGTGCCGGTGCGAGATCTGCTGCGGGGTCGGCCAGATCGCCGGACCGGCCGCCTGCTTGGCGGCGGCGGGAGCGGGAGCGGCCGACGCGGCAGGCAGGAGCAGCGCCGAAACACAGCCGAGAACCGCGACCAACGTGCCGGTCAAACGGGCATTCGCGCGCATGGCAGCCTCCCCGAAAGTCACCAACCGGACGGACCATAACCTTGTTGGTGCCTGGCGGCAAGGTGCGCCAAACCGTAGAGTCACGTAAATCGCAGGCGGCCCGGATCGGGGTGCGGAAATGGCGCGAATGGGTGTTTGGCGTTTGTTGCCGGTCGGCGTGGTTGCCGCCGTCGGTGTAGCCGGCGCCGCGGTGGCGGTTGGCGGCCAGCCGGCCAGACCGACGGCGACGGCACCGTTCGCTGCGGTTGTGCGGGTCGACCAGGTCGGCTATGCGCGAGACGCCGCCAAACACGCGTTCCTGATGACGTCGGCGCCGGAGGGCAACGCCACCTTTGCCTTAGCCGACGCGCGCGGGCGTGCCGTCTACACCGGACACATCGGCTCGTCGACCGGTGCATGGAACAGCAGATTTCCCTACGTCTACGATCTCGATTTCTCCGGTCTGACCCGCACCGGCACATATCGCATCGCGGTCAACGGACCCGTGCCGACCGGGTCGACGCCATTCCAGGTGGCAGCCGCCAGCCGGATATACCGGCAGCCACTGGCAAACGCCCGATATTTCTACGAGAACGAACGCGACGGGGCGGATTTCGTTCGTACGCCACTGCGCACCGCGCCGGGCCACCTCAACGATGCGCACGCGACGAGCTATCTCACCCCGAAGACCGACAGCGACGGCGTATTCACCGGTGACCTCCATCCGATCGGCAAGACCGTTGATGTGTCCGGCGGATGGTGGGACGCCGGCGACTATCTGAAATTCGTGGAAACAACGAGCTACACGGTGTCGGTCATGCTCACCGGGGTTCGTTCCTTCCCAGCCGAAATGGGTCGGGGCGCGCATGGCGCCGATCTCACGGCGGAGGCGAAATTCGGGCTGGACTGGCTGCAGCGCATGTGGGATGCGAAGAACCAGACGCTTTACTACCAGGTCGGCATCGGGAGCGGCAACGACACAACGGTCAGCGACCACGACATCTGGCGGTTGCCACAGGCAGACGATACCTATGGCGGGGGTGATCCAAGCGACCGCTACATCCGGCATCGGCCGGCATTTCGGGCTGCGCCGGCCGGATCCTTGATCAGCCCCAACCTTGCCGGGCGGCTCGCCTCCGATTTCGCGCTGTGTTACCAGGTATTCAAATGGTCCGACCCGCGTTATGCCGGGCGCTGTCTCCGGTCGGCCGAGCAGGTCTTCGCGCTTGCAGATACCCACCCGAAAAAGCTGCTGACCGTGATTCCGTACGACTTCTATCCCGAATCAAGCTGGCAGGACGATCTCGAGCTCGGTGCCGTCAACCTTTACCAGGCACTCGCCGATGGGCCCGCGCCGGCCGGGCTGCCGCAGACCGACCCGCTCTACTATCTGCGCGCGGCGGCGCAGTGGGCGCACGCATACATCACCGGACCGGAGGACGCGGCCGACAGCCTGAACCTTTACGACGTGAGCGGGCTCGCCCATTACGAGCTGTATCGCGCGATCGGCCGGGCCGGGAATCCGGGCAACCTGGAGGTTACCCGGGCCGCGCTGCTCGGCGATATCGGCAAACAGCTCGATGCGGCCGTCAAGCGGGCCGACGCCGATCCGTTCCGATACGGCTTTCCCTGGGGCGATTACGACAGCACCTCGCACGGATTCGGGCTGTCGGTGATGGCGAGCGAATACGCATCGCTCACCGGATCGGCGAAATACCGTACCTATGCCACCCGCTGGGTTGACAATGTGCTCGGCGCAAACGCCTGGGGGACCTCGCTGGTTGCCGGCGACGGCACGACGTTCCCGAATTGCATGCAGCACCAGGTCACCAATATCGTCGGCTCGCTGGATGGCAGCCCGCCGGTGCTGGCCGGGGCTGTGGTGGAGGGCACCAACGGCGAGACGGCGACCGGAACGGTGCCCGGCATGCGCCCGTGCCCGCCGGACGGAGTGGACACGTTCGCTCCGTTCAACGGGCACAAGGCGGTCTATCAGGACAATGTGCAGTCATATCCCACAGTGGAGCCGGCGATCGATCTGACCGCGACCTCACCGCTCGCCTTTGCCTGGCTGTCCCTGAGGCGCTAGCCAAGCTTCGGCTCGGCGCAGTTTTCCAGGCTGCCGAGTTTGTGCGTTCGCTCGTCGTGGCCGATCTGCCGCAGTAGATCGGCGATCGACGAGTACTGGCCGTATTCGCGACCATACGTACCGGGATCGGGCATGGTCTCGAACTCAGGATGTTCGGCAACAAACGTCATGTATTCGTGCTCCGCGTGATCCTCGAACTCGGCATTGAGTCGATAGCTCGCGGCCGGCTTGACCAGGAACAGAATCCAGGAAACGTGATAGTAGAAGAATGCGATGAGCCACGGCATGGCCTTGTGTAGCAGCCAATTCTGTTTGAGACCCGCACGTTGGATCAGGTCCTTCATGATGAGCATGTGCCATTGTTCGTTGTCCTGGTCGGCACGCGCCTCGACGATACGGCCGTAGACTCTCGTGGCCAAACCGGAACGACCGGCGTGCCGGTGGACGGCCCAATACCCCATGCGTTCCCACGCCTGGTACGGGACTCTGGCGATCACTTCCAGCATGAGAAACTTCGTAAACGAGCCGGATTTGCCGTAAAGGATATCGACGGGCTTGAACATCATTCGAGCGAGGATGCCGTACCGCATTCGCGGTGCACGCAACGTATCGACTTGAGCTTGGTGGAGCTCGTCGGCGCGGAGTTTGGGCGGGCCGGCAAGCTGTTCCGGTCGGGTCAGGGTCGCTGTCGCCATTTCGTAATTCATACATCCATGATTGGGTACGCCCGGCGCGCCGTCGTCATACAGCGGGAGGCTATCTGGCTACGCCGAGCCGGGTACAGCGTCGACGGTCTGGTGGACGCGCAGTCGTATCTGCCTTTCACGCTGTTGGGCGAGCACGGATACGGCATAGTACTTATCGAGGCGTTGGCCGTCCCATTGGGTGGTGGCGGCGTTCTCGGTGACGTGGGGTGTTCGGTGTCGATGGCGGATCCGGCCGGAACAGCCGTTTCACCACCCGATCGGGCAAACCGGGACCGTCAGCGATGCGGGCGTACGGTCGCGGGGCGCGTTCAGCTGAACGCGTCAGCAGGGTGCGTTCACGTGAACGCATACGCCCGGTGTGTTCAGCTGAACGCACGCCACCGTCATCCGCGGGCGGGTCTGCGGCGGCGAGGCGAATCACAACCGCCGCGTGTGCGTGCGCCAGTGTGACTCTTTCGTCCACGACAAAGCCGAGTATTCCTCGGGTGGTACGGGGGCTGTCTGGTTGTCCTCGACTGTCCGTAACCCGCGAACGATGGTCGCCAGAGGCCCGACCGTGCCGTGCTCGGCGACCATGATCAGATCGGCGACCAACAGCAACCATCGACACGTCGCCGCCGCCAACCGCCCCGCCATTCCCACGATCCGCGAACCCAACTCGTCAACCGATACGTCGGAAACCGCTGCCATACAAGAAGATTCACTCGAAGTCATGCACTAAAACTAAACCGCAACACCGACAATCCGCCGGGATTTACTCGGGTTGCGTGAGCTGGCCGACAGCTGCGGCCCGGCTGGTCACGCCGAGCTTCCGGTATACGTGCTCGAGGTGCTTGGCGATCGTGCGCGGACTCACGTCAAGCTGATGGGCGATCGCAACGTTGGTACGGCCGCGAGCGACCAGCTTGAGCACCATCGCCTCGCGATCGGTCAGCTCGACCCGGTCGCACGTCAGCGCCGCGCGGGCGCGTTGCCGGCTCTCGGCCCGGCGCATCGCCCGCAGGATGGGCTGCCGGATTATGCCGAGCGTCGCGCGCTCGACCTCGGTGAAATCACGATTGGCGCGGTTGAACGCGACGCCGATGAGCGGTCCGCCGGCCGGCGAAAGGGTCAGCGCCAGCTGGTACTCGACGGAGACGAGGCGAAAGAATTCGCCGTACAAACCAATACGATGGAATTCTCTTGCCGTGAGAAAATCGCTGATCTTCATGGGTCGGCCGTCGCCGGTCGCCCGATAGTGGTTGACCAGCGGGTGTTCGTGAACATGTGCGGCGAATATCGTGCGAGTCGCCGGGACGAGCGCACCCGCCGGGAAGTCCACGTATCGCACGTGCGTGTCGCTGATTTCGTTGTATGTAACGAGATCGCACCCAATCAGCCGGGCTAGGCCCGGTAAGGCCAGCTCGGCGAATCGCGCTGGTTCGTCCAGCCCAGCGAGATCGTCAACGAGGCGTACGGCAGATTCCAATGTGGTCAGTGCGACTTGCATGGCAGTCACCTCGAATGCGCAAAGTGCGTATTGACGATGTTAGCCGATTTGCGGTTGGTTGAATCGTAGACGTCAAAGGAGGCCGCAATGGCACGGAAATTTGTTGACTGCCGGGAAATGCCTAGTGAGTCCGGTTGCACGTTAATGATCAGCGGTGAAGAAGACGAGGTCATGCGGGCCGCCGTACAACACGCCATGGATGTGCACGGCCACCGGGACGATAAAGAGCTACGCGACGGGATACTGGCAGGTATGCGCGACAGTGTGGAAGCGCTGCCAGAAAAGGGCGCCTTCGTCCAGCTGATCGAGTTTCGGACCGACCGCGTCGACGACATTGAAGCAATGACGGCAGAATGGGCCGCGGAAATCGGCGGCGACCGCGCCGCCCGGTGGACGATCGCAGCTGCCGATCGGGATCGCCCGGGTAGCTACGTCGCAATCGTCGCATTCCCCGACTATGCGGCCGCGATGGCGAATTCGGCACACCCGGCGACGGAAAAGTTCGCTCTCCGGCTCCGCGACCTGACCAACGCCGACCCGGTTTTCCGCAATCTCGACGTCGCGAACACCGTTACCTTCTGACTGGCCGGTACAGCTCGGCCGCGGTCCAAGGGGGTGCCCGCGGCCGAGCAATCCGCGTCCTTAGTTGACCTTGATGCCCGCCGCGAAGTCGGCCGGCACGAAGCCGTTATCCGATTTGCTGCTGTCGTCGGTGTCGAAAATGTTGATCGCGGCGTGGTGCGGGTCGGTCGGATGCGCGAGAAAGAGCACGGCGACATCAATACCGAGGTGCTTGCAGGAGTTTGTGCATTCGGTGTAGGTCTCGGTAAAGCTGGCGACCGAGCCCGCGGGCACATTCCGCTGCTGCACGTTGGTCTGGTTGGCCAGGTCCTGGCGATTGATGAACACGCCGTAGTTGCCGTTGATGGCCGGTTCGCCGTGATTCGGGCAGGTGTCGGGCGGCATGGCGATCGTAGCGACGATGTTCTTGGACAGATCCGACAGGCTGACGCCGTGAATGTCGCATTTGCCGTCGCTGCTCGCACGGCTCGCTGGCGTGAGCTGGTAGTGCGCGGGCACCAGGATCGTGAGCTTCTGGGTGCCGATGCTGACCATGGTCGGGGTCGGGCTGGGAGCCGGCGTGGTCGTCGCTGCGGTAGCCGCGCCCGTTTTTTCGCTGGTGCAACCGGCCGCGACCGCGCCGAGGGTCACGATCGCGAGCACTACCAGGGTCGTACCGCGCTGACTCATCGAATCCTCCCTCTGCCCGAACCGGACGCCGCCGGTCGCCACCCGGTTCCCGCGGATGCATACCATGTCGAAACGTACTGTGACCGGCGTCACGTAGCTGCGTGTCGAGTCCGCGGCGGGGCGGATCGACGCGTTGGTGACCGGCCGCGTGATGGAACGCGGCCACCGGCGACAAGGGAGAATGGCAATGGGACAGATAGTCGTTTCGGAGTTCGTCACCGCCGACGGGGTGGCCGAGGGTCCTGGCACGGATCAGGCGTTCAGCCGCGATCAGTGGGCATTCCGGTTTGACCGGGGCAGCGATGGCGATCAGTTCAAGCTCGACGAGCTCAAGGCGGCCGGCGCGCTACTGCTGGGTCGGCTGACCTATGAGGGTTTCGCCGCCGCATGGCCGACGATCACCGATGAGGCCGGGTTCGCCGTAAAGATGAATTCCATACCCAAGTACGTGGTGTCCGGCACGCTGCGGGAGCCGACCTGGCAGAACACCACGGTGATCACAGGTAACGTACCGGCGGCAATCGAGAAGCTCCGTGATCAGGTGGAAGGAGACGTGCTGATCAATGGGTCGACCCAGCTCGTGCGGTCACTCGTCGACCACGACCTGATCGACGAATACCGGCTGATGGTCTTTCCGGTCATTGTCGGCGCGGGGAAACGGCTCTTTGGCGAGACCCAGGCCGCCGCGACGCTGCGCCTGGTCGAGACCCGGACAGTCGGCCCGGACGGCGTAACCATCGTGGTTTATCGCCCGGCCCGCTAAAAAAATGTCGCGGTTTTGGCGATCGAAGTGCGCTCTACCGTGCGATCGCCGGCAGATTCCACGGTAAAGTGCGCTTCGATCGAGAGGGCTCGCGCGGTGCGTACGCGACGGCCGTCAGCTAACTATTGACCGAGCGCGGCAAGTACCCGTTCGGCCTGGTGGTCGGCGCCGAGCTGGGTCGGGTGGAACGGCACCGCGATCAGCGGGTCGGTGGACAACGGGATCAGCCCGGTCGCGTATTGCGCGCCCGGGAGTTGGCACACATCGTGGCCGGCTGTGCCAGGGTCGGTGTCCGCGAGCTCAACACCCTTGCTGGCCGCCACGCCGGCGAGCATCGCGTCCATCTCGGCGAGCTTGTCGTGCAGCCACGGCACGTCCTCATTGTCAATTTGAACGTACGGGTAGCAGCCCTGGGTCGGGATCGGGTTGAAGTAGTTCACCACCTCGATCGTGGCGTGCGGTGAACGAGCCTTAATACCGTCAATCACGGCGGCGATCTTGGGCGCGGCCGCGGCGATCTTCTGCGAGACGGTGTCGACGCCACCGGAGACGTAATTCGGCTTGCACGGCGCGCCCAGCGGCTCCGGCAGCGTTACCCCGGGAAGGAGCGTCAGCGACGGCAATAGGTTGATGCACGAGGTGATGACGCCGACCAGCCCGACGTCGTTACCACCGATGCCGACCGTGACCAGATCCGTCGTCTTCGTCAGCCGATCGAATTGCGGCGGATTCGATCCACCCAGCGGCGCGCTCTGCGGCTGCGTCATGTCATCGGTCGTCGCCCCGCCGCAGGTTGCGTCCTGGAATTGTGCGATGCCGAGCGCGGCGGCAACCTGATGCGGATAGTCCGCGGAGCTCTGCACGCAGCCAAACGGCGCGTACTGCGTGGTTATCTTCAATAGATTCACATCGGCCGACCAGGAATCGCCGAGCGCGACGTATTCGTGATAGGTGGGTGTGGCGGCACCGGCCGACGCTGACATGAATACCGCGATCGGGGTGACAATCAAGCAGGCCAGCAGACGACGGATCGACATCGTTGTAGTCCTCGCGTGTGACGGTCCCCCGACCTGTGCCGGTAAAGATTACACATCTGCCCGACCGAATCAACCGCCAGCATTCCTGATCGCCAGCTGACTCAGCGGCGGCAGCGCAACTCCCAGATTGCGTACCTGGGCAGTGCGTGCATCGACCACAAACAATCGGCCGCCCGCGCCGACCACGAATAGCCAACGACTGTCGGGCGACCACACGATGCCGCCGTCCTGGATAGCCGCCTGATTGATGGGCGCCGACACCGCACGCTCGGTCCACGAGCCCAGTGACAACAGGTGCAGGCCGAATGTCCCGGTCGGAGTGGAGCCGATTAGCGCAGCGGTGTTTCCGTCCGGCGAGATCGAACCGATGGTTGCGGTGTTGGGGTCGTCGACGGCGGACCCGCCCACCGATCGCACGCCGTTGCGTCGGTTGATATCAACCATGGTGCAGCGGTGCCGTGCGTCGCATTCCCGCGCCAGCCAACGGGTCGGTCCGGCGGCCAATATCGTGCCGGTGGTAATGCGGCGAATGCCGGTCGGGCGGGCGTCGTAAACGCCGCCGGTGCCGGAGAACATGACGTAGCCGGCTCCGTCCGCCACGACGACCCCATCCGCCTCGGCCGGCAGCGGGATGGATTGTCCGGCCGGCCGACCGGCCATGTCGACCAGCGTCATGGCGTTCGGATCCCGGTCATCCGCCGCCCACACCTGGCTCGGATTCGACCCGGGCAGGGCAGGTCCATAGCTGTCGAGTGCGCCGGTAAGCTGCCGGGCCTGCTTGCCGTCGGCCACCACGTAGCCCGACACCCGATCGAGCGGACGAATGATCGCCCGGTCCGGTCCGACGAGAAACGAGACGGGGCCGCTGCTGGTCAACGTCGGGACCGGTGTTCGGGTGATCACCCCGCGGGCCAGCTGAATCCGGACCACGACATTGTCGCCGCGACCGAAAAGCTCCCAGCCGGCCTTGATTCCGAGTAGCGAATGACCGGCGTCGGTGACCACTATGCGCGGGCTAGGTCCCGGGTCGGTAAATGTAGTCCGCTGAGCCGGCGGCGTCGGCGTGGGCCCTGCCGTCGGGTGATCCGATCCAGACCCGCGGGTGGCGGCGAAAGCGAGCCCGCCGCCGAGCAGCCCGAGCACGACCACCGCAGTCACCCAACGCCGAGGTGGGCGATCGCGGCCGCCGGTCAGCAGATCCGCCACTCATACAACCTACGCCGACCAACTCAGGAATTGGCCGGCTCCGGTGCGCTGGGTAGATCACGATTGCGTCGAACCGGGCTGTAATACAGCGCAGAGCCGACGATGGCGAGCACGGCGGTGGCAATCCAGAGCGTGGAGCGCACGCCGATCGTGGTGGCGACCGCGCCGGCAACCACCGCGCCTATCGGCATCGTCCCGTAATTGAAGGAGCTCTGGGTGGCCGAGATCCGGCCGAGCATATTCCGCGGGACGTAATTCTGAGCGAACGTTCGCTGAATAACGTTTCCGGCGGTAATGCCGGCGTCGGTGATGAATAGGCCGGCATAAATCAGGGCCAGGCCGGCACCGCCACGGGTAAGCGGCACGAGCAACCCGAACGGAGCCGCGGCGAGCTCACAGAGCAGGAGGCCATGGGCCGTACCAAAACGCCGGGCGATCGTCGTCCCCAACGCGGCGCCGGCAATACCGCCGAGACCGGCGGCGGTCAACACCCAGCCGACCGTTCTCGAGTCGACGCCGATCGTGCGCACGAGAAAAAGCACAAGCAATGCCTCGCGGGCCGAATAGGCGAAATTGACCAGCCCGCCCCAAACGGTCAACACACGTAGATAGGGATCCTTGGCGATATAGCGCACACCGTCGGAGACGTCGTCGCGCAGCCTCCGTCGCTCGCTAATCGCGGCTTTCGGCTCGACGACACGTATACGGAGCAGGCATACCGCAGAGACCAGAAAGCTGATGGCATCGGCCAATAACGCCGTGGCCGCGCCGAATGCCCGCGCTATCAGCCCGGCGATGCCGGGACCGATCAGCTGAGCGGCCGACTGGCTGGCAGCGATTTTCCCGTTGCCCTCCGATCGGTCCGCGGGCGCGATGACATTCGGCAGATAGGCGTTATAGGCCGTACGAAAGAAGACCGAAGAAATGCCTGCGCCGATGGCAACGACGAAGAGCTGCCACAAGCTCAGCACGCCCGCCCACGCCGCGATCGGCACGCTGACAAAAAGCGCCATTGAGACCGCGTCGCAAATCAGCAGCACCGGTCGATGTCGCATTCGGTCTACCCAGGCGCCGGCCGGCAACGCGACAATGAGCCAGGGCAGCCACACCGCCGCGGAGAGCGCCGCGACCGCGAAAGTGCTGGCATGCAGCACCGAAATTGCGACCAACGGAAGCGCGACCGTGGTGACCGCGGTACCGATATTGCTGGTTGTTTCGCCGACCCAGAGCAGTCGGAAATCGTGCTCGCGAAGCAGTCCACCGAATCCACGCGTAGCGGCGTCTTGACCGGACCGCGGCGGCCGGTTCACGGGTTCGGAACTGATGGCGTAACCGTACAACACGCGACATCTCGCCGCGGTGGAGTCTTTCAGGCAGACCCTACGGTCGCAGCAAGATGTGGATCTCGTCGCGGCTGAGCGCCGGCAGCCGGTCGAGCATGAGCCGGTCGGCGATCCGATGCAAGGCGCCGCAGACCGCGTCCAGCTCGTCCCCGGTCATGCCGGGCGCGCGCCTTGCCAGCCGGGCGAGCTCCCGATCGATGACGGTGCCACACTGGCGACGCAGGTTATCGACCAAGATGTCGGTCTCCGTCATGCCATCCTCCCGAAATTATGGCTACGACACACGGTAGCACTACGATGCGTAGTACTACGGCATGGGGTAGCATTGGACGGTCGGCCGCGGGAGGCGTGATGGCGGGGTTGGGTGATCTCGAGCGGGTCGTGATGGACCTGCTCTGGTCGCGCCCCAACGGCGGCACGGTGCGCGAGGTGTCCGACGCGCTGCCCGACCGCAAGCTCGCATATACGACGTTGATGACCGTGCTCGATCGATTGACCCGTAAGGGTTTCCTGGATCGCACGCTGGAAGGCAGGGCCTGGCGCTACCAGCCGGTGCACAGCCGCGATCACTACGTCACCGAGCTCATGCTCGGCGCGCTGGCGCTGACCGGCGATCGCGATGCCGCGCTCGTACATTTCGCGAAATCGGTGTCCAGCGACGAGGCGGCGGTGCTGCGCCGAGCCCTCCGCCGGTCATAAACCCGTCGGGCAGACAAGGAGCCGGCCACCCGATCGGGGTGGCCGGCTCCTTCTTTATATATAACCTATGCGGCGAGCTGCAGCTCCCGCAGTGAGGTGACGACGGCGTTGGCCGCCGAGTAGTCGACGATCGCGGTGTGCAGGTGCTCATGCGCGGCGCGGATCCATTCGTCGATGTGGGTCTGGTTGGCGTCGTGCGCGGCGATCTCGGCCTCGTACAACTTGAGGGCGGCCACGTTCCGTACCGCAATCGCCTGGTCGAAGGTCTCAGTGGTGGTCATGGCCGTTCCTCCTCATTGGGTATCGCTTGCTGCTATTAGTACGACGAACCGCCGGCCGGAAAATCATCGTTTCGTGCCAGATTATTTTTCGCCGGCGCGATATTGAGATTGACGTGGAAGACGTTAGTCGGGTCTACGGCCGCCTTGACGGACCGCAGCCGAGCGAAATCGGCCGCTGTGTAGGCGGTTTCCACCTGCGACGGGTCGGCCAGGAAGTTCAGGAACGAGCCGCCGGTGCCGTACGGACGCAGTTGGTCAGCAACATCCGAAGGTCCGTCGACGATGATCGAGAACGGTACGTCGCGGTGCCCCACCGGGCCGGCGTCGGCCGCCGGTCGGCTCATCGCGCCGCCCCAGTGCCGGATCTCGACCGCGTTGGCCTCGGGTACGGCGTCAATTGCCGCGGCGATCACCGGGTCGGACAGCTCGTGGTACATATCGAAATTGCGCGGTGCGGTTCCGGGCATCCGGGCCTGCGCGAACGTCGTCTCGCCGAAGCTCTCCCACAGCGGCCGACCGGCATCCCGATACAGCGGCCGCAACGCCCGGCGGGCGGCGCAAGAATGAAAAAGGCCGTCCGCGAACGCCGGCGGCCAAAAAGCGCACGTTGCGTGCAGACGCGGCCGGTTTAGAACCAGCCCTTTTTGGCGGTCACGTAGGTCGCCACGAAATCGCTGTCGCTCTTGGCGAGGTAAATGATGCCTTCGATGAGTCCGATGACGCCCATGATGTAGGCGGCGCCGCCCAGCGTGAAAAAACTGCCCAAGATCGAGATCAGCAGAGTGATGACGCCCTCCTTGGTGTAGCCGAGGATGAACTTATGCACCCCG
>Ga0137412_10002502_pt1 | contig 14552 bp, 10 predicted proteins | sample CZODoug2_1_16fun_FD_122160 | JGI IMG/M metagenome (GOLD analysis project Ga0137412, IMG submission 122160) | Vadose zone soil fungal communities from Angelo Coast Range Reserve, California, USA - CZODoug2_1_16fungal (Hybrid Assembly) | ecosystem: Environmental > Terrestrial > Soil > Vadose zone... | reverse complement strand
GGTGCCGGTGGACTAGCGGGGGCAGGTGGTGCGGCCGGGGTCGGCGGTACCGGCGGCTCGGCGGGTGTCGCCGGTACCGACGGCGGCGGTGGCGCGGGTGGCGATGCCGGTAACGGCGGCAAGGGTGGCGCCGGCGCGGCTGGCGGCACGGGCCCTGCGGCGACGACTCCTGGCGCGAAGGGCAGTGTGGGCCAGGCCGGTGGCGGCGGTGGTGTTGGCGGTGCGGGCGGCGACGCCGGAGCTGGTGGCGCGGGCGCGACGTCGGGTACTGCCGGAGTCAACGGCAGCGGCGGTAACGGCGGTAACGGCGCCACCGGCGGCAAGGGTGGCGCGGGTGCGGACGGCGCCAACGGTGTGGATGCGACGACCCCGGGCGGTGTCGGTGGCAAGGGTCAGGCCGGCGGTGGCGGCGGTACGGGTGGTGCCGGTGGACTGGCCGGAGCCGGTGGCACCGGCGGTGCGGGTGGTACCGGCGGCTCGTCCGGTGTGGCCGGGACCGAAGGCAATGGCGGCGCGGGCGGCAACGCCGGCGACGGCGGCAAGGGTGGCGCCGGCGCGGCGGGCGCAAACGGCACGACAGGGCCTGACGGGCAGACGCACCCCGGCGACAACGGAGACAACGGCGGCAACGGCGGCAACGGCCAGAGCGGCGGCAAGGGCGGCAGCGGCGGGAACGGGGGCGGTGGCGGCGCTGGCGGTGTGGGCCTGACCACTGGGGCCGCGGGCTCCAACGGGAACGGCGGGAACGGCGCCAAGGGCGGCAAAGGCGGCAGCGGCGGTGACGGCGGCAACGGCGGCGACTCGATCCTGACTACCAGCATTTCGAGTACCCGCGGCGGCGACGGCGGGTTTGGCGGCAGAGGCGCCGGCGGGGGTGCCGGGGGCGGCGGTGGCAACGCCGGCGTCGGCGGTATCGGCGGTACAAACGGTGTCGCTGGCGGCAGCGGCGCCGGCGGTGGCGGCGGTGACGGCGGCAACGGCGGCGACGCCTCGAACACGGCTGGCACCAGCTTCGCGGTCGGCGGCAACGCCGGCTTCGGCGGCAACGGCTCCGGCACCGGCAATGGGGGCGACGGCGGCAAGGGCGGCAACGCCTCCGGCAGCGCAGGCAACGGCTCAGGCAACGACGGCGGTTCCGGTGGTCACGGCGGCGCCAGCCAGAACGGCAACGGCGGCCACGGCGGCAACGGCGGCAACGGCAGCGCCAACCAACCCGACAATTCGGGCACCGGCGGCGACGGCGCCCCCGGCGGCGACAGCCAGACCGGCACCGGCGGCGACGGCGGAAACGGCGGCACGGGCAAAGCCACTGGCAGCGGCGGCGACGGCACCGGCGGCGACGGCGGCAAGGGGGGTACCCCCGGCGGCGCAGGCGGAGCCGGGGGTGCCGGTGTAGGCGGCCCTGGCGGGACCGGCACCGACGGCTCGAAGGGAGCCAACGGCTGATGTGCACGGCGACCGCCGCCCCCAGCTGTTCATCGACCTAAAGTCATTGGAGGCAAACCTCTCTCGGGTCTATCGCAAGCTCGCAATGAGCTGCGGCCCGAGCTCGGCGGCCACCTGAGTCAATCTGATCCGTAGGGAAACACCTGATTCTAAGGGTGTGTTGCACGCCTAGCGTTGGGTCGATGAGCTCCTCTGGGTTGCCGCAACGGTGTTACCTCGCCGAGTGGTATCGGTCCGAGCTGACTGAGGAACTGCTCGATTCTGCCGTGACCAAACTCGACGAGTGTGTGTCCTCGGTGTGCGCGCAGGGCTCGCCGGTGCGGCTGTTGATGGCGCTCGCGGTGCCGGACGACCAGTTGGTCTTCGGCGTCTTCGTGGCCGGCTCGGAGGAGATCGTCGACAGGGTATGCCGGGAGGCCGGCATTCCCGCGCATCGGCTCAGCGCGGCCATTGACGCCCGCGTGCCGCGCTGATCACGGGAATCCCTCGATTTTGCGCCAACATTCGCTGGACGGCATGGTGCCGTTGGCATACTCGGACGATAGTGCGCAGGCGGGAAGGGGCGGGAGTTCACATGGCACGCTGGACATTCGACGACATCCCCTGCCAGGCGGGTAGGACCGCCGTGGTGACCGGCGCCAACAGCGGGCTGGGATTCGAGGCCGCTCGACAGTTGACACTCAAGGGCGCCAACGTCATCGCCGCATGCCGTCACCGCGACAAGGGCCGTGAGGCAGTGCGGCGGATCCGCGACGAGTCCCCGAACGCAAGCATCGTGTCGGCGTCGCTGGATCTGGCCGATCTGGAGTCCGTCGCCCGCTTCGCCGACGAGTTCCTGGCCGAGCATCGCCGACTCGACCTGCTGATCAACAACGGCGGGGTGTTGACCCCGCCGGAGGACAAGACCAAACAGGGCTTCGAGTTGCAGTTCGGGACAAACCATTTGGGACACTTTGCACTGACCGGCCGGCTGCTGCCGCTTATCCTGGCCACCCAAGGGGCTCGGGTGACCACGGTGTCGAGTCTGGCCCAGTACCTCGGGCGCATCGAGTTCGCGGACCTGCAGTTCGACCGTCGTTCCCATCAGCCGTGGGCGGCGTACGGACAGAGCAAGCTGGCGAATCTCTTGTTCGTGCTGGAGTTGCAGCGACGCCTCGACGCGGTCGGATCGACTGTTCGGTCAACCGGTTCACACCCCGGGTGGACCGCGTCCGACCTCACCAGGAACGCGTCGCCGATGTTCAGATGGCTGGAACCGGTGGTAGCCCAGAAGACGCCGCTCGGAGTGCAGACGACGCTGCGAGCGGCCACCGATCCCGAGGCAGCCGGAGGCAGCTTCTGGGGTCCGTCGAGGCCGTCGCGGGCCTTCGGTGTCGCCGGACCGGTTCGGCAGGCCCGGATTTCGGTGCGCGCGCGGGATGCCGCGGTGGCCGAGCAACTGTGGGACGTCAGCGAGCGGCTCACCGGCACGAGCTACGTCTTCGTCGGTTCACGCGCCTAACGAGCGTCGGACAGCACGAAGTCGGCGCAGCGTTCGCCGATCATGATGGACGGGGCGTTGGTGTTGGCACGTGGCAACACGGGCAGCGCGGACGCGTCCGCGACGCGCAAGCCCTGCACGCCGCGGACGCGCAATTTCTCGTCGAGTGGACTGTGGGGGTCGGTGCCCATCGCGACCGTGCAGCCGGGATGGCTTGCGGTGATGGCGGTTTCCCTGATGACCGCCTCGATGTCGCGGCCCGCGCCTGGGACGAGTTCCCGCTCGGCGGCCGAAGCGATCGGCTCGGTGGCGATGATCGCCCGGCTGCGTCGCACCGCCTCGACGAGTGCGTCGACGTCGCTGCGTTCGGTCAGCATGTTGGTGCAGATCGCCGGCGGGGTGGTGGGATCCGACGAGCGGATCAGGACGCTGCCTCTGCTCGCGGGCGTCCAATACGACGATGCCACCGTCAGGGTGGGTTTCGGCCGCAGGGTCTTGGTCCCGAGATCGTCAGGCGCAAAGGTCAATTGGATGTCACAGGCAAGCTGTTCGGGCGTCGAGCGGACGTGGGCCACCGCCTCCAACAGGTTGCTCGCCCACTTGCCGCGGCGGGTCAAGAGCCACCTCGCCACGTGCTTCGGGTTCACCGCGTCGGTCAAGCCGGCCCGCCCAGGTGCTAGGGACCAGGTGGCGAACACGTGCGGGTGGTCGGTGAGGCCCATCCCCACCCGCGGGCTGTCGACCAGGGGCGTGATGCCGATGCCGCGGAGGTGATCGGCGGGGCCGACGCCGGACAGCTGGAGGAGCGCGGGCGTGCCGTACGCGCCGGCACTCACGACGATCTCGTGCTCGGCGAATGCCGTCTCGACTCGGCCGCGGTGCCGGTATTGGACCGCAACGGCGCGGCCGTGTTGCAGGACCACCCGCTGGACGTGGGCCTTGGTGACGACGGTGAGGTTCTTCTGATGATCGAGGTAGCCGCGGGCGGTGTTCCAGCGCTGCCCGCGGTCGATGGTGACGAATGAGATTGCCGCGCCGTCCAGTTCGGGCCCGCTCACGTCGTCGTTGGCGGGAACACCGGCGGCGCGGGCGGACGTGACGAACAGCGACGACAACTCGTCGGGATCCTGCAACCGAGCGACGTGCATGCGTCGTTCCATGCGCGCGAATACCGGGGCCACGTCGGTCCACGACCAGCCCGGCACTCCCCAGCCGTCGTAGTCGAGGTTGCTGCCCTTGACCCAGATCATCGCGTTCATGCCGCTGGTACCGCCGAGCGCACGGCCGCGGGGGAGCTTGATCCGCCGGCCGGCGCAGCCGGGTTCTGGTTCGGATTCGTAGGCCCAGTCCAGTGAGGTACCGAACTGCAGGGCGAAGGCCAACGGCGCCCGGATCGTGAACCGGCGGTCCGTTCCGCCCGCTTCGATCAGCAGCACCGTCGACGACGAGTCGCTGGCCAGCCGACCCGCCACCGCGCAGCCGGCGGAGCCGGCGCCGACGACGATGAAGTCGTATCCCGCCACTGAGCCTCCCCGCCATCTCCCGTCGTCAATGTAAACCGTTCGTCGCTACCCGTTGGCTCCCGTATTTCCGTTGGCGGAGTTGCCGGTGCCACCGGCACCGCCTGGCCCGCCGGGCGAGCCGCCGGGGCCGCCGTCGCCGCCGTTCCCGGTGCCGCCAGCGGTGGCATTGCCTCCGGTGCCGCCCGCTCCTCCGGCCCCGCCGTTGGCGCCCGCACCGCCGGTACCGCCGGTGCCGCCCACACCAGTGCTGTTGGAACTGGTCCCGTTGCCGCCGCTACCGCCGGTGCCGCCAGGGCTGCCGCTTCCGCCGCTGCCGCCGTCACCGCCGGTGCCGACGCCGTTGGCGGGCGCCTTGCTGATTCCGTCGCCACCGGCGCCGCCCGACCCGCCGGGGCCCGAAGCGCCTGCGTTGCCACCGTCGCCACCGTCGCCACCGTCGCCGTAGAAGCCGGTGCCCTTGCCGCCGCCGCCGCCGTTGCCGGCGTTACCCGTTACGAGCCCGCCGGTGCCGCCGTTCCCGCCGTTGCCGCCGTCGCCGACACCGCCGCCGTCGTTGGCGGAGCCACCGCCGCCTTTGCCGCCGTCGCCGCCCGTGCCGCCCGCACCGCCACCGCCGCCGTTTCCACCGTTGCCGCCCGCCCCAACGCCGCCGGGGTCTATTACGCCGGCACTACCGCCATCGCCACCGGTACCGCCGAAGCCGCTGAAGCCCCCGGCGCCGCCGTCGCCGCCGGGGCCGCCAACACCAGTGCCGGAGGTGGGCAACGCGAAGCCGCCGGCTCCACCGTTGCCGCCGCTGCCGATCACGCCGCTGGCGCCGCCGGTACCGCCGCCGCCGCCTAGGGCGTCGCCCTGTGCTACCTCGGCCTCGCCGCCGGTTCCGCCGTCACCGCCGTTGCCGATCAGGGCGCCCCCGGCGCCGCCGCTGCCACCGTCACCGCCGGTGCCATCGCCATTGGCGAGGGCAGTTGTCCCGACGCTACCGCCCGCGCCGCCGGCCCCTCCGTTGCCGATGAACAACGAGGCCGCGCCGCCGTTGCCGCCGTTGCCAGCCGGCAGGTTCAGGCTGGCATCGCCGTCCGCGCCGTTGCCGCCGTTGCCGCCGCTGCCGAAGAACAATCCCGCAGCACCGCCATTGCCGCCGTAGGCGCCGGGCGTGGTGGGGCTGTAGCCCTTACCGCCGTCACCGAAGAACAACCCACCGTTGAAGCCGTCGGGGTGCAGCGCGGTGCCGTCCGCGCCGTTGCCGATGAAGATGTTCAAGCCAGGAATCGCACCGGCGAAACCCAGTAAGGCAGTGGGCAACCCGAACGGATCAGCAAGACCGCCCGGCGGGACGAGACTCGCGATACTCGCGCCAACGCCGCCACCCGACCCGCACCCCACCAACAGGGGGCACAACGGACCGGTCGGCGGCACCGGCGCGGCCTGAGCGAGCGCCGGAGTGGCCAACAACGACGCTGCCGGAGCGGCCAATACTATCCCGGCCCCTCCGATCGCCGCTGCCCATGCACCCCGCGCGCGCGTGCGCCCTGAGCCGCTAACTCGCTGACGATGATTGGCCATGATGACGTCTCCTCGGATCATTCGGACGGGAGTGCTGTCTGTTCCCCCGCGCGTTCACGTTAGGGAGCCAGGCACCGCGCAGAATCAGGGGTTTCCCTATCGCTGACGCGCAGCGCGGGCGTCAAACGCCAGGCTGAGCCGGTGCGATGGCCTCAGGTGTTCCCTACAGGTCGGACCGACTCATGGAGCGGCCAAGTTCGGCGCGTGAGTGGATGCCGAGCTTGCGATACACCCGGGATAGGTTGGCCTCGACGGTTTTTGTGCTGATGAACAATGCAGCGGCGACGTCGCGGTTGGTCATTCCTTCGGCCGCCAGCGTGGCGACACGCCGCTCCACCGGGGTGAGTTCGGTGGGCCGACGGGGCACCACCGCGCAGCGCGCCAGCTCGGTGCGAACCCGCTCGGCCCACAGCGGGATCCCCATGCCCTCGAACGCAGCCAGCGCCTCACGCAAGGTCTCCGTCGCGGCGGCCTTGAGTCGTTGGCGACGCTGAATCTGGCCAAGCAGCAGCTGCGTGCGTGCCCGCTCGAGAGGCATCGGTAACCCGTCGTGATGCTCCATCGCGTGCTGCGCGGTCGACGCGGCCGCCTTGAGATCACCGCGGGCGGCAAGCAGCATGGCGCGACAGCGTGCCCCCGTGGCCAGCATCCAGGCACGATCGAGTTTGGTGCCGTTGCGCTCAAGTCGCTCGATCAGGGGTTCGGCGTCGGCGTGCCGCCCCAGCTGGATCATGGCCTCGATGGCGTCCGGCAGGAACGAGGCGACCATGAGCTCCGTGCTGTTCGGAGCCGCCTCGATTCGAGACAGCAACGGCGCCAACGCATCCAATGCTGCCGCGTACTCGCCAAGCGATATCTCCAGGAAGCCGAGGGTGGTGACCGGCCAGTCCAGCCGGGTCGTCGAGTTGCTCCGCAGACCCGCAGCGAGCGCCTCCGCAGTGTCGTGACGGGCGTCGGTGACCCGGCCGGCGCAGGCGGCGACATCGGCCCGAATCGTCAATGCCGTGAACAAGAGTTGGTCGCCGCCGAGCTGGAGCGCGCGCTCCATGGTCTCCTCGGCGAGGCTGGGCGGCTTCACCGAAGTTGCCCCGCCACGTCTCGATCAGCGCACTGTGAAACGCCAGAAACGCCAGTTCCTTCTCTTCACCGCGCTCGGCGCACCGCCGCCGGATGGACCGCATCTCGTCGTGGGCGCGGTCGAACTGTCCGGCCCACGCCAACACCAGGGCATTCTGCGTACTGGCGCGAAAGAACAGGGGGACGGCGGCATCGGGGTCCTCCAGCTCGAGCGCGCGGTGAAGCGTCGATTCGTCGAGCCCATCGCCACGGAACATCCCCACCGTGACGCGGATGCCGAGCGCGTGGCTCAGCAGTTGCCGGTCACCGAGCCGCTCGGCGACGGTGACTGCTGCCTCGACGCTGCGCATGGCATCGGCGAACCGACCGGTGTTGATCCGAACGAAGGCCAACGTGACGAGAATCTTGCCTCGCAACGCCAGTTCTTCGCCGATCTCGTCGAGGCCACGTTCCAGCAGGCCGCCCGCCTCGAGGAAGCTGTCGTCGGACAAGCACACCAGCGCGAGCAGGAATGACGCCATCGCCATCAGCGGGCCGGATTTCAGTGTCGCCATGACCTTCTCGAGCACGGTGCGGGCCCGTGCGGGGTCACCGGCGTCGAGGTGATGGCTCGCCGAGCGGATCTGGCGCGGTGGCGTGTCCCCTCCGATGCGCATCGCCAGCTCCACCAACTCGGCGGCGGCCGCGGGTGCCCCTCGGGTGTGGGCGATCTCGGCCGCTTCGTCGAGGGACGCCCACGTGCCTGGGTCACCGGTGGTGGCGGCCAAGGCGAGGTGGCGGGCTGCGGGCTCGGGTTCGGTGACGACCTCGGCCAAACGCCGATGGGTGTCGCGGCGCCGTGCGGGGTCGGCGTCGGCGTACACACCCCTGGCCAGCAAGGGATGGCTGAAATGCACCTTGTTGCCGTCGATCCCGACGATGCCCTTTTCCTCCGCCGGTTCGAGGAGCCGCGCGACGTCCGCGGCTGCCATCCCCGTGGCGCGGGCGAGCAGTTCCACGGTGGGGGCGGAAGCACATGCTGCCGCCAGCAGTACGTCGTGAACGTCGCGGTCGAGGGTGCCGATTCTGTCACGCACCAACTCGGCGAGCGTACTTGGCAACGAGCTCTCGATGTCCGTGGTCCCGGCTTCCACGGCGCGCGCCAATTCGAGTGCGTAAAAGGGGTTTCCGCCCGAGATCTCGTGGATGCGCACCATCGTTGGCCGCGCGAGCGACCGCCCCAGTCGTTCGGAAACCATCACGTGCAGCGCGCCGACTGGCAACGGCTGCAGTCGAATTCGCGTAACGGCGTCTTCGTCGGCCATCTGCAGCGGGTACGCATGGTCGGGTCGGTCAGTCCGCTGTGTGGCCAGTATCCCCACCGGTCCCGAGAGTCGCCGGGTGGCGAACGCAATGGCACGGGCGCTTGACGGGTCCAGCCACTGCAGATCGTCGACGGCCAGCAGCACCGGCGCCTGCGCGGCCAGTGTTTCGACGACGGACAGGAAGGCCGCGGCGATCGCGCGCTCATTCGTCGGCTCGTCATCTGCTTCGGCGCGCAGCATGACTCGGTCGAGTGCGTGCCGTTGCGGGTACGGCAGCGTGGCGAACGACGCCGCTTCGACCCCTCGCAGCAGGTCGGCAACCGAGGCGTATGCCAGCACGGACTCCGCCGCCGCGGGCCGGGCCGACAGGACGCGAAATCCCGCTTCGCCGGCGTCTCGCACCACGGCCGAACTCAACGTGGTCTTGCCGATACCCGGCTCGCCCTCGACGAACAGGGCAGCCGGCCGCACGGAAGCCGACGTCAAGAAACCAGCGGCTGCCCGGCGCTCTGCTTCGCGGCTCACAACCCCAGCAGGCATCGGTGAACGACCTCGGCTAGAAGGCTCGCAGACGTCAATTCGAAGGTCCCAATGGTCACGGTTGACGTCGGTGCGCGTGGTGTGGCCATGGTTGCGTAGATGCGCTGTGGGGTCAACCGGAAGACGCGTAGGTGATGTCGCCGACGGCCTCCTCTGAGCGCAGCAATCAGAGGAAATGAACCGCAGATCTTCCTCCAAGGAGAGGAATGGGGTGTGGTCTGGGTCACATACGCTGGACCGCGAGTTAGCAGTGACCTGCCCAGCAACCCGAGGAGACCGTCATGCGGCCACTTGCCGACCCCGCTGCTCCACCCATCCCGCGACTCGCCGGACCGCGCATCAGGGATGGGCTGGCCATTCTGCTCATCCTTGATCTGGCGTACTTCATCAATGCCATGGATCGGCAGGTCTTCCCCGTCATCCTGCCCGACGTCCGTGAGGCGCTCGGGGTCACCAGCAGCCAAGTGGGGCTTCTTGCAACGATTTTCACCCTCGGCATGGGACTGGCGGGCATTCCGGCCGGCTACCTGACCGACCGCTGGGGTCGTAAGAACATGATCCTGGCGGGCCTGGTCCTGTTCTCCGTGACGACCGCGCTTCAGGCGGTGGCAGTGACGTGGTTCGACATGGCCGCCTACCGCGTGATCTCCGGGGTCGGCGAGGGCATTCAGAACGCGGCGCTGTTTGCTGCGGCGGGCTCGTACTTCCATCGCAACCGTGGTCTGGCGATCGGCACGCTGGCTGCCGCGTATGGCGTCGGCGCCTTCACCGGTCCGGCCGTCGGTCAGCTGCTCGTCGAGGCGACCGGCCGATGGCAAACGCCGCTGCTGGTCTTCGGCGTCTGCGGTGTCGTGGTGTTCGTCGCGGTGGCATTCGGGGTGCCGCGTGCGGCCGCCGAATACGGCGCCGACACCAAGGACGAGGCCCGCGCAGGGGAGATGGGCGTGGTGGCCTCTGACCGACTGTTCAATCGCACCGTGGTGTGCGCGGCCGTCGCCGCTGCCGGCGCGGGTTTCGCGCTCAACGCCTGGCTCGGCCTCTATCCCACGTTCCTGCGGACAGCTCAGGGTTTCACCCCATCGCAGGCCAGTGTCACGGCCAGCATGTTCGGCGTTGGCGCTCTTGCGGCGATCTTCGGCGGCTATCTTGCCGACCGGACCAGCCAGCGCATGCTCAACGTGATCGGGCTGACGGGGCTGTTGGTGACCGGTGTGCTGATCTTCTCCACGTCGGCTCCGCAGGGCGTGCAGATGCTGCTGACCCTGCTCATGGGGGTGTGGTTCACCGGTGTGGTCTACACCAACACCAGCGCGCTCATGCAGCGCAACGTGGCTCCTTCGCTCGTCGGGCGCGCCCAAGGCGTCTTCCTTGCTTCGCTCTACATTCCCGCCAGCGTGTCGGGCTACGTCTTCGCCCGCCTCGTCGACGTGGTGGGCTGGACGACCGGCGGTGCACTGGTGATCGTCATCCCCTGTGTGATAGGGCTTTTGGGGATGGCGGCGTTGGGTGGACGGAGGCGGTCATGACCGATCAGCTGAGCGAGGTCCGCGACAGCATGCGGATCGACTGGGACGTCGTCGTCCCCGTCGAGGACGGCCACCTGGTGGCCGACGTGTTCCGTCCCGACGATGATCAGCCGCACCCGGTGCTGTTGGCCGCAGGGCCGTACGCCAAGGGGCTGGCGTTCGCGCAGGGCTACCCCCACCAGTGGACGAGCCTGGTCCGCGACCATCCCGAAGTCCTCGACGGTTCCACCGGGTCCTACCAAGTGTGGGAGTACCCCGACCCCGAACGCTGGGTTCCCAACGGCTACGTCTGCGTGCGCGTCGACACGCGAGGAACGGGCGCCTCACCCGGCGAAGTCGACTTCTTCTCACCGCAGGAGACCCGCGACCTCTACGAGTGCATCGAGTGGGCAGGCACCCAGCCGTGGAGCTCGGGAAAGGTTGGCATGCTTGGCATTTCATACCTTGCGTCCAACCAGTGGCAGGTCGCCGCGCTACGCCCGCCGCACCTCGCGGCGATCTGCCCTTGGGAGGGAGCGTCGGACTACTACCGCGAGTACACCCACCACGGCGGCATCGTCTCGGAGTTCATGCCCAGCTGGATGCCCTACCAGGTGGCCACGGTCCAGTACGGGCGTGGCGAAGGCGCCGCGGTCAACCCGGTCAACGGTCGCCGAGTCACCGGACCGGAGACGGTAGACGAAGCGGAGAGGGCGAAGAAGCTGATCGACATCGGCGGCGCGATCAACGCGCACCCGCTGTGCGATGACTTCTATCGGGACAGAACGGCCGACCTGTCGACGATCACCGTGCCAACGCTGTCGAGTGCGAACTGGGGTGGGATGGGCCTGCACTCCCGCGGCAACTTCGAGTCGTTCACCGGGGTGGCCTCGGACCAGAAGTGGCTCGAAGTGCACGGACTGGAGCACTGGACCGAGTTCTACACCGACTACGGCCTCGACGTGCAGCGCCGCTTCTTCGACCACTTCCTCAAGGGCACCGACAACGGTTGGGATCGCACCGCACGCGTGCAACTGAAAGTCCGCACCCCAGAAGGGTTCATCCGCCGCGACGAGCACGAGTGGCCTTTGGCGCGCACCCGATGGACGCCGCTCTACCTCGACCTTGCCTGCGGCGGACTCGCCGACGTCGAACCCAGGGGATCGGCGCAGGCGTCGTTTGCGGCCAGACGGGACACACTGGCGTTCCGGACCTCGCCACTGACCGAGACCTTGGAGATCACCGGACCGGCGGCACTGAAGCTCTTCGTGTCCTCGTCCACCGACGACGCGGACCTGTTCGTCACCGTGCACCTCTTCGACCCCGACGGCCAGGAAGTCTTGTTCGCCACCGCATTCGAGCCGCGGGCGCCGCTGACCCAGGGCTGGCTGAGAATGTCGCACCGCGCACTCGACCCGCAGCGAAGCGACCCGTATCGGCCGTGGCACCCGCACGATCGACTCGAACCGTTGGAACCCGGTCACACCTACGAGGCAGACGTCGAGATCTGGCCCACCTCCATCATCGCGCCCGCCGGGTACTCATTGGGAGTCTCCGTGCGCGGGGTCGACTACGTGCACGGGTTGCCTGGCAAGCATCACGTCGCCTACGGCAGAGAACTGCTGGGCAGCGGACCCTACTGGCACGAGCACCCCGGTGACCGCGACCGGACGCCGTTCGATGGCACCACCACGCTGCACAGCGAACCGGGCCGACGTCCCTACCTGCTCCTCCCTGTGATCCCGGAGAGCGGCTAGCGGGTGTTTCGCTCACGCGCAACGAGGAGTAACTCGCAGACCAATCGGACCCGTGGATCGTCGAGATCGAGCCCAGAAATCTCCTTGATCCTTGCCAACCGGTAGCGCAGCGTCGTCGGGTGCAAGTTGAGCTGCCGCGAGGCCTCGCTGGAGTTGGAGCTGGCCTGAAGCCACGTCCGCAAGGTGAGCAGGAACTCGGTGTTGCGCGCGGCGTCCTCGTCGACCAGCGTCTGCAGCCCGGGCAGCCATAGGTCGCCGCGCTCGTCGAGTACTTGAATCACCTCGCGCAGCACGGCGATGGGCCGGACCGCATCGGCGTGCACGAATCGTGGGGACTGGGTGCTGTCGCCGTCCAGCAGAGCACCCAGTGCGTCTTCGGTCTCGCGGCGGCGGCCGTGGATGGCGCCCAACCCCCGTCCCAGCGAGCTGGTGGCGCCGCGCAGGCGTCCCTGCAGCACCGGGATCACTCGGCCGACGATCTCTCCGCCGAGCCGCCGCACACCCTCCTCGTTGCTGTCGGGCGGCACTTCCACGATCGCGAAAACCGTTCGGCCCTGCCTGCTTACCGCGGCGTGCCAGCGAAATGCGGCACAGGTGAGCGCGACGTGGTCGGTGATCCGGTCCCAGGCATCGTCGGTCATGTCGAGGTCGGCGTCGGGGGTGAAGCCGAGCACGGCCGTCGTCGCCGTACGCGCGATGCCCAGCTCGTCGGCGTGTCGGTGCAATTGCCCGCGGCCGTCCAGCAGCGCGCGGACCAGCTGGCCCCGTCCCCGACGCTCCTCTTGATGATTGTCGTAGTGGCGCAGCATGTGTGGAACGGCAATGTCGGCGGCCTCGCGAAGCAGCGCGGGAGCATCTGTCGACAACGGCGTCTCACCCTCGGCAACCCACAAGATGCCGAGCAGGCGCGAACCCGACCGCATCGCCGTGATCAGCCTGCGGCGGGCCTGCCACGGCCCGGCGACGACGTCGATCACGTCCTCGGTCGTGCGCAGCCGGTCCAGCGCACCGCTCTGGTCGAGATGTTCGAGCCACTCGATGGGCATCCGTCTACCCAGGATTGCCCGGTCTCGGCCGACATCGGTTGGGCCGCTGAAGGAGGAGTACGACAGCACCTGAAAGTTGGCGTCCTCGATGATCACCGGCCCGCCAACGCGTTCGGCGAAGCCTTCGGCCAACGCGAACAAGTCACCCTGAGGCAATCCGCCGACGGATGGCGTGTCTGGGGTTCCTGGCGAACGGGCGGGGCGCGCGGCATGCTGGCCGAGCGCGTCGAGAACGGTCACCCAGGAGACGTTGCGGCGCAACAGAATCAGGGTGCATCCGTTGGGCGAGTTCGGAGGTGAGTCCCCGTCCGGATGGCGCGCCACCACGGCCGCGCATTGCCGCTCGGCGGCGATCTCGAGCAGTGTCGCGAGCGCGTCCTTGCCGACGCCGATCGCCAACACCACCGCGGAGGGGGCATCGCCGACGTCGGATGTGTCGACGTCGAGATCATCGGCAAGCACGACGGGGCCAAGGCGCGTCGAGGGCTCGGCTCGCTCGGTGTACTCGACGCCCACGCCGAGCCGCGTCAGAAGGTCGTCCATGGTCCAGTCCATGCCGCTCCAAATTTTAGCGGATGAACGACGAGAGTTATCCGGTGTTCTGTGGAGATCGTGGCGGTTGCCACGGCCTACCGTTGCACCATGTACGCATTCAACCTCGAGGCCGAGCAGGTGTGGAACCCGGAGCGGCACGTCGAGAAGATCCTGGAGACCATCAGCGGAGGCGACGTCACGGTCGCGTGTTGGGAACCGGGGCAGTGCAGCCCCCACCACTGCCATCCCGAGGCCACGGAGATCTACTTCTGCTTCACCGGTGGAGGGGCGATGCGTACCCCGGATTCGGTGACCGAGGTCGTGCCGGGCTCGTTCGTCGTGCATCCGCCGGGGGAGTTGCACGAGTTCGAGAACGGTCCTGCTCGTTCCATGCTGTTTCGAGTCCGATACGGCACCGACATGCGCTACCACAGCGTGGCGTGGCGTGGCCAGGCCGAGTGGAAGCAGTCATCCGAGGACGCTGCGTATTTCGCGGCAACGTCGTCCGGCTTGGCGGCGCACCTCGACGCCTAACTTTCGTACAGGGTGCGCACGGTGTCCACCGTGTCCGCGTCGGCGGGCCCCTTGTCGTCGCGATAGCGCAGCACGCGGGCAAAGCGCAGGGCCATCCCGCCGGGGTAGCGGGTGGACGTCTGCACGCCGTCGAGGGCGATCTCGACCACCTGCTCGGGCCGGACATGCACGACGCCGCCGGCGGAGCCGGCAGTTCGGCCTGAGCCCTCCGTGCCGTCGACCGCCAGCTCGGTGAAGCGC
>Ga0137412_10002501_pt1 | contig 14554 bp, 14 predicted proteins | sample CZODoug2_1_16fun_FD_122160 | JGI IMG/M metagenome (GOLD analysis project Ga0137412, IMG submission 122160) | Vadose zone soil fungal communities from Angelo Coast Range Reserve, California, USA - CZODoug2_1_16fungal (Hybrid Assembly) | ecosystem: Environmental > Terrestrial > Soil > Vadose zone... | reverse complement strand
GATCCGCCTTCTCGAGGCCAACGACTTCGAGGTCGTGGAGGCCGTCGACAACGGGCCGTCGCTGCTGCGGGCGCTCACCACGCACCGTCCGGATGTGGCCGTCGTCGACGTCCGGCTGCCGCCGACGTTCACCGACGAGGGACTGCGGGCCGCCCTCGAGGCCCGGGCGCAGATCCCCGGGCTGCCGGTGCTGGTGCTCTCGCAGTACGTCGAGCAGCTCTACGCCCGCGAGCTGCTGGCCGACCGGACCGGCGGCGTGGGCTACCTGCTCAAGGATCGGGTGTTCAACGTCGGCCAGTTCGTCGACGCCGTCCGGCAGGTGGCCGGCGGCGGCACGGCGATGGACCCCGAGGTGATCTCGCAGCTGCTCACCAACCGGGCCGGCGACGAGCCGCTCAAGGCCCTGACACCACGCGAGCGCGACGTGCTCGAGCTCATGGCCGAGGGACGCTCCAACGCCGCCATCGCCGCGCGGCTGTTCGTCACCGAGAAGGCGGTGAGCAAGCACACCAACAGCATCTTCATCCGGCTGGGTCTGCCCCAGTCCGAGGACGACAACCGGCGGGTGCTGGCGGTGCTCGCCTACCTCAACGGCGGCGGCGGTGAGCCCGGATGACAAGCTCGTCCCATGACGCAGTTCAGCGAGGTGGCCGCCCGCGCTCTCGACACCTACCTGTCCGCTGATCCGGTCGCGGCGACCTACCTCGGCGACCACCGCTTCGACGGCGCGCTGCCCGATCCCTCGCCGGCGGGCGCCACCGCCCGTCGCGCCCAGCTGAGCGAGCACCTGAGCGACCTGGACGCCAGCACCACTCGGGACGCGTCCGAGCAGGTCGATGCCGAGGTACTGCGGACCGTGCTGCGCGCCGAGCGCTTCGACCTGGACGAGCTGCACGAAGCGCAGTGGAATCCGATGCTGTACAACCCGGGCAGCGGGCTGCACGCGCTGCTGTCCCGCAACTTCGCGCCGCTGCCGGAACGGCTCACCTCGCTGGCCGAGCGGCTGGAGGCGGTGCCGGACTATCTCGCCGGTGCGCGCGAGCGCCTCGGTGAGATGTCCCGGATCCACCTGGACACCGCGCTCAGTCAGCTCGACGGCACCCTGGCCCTGCTCGAGGACACGATCCCGGCGGCCCTGGCCGAGGCGCCGGACCTGCGTGCTCGCCTCGAACCCGCGACCCGCGCCGCCCAGGCTGCCGTGGCCGATCACCGGGCCTGGCTCGCCGAGCAGGCGGAGAACGCGCGGCGTCCCGCCCGCATCGGCGAGGGCCTGTTCGCGGCCCAGCTGGCGCTGACGCTCGATACCGAGTTCGCGCCGGCGGACCTGCTGGCCCGCGCTCTGGCCGACCTCGAGGAATCCACCCAGATGATCATCGACGAGGCCGGCCGATACGCCGACGTCCGGACGCCTGACGCCTCGACCGTGCGATCGGTACTCGACGAGCTGTCGGCCGACGCACCCACCAACGCGACCATCCTCGGCCTGTGCCGTGACGCGATGGCCGAGGCGACCCGATTCGTGCGCGAACGCGACCTGGTGACCGTGTACGACGACCCGGTCGTCGTGGTCGAGATGCCCGAGATCGACCGCGGGGTATCCGTGGCCTACTGCCGTCCGGCCGGGCCGTTGGAGCGGGCCGAGCTGCCCACGGAATTCGCCGTCTCCCCCACCCCGTCCGACTGGACGCCGGAACAGGAAGCGTCGCTCTACCGCGAATACAACGCGCACATGCTGCAGAACCTCGCGGTGCACGAGGCGATGCCGGGGCACGCCCTTCAGCTCATGCACTCCAACCGGTACCGCGCGAGCACGCCGGTGCGCGCGGTCTGGTGGAGCGGATCGTTCGTCGAGGGATGGGCCGTCTACACCGAGGAGCTGATGGTCCGGCACGGCTACCGGGGCGACGTCTCCCCCGAAGCGGCATCGGCGCTGCGCCTGCAGCAACTGAAGATGCGGCTGCGCTCGATCATCAACACGATCATGGACGTCCGCTTCCACAACGACGACCTGGACGAAGCGGGCGCCATGGCCCTGATGACCGAGCGGGGCTTTCAGGAGGTCGGCGAGGCCGCCGGCAAGTGGCGGCGGGTGCAGCTGACGGCGACGCAGCTGTGCACCTACTACGTGGGCTACTGCGAGGTGCGCGACCTCGTCCACGACCTCGGCCAGCTCCGGCCACAGTGGTCGGACCGTCAGCTGCACGACACCGTTCTGGGCGCCGGATCACCACCGGCGCGGCACCTGCGAGCCCTTCTCCTGGGCGCCTGAGCGGATCCGCGCGGCTCAGCCTCGACGTCTGAGTACGTCCACAGCACCGACGAACCCGGCCAGCGCCCCGGCCGCCGCGCCGACGGCGACCACGTAGCCGCGACGCTGGTCGACGCGATGCTCGCGAGCGGCCGCGGCGACAACGGCGGCGTCGGCCGCGTCCACCAGAGCGGTGGCCAGTAGCGCCGGTACCCGGCCCCGGCGGGTGACCGCGGTACCCAGGACACCGAGGCCCAGCGCGGCGTCGCGCGCGGCCGCCATCTGCGCGAGCCACACCATCCGGCCGGCCGACGCGGAGTCGACGCCGAGGAGCCGGACCGATGCGACGGGAAATGCCAGGAATGCCGTGCCGATCGCCAGCCGGCCGACGCCCAGGAGGACCGTCAGGCTGTGCGCATCCTGAGACTTACCGCCCCCGCGTGCAACCTCTTCGGTGTCTGGCACGTCTAGATGGGTAGGACGGGCGCGCCGCGGCAAGGGCAAGGTGCACTCTCCTGGACTAGAGCCTCTGGTTGACGTCGGTTACTGCCGGTACCGGTTTGGGAATCCTGGCAGGGCGTTGTTCGTTGGCTAAGCGAAGTACTTACGAGAGAGTCTGGAGGTGCCCACTATGGCAGATCGAACCCTGCGGGGCAGTCGGATGGGCGCTGTCAGCTACGAGACCGAGTACGGTGCTGAGCCCGCGCCACGAAACCTCGCCGCATACCAGTGTGCGCGCGGGCACGAGTTCACGATCCCGTTCTCCGAGGAGGCCGAGGTCCCGCCGACCTGGGAGTGCCGTCTCGACGGTACGGTCGGCCAGCTCGTCGACGGCCCGGCGCCGGAGGCGAAGAAGGTCAAGCCGGCCCGCACGCACTGGGACATGCTGATGGAGCGGCGCACGGTCGCCGATCTGGAGGAAGTCCTGGCCGAACGTCTCGACGTGCTGCGCGCTCGGCGGGGCCAGAAGTCGGCCTGATCCGAACAGCCAGCTAGGACGCACGACGCCGGAAGGCTCGGCGTACCTGATCCGCACGGTGGCGGGCACCCCATTGGGTGACCCGCCACAGTGCTTCCCGGACGATGCTGCCGCTCATCTTGCTCTCACCGCGCTCGCGGTCGGCGAAGGTGATGGGCACCTCGACGACGCGGAACCCGGCCCGCGAGGCCCGCCAGGCCAGGTCGACCTGAAAGCAGTAGCCCTGCGAGGCGACGTCGCGGTAGTCGATGCCCTCGAGCACAGCGCGCCGGTAGGCCCGGTACCCGCCGGTCGCATCGCGCAGGCTGATGCCGAGGGCGACGCGGGTGTAGAGGTTGCCGCTGCGCGAGATCAGCTCCCTCGACTTGGGCCAGTTGACGACTGTCCCGCCGCTCACCCACCGCGATCCCAGCACCAGATCGGCGCCGCCCAGGGCGGCGAGCAGTAGCGGGAGCTGCTCGGGGGCATGGGAGCCGTCGGCGTCCATCTCGACCAGGACGTCGTAGTCGCGCTCCAGGCCCCATCCGAAGCCGGCGATGTACGCGGCGCCGAGCCCGGCCTTCGCAGTGCGGTGCAGCACGTGGATGCGGGTGTCGGTCGCCGCGAGCTCGTTGGCGATCTTGCCGGTACCGTCCGGGCTGCCGTCGTCGACGATCAGCACGTTCGCGTCGGGGACCGATCCGAGGGTCCGCTCGATGATCGACTCGACGTTCTCGCGCTCGTTGTAGGTGGGGACGATGACGAGCACGCGGCCCAGTTCGGGGTCCAGCCGGCCAGGCTCGCTCACGCGATCACCATCTCCTCTGCGTCTGACGCGTCGTCGTCCTCGATACCCCGCTCCCCCTCGCGGCGGGCGGCTCGCGCGACCCAGATCGACCAGCCCAGCGCGAGCAGGGCAACAGCCGTCAGGACGTACTCGGGTATCGCGCCCAGCCGAGTAGCCAGCGTAGTGGCAGTGCGCAGCGGCATCTCGCCGACCAAGATCCCTGGCTCGAAAAGCGCCCCGGTGCGCTGCCTGATCTGCCCGTCCGGGCCGATCAGGGCCGAGACGCCGGTGGTCGACACCATGGCCACGGCCCGACCGTGCTCCACCGCCCGCAGTTGGCTCATGGCCAATTGCTGGTAGGCCTCGCCGGTATGTCCGAACGTGGCGTTGTTGGTCTGGATGACGAGGAACTGGGCTCCGGCCTCGACCGAGGAGCGGACGAGGCTGTCGTAGGCCACCTCGAAGCAGATGACGTCGCCGATCGGGAACGGGCCGCCCTCGAGCAGGCCGTTGCCGCTGCCGGCCACCATGTCGCGCTCGACCAGATTGGCCTTCTCGCTGATCGCCGTCGCGAGGCTGCGCAGCGGCATGTACTCGGCGAAGGGCACCGGATGCCGCTTGGTGTAGGTGTCGCCCGGCCCGGTGGTCGGCGACCAGAGGATGCCCACGTTGCGGTCGTGCTTCGGGCCGGGGCCGTCCAGGATCGCGCCGACCAGGATCGGTACGCCGACCGCCCGGACGGCCCGCGTGATCTCGCTCGCGGCGTCGGCATTGTTGTACGGGTCGAGGTCGGAGGAGTTCTCCGGCCATACGACCAGGCTCGGCTGGGGCTCGGTGCCGGCCTTGATCTCGGCGGCCAGCTTCAGGGTCTGCGTGACGTGGTTGTCCAGCACCTGGCGGCGACGATCCATGGACTCCAGGCCGCGATCGGGGACGCTGCCCTGGACGACGGCGATGGTGGTCGTTCGGCTGTGGCTGTCCGGGCCGGGACGCAGCACCACGCCGAGCAGCAGGCTGGCCACCGGCACGGCGGCCAGGACGGCGGCCCCGAAGGCGAGTGGTCGCCAACGGCGTTCGCGAACGTTGAGCAGCACCACGGCCAGCCCGCCCCCGCCCAGCGCGACGGCGAAGCTCACCAGTGGGGCCCCGCCGAGCGCGGCCAGCCACCGCAGCGGCGACTCAGCCTGGCTGAACGCCAGGCGTCCCCAGGGGAACCCGCCGAACGGGGCTCGGTCGCGGATCGCCTCCTCGAGCACCCAGGTCACGCCGACCCACAGCGGCGCGAACGGCAGCCGCTGCACCATCGACAGCACGGCCCCCATCCCGGCGAAATAGCCGGCCTCGGCCGCCGCGAGAATCAGCCACGGGGCCGCGCCGACATAGACGCCCGTCCAGTGCAACAGCGGTCCGAAGAACGCCGCGCCGTAGATGAGACCGAGCCAGGCCGCCTGCCGGGCTCGGCGCCCGTGCACCACCACACTGAACGACGCGACGCTGGCGAAGGCGAGCGGCCAGACCCCGAACCGCGGGAAGGCGAGCAGGCCCAGCAGCCCGGCGCCGACGGCGATGAGCGCCGCCCACCGGGTGCTGAACGGTGGCTCGGCGGGACGCAGGCGGGGCAGCACCCAGCCAGTATCCCTGGTCGCGACGCGATTAGAGCTGAGTAAGCACCCAGTGCCCTGAGATGGTCCTATGGATCGTCAAGGACGTCGTGAGCTGCCTGGCCCGGCAGGAGTGTCATCGTCGAACGTGATCGTGAGACCGGTGCCGTAGGCATAGTCGCTGGCCGACGCCTGCGGGGCCGGGTCAGGTGGGCGGGGCGGGATGTCTTGACTGACCAAGGTCAGGGCTTCTCGCGGTATCTCATGCGGGATGTAGAAGAATCCGGTGCCGGACTCGATCAGTTCTTCGTCGATCCCGTCGATGGCCCAGACGTCAACGGGTCCGCTTGTGTTGTTGAGGCGGACGAAGAAATCGATGTCGTACTCACCGGTGCAGACGAAAACGCCGTCTACCTCAGGGCGTGTGCTTCCAGCGATACCGGATGCGGAGTTCATGAGGCGCCAGTCGAGCCCGTAGGCGTCGATGGACGCCCTGTTGCTGATTGAGGTGACATGAAAGAGCCTGTTCACGTCGTCACCTTAGGCATCTGCGCTCAGATATCGATCCTTGTCCTGACGTTTGACCGTGGATCGGTGTGCACTGGAGTAGCTCGGCGGTGATGGCCTGGTGGGCCTTGGGGGGCGATGTAGCGCTTAAGCACGCTGCAGGTCGAACCAGTCCGCGTGGTCAGCGGCTCAGGCTTCGTAGATCGTCTCGCCGCGGACGACGGTGCGCACGCACGTCGGCAGCGCGACGCCCGGAGCGAGGTCGGGCAACCCCGTCCCGCTCAGCTCACCGATCGGCCAGACCGCGAACGTCGCCGGCGCACCGAGGTCCAGCACTCCCCCGTCCGCCCGGCCGGCGGCCCGCCAGCCACCCCGGGTGTGGGCGGTGAACGCGGCCTGCGCGCTGATCGCCGCCTCGGGAACGTGCGGGTACGCCGCCGCCCGGACAGCGGCCCAGGGGTTCAGTGGCGTCACCGGGGCGTCGGACCCGAAGGCGAGTGGCACACCGGCGGCGGCGAGCTGCGCGAATCGGTTCAGACCGACCGCTCGGTCGGTGCCCAGGCGCTCGGCGTACATGCCGTCCGTCCCGCCCCAGGTGGCGTCGAAGGCGGGTTGCATGGACGCGGTCAGCCCGGCGGCGGCGAGCCGCCCGGGCGAGCGCACCATCTCGACGTGCTCGACCCGGTGCCCGGACCCGGCCGCGGTGCCCAGCCGCTCGACGGCGTCGAGGATGGCATCGACCGCGGCGTCGCCGATCGCGTGGAACCCGGCCTGCAGCCCGGCCTCGGTACACCGGCGGATGTGCTCGGCGATCTCGTCGACGCCCAGATGCAGCTCGCCGGACGAGTCGGGGGCGTCGGCGTAGGGCTCGCCCAGCGCAGCCGTGTGCGAGCCGAGCGAACCGTCGCAGAACAGGTCACCCGCGGCACCGGCCGCACCGAGTTCGCGGGCGGTGTCGATGCCGAACAGCTCGCCCCAGTAGCCGATCACGTCCGGACCGGGCTCGGCGCCCGCGAGGGTGAGCAGCCCGGCCAGGTCGTCGGCACTGGAGACCTCCGGGCCGGCCATCTCGTGCAGGCAGCCGATGCCGAGCGTCGCGGCGCGGGCCAGCGTCGCCCGCTGCGCGTCGCGGACCTGCCCGGCCGACAGCCCGCCGAAGGCCACCCGCCGGGCGGCGTGATGGGCCTCGCCGGTCAGCCAGCCGTCGGGTCGGAAGCCCGGCAGCGACCTGATGCCGGGCGTGGCCGCGAGCAGCGCGGACGAGACGGCCGCCGAGTGGGCGTCGACCCGGGACAGGTACACCGCGCCCCCGTAGGCGGCCCGATCGAGCTCGGCGAGGGTTGGCGGGCGATGTTCGGGCCAGTTCGTGTCGTCCCAGCCATGTCCCAGCACCGGCCGGCCCCGCCCGGACCGGTTGTGCTGCTCCACCCGATCCAGGGCGTCGCGCAGCGACCCGACCCCGGACAGGTCCAGCCCGGTGAGTGACAGCCCGGCCCCGGTCGCGTGGACGTGCGCGTCGACGAACGCCGGCGTTACCAGGGCGCCGTCCAGGTCGATGACGCGATCCGCCGGGCCGGCGGGATCGTCGCCGAGCCAGGCGATGCGGTCGTCGTCGACGATCAGGGCGGTGGCGTCGCGGGCCGCGCCGGTGTAGATCCGTCCGTTGCGGTAGAGGCTGCGCACGCGTCGAGCATGCCGGGTGGTTTGCCACGGGGCGACAATGGGTTAGCGTTCCGGGCAGTCCGATCCGCCCAGGGCGGATTCCCGCGGCGGGATCAGAGGTCTATGACTTCGAGTATCGAGGACGTCGCCAAGCTCGCGGGCGTGTCGATCGCGACGGTGTCGCGCTCGCTGCGTGGCCTGCCCGACGTCGCGGCGGCGACCCGCGATCGGGTGCTGGCCGCTGCCCGGGAGCTGAACTACGTCGCGTCCCCGTTCGCGGCCCGGCTGGCCAGCGGGCGCGCGGCCACGGTCGGCGTGGTCGTCCCCTTCGTGCACCGGTGGTACTTCGCCGAGGTGCTCGGCGCCGTCGAGAACGTCCTGGGCACGGCTGGTTTCGACTTGCTGCTCTACAACCTCGGTGACGAGGAGGGCCGGCAGCGCTTCTTCGACGTCATGCCGGTGCGCAAGCGGGTGGACGCCATCGTGTTCGCCAGTCTCGTGCTGTCCGACGCCGAGGCCGACGCGCTGCAGAGGCTGAAAGTCCCGATCGGAATGGTGGGCGTCGACCGGCCCGGCGTGCATTCGACCCGCATCGACGACGAGGAGGCGGCCCGCTCGGCGGTGCGGCACCTGGTCGACCTCGGGCACCGGCGTATCGCGCTCATCGGCGGCGACACCGACGATCCGATGCGCTTCACCCCGCCCCACCACCGGCGCGTCGGCTACCTGGACGCGCTGCGCGAGGCGGGCATCGAGTACGACCCGAAACTGGAGGCCCTCGGGTACTTCACCGTCGACGGCGGTGCGGCCGCCACGCAGATCCTGCTCGATCGCCCGGACCGGCCGACCGCGCTGTTCGCCGAGTCCGACGAGATGGCCTACGGCGCGATCCGGGCGATCCGGCGCGCGGGGCTGCGCGTGCCCCAAGACGTCGCCGTCATCGGTTTCGACGACCACGCCAGCGCCGAACTGCTGGACCTCTCGACGGTCCACCAGCCCGTCATCGAGCAGGCCGAGGAACTCACGACCCGACTGCTCGCCGCCATCACCGACGCCGACATCACGCCGTACGTCCGGGTGCTACCGACCGAACTCGTCGTGCGCGGCTCCACCGATCCAAGCCGCAGCGTCTACTAGTGGTCTAGCGACTCGGCGCGTTCAGGTCTACCTCGACGGTCAGGCCCCCGCCGGGATTGGCGAATGCGCCGATACGACCGCCGTGGGCGGCGACGATCGACCGCGCGATCGTCAACCCGAGCCCGACACCGGCGCCGTGATCGAGGCGGTCGCCGGACTGGCGGCGAAACGGCTCGAAGAGCCCGTCGACCTGCTCGGGTGCTACCTGCGGCCCGGTGTTCGCCACCCTCAGGCCGCTCGGCGGCGCCACCGTCACGTGAACCTCGCCGCCGTCGACGTTGTACTTGATCGCGTTGTGGACGAGGTTCGTGACGAGCCGTTCGAGCAATGGCCGCTCACCGGGCACCAAGGTCGGCGCCAACTGGGCGTTGATCCGCACCCGTCGCTTGTCGGCGATCACCGCCATCGTCGTGAGCGCATCGTCGACGATCTCGTCCAGACGCTGCGGCGTGGTCGACATCAACCCGCGCTCGGTCTCGGCGAGCACGAGCAGCCCCTCGATCAGGTTCTCGTTGCGCTCGTTGGTGGCGAGCAACTGCCGGGACAGCAGCTCGAGCTGCTCGGACGTGAGCGCGTCGGCCAGGCTGACCTCGATCAGCGTGCGCTGGGTGGCCAACGGGGTGCGCAGCTCGTGCGAGGCGTTGGCTGCGAACCGCCGCTGGGCTTCGTACCCCTCGGCGACGCGATCGAGCATCTGATCGATCGCATCCGACAGCCGCCGCGCCTCGTCGCGCGGCCCGGTCGCCCGCAGCCGCAGGCCGAGGCTGGTCGGGCCGAGCCGGGCGACGGTGGTCGTCATCGCCTGCACCGGGCGCAGCGCCCAGCGGGCGCCGAGCCAGCCGAGGGTCAGCACGATCAGGCCGACGAGGACGAGTTCGAACCACGCCAATCCGGTGCTGAACGAGTTGCCGCAGGCGTTGCCCCAGCTTCGCCACGCGCTGTCGCTGCAGATGGCGTTGCCACTGCGGTACTTGCGGAAGATGTTCTCCCCGGTCTGCAACGACCAGATCAGGTAGACCCAGCCCACCGGCACCGCCAGCACGAACACCAGGACGACGCGCAGACGGGGCGTCAGTCGCATCTCGGCTACCCGCCGAACCGGTAGCCGACGCGCGGCACGGTGTGGATCACGGGCGGATCGCCGAGCTTGCGACGCAGGGTCATGACCGCCACCCGGACGGCGTTGGTGAACGGGTCGGCATGCTCGTCCCACGCCTGTTCGAGCAGGGTTTCGGCGCTCACCACCTGCCCGCCCGAGCGCATGAGCACCGACAGGACGGCGAACTCCTTCGGCGTCAGGTCGAGCAGCTCGCCGTCGCGAGACGCCCGGTGCCGTGGGACGTCGAGCACCACACCGTGCTCGTCCAGCACGGGCGCGAACCCGGACGGCGGGCGGCGGGCCAGCGCTTGCACGCGGGCCGCCAGCTCGGCGAACGCGAAGGGCTTGGTCAGGTAGTCGTCGGCGCCGAGGCCGAACCCGTCGACCCGATCGCGGATCCCGCCGGCGGCGGTGAGGATGAGGATCCGGGTGCCCAGCTCGGACTGCACGATCCAGCGGCAGACCTCGTCGCCGGTGCGCCCGGGCATGTCGCGGTCCAGGACGGCGACGGCGTACTGGTTCACGCCGAGCCGCTCCAGGGCCGCCTCGCCGTCGTAGCAGACGTCGACGGCCATCGACAGCTTGCGCAGCCCCTCGGCGACGGTGTCGGCGAGCAGGCGCTCGTCGTCGGCGAGCAGCACGCGCACGGTGGGCTCCTGATCTGGTCGGTGCAGCCGGATCAGCATCGCGGCCGGCCCATAAGGGCGCCATAAGGACAACTCGAACGTTGACGATAGCGGCCGGCTGCGAGCGTCCAGGTCATGAGTTATCCACGGTTCGGCACGACGACCTATCACCGACATCGATCGCCCCGGCGCCGGCGCTGGCGCGCACTGCGGCCGCTGATCGCCGGAGTGGCGGTGCTCGGCCTGAGCGCCCTGACCGCGGGTGTCGCCCTGCGCAGCCACGCCGAGCACCGGGTCTACGGGCCGGTGGGGCCGGGCCAGACCTCCTACCAGCTGGCCGGGCACGGTGTCGTGTCCAGCGCCGGCCAGACGCCGGTGCCCATCGCGAGCCTGGCCAAGGTCATGACCGCCTACCTGGTGCTGCGCGATCACCCGCTCGGCGACGGCGACGGTGACCTCGACGTACCGGTGACCGACGCGGACGTCGCCGACACCGCCCGCCGGGCCGGCCAGGACGAGTCCGTCGTGAAGGTGGCGGCCGGCGAGACGCTGACCGAGCGGCAGGCGCTGGCCGCGCTCCTGCTGCCGTCGGCCAACAACGTCGCGGTCATGCTGGCCCGCCGCGTGGACGGCTCCGAGGCGGCGTTCGTGGCCCGGATGAACGACATGGCGCACGCGCTGGGCCTGCGGCACACGATCTATACCGATCCGAGCGGCTTCGACGAGGGCACCCGCTCGACCGCTACCGACCAGCTCCTGCTCGCCAACCGGGCGATGCAGGTGCCGGAGTTCGCCGAGCTGGTCGCCTTGCCCAGCTTCGAGCTGCCGGTGGCGGGCACCGTCCACAACACCGACAAGCTGCTGGGAAGGGATGGCTTCGTCGGCATCAAGACCGGTTCGGACGACGCGGCCGGCGGATGCTTCATGTTCCGGGCGCACCGCAGCGGCGGCGATCTCACCGGGGTCGTGCTGGGACGTCAGGGCCACGACCTCATCGCCGCCGGGCTGAACGCCGCCCGGGACCTGGTCGTGTCGGTCGCCTAGGGTGTGTTGCTAAATGAGCGCTTCGATGGCAGATACGAGTTCTGACCGGCTTGCTCGTCCGTCAAGTTCGAGGGTGGCCGTCTTTCTCAGCAGTGGTTCCACCGTCTGGATGTAGTACGCGATCTCTGTTTGCTCGGCGGCGGTCCGTCCGTAGGGGTTCGTGTCGCGTGAGGAGACTCGCGCCAATATGACCTCCAGCGGCGCTGAGAGCAGCACGATGTGGTCGAACCGGTCGTAGAAGTCGACTTGGTTGTCGACCGTGCCAGCAACCACGATCCGGGACTCCTGTTTCAGCAGATCGGACATTCTGGCGGCGTCCCAGCAGCCGTCCGCGAGTATCCAGCCCTTGTAGTCGGTGTCAACGACTCGGTGGCCTCGCTCGGCCAGGCCTACGAGGCGCGTGGACTTTCCCGTGCCGGACATGCCGGTGATCAGCACGCGTGCCACAGCGCCAGACTAGGACGTTCGCTCGCGGTGCACGTCCACCTCGGCGGCCGTCGGCGGGTCCGCGCCCGCCCGCTCACACGTCAGGGCCGCGACGAGGATCGCCTCGTCCAGCGCGGCGCCCAGGTCGGCGCCGGCCAGCGTGACCGCATCGTGCACGCCGGCGCCGGCGAGAGCGCTGAGCAGTCCGGACGTGAAGGCATCGCCCGCGCCGATCGTGTCGACGAGATGGACCGGGCGCCCGGCGCGCTCGACGGCGTCGGAGCCAGGGCGGTAGCCGACCGCGCCTCGCTCGCCTCGGGTGAGGACGACCGTCGCGGCGCCGAGGCCGAGCCACCGCTGGGCAACCTCGTCGAGACGTGCGCGGGGGTAGAGCCAGCTGATGTCATCGTCGCTGGCCTTGACGAGATGGGCGACGGCCACCGCTCGCTCGATCAGCGGGCGGGCCCGTTCGGGCGTCCCGAGCAGGGTCGGGCGCACGTTCGGGTCGTAGCTGACCAGCACGGTGTCCCGGGCCTGACGCAACGCCGCGACGATGTGCTCGTCGCCGGGCGGCCGCCACGAGGCGAGCGAGCCGGTGTGCAGGATCTGGGTGCCGGCCGGTAGGGCGAGCTCGTCCGGTGTCCACTGCCAATCGGCGCTGTCTTGGGCATAGAAGTCGTAGACGGCCTTACGGTGCTCGTCGAGCATGACCACCGCGAGCGTCGACGGCTCAGGCGCGGCCACGGCCGCCTCCAGGCCGATGCCGTTGCGTTCGGCGAACGCTCGCAGCCGCCGGCCGAACATGTCGGCGCCGAAGCGGGCCATGAGCTGCGTCGGGCGGCCGAGGCGGGCCAGGCCCAGGGCTACGTTCAGCGGGCTGCCGGACAGATGGGCGGTGAAGGTGGCGCCGTCGCCGTCATCGACCAGGTCGACCAGCGCTTCGCCGATGACGGTCAACACCTCGCGCACGTTACCGTCCACGCCGTGACTCTCCTGCTCGTCGACGCGGCCAACCTGTACTTCCGGGCGTTCTACGGGGTGCCCGAGTCGGTCACGTCCCCGGACGGCCAGCCGATCAACGCGGTCCGCGGCTTCCTGGACATGACAGCGACACTCATCACCCGGCGCCGTCCGACCCGCTACGTCGCCTGCCTGGACTTCGACTGGCGGCCGGCGTTTCGGGTCGCGCTCATCCCGTCCTACAAGGCGCACCGCCGCGCGCCCGACGGCCGCGAGGCGATTCCCGACGCGCTGGTGCCGCAGATCCCGGTCCTGCTTCAGGTGCTGGGGGCGCTGGGGCTGGCGACCGGCGGCGCCGACGGGTTCGAGGCCGACGACGTGATCGCGACACTCGCCGCCCGCGACGACGGTCCCTGCGAGATCGTCAGCGGCGACCGCGACCTGATCGCGCTGGCCAACGAGCGGGTCCGGGTGCTCTACGTCGGGCGCGGGGTGGCGAAGCTCGAGGACCTGGGGCCGGACGAGGTGCGGGCCCGATACGGCGTCCCGGCCGAGCGTTATCCGGACTTCGCGGCGCTACGTGGCGATCCGAGCGACGGCCTGCCCGGCGTGGCCGGTGTCGGTGAGAAGACCGCCGCCGCGCTCGTCAACCGGTTCGGCGCCGTCGAGGACATCGTGGCCGCGGCGCGGGCCGGCCGAGACGGGTTCCCGGCCGGCTCGGCGACCAAGGTGTTGGCGGCCGCGGAGTATCTGGCGGTGGCTCCGGCTGTGGTGCGCGGGCGCATCGACGCCCCGGTGCCGGACCTGGCCGACGAGATCCCGGCCGCGCCGGTCGACGCGGCGGCCCTGGTCGAACTCGCCGACCGCTACGGCATCGACAGCTCGGTCAACCGAGTGCTCAACGCGATCGCCCGTACCCGACGCTGATCAGCTCGCCGGGCTCCACGCGTAATTGCCGCTCGAGTTGGTGATGGTCACGTTGACCTTCTTGCCGCCGTCGGCCGTGCAGGTGAACGTGGCACCCTTCTTCACCTTCGGGTTCTTGCCGTCGTTGCACTTGACGTTCGTGTAGCCGCCCTTCTCGATCGTCTTCTCGACGGCCGAGTGGTCGAGCACCTTTTTGAAACCGAGAAATCCGGGCTTGGCCACGAACGCGGCGATGGCGAGCGCGGCCACCACGACGACGGCAGCGACTCCGAGCCATAGCCCGAGATGCCGGTTCTTCGGCGGACCGGGCGGATAGGGCGTGTACGGCTGGAGTTGCTGCCCGTACTGCCCGTACCCGGTGGACGGCGGCGCACCGTAGGGCTGGCCGTAGCCCTGCTCGGGCGGGTAGGGCTGCTGACCGTAACCCTGGTCCGGTGGGTAGGGCTGCTGACCGTAACCCTGGTCCGGTGGGTAGGGCTGCTGACCGTAACCCTGCTCGGGTGGATAGGGCTGCTGCCCGTAACCCTGCTCGGGCGGGTAGGGCTGCTGCCCGTAACCGGGTCCGGGCTGCG
>Ga0137412_10002500_pt1 | contig 14567 bp, 12 predicted proteins | sample CZODoug2_1_16fun_FD_122160 | JGI IMG/M metagenome (GOLD analysis project Ga0137412, IMG submission 122160) | Vadose zone soil fungal communities from Angelo Coast Range Reserve, California, USA - CZODoug2_1_16fungal (Hybrid Assembly) | ecosystem: Environmental > Terrestrial > Soil > Vadose zone... | reverse complement strand
CGAGTCCTGGCCGACGTACCAGACCATGTAGTCGTCGTCGGCGCCGTCGCCGAACTGGCGGCCGCTGAAGCCGAACAGCTCGCCGAAGAACTGGTCCGCCTGCGGTGCGAGATGCGTGATGAACTCGGCCCACACCAGCGAGTTGGGCACGCCCGCGGTGAACGTCCAGTCGTGGCTGATCTCGCACGCGCCGAACATGGCACCGGCGGGCGCCTCGATCAGGGCCTTCGCGCCGACCCTGGGCACCGCGTGGCTTCGCTCGACCGTCCGGCCGCCCAGCTGTTCGGACCGGTGCACGAGGCTGGGCAGGTTCGAGGTCGCCAGGTACACCGTCCAGTCGGTGACCGGCCATTCCACCGGCCGGATGCCGGCCACCCCCAGCCCGAGTTGCGTGCCGACCTGGCCGATGCCCTGGAACAGGTTGCGCCGGCCCAGCGCGCCGTAGCTGCGGTCCCGGACCATCCATTCCGAGAGCACCAGATAGCTGCCCATGACCAGGATGGTCACCGACACCAACCACCAGTAACCGGCCAGCGTCGGCACACCGAGCAGCCCGGACAGCGGGGCCGCGGCGAAGATCCCGACGGCCCCGGTGAGCGCGGCGACCAGGCAGACCGACATCAGGCCGGCCCAGGCCACCGCGGCCGCCTCGCGGTCCTCCACCGGGATGACCACCGCTGATTCGAGTGCCCCGGCCGAGACGACGCTGACCATCCCCACCACTGAGGCGAACACGGTCAGCAGCCCGAACTCAGCGGGAGTGTAGAGCCGGGTCAACAGCGGGTAGGCCAACATGACCAGAGCCTGGCCGACGACGCTGCCGGCCACGATGCTGGTCACCCCGCGCAGAGTCGCGGGGAGCCGCCCCGGTGCCATCGGTCTAGCCGATCACGAGATGCTGGTCTCTTCGGCACGGATCCGCGCCACCGGCTCCGAGCCCGGCACGCGGTCGCCGGGGCCCGCCGCTGACGCTTGCGGTCCGCCTGTCGGCACCGAAGGCCACCCGGTCCGGGGCGCGAGGGCGCAGAACACGAGGGCGAACAGGATGCCGCCGGTGAGCATCGAGGTGAGGACGCCCGACTCGGCCAGCGTCAGGGCCGGTACGAGGAACAGCAGGCAGCTGAACCCGGCGGGCAGGCCTCTGGTTGCGTCGTCGATGGCCCACAGCAGCACGACGAGGATCACGCACGCGCCCAGCATGCCCGGGTAGCCGAAGTTGGCGTACCCGTCGGCCATGAAGCTGGCGTTGGCGTGGGTGTCCGGGCGGTCGAAGAACAGCGCGCCCACGAGATCGGCGGGCTCCACCGGGTACGGGTAGGGGAAGATCGACCGCAACACCGAGTGCCCAAGCTTGGCCTTGTCGATGTTGGAGAACACCTCGACCCACCCGGTCGAGACCAGCCCCGGAGTGATGAACACCCGGCGGGCGATCAACGAGGTGAGCTCGGTGTCGTGGAAGAACACCAGGTCCACCGCCATCGACAGCACCGAGAGCACCGGGGCCGCGAGCAGCACGGCTGCCCCGGCCGGGCGCGGGCGGCGCAGCAGGAAGTAGGCGAGGACCACCGCGATCGGGGACAGCACGGCGGTCTTGTCGCCGTCGATGTCGTACATGTAGAGCTGGCCGAGCAGACCGGCCAGCACCCACAGCCAACGGCGGCACCACAACCCGCCGATCATCAGCGCGGCGTTGATGAAGCTGGCCAGCCACGACACGGTGTACTCCAGCGCGGCGTTGTCGGCCTTCACTGTCTGCAGCGCTGCCCGGACGCCGTACACGTCGTCCAGGGACGGTAGCGACCAGTACACCCCGACGGTGAGCAGCAGGTAGGCGTTCATCACCGCCCACACAGCGAGAAACAGCCGCCAGAAGGTGCGCTGACTCAGCGGCCGGATCGGCAGGAACTGGCGCAGCCCGCGACGGGTACCCAGGATGGCCACCAGCCCGAAGCAGCCGGTGATCCATCCGGCCAGCTCGATCGAGTCAACGGGGCTGAGCACCGGCGCGATCTGCGGGATGATCACACTCGGCACCACGGTGATCACGAATATCACCCAGGTGATCCACTGGGACGGACGCTCGATCCGGCGGGGCATGACCAGCGCCAGCACCACCACCATGAGCACCGCGATCGCGTAGTAGAGCGGGTCGGGCGGGCGGTACTCGTAGCGAAGGTAGCTGAACTCGGGCGCGACCACGGCCGCGTAGATGTAGTGCATGACGGCGACATCGGCCAGCGCGATGGCCACGATGACCGGTGCGGTGGTCAGCCAGGACAGCCGCGTCGAGCGAACGAACGCGGTCGTCGCCATGCCGATAAGGTACCTTTCGGGTCAATGGAGCAGGCCAATGATTCCGGGACGGCGCGGCCTCGGATCCGGCACCTCACCTCGGTGCACCGGGTCGAGGACACCCGCATCCTGCGCCGCGAGTGCCGCGGCCTGGTTCGGGCTGGGCACGATGTGGCCCTCATCGTCGGGCACCCGCCGACCGACCCGGTGGACGGTGTCCGGATCATCGGCGTCGGCGGCCCGCGCAATCGACTGGACCGGATGACCAGGGTCGCCTGGCTGGTGCTGCGGGCGGCCCGCCGGGAGCGCGCCGAGGTGTGCCACCTGCACGACCCGGAGCTGATCTGGGTCGGCCTACTGCTCAAGCTCATGGGTCACCGGGTGGTGTACGACGCCCACGAGGACGTGCAGCTCCAGATCATGCACAAGTTCTGGATCCCGATGTGGGCGCGCCGCTTGCTGTCCCTGGCGGCGGCCACCGCGGTGCGCATGGCGGGTGCCACCTTCGACGGGATCGTGGCCGCCACCCCGACGATTGCCGAGAAGTACCCCCCGGCCAAGACGGTGGTGGTACAGAACTTCCCGGAGTCGAGGATCGCGCAAGCGGTGAACGACGCGCCTCCCGCCTCGCGCAAGTACGCGTTTTCCTACGCCGGCGGCCTCACCGCCGTGCAGGGCATCCGCGAGGTGATGACCGTGGCCGCCCGGCTACCGGACGGGATGACCGGTGGGGTGGCGGGCTGGTTCGACAACGACGAGGTGGAACGGGAAGTCCGGGACGGCGCGGGATGGCAGCGAGTCGAGTTCCTCGGTTCGCTGTCGCACGACGAGGTGGTCGCCACCATGCGCAACTCGCGGTGCGGGATCGTGGTCGACCACCCGATCAGCAACTACCTCGACTCGTACTCCACCAAGATGTTCGAGTACATGGCCTGTGGCATCCCGGTGGTCAGTTCGAACTTCCCGCTCTGGAGCCGCCTGGTCGGCGAGGCCGACTGCGGGATCACCGTGGACCCGCTGGACCCGGATGCCCCGGCGGCGGCGGTCGAGCAGCTGCTCAGTGACCCCGACGAAGCCGCCCGACTCGGCGAGAACGGACGGCGCGCGATCCTGGACCGGTTCAACTGGGAACACGAGTTCGCGAAGCTCGCCGCGCTGTACCCGAGAATCCTGCGCTGAACTCAGCGGCGCCACTGCCAGCGCTTGCGGAAACGGACCAGCCCGGCCAGGAAGCCAGCCCCGTAGCTGATGTGCAGGGTGGCGAACACGATGGGTAACAGCGGCAGATGTCGCCAGCCCGCGCGGCGGGAAACCACACCCGACGCGGCCAGCGCGGCCACCGCGTAACCGCCGAGCACACCCAGCCAGGCCCGCCGCGCCGGGCGGCTCAACGGCGCCAGCGCGGCGCCAGCGGCGGCGGCGGCCACGAAGGCGGGCGGCACGAACTGGCGGGCGCTCATCTGCCGGGGGTGCTCCTGCAGCACCCGCACCTTCCAGGTCCCGTACTGCCGGTACTGGCTGAACAGCCCGCGCAGCGAGGCCCGGTTGTAGTAGCGGTACCGGATGCGTTCGGTGAAAAGGATCCGCCCGCCCGCCGCCCTCAGCCGGTAGCTGAACTCGTCGTCCTGGTTGCGGACGAACTCGGGGTCGAAGGATCCGACCCAGTCGAACACGCTCCGGGGCCACGCTCCCACGTTGACGTGGTCCACCCAGCTCTCCCCCTGCGCGTAGTGGAACCGGGAGTTGCCCACCCCGAACGGCGACGACGTGGCCAACGCGATGGCTTCACCGACCGAGCCGTGCCCGACCTTGTGCATCCGCCCACCCACGCAGTCGGCACCGCTGCGGGCCAGCGCCGCCACGCATTCGCTGACGTAGTCCGATTCGACGATCATGTGGCCGTCCACCCGGACGATCACCTTGCCGTCCGCGCTGGCCAGGGCCGCGTTGAATCCGGTGGGCACGATTCCCCCCGGGTTGTCCACCAGCTCGATGCGGCGCTCGGGGTGTGCGAGGGCCTTGTCCCGCACCACGTCGCGGGTGTTGTCGGTGGAGCGACCGTCGGCCACCAGGACCTGGACCAGCTCGGCCGGGTAGTCCTGGGCCAAGACCGCGTCCAGGCTGCGCTCGATGAACGGACCCTCGTTGCGGATCGGCATGATCACCGTGACCGACGGCTGCTCTGCTGTGGACACCGCTCACCTCCTGCCCAGCGAATGTACGGTGAAGCCGGCTCGCCGGAGTACGTCGACGTCCAGCATGTTGCGGGTGTCCACGACCGTGCGCTCCTGGACGGCCCCGGCGAGGCCGGCCCAGTCCAGCGTGCGGAACTCCGGCCATTCCGTGAGTAGCACCAGCGCTCGCGCGCCCGGCGCGACCTGTGCGGGATGGCCGACCACCCGGACGTCGGATAGCTGAGGGGGCGTGGCACCGGTCGGCGGTACCGCGACGGTCGGGTCGTAGCCGACGAGTTCCGCGCCCGCTCGACGCAGCAGTGCCGCCACCCCCAGCGCCGGCGAGTCGCGCAGGTCGCCGGTGCCGGCCTTGAAGGTGAGCCCGAGCAAACCCAGTCGCACCCTGGCCAGTGACCCGGAGCGGGAGCCGGTCACCGCGAACCGGATCTTGTCGACGATGCGCTCCTTCTGCCGGTCATTGGTCGCGATGGTGGCCCGCAGCAGATCAAAAGTGCAGTCCGAGGCCTCGGCCATGCGCAGCAGTGCTAGGGCATCTTTGGGCAGGCACGAACCACCCCAGCCGGGCCCGGGCTTCAGGTAGGCCTGACCGATGCGGTGGTCGTAGCCGATGCCCTCGGTCACGTCTCCAATGTTCGCGCCGAGGTGCTCGCACAGCTCGGCCAGCGCGTTGACGTAGGAGAGTTTCATGGCGAGGAAGCAGTTCGCGGCGTACTTCACCATCTCGGCGCTCGCCGCGTCGGTGAGCACGGTGGGCGCACCGAACCGGGCATAGAGGGCCGACACGCGTTCGGCGCCGTACTGGGTGTCACAACCGACGACGATCCGATCGGGATGCATGAAGTCCCGGACCGCCGAACCCTCCCGGAGGAACTCGGGATTGCTCACCACGGGCACATCGTCCCTACCGAGCAGGATGCGGATGCGCGCCACGGTGCCCACCGGCACCGTTGACTTGGTCACCAATACGCTGCCGGCATCCAGCTCACCCCGGATCTGCCGCACGACCGAGTGCAGCGCGCACAGATCGGCTCGGCCACTCGGATCCATCGGGGTGGGCAGGCACAGGAAAACCACCTCGGCGGGCCCACGGTGCTCGGTGCGGTCCGGAGGGCTGCCTGGAGGACTGTCTGGAGGGCACCCGCGTACCGCCGACACCGCGTCGGGCACGAAGCCCAGGCGCCCCGAGGCAATTCCCTCGGCGACCAGGTCGGGCAGCCCCGGTTCCAGGATGTCCACCGTGCCGGCTCGCAACCGCTCCATCTTCGCCGCGTCCACGTCGGCGCACAGCACGGTGTGCCCGAGCGCCGCGAGGCACGCCCCGGTGGTCAACCCGACGTAACCGGTACCGATCACCGCAATGCGTCGTTCGAACATGTCGCGCCCTCCAGCCCTCCTGCGGAGATGCCGATGGTGGCTACCATGATGGCCGCATCGAGCGTGCCCGGGGGAGTGCTTACATGATCTGGCACGGCCAGTACCAGGGAATAGCGTGATTGCCCCGAAGCGGGTTCTCGCGCTGTCGCCCCATACCGACGACGTCGAGCTGGGCTGTGGCGGCACCATCGCGCGCTGGATGGATGACGGCGCCGCTATCTTCACCGCGGCGTTCTCCGTGGCTGAAGCCTCGCTCCCGCCGGGGTCCGCGCCGGACCGGCTGCGGGACGAGTCGCACGCCGCGCTCGACGAGCTCGGCATACCCAGGGAGAACCGGGTCGTCTACGACTTCGCGGTGCGCGAGTTCGGTTACCACCGCCAAGAGGTGTTGGATCGCATGGTGTCGCTGGCCCGTGACATCGATCCGGAGGTGATCCTGGTTCCGTCCGGCGCGGATCTGCACCAGGACCACATGGTCGTGCACCAGGAGAGCCTGCGCGCGTTCCGGCATCTGACGATCCTGGGCTATGAGCTCCCGTGGAACCACATCACGTTTCCGGCCCAGGCGTTCGTGGTCCTGCGCGAGCAGCACCTGAGACGCAAGTGGGCGGCCCTGACCTGCTACCGCAGTCAGGTGGAACTGGCCCGGCCGTACTTCAGCTACGAGTTCATCGAGGCGATGGCCAGGGTGCGCGGCGTGCAGGTCAAGTCGATGTACGCCGAGGCGTTCGAGACGATCAGGCTGCGGATTTGATCGTCTCCGCGCACCAGCCCAACTTCGCACCCTGGGTCGGATTCTTCGACAAGATGTTGCACTCCGACGTCTTCGTGCTGCTCGATACCGTCCAGTTCATCAAGCGCGGGTACCAGAACCGGGCCAGGGTGAAGGGCCCCGGTGGAGCGCAGTGGCTCACCGTCCCGGTGGTCAGCAAGGGCCGCTACGACCAGCTGACCAAGGACGTGGAGATCGACGAGTCCGCCGACTGGCGCCGCGTCCACCTGCGCACCCTGCGGACGGTGCTGGCCAAGGCGCCCTTCCTCGACGAGGTGCTCGCCTGCGTGGAGCCGGTCTACCAGCTGGACGACTCGAGCAAGCTGGCCGAGTTCAACACGGCGCTCATCCGGTTGCTCGCCAGCCGCCTCGGCATCCGCACCCGCCTCGTGCTGGCCTCCGAGCTGGACTGCGGTGGCCAGTCCACTCAGCTGATGCTGAACGTCACCAGGGCGGTGGGTGGCGACGTCTACCTCTCCGGGCCGACCGGGCGGGACTACCTGGAACCCGAGCTGTTCGCCTCGGCCGGCGTCACCCTGCGGTTCCACAGTTTCGAGCCGTTCGCCTACCCCCAGCGCTTCGGCGAGTTTGTCCCCGGGCTCAGCTGCCTCGACTACCTGGCGAACACCGGATTCAAGAGGTGGGATTAGCCAGCGACTCGACCAGCGACGCATACCAGCGCTTCTGCCGCGCGGTCCGCAGCACCTCGTCGTTGTGCCACAGGATGCCGAGCGTCCCACCGAACCGGCGGCACTCCCCCGCGACCGCCTCGACCGCCGCCCTGGCCTGCTCCGGGGTGAGGGACAGGTAGCCGAACAGCGTCACATCCATCACCTGGAATGGCTTCTCCACCAGGTCCAGCGGCCGCCGCTCGAGGAGGTCGAACACCCGGTACTCGTGGCAGGTGCCGGTACGGAAACCGACCGCTTCGCTGAACCCGACCGTGCAGTCGTAGCGCAGCCCCACCTCGCTCCAGCATCGCCAGGTCCATGGGTTCGCCCACTGCAGGTAGTGCTGCCGGCCGCCCCAGGCCTCCTGCTCCAGACCGTGCCGGGCGGCCAGCGCGCGGAGGCGGGCGAACTCGTCGGCGAGTCGTTCCGGGTCGCGGTAGGTCCCGAAGCCGGCGTGCAGCCCGACCTCGTGCCCCCGCCGGTGCACGCGACCGAGCAGCCCCTCGACCCACGGATGGTCGAACAACTGATACGGCGGCGCGTCGGGGTCGGCGTCGTTGCGAGCCAGGAAGTAGAAGGCACTGCGCACTCCGTGCCGTTCACTGGTGTCCATCAGAAAATCGAACGTGTTGTGCGGATCCGGGTCGTGGTTCCCCCGACGCGCGGCGGCCAGCGACCGGGCTCGCCGCACCGCCAGACCCGGGTCGCGGCGCTTGATGACATCCCCGGCCAACTGTCGGGCCAGCTGGGCTCCGGACCGCCCGAGGGTGGACAGCGGGTCGTCGACGTCGTGGGTGAGCAAAACCCGGTATCTCCCCCGCCGGCGGGGCAGTCGTGGCCAGAGCCGGGTGAGTGCGGCGGCCAGCAGCTCGACGTAGGCGTCGACCACGGGCTGGCCGAGGAACCCCTGTTCGGCCGCCAGGGAGTGCGCTGCCGGGAAGCGGTCGTAGCGGTCGCGGCCGCCCGTCCTCACGATCTCCTCGTAGCGGCTGAGCAGGAAGAACACCGAGCCGAACAGGTCCACCTTGAGCCGCACCCGGCCTGGTTCCACCTCGGCCATTCGGGTCGGCTCGGGGTCCACTCGGTAGATCGCGGGCAGCCGCTCATCGGGGCCGAGGATCGCCGATCCAACGTCACCAACCGGGATCCGGGGTACCGGCGCGGGCGGCAGGGACGCGACGCTCAACCATCGGGAGGGATCGGTGCCGAACAGGAGGTCGGGCATGGTCAGCTCGGTCTGTTCACCGTCGCCGGCGCGGGTGAGGCGGACATCGGGGCGCTCGTGTACCTCCAGCCGCCAGGCCAGCCCTAGCCAGTCGGCGAGCACCACATCCAGGACGTACCGCCGCTCCGCGGGGTAGCTCGAAGGAGCGTGCACGATGAGAGTCATCGGAGATTGGATACCGTGGCGCGGTGAATGGCCGCGACGACGCCCATCACCCCGCGAACCCTACCGTCATCGGCCCGATCTTCCACCAACCGTGGTGGCTCGACGCCGTGGCCCCGGGCCGGTGGGGTGCGGTCACCGTGGATCGAGGAGGAGAGACGGTCGCGCGTCTCCCCTATGTGGTGCGCGGGCCTCGCCGGATGCGGGTGCTCAGCCAACCTCCACTGACGCCGTACCTGGGTCCCTGGGTCGCCCGCACCCCGGGTGCCAAGGAGGCAACCGCGACCGGGGACCAGATCGAGCTGCTGGCCGAGCTGGAGTCGCGGCTGCCGGCCGCCTCCGCCTTCCGGCAGCGGTGCGATCCGCGCATGCTCGGCGTGCTGCCCTTCATCTGGGCCGGATACCGCGCCGAGGTTCGCTACACGTATCGGCTGGAGGACCTGCGCTCCGAGCAGACCCTGTGGGACGGCCTCAGCGGCAATATCCGCCGCGAGATCCGCAAGGCCCGCCGGCGGGTGAAGGTCCGCGACGACCTGGGCCTCGATCAGCTTCACGCGGTGTGGGCCAAGACGTTTGCCCGCCAAGGGTTGCCCCGGCCCGACCACGAGCGGCTGGACCGGATCGAGGCGGCGTGCGCCCCCCGGGCGGCCCGGTCGATGCTGTTCGCCTGTGACGACGACGAGCGGGTACACGCGGTGGCCTACGTCGTATCTGACCAGCACACCTCGTACTACCTGCTGGGCGGCGGCGATCCGGACCTGAGGACCAGTGGGGCGGCCAGCCTGCTGATGTGGGAGGCGATCTTGCGGACTCGCGGCGAGCGCGAGGTTTTCGACTTCGAAGGATCGATGCTCAAGCCGGTGGAGCGGTTCTTCCGGGCCTTCGGCGGCCGCCAGACACCGTATCTGCATCTCAGCCGGGCTACCGCGCCGGCCGCATTCGCACTGACGCTTCGTGATGTCTGGCAACGCCGAGGGCGTCGCGGATCGAGCTGAGAGAGTACGGAGTCCAACACGATTGTCGCCGCCGCACTGCCCCGGTACCGTGCGGTGACCCGGCGGCCAGGTGCCACCGGTTCTCGACGGGGGTGCGGCGATGACGCCTCAGGAGTACCTGGCGGCCTTCCGCCGACGGTGGCGCAGCGTCGTCGTCGGGGTCTTGCTGGGCCTGGTGGCGGCCAGTGTGGTGACGGTGCTCAGTCCCCGTCAGTACGAGGCCGAGGCGACCATCTTCGTCGCCGCCCAGCCCCGTAACCCGGACGCCGCCCTGGACGCCAACGAGCTGTCATCGCAGCGCATGTCCACCTACGTGGAGCTGTTGCGGAGCCCCAAGATCGCTGGCGAGGTAGCGACCCTGATCGGCCCAGCCGCCCCGCCCGACCTGCTCGATCGCATCACCGCGGCCCGGCTCCCGGAGACGACTTTGCTGAGGGTGACGGTGCGTGCCGGAACGCCAGGTGGCGCCGCGCAGATCGCCAACCTGCTCGCGGAGCGCTTCGCGGTCAACCTCGCCGCCCTGGAGCAGCCCGCCGACCCGACGGCTCCGCCGCTCGTGTTTGGCCGGACTTATGAGCAGGCGGTGCCCAACAACCGGCCGGTGTCGCCTCAACCGGTGCTCAACATCGGGTTGGGCGTGTTGCTCGGCCTGATCGTCGGTGCGGGCGTCGCGGTGCTCCGGGAACGGTTGGACACCTCGGTCCGCTCGACGCGGGCCTTGCGCGATGCCCTCGGAGCCCCGGTCCTTGGCTGGCTGGGGCAACTCGCGGCCTCGCGCAGCCAGCTGGTCGTGCGCAACCAGCCGAGGTCGGCAGAGTCGGAGGGTTTCCGCCGGCTGCGGACCAACCTCCAGTTCCTGGACAGCGTTGCGAAGCTTCGTCCCGCCATCCTGGTCACCAGCCCAGGGCAGGACGAGGGCAAGACCACCACGGTGTGCAATCTGGCCTTGGCTTTCGCGGACGCGGGCAAGCGGGTGCTGGTGATCGACGCTGATCTGCGCCGACCTGGCGTGGCCGGACTCTTCGGTCTCGAACGCGCCGTGGGCCTCACGGATGTGTTGACCCACCGCACGCCATTGACGAAGGCGCTGCAGCGCTGGGAGGACCTGCTTGTCCTGCCGAGCGGACCTATCCCGCCGAACCCGAGCGAGCTGTTGGGCTCGCCTGAGATGGCCAAGCTGATCGACGACGCCCGGGAGCTGTGCGATCTGCTTCTGATCGACTCGCCGCCGGTTTTGTCGACCGCCGACGCGACCGTGCTTGCTCCACGAACCGACGGGGTCCTGGTGGTGGTCCGGCAGGCCAGCACAACCACCACACAGGTCCAGGCCGCACGGGAGGCGCTGGACATCGTCGGTGCGCGGGTGCTGGGAGCGGTGCTGAACCGGATGCCGGCCAGTGCCCTGACCCGCTATGCCAGTCGGGCCGCCCGGCCTGACCTCTCGCCGGAGGTCGAGCCCTCGTTCGCGACCGGACCGAACGGGGCCGAGCCACACGGGACCGAACCGCTTCGGGCCGAGTCGACTCCGACCGTCGGCGCAAGCGATTCCGACGGCGCGGATCAGGTCGGTGAGACCAAAGGCAGGCCCCGACCGCCGGCCCGCACGAAGAAATCCTGACGCGGCAGGGATCACGCGCATCCGCGCCAGGGTCAGGTCTTGGCGGAGCGGTCCGCGAACCGGTCCACTAGCAGAGCCAGTCCGAGGACGACGACGGTGGCCAGGCAGAAGCCCCCGACCGTGTCGGTCGGATAGTGCCAGTCGCGCATGGTCAACCCCACAGACATCAGCCCACCCGCCAGGAGCGCGCCGGCGCCGACCACCATGACCTGCCCGAGTCGACCAAGAGGCAGGACGCTGACGACAAGCAGGGCGGCCACGATGCCGAGCGCGGTGGCCGCGCCGGCGTGCCCGCTGGGATAGGCGAAATCGCCCTTCAGCACCCGCCCGACGACCGGCTTGAGCAGTGTCGTCGCCACCCCGGTGACGCCCGGGCCGAGGATCGCCAGTACCGCCAGGCGCCGGCGCCCCAGCAGCAGTGCCACCACGGCGAGCAAGGCGGCGGTGGCCACCACCGGCAGCGGATCGCCCAGCCTGACCAGCCCGCGCAGCGGCAGATCGGTATCGGCGGGAAAGTGGTCGACCAGGTGCTCGGCCCGTACGTCGAGTCGCCCCGGCTCGGCGTCGCCGCGGTAGTGAGCGGCCAGTACGGCAAACAGCAGGCCGGCCAGCATCATGGCGAGCGCCGCCGGAGCACGAAGCGTGCTCGGCACGGCCGATGCGCGCGTGTTCCCGACAGCACTACTCACTCAACCGACGTTACGCGGATCGCGCATGCGGCGACGGTGGCTCAGACCAGGGCCTAACGAACGCGGGCGCTCACCGCCAGCGGAACGGTCAACCGGCAGCGTCGATCTTGTCCGCCTGTTTCTGGCTGACGGCCTGGACCAGATCGTCGCGGATCGGTACACCGAACGGGCTTTGGAAACGGATCATCCCGAAGTAGGTCCGCACCCGGAACAGGACAGTTGTTGTGTTGGGACGGTCAGCCGTTCCGGCCACATCAACGCGGGTCCCCTGATCGCCCACCTCCAGGTGCGAGTCGAATTCGTCCGGGGTACTGGAGACAAACTTGTCGACCGCCTGCTCGTAGACGTCCTGGCTGTTCGCCGGCGGGAGCGGAATGATCGATACATCGACGCTGGAGTCGCGGCCCTTGAAGGGAACCGTGATGCCGGGCTTACCGTCAGGCGCCGCCAACGGCGCACCTCGTGTGTAGCCGGGAAGTTCGCTGTCGGTGATCACTAGCGGACCGAACTCTTTGAGCTGGGCGGGCGCGGCGGGGGGCGCCGCCGGCGGGGAAGGCAGTATCGAGGCGGGCGGGGGCGGCGGAGCCGGCCGTTGCGGTTGTGCCGGCGAGCCGCAGCCGGCTAGGAACATCATTCCGATCACCGGCGTCATCCAATATGCGGCTCGCACCCCAGTTCGGGCTCGCCGGCCTGTCTGACGGCTGGACATCGTCGTCTCCTCCCACCAGTCCTTGGCACACCATCGCACTAATACCTGGGTCCCAGGAGGGGTAACCGCAAGGTCCAGTGGACGATATGCTCCCTTTCTCGCTCTCAACGTTGAGGACGTGGCCGTGAATATCAACACCCAGCTGCTGTTCGCGATCAATGCGCTGGCTCGGTCCACGCCGTGGCTGCAGCCCTGGATGGCGCTCTATGCCACGGTGGGGGGCTTGGTGCTGTTCATCGAGCTGATGTTCATCGGCTGGTGGATCGCGCGGCGGCGGGCAAATCCAGCCACGGTGGCGGTGGCGCTCTGGACTCCGCTGGGGATGCTACTGGCGGTGGCAGTCAACCAGCCAATATCGGCGGCGTTCGCCGAGCGCCGTCCCTATCTGATGTACACCCACCTCTTGACCCTGACCGAGCACAGCTGGGCACCAGGATTCCCCAGCGATCACGCGGTGCTGGCAGGCGCGGCGACCGCCACGCTGTTCATGGTCAGCCGGCCGCTCGGCTGGTTCACCGCACTGGCCGCGGCGGTGATGGCCTTTGCCCGGGTCTACGTCGCGGAGGCCTACCCCTTCGACGTGCTGGTCGGGCTGGGTCTTGGCGCGGCGGTGAGCGTGATCGGCTACCTCCTAGTGCGTCGCCTGCTGCTGCGCCTGCTGGGCATGGCCGACCCGACGATCTTCCGGGCACTGATCACCGCTACCCCACGTACGCCATCGGTCGAGGGGGTCGCCCGCACCACTTCGTGATCGACTTGCTATCTCCCCAGAACCGGAAGCTCACAGGACACCGTGGTGCCGCCGCCTGGCGGGCTGTGGATGGTGAAAACGCCGCCCAGCGTCTCGATTCGGTCCCTGAGCCCGACCAGGCCTGAGCCCCGGAGCGGGTCGGCGCCGCCGACGCCGTCGTCCCGCACGCACACCCGCAGCGTGTTGCCGGAGACTTCCGCGTCCACCTGGACAATCGAGGCGTGTGCGTGCTTGGCCGCGTTGGTGAGCATCTCCGTGACGACGTAGTAGGCACCCACCTCGACCGGCTCGGGAAGCCGGCGAGCGATCCGCAGGTCCATCTCCACCGGGATGGCGGAGCGCCGCCCGAGCGAGCGCAGCGCCGGCAACAGCCCCGCGCTGGACAGAATCGCTGGATGGATGCCTCGGGAGATCTCCCGCAGCTCGTCGATCACCTCCGCGAGCTCGGCGGCTACGTCGGTGATCTCGTCGTGGATCTCGTCGCTCTCGTGGGGTGCCGCCGCGAAACGCAGCCGGAGTGCCAGCGCGATGAGGTGCTGCTGTGCGCCGTCGTGCAAGTCCCGCTCGATCCGCCGGCGCGCCTCATCCGATGCCGCAACGATCCGGGCGCGGGAGGCGATGAGCTCGGCCCGGTTCTGCGCGTTCGCGACCGCGGTGGCGACCAGGTCGGTGAACTGCGTCATCCGCTGCTCCGTGTCCGGTGCCAGCGGTCCCTCTCCGGACCCGACCGCGATCGCTCCCCACAGCCGGCCATTGACGTGAATCGGCATGGCAACCGCGGATCGCAACCCCTCACGGAGGTAAGGCTCCCCACCAGGGACGTCGTGGTAGTCATCGACCCGTGCGGCTCGGCCGGTGCGCAGCACGGTCGCGGTCAGCCCGGTCGGCGGATAGCCCTCCCAGGGTTCTCCGACCCGTACGTGCGGGCCCGTGGTGCCTTCGTTGGCCAGCAGCGTGACGGTTCCGTCGAGCTCGTAGCGGAACATCCTGGCGGTGCCGCTACCGAAGTGCCGGAGAGCCTCCCTGGTCGCGGCCGCGAACACCGCCTCGGGTGGTTCGCCCCGCGCGACCAGCATGGCCAGGCGCCGCAGTGCCGCCTGGGTGTCCGCGAGCT